>NPIG01000953.1_pt1 | contig 11062 bp, 10 predicted proteins | sample 8637441 | NCBI WGS metagenome assembly NPIG01 (sample SAMN07420675, study PRJNA396082) | bioreactor metagenome | isolation source: sample BR6 brine-fed electro-methanogenic bioreactor BR | place: Japan: Kochi | collected 2016-06-14
GATTTACTGTTGACAAAACACAGACTTGATGTAAGTGATTATATCCTAAAGCCAATAAAACCTGATTTACTAAATAAACAGCTTGAAACCTGTGTTAATAAGATAAAAAAGAAAAGAAGTGAATCAAAAGTTGATTTAGACCTAAACTTTGTATCAATAGAATTCTCACAATATATTGATTATAGACTTAGTTGGATAAATGAAGGATTAATTGCTGGATCTTCTTCTAAAATTAATGGCGAATTTAAAATATTAGAAAATGAAATCCAAGAGAAATTCCCCCAAAGTTCAAGACATGATTTCATCATCTACTTCTACTACAGATTATTAAATAATCTACAAAACTATATAATCAATTCAGGTTATCAATATAATCAAATATTTACAAAGGAATACACTTCCTTTGTATTTGGTGATGATACTAAGTTTATTAGAATGTTAACCTACCTTAATGAATTATATATTGAAGCTAATGAAAAAATTAAAGAAAACAAGAATAAAAGAAATAAACTAGATATTACTAAAGTTAAAGAATATGTTGATTTAAACTATCTAGATGAGATATCACTTGAGAAAACAGCTGATATGTTTTCAATTAGTAAAGAGTATTTAAGCAAGCTATTTAAGAGTGAATATAAGATATCATTTTCTAAATACATAATTAAATTGAGGATGGAAAAAGCAATGAATCTCGTACTGGATTTAAATATCCCTTTAAAGGATATTCCAGAAGCTTCAGGCTTCTTTGATAATGCTCATTTCTATAAAACATTTAAGAGATATTATGAAAAAACTCCAAGCAATATTAGAGACACATTAAAAAAAGACAATAAAACAGATTAATTTTAACTACACCTTTTTCACATAAATGGGATTAAGCTCATCATGTAAACAAAACAAATCCTAAAGAAAAAGGATCAGGAGGAAATATGAAAAAATTACTTATTTTAGCACTTAGTGTATTTACATTAGTTGGCGCTTTTGCAGCTGGAGCTAATGAAACTGGAGCAACTGATGCTGTAAAAGAAGTTGAATTGGATGTTATGATGAGCTTTCCAAGATTTATGGACCAATGGGAAACCTACTGTAGACAATTTGAAGATAAAATGCTTGAAGAAGAAAACATCAAAGTTAAAATTAATCTAGAAATGCCAAGCTCTGATCAATATGAAAGTGTATTACAAGCTCGCCTAGCAGGTGATGATGCACCAGATTTATATACTCTACATAGCAATAACATTAGAACATATAATAAAGCTGGAAACCTTGAAGATTTATCAAGTGAAGAATTAGCTGATAAAGTATTTAAAAATATAAAAGATACAGTAACTGTTGATAATAAAATGCTTGCAGTACCAATTGAAAGCCAAGCTTGGGCAGCACTATATAACAAAGACATCTTTGCAGAATGCGGACTCGAAGTACCATATACTCTAAGTGAATTAGAAAATGTATGCTCTGTATTAAAATCTAAAGGATATACTCCATTTATGTTAGCTTTCCAAGAACAATGGGTTCCTCAATTAATGACAGCACTCCTTTTAGGTGGAAAAGTTACAACAGAAGTACCAGATTGGCTTACTAGAATGTATAGCGACAATGGTAGTTATGAAGAAATGAGAGATATTTTTGCTGTAATCGATGTTATTATGAATAACGGTACAAAGAGAGCAATGGAACAAGGATCTGAATCAGGTGCTGCTGAATTTGCAATGGGCAAAGCTGCAATGTTTGTTCAAGGTACATGGGCATCAGGTACAATCATGAGTACTAACCCTGATATGAACTTAGGAGTATTTGCTCTACCTGTAAATGAAAATCCTAACTGTGCTAAAGTAAACTTATCTACATCTACTACTCTTGCAGTATATCCAGGTAGCAATGAAAAAGATGTAGCACTTAAATTTGCAAACTATGTATTAGATGATAATGACTCATCAGCATTATTTGAAAGTTGTGGATTCAATCCAGTTGCAAATTCTCATCAATTTGAATCATCCTCATGGGTAGAAGATGCATCTAAATATGTTGAAAAAGGCTTAGCTTACCAAGACTTAGTATTACCATCAGCAGTTACAAATGAACAAGGTAAACTACTTCAAGAATATTATGTTAAAGCTGTAACAGTAGATCAAATCATTGAAAGATTAGATAAAACGTTTAAAGAAGCTAATAAATTAAATAACTAATTTCTACCTCAAATAAACGGGAAAAATCTTTCCCGTTTATCTTTTAAACAAGGTCTAAAATCATGAAAACAAAATCAAAGAATAATAAAAACCTTTTATTATTTACACTGCCTGCACTCATAGTATATTTTGCATTTAAACTAATACCAGCCATGATGGGAATATTCTATTCCTTTACAGACTGGAACGGATTAAATAAGAATTTCAATATCATAGGATTTAATAATTTTATTGAAATATTTGATGATATATACTTTTGGAATTCAGTTACCTTTACACTTAAATATGTTGTTGTAATGGTAGTAGTAGCAAATATAGTAGCACTATTACTTGCAAACCTTATAGAATCCCTCAAAAAAGCTAAAGGAACCTTTAGAACAATATTTTACCTACCTAATATGATAAGCATGATAATAGGTGGATATATGTGGATGTTCATATTCACAAAAGTACTATATTATTTTGCAGATAACTATGGAATGACATTTTTAGACCATTCTTGGATTGGAGACCCAAACTGGAGCTTTATTGCAATAGTAATAGTATCATCTTGGGCAATGGTTGGGTATTTAATGATAATCTATATTGCAGCATTACAAGGAATACCAAATCAAATAAAAGAATCAGCATATCTAGATGGAGCATCAAGTTTCACTTGCTTTTTTAAAATAGTACTACCAATGATAAGACCAGCTCTTACCATCTGTATATTCTGGACATTAAATGCAGGATTCCAAGTATTTGATGTAATCTTCTCTTTAACAGGAGGAGGACCAGGAAGAGCTACACAATCAGTTGCAATAAACATATATGAAGAAGCCTTTAAAAATAATATTAGATTTGGTTATGCAACAGCAAAATCAACAATACTATTTCTAATAGTATTTATAATAACAGTCGTACAAATAAGAGTGATGAAAAATAGGGAGCTAGAGCTATGAGAAAGAAAATAGATATAGCACAAATAATAATATGGATATTTTTAATCCTACTAGCTATGGTTTGGATATTTCCACTGCTTATGGCTCTAGTAAACTCCTTTAAAACAAATGGAGAACTACTTACAAATGTAATAGCACTACCTAAAAGATTAAATTATGAAAACTATATTAGAACCTTTAAGAAAATGCATTACTTTAGATCTCTTGTAAATATCACAGTAATATCCTCTATTGGAGTAAGCCTAATAATACTATTTTCTTCAATGGCAGGCTGGAAACTATGTAGAGTAAAAACAAAACTATCCTCAATACTCTTTTCTCTATTTATATTCTCAATGTTAATCCCATTTAATTCTATAATGATACCATTATACAAAGTAGTATTAACATTAAATATAAAGAATTCACTAGTAGGCTTTAGCTTTGTATATTCAGGCCTTGGAGTTAGCATGGCAATCTTTCTATACCATGGCTTTGTTAAAGGAATACCTCTAGAATTAGAAGAGGCAAGTATCATAGATGGATGTAATGATATACAAGTATATAGAAGAATAATCTTCCCACTACTTAAGCCAATAACTATGACAGTTTGCATAACCAACCTACTTTGGATCTGGAATGATTTCTTACTACCATTAATAGTAATATCAGATAATAAGAAATATACCCTACTCTTATCAACAAACACATTATTTGGACAATATAGTAGCGACTGGACAGCAATATTAAGTTCACTAATACTAGCTGCAATACCAGTTATAATCTTCTATTCAATCTTCCAAAAAGAAATCTTAAAAGGAATCTCCGATGGAGCACTAAAAGGATAAACCATGAGCTATATAAATATCGAAAACAATAAACTATATAAAGATAATAAAGAAATCTACCTCAAAGGCTTTGGTCTTGGAGGTTGGTTACTCCCAGAAGGCTATATGCTTAAATTCTTCACAAAATGTGATAGACCTAGAAGAATAGAACAACTAATCACAGAAATCTGTGGAGAAGAATATAGTAAAGAATTCTGGAGTGAATATTATAATAAATATATTAGTGAATTTGATATCCAATTAATAGCAGATAAAGGCTTTAACTCAGTTAGAATCCCTATAAACTCTAGAACATTATTCAACATAGAAGAAACTAAAGACAACCAAGATATAACCTTTAATCAAGAAACCTTAAAGGTTATAGATACATGTATCACTTGGTGTAAGAAATATGGAATCTATGTAATATTAGACATGCATGGAGCCCCAGGTGGACAAACAGGCCAAAATATAGATGATAGCCCAGTAGACCATCCTAATCTATTTACAGATATAAACAACCAAAAAGCTTTAATAGAAATGTGGAAACAATTAGCAAATCACTACAAAGATGAAGAAATCATAGTAGGATATGATTTACTAAATGAACCACTACCTAATTTCTTTAATCAATATAATGATAAAGTCTTACCCCTATATAGAGAGATAATATCAGCAATAAAAGAAATAGATTCAAACCACATAATAATCCTAGAAGGAGTTCATTGGGCGTCAGATTTCTCAATATTTGAGCCATTAACACCTAAAGAAGTTAAAGAAAATAAAATCATGTTACAGTTCCACAAATATTGGAACAATCCAGATGAAGAAAGCATTGAACAATTTATCAACTACTCTAAAAACCTTAATACCCCACTTCTAATGGGAGAAGGTGGTGAAAACAATGTAGATTGGTATACAATAGCATTCTCCATGTATGAAAGACTTAATATCCATTATAGCTTTTGGACCTATAAGAAGATGGATAATACAAACTCAGTTATTTCATTTAACACTCCAAAACATTGGGATAAAGTCCTTGAATATATTGAAACAAGAGAATTAGATAAAGCTGTAGATTATAGAGTAATATTTGATAATCTTTTAAGAAATTTAGTCGATGTTAAAGTTAACAATAAAGTAATTAATGCACTTAATAGACAAACCCCTATAACAATCCCTTGTGAAGGCTTTGACAAATACACAATAACTAAAGAACATCAAAGTACAGTTAACTTTAGAGAAACAACTAAAGTAGAATTATTATTTAATGATGGACATAAAGGCTCCCCTAACTATGAAAAGACAAATGGAGAGCCTCAAAAAGAAGAAGATAAAATCCTAGTTACACAATATTCCAATGAAATACTTGGATATAGAATCAACATTCCTAAAGGTAAAAACATAATTGGAATTTCCCTAAAAGGAACTGGATCCTTTTATCTAAGATATAATAATGAACAAACTAACATAATATATATCAATGAAAAAGATTTAACTGAAATTACATTTGAAATCATAAATGATACCCCTATTAAAGAGATAACAATCAACACACTAAGGGGTAAACTCTACTATGATGAAATCAAAGTTAACCAAGGTGAAACAGCTAAAATCATAACAACAACAACCTTTGATGATTCATTTACCACATATGTAACAGAAGAACCCTTTGTAGAAGATATCTACCAAGAAGAAAACAACATAATAGATATCCAACCTGAAATCGAATATCAAAGATTTAAAGGATTTGGTGGAGCATTTACTGAATCAGCTGCATATGTATTCTCTAAATTATCCCCACAGCTACAAGAAGAAGTACTAGACCTCTATTTCACAGAAGATGGACTTAACTACCAATATGGAAGAGTCCCAATAGACAGCTGTGATTTCTCCCTTAAACAATATAGTGAAATAGAGAGAGAAGAAGATATTGAAACATTTGAACTAAACCATGCAAATAAATATATAATCCCTTTTATAGAAAAAGCCTATGAATATAATAATGAAATTAAATTAATCTTTGCCCCTTGGTCTCCTCCTAAATATATGAAAGATAATAATACAAGAGAAAATGGTGGAAAGCTTAAAAAAGAATATTATGATACCTGGGCTACCTACCTAGTTAGATATATTAAGAAATTTAGAAATAAAGGCTTTAAAATATTTGCAATATCCTCCCAAAATGAACCTAATGCAATACAACCTTGGGATTCCTGTATATATACAGCAGAAGATGAAGCAATATTTATAACTAAATACCTTGGCCCTAAATTAAAAGAACATAACCTTAAAGATGTATTAATAATAGGATGGGATCATAACAAAGATAATGCTTATAATAGATGTAAAGACCTACATAAACAAAAAGATATTAATAAATACCTAAAAGCTATAGGCTTTCATTGGTACAGTGGAGATCATTTCAATCAACTAGAGATGATAAAAAAGCAATACCCTAATCTATCACTAATATCAACAGAAAACTGTATTGAACTTACTAAAACAAATAATTCGAACCTAATCAATGCACAACAATATGCTCATGAAATCATAGGTGATATCAATGCAGGTTTAGATATCTTTATGGACTGGAATCTTCTACTTAACCATGAAGGAGGACCTAACACCGTAAACAACTATTGTATCTCCCCTATCATGGCTAACAAAGATTACTCTAAACTAATCATCAACGAAGAATATCACTACCTAAAACACTTCAACCAATTAGCAAACTCAACAGTCATTGCTAATTCAACTTACACTAAAGACCTAGAAGTACTAACAACTAAAAAAGGAACTTCAATTCAAGTAATTATCCTAAACAAAGCAAAAATCCCAAAACTAATTAATATAAAATATAAAGATAAAAAGTTAAACATTAACCTTCAACATAATTTATTAACAACAATTAATGTCCCTCTTTAATATGATAATTCTAAATAATCTTAGAACCTTCTTTATAATTTTTTTTAATAAACTCGATATATTTATGATGTTTATAAACGAATATATAAATTGGTATAATGAAAAATGAATCAATTAATCACTTGAATATTTAGAATAACAAAAGTTTTTAGAAAAAATTCCGCACCCCCGATTTGGAAAATTCTATAATATGAGCATATTTTTCTTCATAATCACGCTATCTTGATTTAATTTGAAGAAGAATTGGATTGGTTTATTAATTATTTTAATATTAATAAATCACATCAATCTTTGGGATATTATGCTCCAAATGGAAATTATTATAATGATTTTACTAGTGCCGTATAAAAAGGAAAAACTACTGAAATATTCGTTAAATATTTTATAAAGTTTCTTGATTAGCTGCTCTTTATAATCCGTACAAATAAAATAATTATATTAAAAAGAGACTAAAAATAGCTAGATTTAAAAACTATTATAATTATACGGATTCATTGTAATTGTAAATTTATTTCCAGTTTGCATTATTACAATGGCAGTTTTTTGCAACAAATACTGGTTTTTCGTATGTTTTTTTGACCATATTACATATCCTCCTTTATTTTATTTTTAATCATCCTGCAATAATATCCTGCTATCGAACATCCATTACATTCAGAAAAATCCATACAATTTTTACACCAAGTATCAGGATTAGGCTTAAATTCTAAACCAATATTCGATATATATTTATAAAGTTTTGTATTATTCAATACTCGAAAATCTCTTATATCACAATGCATATCTTCAAAGTCAAGAATATGTTTCTTAAAATATTCTTTTGATTCTAAACAAGGTTTAATTTTACCAAGAGGAGAAATAGCTATAAAACCTGATAAAAACTTACAAGGAAAATAATCATCACAAACACCATCTGTTATTTCACTTTCATAAAAATCTTCTGTGAATTTAAAACTATTAAGAGTTTCTTCAATTAGAGAATATTTTTTTGGTGGTAAAATATCTTTATCATATTGATTATTTTTCTCAATACTTCGTTTTACAATACCACCAAATCTTACTTTTATATTATTCTCTATTGCAAATTTAGAAATATCATAAAGATCTTCTTTTAAATAGTCAGGTTTAATTAAAGATCCCAAAACAATATTAATATTGTGTTTTTTTAAAATTTTAATAAATTCCAAAGTGTTTTCTGTAGCACTACTTCCATCTATAGCAATTCTATTTTCATCATTACGTTCTTTATTTAATGAATCTAAAGAAACATGAACAAAATTAATATCAGCATTTAACAAAGCTTTAAGATTATTTTCAGGAACTTTATATCCAGTAGTAAAAACTTGTACTTTTACCGAGTAAGAATTAAGCAATTGTATTATTTGAGGAAAATCAGGATGTAATAATGGATCTCCTCCGGTAAGGGATACTTGTAATACACCTCTATCAACTAAATTAATAATAATTTGTTTCCACTCGTCAAATCTTATGATTGAATCGTCTCTTTTATCTACATAGCAATAATTACATCTATAATTGCATCTATATGTTAGTTCAATATCAGCTTGAGTTATTGTTGTATTTATAGAATTTCCATATATTTTTATTTCTGAAGTATCGAAATAATTTGATTTAATAATTATTTTTCTTTTTTCGCAATTATTAATAAAAGATTTAAGATCTTTAAATAAAAGGTCTTTTCCCACATCATAAAACGACAAAAGTATTCTTAATAATTCTTCAAAATTTTTAGGACTAGTTAATAATTCTAGAATATCACAACCTATTCCATTAACTTGTTCAAATTTTCCATTTGGTTGAAAAATAGACATACCAAAAGGTTGTTTTACATGTATGTTTAATTTATTTAATTTATACATACTATATTACCCCTTTTTTCTAATATTATATAATGATTAATTTGAAGAAAAAGGATCAAATTTTTTTTCATTTAATAGCTTTCCTGTAATAGAATATGTAGAGCTATTTGATAAATTTGATGATATTTTAGTAGTAATAGTTGTCGAATAATCATTTGTATTAATTTGGACCACTTGATTTGATGTTAAATTATTAGAAAATGTACTAGGACTATTATAATTTCGATTAGTTAGTAAGTCTTTGTTTTTGTTTAAATTAAAAGGATCTTCATTTAACTTAAAAGGGTCATTTTTACCAAAAGGGTCATTAAAATTATTCATGTATTTCTCCTTTTATAATATTTAATACAATTTCGTGGATTTTCCATAAATTATATATATTATAATTAATTATATTTTTATTACTTTTATTATGTTTAAAATTCCAATCATAAAAGTTAATAAATTCTTTTATTTCTTTATAAAGTTCAGGATACTTTTCACCTATCAGATATTGAATTTTTTCATTGTCATGATAATCAAACTTTATATCCCAATTCTTTATATCACTTCTTAACTCTAATTCTTTATATAAAATACTCATTAATAATAAATAAGTTCTATCTATCAATAAATTAAAATAACAACTCAAATCATCATTTAAATTGATTATTTTATCATTATAAAGTTTTTTTACGTCTTCATTATTTCTTGGATAAACATGATTAGAAATTAAATATTTAAAACTAGAAAATATCTCGCTATCTAATAAACAATAACCTTCATTTGCTATTGTAATAGCAAAAAAATCTCCAGCAATTAATTGTTTATAAAAATCACTCGTAATACTTATATTTGCAGCAATTTTTATATTCATATTATCTCTAATTTTGTTCAGGGCTTCCTCGAAACCATTCAACCATTCTTGATCAGGATAAATAGAAAACAAAATCAATAAATCTATATCAGAATTTACATTCCTTGTTTTTCTTGCTGTTGAACCAAAAATTACTATTGAATCTATATTTTTTGATTTATTATTTAATATCTCATGTTTTATTTTATTTAAAATATCATTGATATCGTTAATAACATTAACTCCTTTTTGTTATGTATCTTACATAATATTATTTTACATATTTTACTAACTGTCAAGTTTTTTAAATGACAAACATATTCAAAGAAATCATAGCTTTAAAATAAAAAAAACATTAAAAGAAAAAATCATCATTATTAAATAAAATAATAAAATTACAATAATCTTTTTTTTCGTAATACTCTCATAATTTATTATAAATATAGGCAAAGTAATGATTAATGAAATCAATATCCAATGATAAAATTTAATATTATGATTATTAAAGTAATAAGCTCCTAAAATTTGTTTTATAAAATTCAATTTTAAAATATATGGACTTAATTCATTATTTAATTCAACTCCATTATTACTCATTATTATAATAGATACTACTATTAAACCTAATGATAAAAAAGCTAATTTTATTCCAAAATTTCTATTTTTTTGACCAATAAAACCAATTGAAGAATGGAATATGCTGAAAAGTGGTGTGGGGTGTGCGGATATTTTAATTGTACTATAAGTACCCCAAAATCTTTAATTGCTTATTTGTTAAATTCCACTTTGAAATATCACCATTAAATTTTGAGCTTTTAAACATACTTTTCATATTTTCAACATTAGATACATCCCAATTTGATATATCACCATTAAAATATGAGCTTTCAAACATACTTTCCATGCTGTTAACATTAGAAACATCCCAATTTGATATATCACCATTAAATTGTGAGCTTTTAAACATACTTTTCATATTTTCAACATTAGAAACATCCCAATTTGATATATCACCATTAAAATTAGACCTCAAGAACATAGATCTCATATTTTCAACATTAGAAACATCCCATTGTGATATATCCCCATTAAATTGTGATATATAAAACATCCCTACCATCTTTTTAACATTTGAAACATCCCATTTAGATATATCACCATTAAATTTAGAGCGATAAAACATATCTCCCATATTTTCAACATTAGAAACATCCCATTTAGATATATCACCATTAAATTTAGAGCAATAAAACATATATCCCATATTTTTAACATTAGAAACATCCCATTTAGATATATTACCATTAAACATTTTTAATTCATCTGTAGTAAATAGATAAGAAAAATCTTTAATTTTAGATACATCAATATCATTTAAATTACAAAGATATCCATTTTTTTTAATCCTATTTTCCAATATGTTTTGTAATTCCCATTTATCTTTTGGCTTTTTAGATTTATTACTATTAGATTTATTACTATT
>NPIG01001609.1_pt1 | contig 11057 bp, 8 predicted proteins | sample 8637441 | NCBI WGS metagenome assembly NPIG01 (sample SAMN07420675, study PRJNA396082) | bioreactor metagenome | isolation source: sample BR6 brine-fed electro-methanogenic bioreactor BR | place: Japan: Kochi | collected 2016-06-14
CCCTTTCAGGTGCGGAAATCCACCCCTTTTGGGGGCAGGTTGTGGCAGTAAGATATTGCCTTATGATCGAAACGTCAAGAAAAAAGAGTTTTTTGATTCGAGAAAAGCCTCTTTTCTTCCCGAAAATATCTGGCAATCCTTCTATTTTCAAGGTTCTCGAACGCCCTTGAGGATTTTTATATCACTGAACCTCTCGAAGCGTCAAATTATTTGCGTGCGGGGCTCTGGTTCCCAGGGCTTCCCGAAATATGTGATTTCCGGGGCAGGATGTTCTCCGGAAACTTTACCAACTTCTACGAGGAAAACTTGATCTTCATTTTGCTTGATGAGGTCAGAGATGTGTTGCGTTAGCTTGTGTTGTTCTCGGGGATTTAGCTGACAGCAAAAAACGGAAAATTGGATGCGCTCTCCCCAACTTGAAAGAAGTTTGGATATGCGAGCTCTTCGTCTATCATCGGGGATGTCGTAGGATATGATATAAAATTTTCGCATGGTACTTTCCTACCTTGTGGTTATTCCCGTGTATTCGGAGATCTCTCCCCGGAGTGCTTTATTCAGCACTTTTGCCTGTACCCGAAGAATTGTACGCCAAGAGCACCGATAGCCAAAGAGCGGATGGGTAACCATTTGATCCAGTCGCATTTCGTAGGCTCGCAAAAAGGCTTTGCGGGCGGTGTCTTTCATAGAGCACCCTGCGGGGGAGCAGAGAAAATCTTTTTCCTCCACCATGCCATTATTCACGGCTAAAAGTACTGCAGAATCTACAATGAGTGGACGAAATTCTTCCATTAAATCCAGGGAAAGAGCAGGTTTTCCGTGTCGAGGTCGATGCAAAAATCCCCAAAAAGGGTCAAGTCCTTCACTGAGCAGGGCGATGGTACTTTCTTTGGTGAGTAATGCGTAGCCGAAGGAAAGCATGGCATTGATCGGGTCTTTCGGAGGTCTTCGGTTTCGGAAGCCTGGAGCAAAGCTTGCCGGAGAAAAATTTTCCCCAAGCATGTTTTTCCAGGAGGCAAAATAAAGAGCTGCGATACTTCCTTCAATCCCCATAAGTTCCTCAATGCTGGAACAGTCTTGAATTCTTGCAATAAGTTTTTTCATCTCTTTAAGAGTTTGTTCAGAGGATGTCCTGGAATTTCGCCGAAGAAAGGTGCGTTGGTTTTGTGTTTTAGCCATTACAAAGGTTTTTGCAAGGGTGAGACATCTTCCTTCATCCGCAGCGGCGGCAAATTGAGCCGCTCTAGCATAAGCGTTTTTAAGGGTTATTCCCGTTGTGATGCCGTAAAACCAATGCCCCCGGGAGAGGTGCACCACCGGGATTCCCCATTCAGAGAGAAGGTGTAGACATTGAGCGGAGACAGAAATATTACCGCAGAGCACAAGCTGGGAAATGTCCTTGAGGGGGCAGCTCCGAAGGAGTTCTTTCTTCTGGCTGATGGTAAGGGCTTCTCCAGATTTTCCCACCCGGGCTCCTTGTTCTTGGACGTAAAGAGGGAGAGCATCATCCCGGGCGGGATAGAGACGGCGAATGTCTGGAGGGTTTTTGTTTTCCGTAACAGCAGATTTTCCCGCAAGTATGTTTGTCTCATCGGGAAGACAAATTCCTACAAGAGAGCACCCATAGCACTTTGGGGAATCCAGAAGAGGCGGAAGCAGTTCTGTGGTGCCCAAGGCGGCTTTGCTCTCATTGATAAGATGCAGGGTGCGAGCTTCCAGTTCCGGAGTAAGAGGTATGGGCACCCGTTTGCGTGCTTCTGCATAGTAAAGTATTCCTTGGTCAACCTCATGGCCGTGTTCCCTTAGGAGTAGCGCCTGGCACATGAGCTGAACTCTTTCGGGCTCATAGCTCTTTTCAGGGTTTTTGGGTGGACTCCCCCTTTTTGTTTCCACAGGAATGGTGCTATTGCTGGAGACTTCCATGAGATCAAGTTTTCCCGTGATTTTTAGTTTTTCTGATGTGAGCCTTACGGATCGAGCGATGATAGGTTCCGGGTCTCCTTCGGGAGCCGGAAAGGGATCTTCTTTGCTATCCACTCTTTTGTGTACACTACGCCCCTGATCAGTAAAGAGATTTCCCGCCCACCGTTCGTCCAGATACATGAGCTGCGCCCGCCTGGGGCAGTATGCAAATTGGTGCACCATGTCAATGGTGAGATACTCAGGTTGATCTTGGAGGGTTGGGGTGGTCTGCAAGGATTCCATAACGCTATACCTCTTCGGTTGTTACAAGAGTTGAGGGAGAGAAATATCTTCTACCCTTTTTAGTGGTTATTCTTTCACATTTATACACGACATGTGTTTTTTTTAGTTGACAAGATAAGTTTTGGTGTAAAAGCCCTTGTATCACGTCTACGGTGCAAAAAGGTTCCCATAAAGGAATAAAGAAAAGGTCTTTTTTTCTAGAGTAACAAGGAATCTCCATATTACTTTTTTGTAAAACGACAGGGTAAAAACTTAAACCAATAAATGCAAAAGCATTTGCAATCACATTGGTCTTTTTTGGAGCATTTTCGGGTTTCTGCCAGCTTAAAGCATGATCTCGAAGATCTTCAGGATCCCAGTTCAAGCGCATTTCGTCGATGAATTCGGGGCAGTTTTTGATGAAATGCTGGAGCACCTTTTCAGGAGTGACGTGTCTGGCAATTTTTTTCCGAAAATGCCCAAGAAGGTATTGTTTTGAGCTTCCGTTAGAAAAACACAGTGGGGTTTCCTCGACTTTCCCTCGGTGTTTTTTATCTTTTCTGAGAATGTTCTCATTAGCTAGAGAGACCAGAATTTCCTGTTGTATAGATAAAATTCCTGGTTCATCAAAAAAGAGTGAGAGCATCTCTTTTGCAAGTTCCCGAAACTCCTGTGGAAGGCGCTTTATTTCCGTTTCCAAATCTTTTCCAGTGTGCCCGGTGTGAATGGTGGATGGAAATAGCTTTTCTATTAATTTAAGTCTTTCTGTTTCCTCCTCTTTTTCTCTCCACCCAAAATCCTCTGCAAGTAATTTGCAGAAGTTTTCTTCATCCAGAGCCGTTTGGTAGACTGGGAACGGACTGCCTTCCAGGTTCCAGCCCATTCGAGCGTTGGAGTCGTGAAGGCAGAGTAGTCGAAAAGTTCCCAGGCTTGCTAGAAAGTGCAGGGGGTTATTCCCTTTCAGCCCGGGACAGAGGTGTTGATGCAGGCTATTCATATTTTCTTCCTCTTTCCTTGAATTTTCCAGGTTCTTCGCTTGTTCGGTGATCTGCAAGGCGAAGGCAGCTTTCCAGATAGGCCAGTCCCCACCATCCATACTGTCGGAGAAGTTTCCAAAAACGTTCGGCTATGCCGCTATCCAGTGCGTCAAGCTGGGTGTTGCTGGAAGCTTCAAAGTCTTGTCCCCAGAAAGAGCATTGCACTATAACAGGATTCGAGTCTGTTACAGTTGGGGCAAAAGGGCGGCCATGCCCGTGATGGCTTGCGAGTAAATGGAGCACAAGATCTCTGTTATTCGCCTGATTTATACAAACTTCACAGGATTCCGCAAGCCTTAGAGAGAGAAGTTCATGACGGCCGCCTTTTGGATAGCCCGCTTTTTTTCGGGCTTGCTCAATGCCTTGAGGATTTCCGCGAAGTGCCTCCGATTTTGCTAGAAGATCGCTTCTGAGAGCTTTTATCCGGTTGCCGTCCATAAGCCATGTCTGGAATCTTGGATCCGCCTTTCCCAGGTCATGGAGCCGTGCCGCAAGGGCAACGTCTTTCCGGAGATTTTCCGGGAGAGCAGATGCGCACTGCCAAGCGCAAGCCTCGGTCTCTAAAAGATGGTCTTCAAGAAGAACCGCTTTTCGTGTGGATAGAGCGGAGAGAGCGTCTTCATCGGAAAAGTTTTGCGTTCCTCTGTTCAGGCGGTTTTTGCCTTGAATTATAATTCCCTTTTTCGAAAGATACTTAGTGACGGAAATGGATTTTTCCTCGTTGAGAAGCTTTACTATTTCCTGGACTGGCTCCGGCAGTCCGGATAGTAGCTCCTGATTTTCTGCGAGTTTTTCCAAAAGCCCTTTTACTTTTTGCTCCTCCGAAATTTCAGAGGACTCTTCTTCTTGATCGACTTCCTTCCCTGCTCCAAGTTTTATAAAGGGCTGTAGCGTTTCTTCCAGAGCAGTATTTTCAATACCCCAGTGGTAGGGTAAATTTTTGTGCATACGCAGTACGGGAGAACGTCGGTTTTTCTGCCGTGCCAGCTCAGCAATATCCAGAACTTTTTTATGGAATAAAGGGTTCCATCCCTCTTCATCACAGCCGCCTAAAGATGCTGGCAGAATCAGCACATCCCCAGGCCGAAGGTCTTCCGCAGAGCAGATGAGGCTGCTTTCCTCGGGGCCTTTCCAGCGGAGTACGGGGGAAAAAGTTTTTGTTTTTGTCTTTTTTGTAGGAGTTGAGGAAGTTTCAAGAGCCCCTTCCAGATCCGTAACGTCCTCTGAAGAGGTTTCTCTTTCAAGAAAAGATCGGACATGTCCTATGGGCAAAGCGAGTGCTTCTCCCGTTACTGGAGGGCACAACGATATGGTTTCCTTCCAAGTTCTCTCTGTTTCTGGAAGATTTTCTCCCGGATCGTAGGCTTCTATATCTCCTCTCCAAACAAGCTGAATATCTCCTGCATCATTTTCAGGGCCGTGAAGGAAGATAGCCGGATCCGGGCTTATGGCAGGCTCTGGGCCGGTTTGAGCCCATAAGTCGCAGTAGGCGGGAAACATGATGGGTGCTTGAGGTGCAGGCGCACAGAGTTCCTGACGTTCTTCGGAGGAAGGGAGTTTTTGCTGCAGCCAGGTAATACCTCCGTTGATAATGCCGTTTTCCGCATGCTTCGTGAGCCATTCACAGGTTTTTGGGAGAGCCTCGCCATAAATAGGATCTGGTTTATCTTTTCCCTTTCCGGAAACCTCTTTTGGGATCACAAAGAAACCTTCTGTTGTTCCAAGCTCTCCGAGTCGATCCAGGCGTCCCAGTCTTTGAAGAAAGGAATCTAGAGGGCATGCTTCGGTAATCAACACATCTGCATCAAGGTCTGCTCCTACCTCCACACATTGGGTTGCCACCACAATCAAGGGGGGGAGATCTCTGCTATCCTGGCGATTTCTACCCGCCATAATACGCTCTCGGTGCCGCTCCAAAAGTTGATCCCGTTCCGCTGGGCGGCTTCTTCCCGTGAGAAGGAGGGCTTCACATTCAGGCATTTCCTTTCTGATCTTTTCCCGGATTTCTCGGGCGGTGCGGACTCTGTTTACTACTACGAGAAGAGTGCAGCCTTTTTTTGCCGGGGAGGGAAGTTTTTTGCTCCCTTTTAAAATTTCCACGCAGGTCGTAGAAACGTCTTTGGAAGCTTCCACAAGCCGAATCTTTTTGTGGTTCTCCAGACGCTTCTTTAAACACGGATTTTCGTAGTCTTTTTTATCCAGTTGAAAAGGCTCTACATTTTTATGAGGGGTAGCAGTCATGGTTACCACCCCAAAGGGGAGATTCAGGGGAGCCGTAGCATGGTTTCTGTATTTTCCTATCCATTCGAGGGTTTCGCAAAACGGGTGGCTACAATGAGCCTCATCCAGCACGATGAGCGTGTCATTGCCAAGGAGCCCCGCATGAAGAGGCCACATTCTGCTTGAGAGACCATACCCTCGAAAGAGGAGCCGTGATCCCACCTGATCTACGGTGGAGCAGAGGATAACCGGCTGGACTGGGGTGCGAGCCCAGCGATCCTCCCGGTAAATGCCTCCCCGGAGAAGTGCGCTTTCCAAGGGGACTTCTCCGCCTAGAGAGAGAAGAGCGTTTCGAGTTTTTTGCAGCAGCTCCGTTTCCCCTTTTTCAATAGCTTCGCAGATCTTTTGTGCTCTTCGATACGCATCATCCACAACGATTCGGCGGTCTACCACGAAGGCGATGCGCCGGGGAGTATTTCGTTTTTCCTGTGATTCCTTCGCTTGGCAGGCAAGGGCAAAAGTCCCGATGTCCATGACTGCTGTTTTCCCCGAGGCTGTGGGGAGGGCAATGATTTGAGCCCACTCCTTTTCCATGACGTGATGAAAGAGACGTTCCTGCCACGGAAAAGGAGGATATCCATGGATTTCTTCAAAAAAAGCAGGGAATTCTGAAGGATTGGGCATTATGCATTCCTCCTTGAGCCGTTATTGATGGGTTTGAAAATTCCATAACCTTGGAAACGTCCTGATCCTAGAATTAAGGGGCCTTTCAAGGGGGTTGTTTCAGAAAAGACGATTTTTACGTGCGTATGCCAGCGTTTTCGCCCATCCTTTCTTTTCAGAAGAGGGAAATCCCCCGCTTGAGGAACTCCTTTCAGCCAGGATACGTGAGAGAAGGAAATTTCTTCTGGCTCCGGGAGATTTTGGATTTTGCAGGCCGAGCAAATTTCCTGTGCCGTCCATTGATCCAGGTTTTTGTGCCTTCGGGGAGGAAGTTTATCGAGCACAAAAGGGGTTGCGGTACTCCAGGTTGTGGAAAACGTAGAGGTGGAGCTGCACCAGGTTTTTTCCCGAAGTGCTTGAGGAATTTTTGGCAGAGGGCTGTTTTCCAGCGTGAGACTACAGTCACCGGCGGAGCCGGCGAAGAGGTGCAGGGTTTCGTCGTCATTCATGGCCTTTGCAAGGCTTTTCCACAGAGCATTTTCTTTTTCCCAGGATAATTCTTTTGGAATTGCCAGAGCAAAACCCATGATATGGCCGTCCGCATGAGCGTTTCCTACAAAGGGCAGGGGGAAATATGCTACATGAGGCCTTTTTGTGGGGGTACCGTTCTCATCGTGACCGCTGATGATTTCCCGTGCCAGAGGTTCGGCATTTTTTAAGAGTACGCCTCGGAGAGCTGCTGTGAAAATCAAGGTTTGAGGAAGAGAGAGAGAAGTGCCTTGAATTTTGCGAAGAATAATGAGGCGTGAGGCGAAGTTCCCCTGGTATATTTCAAGATCTGAAGAATGAGATTCTACTCTGATGTATCTTTTATAGGGAGCCTCAGGGGGGCGTTGCCATTTTTCGCCGCCTCCTGCATAGGCTTCACAGAGGTCTTTTAGTCGGCCTTTGTGAGGAACTCGGAGAGGTTCGCCATTCCCTAGCGCTTCTGTGGCGGGTCTCCAGTTTGATTCGGGAGGATTATGGGTAATCCGAAGATATACTAGAGACCGAGAATGTCCTATGTGAGTTACTCCGTCACAGAGCTTTTCTATAGCCCTGAGGATTTCCTCCGAAGGATTTGCATTTTCCCAAATAAGAGTGCATGAGGAGCTTTCCCCTTTCTCTTGGCATGCTGAATGCTGTGGCAATAGGACCGAAGGAAAATTTCGAGGGACCCGTTTTTTGGGAAGTTCTTCTTTGTCGTTAGTTGGGACAAACACGGTATAGTCTTCAGGAATTATTTTGTTTTCGGGGGCAAAAAGAGCCGGAGACTCCTGCTCCTCAATCCATTCAAGGGCTTTAGTCCCTTCCGGGGGCTCCCCGAGATTTCCCCATGAGGCCACAAGAGCCTGAAAGACTCTATCAGGGTGGACGGGCCATTCCGGGAAAGTTGCGTTTTTCCCCTTGTGGTACGCCCGGGCTACTGCCCGATCTGTGAGGTACGTCCACGTTAAGGCAAACATGAGATTATGCTTCCTCTTCCCCTGTTGCGGTAGATTTTTTAAGAATACTACGGCTTTTTGTCACAATGGAAACAAGTTTTTTGCTTGGTGTTAGCGTTATTTCCTCTTCATGCCAGGGAAGGTTTGCCTTTTGGGCTTCTGCAACTGCTTCTTTTACTAACATGGAGGCTTCTTCCCCGGAGAGTGTAAAGCATGTGGCAGAGCCATCTTTGTGGAGGATTTCCCACGATGCAGGAGCTTCCGAGACCAAGAGGCAGCGGGAACGAAAATCGAAATTTTCTTCTGCACTTTTAGTGGCGGCACAGAGTCCGAGTGCAGCAAGGACTGTCCGGGCAAGAATATTACACTCGTTTTGAGATGTATTGTCTTTGTTTTCCATGGGGAAGGAGAGGTTTCGGAGAGCCGCAAGGGAAAGCACCACCGTTTGCAGAGCATATTCCATGGTGATGCCACCTTTTATCCTGGGGCTTCCGTCCTCTTCAAGAATTGTCTTCCCAGTATTGTCTCGGGCATACGCATAGTCTGGGGTGATACTGCCATGGTTTATTTCGGAAAGCTTTTCTTTTCTAACATTGAGAGTATTACTTTCCTCTGTGCCCCAGCAAGTTCTTTCATCATTTTTATTGGCATCGCAATAATATTCTTGTGCAGCTAGCTGCAAGGGATTGCTTTGGCCTCCTGTGGCGACCCCTTTTTTTACATTAACTGCAAAGACTTCTGAGACGATGGCTCTTTGAAATCGAGTGCCTAAATTGCCTCGATTTCCTGGTCCTCCCAATGGGTGGAACCAAACACCAAAAAGTAAAGCGCTGGGGCACAGGGAAAAAAGAGGTGTCGCATTTGAAGGAGTGGCTTGCAGCCATAGGTTGTATCCAGGATCTTTGGGGAAAGGAAGGCCTTTTTTTGTTTCACTATCCCGAATAATGGCATCTGCGATTCTGTGAGGAACTTCCAAGCTTGTTATTTTTCCAAGATCATCTATGCCATGTCCCTTAAAATCAACGGAAATTACCGGGAGAGTGAATTCTTCTTGTTGCCACGCTCTGAGAAGGGTCAGTTCCATGCGATTGGCTTGGGATTGGACGCTGTCGAGAATTACGCAAGGAATTTTTTCTCCGCTAATTACCCTCTCTTCCCAAGCGTATTTTCCCCCCTCATAGGTAGGTGGAAATATCTTATCTCCTTCTCCCCCTGCGGGTTGAAGCCTTCTGCGAAGACGGATAGCCACTGCGTTTTTCACCGATTCTTTGAGAGTTTCATGCGAGCATCCTTTGTTTTCCCTGTTCATTTTTCTTCCTCCTTATTTTTAGCCAGAAAGGCTATTTGTACAGTTTTTATGCGTAGATCCTAAAAACCCATTTCTAACATTTTACGCCTTCATGTATGGTGTGTCATGCCTCCCCATCACCCCTCTCGCCAGCTCCGCCACCTTCTGCCGCAGCTCTGGGGGCTCCAGGGCCTCCGCATAGGGGGCGGTGGCGAGGATCCACTTGGCCACTTCCTCCAGGTGGGGCACCTCTGCAGAGAGAATGATGCTTCCGTCGGGGCATTCTTCGATCTTCTGCGAGGGGTGCCATGTGGTTTCTCTAACGATACGTGACATGAAGGGGTAGACCTGGATGCGCACCTTTCGCTTTTTTCCGCCACAGAAGGCGTACCAGGCTCCTCCGGCGTGGGTGGTTACGTCTTTTCCTTCGGGCATCTCCCGGGATTTTTCGTTGGTCATGCTTACCTGATTAAATCGGGAGATACGGAAGGTTCGTTCCCCCTCGGGGGTGGAGGTGTGGGACCAGGCCCAGAGATACCAGGCGTGGGCTTGAAAGTAGACCCCCCAGGGTGAGAGATGGTAGTGTTCTGCCTTGGGCTCCGGGGCGTTGGGTTTGGTGTACCAGGCCTCTACAGTGCGTTTGCGCCCCAGAGCCTGAAGGATTTTCGAGAATTTATCCGGGTCCAGGGTGGATATGGGGAGGGCCATCACGGCGCTTTCTGCGAGCTTCCGGGCCTGGGAGGCCATCTGTTCCGGCAGGGCGCTCTGCATTTTCTGCCAGAGAGAGTTGCAATCCTCCTGCAGATGGGGTAAAAAGTGGGCTGCCATCCCCAGCCCCGCCACCAGGGCGGTGGCCTCGTTGCCCGAGAGGCTGAGGTGCATCACAAAGCTGCCGCTGCTTTCGAGAATGTACCCTTTTTGTTCGTGATCCCAGTGAATCACCGCCCCGAACTGCTGGCGCAGGTAGGCGAGATCCCGCTCCAGGGTGCGGGAGTTGCTGTAGTTCATCTCGCTGTAGAGAACCTTTTTGGGCAGGCATGTGTTCGCTCTGGAGGCCAGAAGGCAGAGAAGGGTGTTCAACCTCGTGAGGCGCAGAGAAGAAAGATCTTTGGGCAAGACGCCACCTCCCTAATTTTTCATCTTTCACCCATGTTTCCCTCAGTATAGCAGGGGGGTACGACAAAATACGTGGGTCGAAAAGGGGGAGGATGCGATTTTCTCGAAAAAACGTTTCTCCCCCGCATAGCTTGCTTCTTTTCCGTTTTTTTCTACAGCTCTATCAGCTCTTTGCTCGAAAGGGTGAGAATCTCCGGTTTTCCCTCGGTGACCACCACGGTATCTTCAATGCGTACGCCCCCCCAGCCTGGGACGTAGATCCCCGGCTCTATGGTGACCACCTGGTTTGCTTCGAGCAGATCTTCCGAGCGTGCCGAGAGGGAGGGGGCTTCGTGAATGTCCAGCCCCACTCCGTGCCCCAGGCCGTGGGTGAAGCAGGAGTCCTTATGTCCTGCCTCAAGAATGATGCGGGTAACTTTTTCGTGAATCTCTCTGGCGGAGGCCCCCGCCTGCACCGCCTCCACTCCCGCCTGCGATAAAAATACTAAAAATATGTTATGAGCTTTTCGGGAAATCCGCAATAGCCTTTGTGTGCTTTTTGTGTTTTTTTGGGCGAGGCATTTTGTGGTTGACCGAAGAGTGAAAGTGCTCTATAATCCTCCCCAATATTTCAAAAGGAGATATTCTCATGGGTGAAACCTTCGCACGTATAACCATAAAAACTATACAAAACTGGTGGTGGCGGGCTTTCTAAGTCTGCCGCCGAGATCCGTGGCATCCTGAAGATGCCGTAGTGCTACGCAAGTACCGGGCCTTGGAGGTGGATTCCTTAAAAGGAATTCAGTTGCAGGGCCCTTTGTGTATGGTTACATCGGTACTATCTGTAATGCCGAAGAGAGGGGCTCGAAAGGGGCCTCTCTCTTTTTTTGTATGGCGTATAAAGAGAGCCTCTTCGCAGGAAGAGGAGAGGGTATGTCGAGTCGAGATGAGACGTGTCAGGGGATATCAGAGAATGTCAAAGGATATCAAAGGAGGAAACGGCATGGTGAGCAGAGCGGTACTACGAGAAGAGCCATCCTGCGAGGAGGCCCCCTTTATGGAAGGACCCCCCTTTATGGAGAGATCCCG
>NPIG01001122.1_pt1 | contig 11015 bp, 9 predicted proteins | sample 8637441 | NCBI WGS metagenome assembly NPIG01 (sample SAMN07420675, study PRJNA396082) | bioreactor metagenome | isolation source: sample BR6 brine-fed electro-methanogenic bioreactor BR | place: Japan: Kochi | collected 2016-06-14
CGGCATTGAACTGCTGAAGGCCATCGAGGATGTGGCCGACGGCGCCACCTTGATTCTCAGTGGCGCGGAAGGTGCGGCGTTCCTCCTGGGCGCGCGTGAAAAGAAGCGGAAGAGGCGCACGAACGCCAAAATGTTCGAGAACTGGGAAGACGGTGACTACGAAGGCTGGTCCATCGAGGGCGAGGCGTTCGGGCCCGCGCCCGCCCAGGGTACCCTGGCAGGTCAGAACACCGTTTCCGGCTTCCGCGGTGAGCGTCTGGTCAACACCTTCTTACAGGGGGACGGCACGACCGGGCGCGCACGCTCGCGGCCATTCTCCTTGAAGCACCGCTACATCCACATGCTCTTGGGCGGAGGAGAGCACCCAGGAGAGACCTGCATCAACCTGATTGTTGACGGTGAAGTTGCGGCTACCGCCACCGGCAAGAACAACGAGCGACTGAGCCCCGTCCGCTGGGATGTGGCGGAATTTCACGGCAAGGACGCCTGTATCGAGATTGTGGATACACACAGCGGGGGCTGGGGACACATCAACATCGATGACATTGTGTTCAGCGATTCGTCTATTGCTCCGTCGGTGCCCAGCCGCTTCAGCGAGGCCGTGCGCGATGCCTTGCCGTTCACCTGGAAAAGGGCTGAGTTGAAGCAGGGCGGAACGGCCGCCGATTGGAAGCCCCATGCCGCCCTCGCCAGGGCGCCAAAGGTGGCGAAGTACTGGCGGCTCGATGGCTTCTCAGCGCAAGGTGATGCTGAAGTACTGGCCCGTCTGGAGGACGGCACCCCCCTGCTCGTCAAGGGCAGGCACGGCAAAGGAACAGTGCTCTTCGTGAACGGTGACCCGCGCGACTGGGCGGAAGGGTATGACCAGCGGCTCGTTTTGGGCGGGTTGCTTGCCATGGCCCTTGGCGCCGAGTACACCCCCGCCGACGGGTTGCCGCCGGACCACCCCCATTTCGGCAGCATGGCACTGAGTTCCTTCGGCAATGGCGTAGAGACCGGCTCATGGGATGACCTCGGGCGTTTCTGGCCGGGGTTCGCCCAACGCGGCGAAGTGAAAAGCGCGCAAGAAGGCCCGACGGCTCCGGGGCGGACCCGGTTTGCCGCGGCAGCGCAACGGCTCCGGCTGGACCCCGGGCAATCGAAGCAGGTGGCCTTCGCGCTTTCGTGGCATTTCCCGAACCGGACCCGCACGCGCCACTACGGTTGGGGACCGGAACCCCTGAGCTACGACCACCGGCTCGGCAATCACTACAACAACCGTTTCGGCAATGCTCTGAGCGTGGCGCGCTATCTCACGGAAAACCGCGGTCGCCTCGAAGACGAAACACGCCTCTTCCACGACACCTTCTACGACAGCTCGCTGCCCCATTGGTTCCTGGACTGCATCAGCGCGAACGCATCCATCACGCGCAGCCCCATCTACGTCTGGCTCGAAGACGGTACGGTCGGCGGTTTTGAAGGCAGCGACAATTGCTGTCCCATGAACTGCACCCATGTCTACAACTACGCCATGTCAATGGGCTACCTCTTCCCAGCACTTGAGCGGAATGTGCGCGAGACCGACCTGCTGCGCCAGATGCACCCCGAAGACCACTACATCCCCCACCGCACTGTGCTGCCCCTTGACCTGCCCCGTCTCGGCAACGAGATTGGCGGCCCGCATCACCACGCACTGGACGGGGAACTGGGCACCGTGCTCAAGGTCTACCGCGAGTGGCGCATGTGCGGCCAGCGCGACTGGCTGCAGTCCCTTTGGCCCAACCTCAAATTGGTGATGCAACACGTGCTGCGGGACCACGATGCGGCCGGCGACGGCGTTATCCGCGGCGAACAGCCGAACACCTACGATACGCACCTCTTTGGAAGCAACACCTTCATCGGGACGCTGTATCTCGCCGCCCTGCGGGCAACCGAAGAGATGGCGAAGCTGATGGGTGACGACGGTTTTGCCGGTCAATGCCGCGCGCGTTTCGAGTCCGGCAGCAAGGGCTACGACGCGTTGTGCTGGAACGGCGAGTTCTACATCAACAACTACGACGCCCCGGATGCCACGCCGGAAACCTACAACGAGCGCAATTGCTATGGCCCCGGCTGCCATGTCGACCAAGTGCTCGGCCAATGGTGGGCCAATCAACTCGGGCTTGGCTGCCTGTTGCCGCAGGAGCGGGTAAGACAGGCGGTCAAAGCCATTCACACCCACAACTGGCGCCTCAATTTCCACGAGCACGTGCAGGAGCCGCGGCGCTTTGCGGATGACGATGAGAAAGGACTGCTCACCTGTACCTGGCCCAACGGCGGCCGGCTCGGGGTCCCCATTCTCTACTGCGACGAAATCTGGACCGGGCTCGAGTATCACGTGGCGGCCACGCTCATCCACGAAGGACTGGTCGAAGAGGCGCTGCAGATCGTCAGGGGCGCCCGGGACCGCTACCAGGGCTACCAGCGCAACCCCTGGAGCGAGGTCGAATGCGGCGGACACTACGCGCGCGCCATGTCATCCTGGTCCCTGTTGCATGCAGCCGCGGGATACGTCTATGACGCTGCCTCGGGGGCGCTTTCTCTTGCCCCGCGCGTCAATGCCGATGATTTCCGGGCCTTTTTCGTCAGCGCCCAGGGCTGGGGTTCGCTGCGGATGAAACGCGAGGGGGAACAGTGCGTGGCGGAAGTCGCCCTGGCGTGGGGAATTTTGGGGGTGCGCCAAATCACGCTGGCCGCTTCCGACCCGGCGCGGGCGGCAAAATCGGTTTCGGTTGAGGGCGGTTCCGCGGTGGATGTCGCGCAAGGGTCTGACGAAATCATCATTGCCTTCGAGACAGGTCGGCAACTCACGGCGGGAGACATGCTGCGCCTTCGATATCGCGCCTGACAAAGAGGAGTGGATATGGGTATCAGGATTACGCCAGTGGAATGCAACGGCAAAGCCTGCCTGGGACTTGAGGCCGCATGGACAGGCAGCCAGTTCGTCATGATCGTCGCAGAGAAAGGACTGGTTTCCTGCGGTGTGGTCGACATGGATGTCATGGGCAATGCGGGGGCCGCCATCGCGGTGTCACGCGGCAAGCCCGAAAACCCGCTGGTGACCACCGAGGACCTCCTGAACGCGCCCATTATGGATGTGACACCGCAGGCCGCGGCGCTGGGAATCTTGGTGGGCATGTCCGGGCGGGAGGCGCTTGAGCGGCTGTGCAACTGACTGCGACGGCAAATGGCGAACCGGCCGGCCACGTTGCCGTGACCGGCCGGCCTTCCCAGATGAAAGGAAATGCGAGAGCCGCTGCAAATGAGGTGTCCGTCCCAACACCAATCGCTTAGACTTGAATATCGAGGTTCCTGCCCACGCTCTGATTGGCCACAGCGCTTTGAATAAGCTTCTGGGCCATGTCACCCTGCATCTCCAGCGCATCTTTTTGCAGCTTCACAGTTTTCGCTGCCAGCTGCGCTTCGAACTGAAGTCCCGACACGCCGCCTACACTGGGAATCCCTGCCATTGGCTCACCCTCCATGGTTCTCCTCTTTAGCCTATCAGGATTATACCAAAGCCCCGCGTTCTACGCAAGGAATTCCTTTTTAATCAAGAAAGTCTCGAAAACGCCCTATTCTGCATCTTCGGTCCCGGGACGGCGCATGTGTTTGCGCGCTTCCTTGGCCGCCGCAGAATCGCCCAGCAGAAAGTGCATTAGGCGTACAAGCCGGCGGCCCGTCGATGTGCTCAGCAAATGCTCCATTTTGCAGGCATCGGCGCAGGCGGCATCGTGCTCGACCCCCAGAACTTCCTCGAAGAACTCGGCAAGCACGGTGAAGTTCTCCTGCACCCGCCCGGCAATGCGCTGCCCCTCGTCGGTCAAGAGCAGAAAACGGTTGTGGTCTTCCCCCACCCAACCGCGCTTTTTCAACTGGCTGAGGGCCATTGAGGCGGCGCCGCGGGATACCTCGAGCAGTTCGGCCACATCTGTGGCCCGCGCATACCCATATTGTTCGCGCAGACTGTCGATGGCCATGAGGTAATGCGCCATGGAATGGGAAAGAGGATTGCGCTCGAACTCACGCCAATAGGTGGCGTCATTCAGTTCATGCTCGACGGGTTCTGTCTTGTCGCCGGTTGCCATGGCCGAGTCTCCCCGACTGGTGTTTAATACGGTTAACAAGAATGTACCCGTATCGTAACATGTTCGCCATGCTAATCCAATCACGCCCGCTGCGGCGTCTTGTTCTTTCCCCTGTGCCTGCGCTATCTTGCCGCAACTCAATCCGGAGAGCATCATGATCAGTCAGGTGGACCACATCAACATCGTTGTGCAGGACCTGGAGCGCGCGACGCGCTTCTACACGGACATGCTCGGCATGCGAGTCACCCGCCGCGCACATCTGCAGGGGGAATGGATCGAGCGCGTCGTCGGTCTTGCCGGGGTGCGGGCCGACGTGGTCTATGTGCAACCGGAAGGCGGCGGTCCGCGAATCGAGCTTATCCATTACGCGGCGCCTGCCGGCGCCCGTCTGCCGGCTTGCGCGCTGGCGAATACGGTTGGTCTCCGCCACATTGCTTTGCGGGTGGACGACATGGACGCGGCGCGTCAACGGCTCGAGGGCGCCGGCGTTCGGTTTCTCGGGCCCCCGGTGGCGGTTCCCCTGGAAACGGTTTCTCATGAGGCAGGACAGAAAAGGCTCTGCTATTTCCATGACCCCGACGGGGTGCTCCTTGAACTGGCGGAGTACCGGAATGATGGCGCCCGACAAGGCACTTGAAGCCAGCGCAACGCAATGTCATGATTGAGCCTTCCGTGCCTTCGAATCCCGTTGCACGGTTGGCGGGTCAGACTGAGTGCGCGGGGCCCACAGCCCTGCTTTTCGCTCCCGCGATACCCAACCGATAAAGGACTCAAGCATGATGACACGACTGAGCATTCTCGCCGCCTGCGTGGCGCTGGCCCTGTTCTTCGGCGCGTGCGGTGGACCGAAAGCGCCGCCTGAACCAAAGATAGAGCGCGTAGTGCAGCCGGGCGATTCGTCGGCCCGCGCGGTGCTGCAATATCTGCCGCGCCGTGCGCCCGCCGCAATCGCGACCCCGCAGCTCGGCGCCTTTACCGACATGCTCGAGCGCCTTCCTCAACCCGCCCAGGAGGCGCTTCTGCTGCCTGCCATACGCCGCGATTTCGCCGCCACCTATGGGATTGAATCGGGTGACACACTGCGCGCCGTGTTTCTGGGCATGGGGCTGGACACTGAAGGTCCGGCGGCGCTCTTCTCTATCTTTGAAAGTGGCGCGCCGGTGGCGCAGGGCGGCGTCCTGACGGTGGCCGATGAAGCCCGGCTCAGCGCGCATCTTCAGGACTTTGAGACTCTTCTGGGCATGGGCATGAGAATCGCCGGGGACCGGCTGCTCATGGCCACCACCCCCGACCTGCTGTCCGAGTTGGAAGAGCGCCATCAGAATGCCGCGTTGATTGCCTACGGTACCGGCGACTTCCCGGGGGATGGAGAAACCGACACGCTCATTCTGATGCGCCTCGACAAGGACTGGCAACAGCCTTTGGGCGCATTGCTGGGCGAAGGTGATGCGGGTCGCATAGTCACCGCATTTCTCGAATACCTGGGCACAGGTTCCGACGAACTTGTGGTCGCTCTTTCGCCAGAGTCGGAGCCGTTCGCAGTGCGCGTGGCCGCCCACGACGGCCCGCCTGCAACTGAGGCGGAAGGCACGGAAATGACACCCACGCCCCCTGCGCCGCGTGATCTCGCGCCGCTGGCGGGGCACGCCGCGTTTCCGCCGGATGTCCCGCTTTTCGCCGACCTGAGGCTGACCCCGGCATTCATCGATTTTCTGGGTGTAACCGCAGAGGGCATCATGCAACCCAGTGAAGACGAGAAGCGGATTGTCAATGTAGTGAAGGGACTGCTTGGCAGGGCGCTCGACGATGAACTTGCAGCGGGGCTGCTGGGGTTCGAGCAGGATAACCCCCTTGTGTTGGTGTACGGAAACGTAGCAGAGTTGCCGCAACTCGAAGTGCCCCTGACGCTGCTCGGCATGAAGAAACCGCCCGCCTATACGCTCGGTGACCTGTCGGTCTTTCCGCTGAAGAGCGCCTTTATGCCATTCCCCGCGCATGTCGGTTTGAATGAGCGCGTGTTTTTCGGCAGCAATGACGAGGAAACCTTGAAGGCCGGCATAGGCGCCTGGAACAACCGGGAATCCGTGCCGTCAAGCGTCCCGGAATCTGTTCTCGAAAACGGCAAGTACGGCTTTGCACGGCTTCTGGGCGCACAGGCGGCGCCTTACATCGATAAGCTGGCAGGTGAAAAAATCCCGCCAGGAATTGATTTGGCAGCCCATGACTTGTACTTGACGCTGCAGCGCGACGGCGAATGGCGAAGCCTGACGCTCAGTGCGACTGCCGGTCAGGAATTGCTGAACGGCCTTCTGGAATCGGTCATCCTCAAATAAGGAGTATCCTCGTGAAAACGTATCTCGCATTTGTACTTGCCACGGCCGTCGCGGTGTCGGTGTTGTGCCCGGTAGCTGTGGCCGCCCCCCACGACCTCCTGCAATTTGTGCCGGCCGATGCGCCGGGTGCCCTCGTTGCTCCCTCGCTCACCGTCTTGCAGGCACAATACGACCGGCTCTTCGCCCAGGCCGCGCCCGCCTTTCCCAAGACTCTGGACGGCTGGGCCGCGCAAGGGGCATCTGAAATGGGCCTGGCAGGCGTGAACACCCTTTCGGGACTGGCGGACGAACTGGGCGTCGCTATGGACCAACCGGTTGCGGTGATTGGCGTGGCCGATGGATTCGTGCTACCGGTAGCCTCGCAGGACAAGGCGATTGCCGTACTGAAAGCGCGCATACCCATGCTTGAGGAGGTCCAGATTGCCGGAGCAACGGCCTACTGTGAGAGTGGCGGCGGCTTCGGCGGGTTCTTCAATGACGGCTATTTCATTGCGGCGTTATCGCGGGATGCGCTCGAAGGACTGGCGAAGTCGGCAACAAACCCCGCCCCCGCGCTGTACGGCGCGTCGTCTTTCCCGGCTGTTTCCGCCGAAGAGGTCTTCGCGCTTTTGCGTCCCGCCCTGCTCAAGGGCGTGCCTGCCCTGGCCGGTATGGACGAGTTGCAGACCCTGCTCAGCGTGCTTGGTCCGGTTTTTGATGAAGCGGTGCTTGCGCTGCAGGTCGGCGACACTCTGGCAAATGTGCGCCTCGCGGGCCATGTCACGGGCGACCCCATAGCCCAGCCGGGGCCGCCGCTTTCCATGCAGAACATCTTCCCGGATGGAACCGTGGCGCTGACCGTGTTGCGCACCACCGCGGAGCTTAAAGGCTTCGTCAGCGAGGCGCTGAAAGCGGCCCTCGCGGATGACCCCACCACCATGCAACGTGTCTCCGGCATGTTCAACGGCATTGCAGGCAACCTGGGCGAGGAACTGGCGCTTGGAATGGTCAAGCCGGAAGCCGGCAGCGCGGGTCCCGCGCTGGTCGCAGATGTCCTGGCCACCGCTCCGCTCCTGATGCTCATGCGCATGGCAGGCCTGGGACGCGAGCCTGTCTTTACCGAGGGGGATGCCCCCGTCTTCGTCGCAGAGGGCCTTCTCGACGGCCAGGACCTTTACGTGGCCGACTTGAACAACAGGCTGATTGCGACGGTGTCGGAACCGGGCATGAAAGCCATGCTCGCCAAACAGGCCGCAGAGGCGCCGGCGCCCCCCGCATTCGTCACCGGGGATGCCGTCAGACGAGGCAATTATGGTTTCCTGGCCGTGAAGGGCGGCGAGGGCGCCGCAGCGTTGAGAGAGCTCGCGAGGGGTGGCGTGCCCGGACTAGGCGCGTTGAGCGATGCCACGCTCACCCTTGAAGACCATGGGACATGGCGGCAGATGGCCGTCGAAATGCCCGCCTCCTCGGTCCTTGACCTGTTGCCGGCGGGTGTGCTCTAAGTTGTAACACGCGCCGGGGTGAGGCATATGTCCTCGCTCCGGCGCGTTTCCTTTTTGCAGGACAACACCAGAAAGGAGGCGTGCAAGTGCGGATAAGAATCTCCTGGGATGGGGCAGCGGCGATGGGAACACTGAACGAAACTGAGACGGCCGGCGCAGTGGGCGCAGCGCTACCCTTGACAGGCACCGCCAAGACGTGGGGCAAAGAGGTTTATTTCGAGACGCCGGTGCATGCGATACTGGAGCCGGATGCCCGGGATGTGGTGCCCCCAGGCACCATCTGTTTCTGGCCGCAAGGCAACGCCATCGCCATTCCCTATGGGCGCACGCCCGCCTCACAGGGCGACGAGTGCCGTCTCGTCGGGCCGGCGAACGTCGTTGGCGCGCTTGAGGGCGACCCGAAAATACTGGCCTCCCTTACCGAAGGCAAAGAGGTTCGCGTAGAAGAACTGGGCGCATGAAACCTCGCGCAGGTCACGCTTCTTTCGCCAGCGCCCGAAGCTCCCGCTTCAGAATCTTGCCCGTCGGCCCCTTGGGAAGTTCATCGAGCACCTCCACGAACTTCGGCCACTTGTACTTTGCCATGTGCTCGCTGATGAACTCGTGGATCTCCTCCGGAACGATCTCCTCCCCCTCTTTGGGTGAGACAAAGACCTTGACCTCTTCCCCGCGCATTTCATCGGGTACACCGATGACGGCCACCTCCAGTACTTTGGGGTGCTTGTACACAACTTCTTCAATCTCGCGCGGGTAAATATTCATTCCGCCGCGGATAATGAGATCCTTCTTGCGGTCCACGATGTAGAAGTACCCGTCCGCGTCCATGCGGCCGACATCCCCGGTATGGAACCAGTCATCGACAATGGCCGCCCGCGTGGCTTCGGGGCGCTTGTAATACCCTTTCATCACATTGTGTCCGCGAATGACGATCTCCCCCACCTCCTCGACTTCGCCAAACGACCCGTCCTCGCGCATCACACGCATGTCGACCCCCCAGATGGGCCGGCCGATGGACCCCGGCCGCACCTCCCAGCCCTCAAGCGTGAACGAAGCCACCGGGCTGGTTTCCGAAAGGCCGTAGCCTTCGAGGATCGTGATGCCGTAGCGTTCCTGAAATCGCCGGTGCACTTCCGCGGGCAGCGCCGCGCCGCCCGAGACCGCCAAACGCAGGCTGGAAAAATCATACTTCTCCCAATCGGGCGTATTGAGGAAGAAGAAGTACATCGTCGGAACCATTGCAATGAGGCCGACCTTGTCGCGGTCAATCAGTTCCATGGCCTTCTGCGTTTCGAAACGCGGCAACATCGACATGGTCGCGCCGGAAAGCACGCTGGCATTCATCAGGCAAGTCTGCCCGAAAGAGTGGAACAGCGGCAGCGTGACCAGGGCCACCTCGCCGAGTGCGCACTTCGTGATCTCCCGTGAGGAGTAAAAGGCATTGAAGAACATGTTGAAATGCGTCAGTTCCGCACCCTTTGGAGCCCCGGTAGTGCCCGAGGTGTACAGTAGTACGGCCGTGTCGTCCGGCATCGTTTGCACCGTGTCGAATTCGGTGCCCGCCCCGGCCATCAAGTGCATGAAATTCTCACCCACTTCCGGTTTGTCCAGCCAGTCCAGCGGACCCACCACAATCAGGTCGCGGCATTTGTCGACGTTCTGGAAAGCCTTGACCGCCTGTGCCTCAAACGTGTTGAACGCAAAAAGCACCACCGAATCCGAGTCGCGCAGATAATGTTCAATCTCTTCATGCTGAAAAAGCACATTCACCGGAACCACCGTCGCGCCGGTGTGCAGGATCCCGTAATAGATAATCGGAAAATGCGGCGTGTTCGGAATCATCATCGCCACTTTGTCGCCGGGCTCCACGCCTTTGTCCCGGAGCACATTGGCGACCCGCCGCGCAGCCGCGGCCAGTTCGGGATAGCTCATGCGGTGTTCGCCCAGGATAGTTGCCGTCTCCCCGGCGTGGTCCCTGGCCGTTATCTCAAGGTAGTGTGCAAGATTTAACATCGCCGCGGTCTCCCTGCTTTCAGCCCACAGTCCAGCCCTGTGTACGCTCTCCGTCAAGTTCGGTCGAGATTATCACACAAAGCGCAGGCAACAACAAGCTTGCGCAGGATTCTATTCGCTTCCCGTTGCCTGTGGGCAGACGCGCGGCGCGCAGCTTGTTCACCCGTGCAGGCCATGTGCTACCATGTCGTGCATCCACAACATGTTAAGGAAAGGTGGTCCGAAATGAAACTGGCCCTGCAAATGCCCGTCTGCCTTGTTTGCTGCCTCGTGGCGGTTGCACCCTGCGCCTTTGCGCAAGAGTCCGGCGCCGCAGGCGCTTCCGCAGAGATGCGGAGCGTTGTCGAAACTGCCCACAAGGCGGTGACTCCCGCGCTGGTGCGGATTCATGTGGTCGAGACGTACTACAGCGAAGGCCGCGAGATGAAGTATGAGAGTTCAGGCAGCGGTGTTGTCATCACTCCTGATGGTCATGTCATTACCAACCATCATGTGGCCGGGCACGCGAAACAGCTCAAGTGCACCTTTGCCAACAAGGAAGAAATCAGTGCGGAACTGGTAGGTACCGACCCCTTGACCGATATCGCGGTCATCAGATTACAGCCAGGGAAGGCGCGTACCTTTCCCACGGCCGCCTTTGGGGACAGCGACTCCGTGCAGGTTGGCGATTACGTGCTCGCCATGGGCAGCCCGGTGGCGCTGAGCCAGTCCGCGACTTTGGGCATCATCAGCAATGTGGAGATGACGATGCCGCACTGGGTGAATCGTTTTGGCGGTTTCGAGCAGGACGGCGAAGACGTGGGCGCGCTCGTCAAGTGGCTGGGACATGACGCGGCCATCTATGGGGGCAATTCGGGCGGGCCGCTGGTGGACCTCGAGGGCCGCATCGTTGGCATCAATGAAATCAAAATGGGTCTGGGCGGGGCCATTCCGGGCAACCTCGCCCGGGAAGTGGCCGAAGAGATTATTGAAGGGGGGAAAGTGCGCCGCGCGTGGCTCGGCATCGATGTGCAGCCGCGCCTGAAGCACAGTGGCGCCTCACACGGTGCGCTCGTAAGCGGGGTCATTGGCGGTGCGCCGGCGGC
>NPIG01001123.1_pt2 | contig 11006 bp, 10 predicted proteins | sample 8637441 | NCBI WGS metagenome assembly NPIG01 (sample SAMN07420675, study PRJNA396082) | bioreactor metagenome | isolation source: sample BR6 brine-fed electro-methanogenic bioreactor BR | place: Japan: Kochi | collected 2016-06-14
CAGGTCCTCGACCACCTCCTTGTCGTCGCCGTTGAAGATCGAGGGATCGATGTCCAGCCCGGTCAATTCGCCCTTGGCGGTCGCGGTGGCCTTGACCAGCCCGGCACCGGATTCGCCGGTGACGGTCAGATTGGCCAGATCTTCCTGCATCTGGGCCATCTTGGTCTGCAGTTGCTGTGCGGATTTCATCATCTTGGCCATGTCGCCAAGCCCGCCCAAACCTTTCAGCATCGCTGTCTCCTGTGGGATTGCTCCTGTTGGCTCCTAGATACGGGCGGCGGCGGGTTCGCACAAGGCCGCTGCAGCCGGGGCGCGGGCGCCGGTGCGGAACCGGGCGCGATAGGCGCCGGGGGACAGCCCGGTGACCGATTTGAAGGCGCGTGAGAACGCGGCGCTGTCGCGGTAGCCGACCGACCAGGCGATCTCGGCGGTGTTCTCGCCGCCGCGCTCCAGCGCGCCGCGCGCCTTTTCCACCCGCAGACGTTGCAGGTAGGCCGCCGGGCTGTGCCCGGTCGCGGCCTGGAACCGGCGCAGGAAGGTGCGTTCGCTCAGCCCCGCATGGGCCGCGAGACCGGCGACGCCGAGCGGCTCGGCGAAGCCGGTTTCCATCCGCCGCTGCGCGCGCAGCACCGCCGCGTCGCCATGATCGCGCCGCGGGCGGAACCCGGAATAGTGCCGCTGCTCGCGCCCGGCGGGGTCGACCAACAGGTGGCGGGCCAGCCGCGAGACCATGTCGGGCCCGAACCAGAGGCCCGTCAGGTGCAGTCCGAGGTCGAGCCAGGCCATCAGCCCGCCGGCGGTGATGACGTCGATGTCGTCGGCGAGGATATGCTCGGGGTGCAGCGCGACCTTGGGGAAGGCGGCGCGAAAGGCGGGCTCCAGTGCCCAGTGGGTGGTGGCCGGACGGTTATCGAGCAACCCGGCATGACCCAGCCAGAACGCCCCGGCGCAGACCGAACAGGCCAGCGCGCCCGCCGCGTGCTGCGCCTTGGCCCACTCTGCCAACGGGTGCTCGGGATGGGCCTGCGAGGGCTCCAGCGAGGGCGGAAAGACGAAGGCATCGACCGGCGTGACGGGACGGTCGGCCTCGGTGACGGTGCGGATTTCGACCGCTGGTGTCGCCTCTCCCTCGCGCGCAAGCCGCGGCAACAGGGCGAAGAGATCGGCCAGCCCCTCCAGCGCGGAGCGCTGCGCGCCGGGATAGGCGACGAGGGCGAGGCGGATCGGGGCGTTTGGCGGTTTCTGCATTTCATTTGTCATAAACGCCAATGGCGCCCACGGTCAAGATTGGGCAGTTTGGCCCCCGAAACGTACAGAACCGGAAAGGGTGAAACTCATGGCGAAACAGGCGCTGATCCTGGTCGACATCCAGAACGATTATTTCGAGGGCGGGCTGTGGCCGGTGGCCAAGATGGACGCGGTGGCGGCCAATGCCGCCCGCCTGCTGGCACATGCGCGCGAAGCCGGCGATCTGGTGATCCATATCCGCCACGAGATGGCCTCGGACCAGGCGCCGTTCTTCCGTCCCGGCAGCGACGGAGCCGAGATCAACCCGGCGGTGGCGCCGGATCTGGGCGAGACCGTGATCACCAAGGGGCGCCCGAACAGCTTTCAGGGCACCGACCTGCTGGACCGGCTGCGCGGCGCGCAGGTCGAGGCGGTGACGATCTGCGGCGCGATGAGCCAGATGTGCATCGATGCCACCACCCGGGCGGCTGTCGATCACGGCTTTGCGGTGACACTGGCCGAGGATGCCTGCGGTGCGAAAGAGGCCGAGTTCGGCGGCGTGAAACTGACCGCCGAGCAGGTGCATGCGGCCTTCATGGCGCCCTTGGCGATGAGCTATGCCAAGGTGTTGAGCACGGATGAGGTCCTGGCGGGGTAGGGCGTGCCGGTCGGGCCCGTCATCCCCGCGAACGCGGGGGCCTCTCGGGTCTCAAAGCGCACTACCGAAAGATCCCCGCTTTCGCGGGGATGACATTCGCGGGGATGACAAGAGGAGAGGGCGAGGGGTCCGGAGCCGCGCGCGGGCGATTTGCGTTGCAAATCACCCGTCCTCGAACGGGTCCCATTCATCCTCGACCTCCGGCAGCGCCTCGACCTCGGCATTGGCGGCGATCTGTTCGGGGGTGCGGATGTCGGTGATCCTGGCCTTGGGGAACTTGGCCAGCACCGCCTGCACCATCGGATGCTCGGTGGCTTCGGCGCGCAGGGCATTTTCCGCCGCGTCGCGCTCCTCGGCGATGGTGGGGCTGCCGCCCTCGTTCACCAGGGTCACCGCCCAGCGGTTGCCGGTCCAGGCCTGCAGCCGCTGGCCCAGCTGCTGGGCCAGGTCGCGGGCGGCATTGGGGGCCGGTTCGAACTCGATCCGGCCGGGCTGGTAGCTGACCAGGCGCACGCCGGTCTCCACCTCGATCAGCAGCTTGCCGTCGCGGTTGGCGCGGATCAGTTCGACCACGTGGTGAAAGGTGGGGAAGCGCGCCAGCGCCTGGTCCGCGTCCTGCGCCAGCGCCGCCTGCGGGCCGCCGGCATGGCCGCCCATGCCGCCGCCGCTGTACGCCGGGGCCGCGGTGGCGCCGGCCTGGGCCATCGGGGCCGCACCGGCACCTGTGGCGCGCATCCCGCCGCCCGGGCCGCCGGGGGGCGGTGGCGGGCTGTCCTGCAGCTTGCGCAGCAGCTCTTCGGGTGCGGGCAGATCGGCCACATGGGTCAGCCGGATCACCGCCATCTCGGCGGCCATCATCGCGTTGGGGGCAGCGGCGACCTCTTCCAGCGCCTTCAGGAGCATCTGCCACATCCGGCTCAGGACCCGCATCGGCAGCGCCTGCGCCATGGCCTGGCCGCGGGCGCGTTCGTCGGGCGATACGGTGGGATCCTCGGCGGCGTCCGGGGTGATCTTCACGACGCTGACCCAATGGGTGATCTCGGCCAGGTCGCGCAGCACCGCCAGCGGGTCGGCGCCCTCGGCATATTGCGCCGACAACTCGGTCAGCGCGCCCGCCGCGTCGCCCTTGAGGATCAGGTCGAGCAGGTCCAGCACCCGGCCCCGATCGGCCAGCCCCAGCATGGCGCGCACCTGATCGGCGGTGGTCTCTCCGGCGCCGTGGGAAATCGCCTGATCCAGCAGCGAGGTCGCGTCGCGCGCCGAACCTTCGGCGGCCCGCGTGATCAGCGCCAGCGCATCCTCGGCGATCTCGGCCTGTTCGGCACCGGCGATCTTGCGCAGCAGGGCGATCATCACCTCCGGCTCGATCCGGCGCAGGTCGAAGCGCTGGCAGCGCGACAGCACGGTGACCGGCACCTTGCGGATCTCGGTTGTGGCGAAGATGAATTTCACATGCGCCGGCGGCTCCTCCAGCGTCTTCAGGAGCGCGTTGAACGCGCTCGTCGAGAGCATGTGAACCTCGTCGATGATGTAGATCTTGTAACGCGCGCTGGCCGCACGATAGCGCACCGAATCGATGATCTCGCGGATGTCGTTCACGCCCGTCCGCGAGGCCGCGTCCATCTCCATCACGTCGACATGGCGGCCTTCCATGATCGCGCGGCAGTGTTCGCATTCGCCGCAGGGTTCGGTGGTCGGCCCGCCGGTGCCGTCCGGGCCGATGCAGTTCATGCCCTTGGCGATGATCCGCGCGGTGGTGGTCTTTCCGGTGCCGCGGATGCCGGTCATGATGAAGGCCTGGGCGATGCGGTCGGCGGCGAAGGCGTTCTTCAGCGTCCGCACCATGGCATCCTGGCCGACCAGGTCGGCAAAGGTCTCGGGGCGGTATTTGCGGGCGAGAACCTGATAGGCGGGGCTGTCGGACAAGGGGGTACCTGCGGGTCGGGGATTCTGCGTTCCAAACCTATTGGCTGGCGCGCGCGAGGTCCAGTGGGCCGGGAGCAGGAGGCTTAGTCGAGAACCTCCCGGAGCCGGACGTCGATCCGGCAAATGTGGCTTTCCAGCCAGCGATCGATTCTGTCCAGCAGCTTGGCCGCGATGGTGGCGTCAAAGCCGTCCGTTCGGAACCTTGCATTCTCTTTCTCGACCATGCGCATGAACAGCCCGTGTTCCTGCGTGTTCTGTTTCGCGACGGGGCATTTATGGGCGAACATGCAGGTTTCCTCGACCGAGAAGTGCATTTCGCAATAGGCGGTCAGGAAATCCAGGAACAGGTCATAGGTCCGTTCGCCTTCCCCCGCCTCCAGAGTTTCGCGGAACTGGTCAGAGGTCGTGAACAGCATCTTGTGCTGTTCGTCGATCTGCGCGTCGCCGGTCGCGAATTGAGGCCGCCATTGCATAGTTTTCCGTCCTTTGGCCTCGTGGTGTGTGATAACGCTGTTTGAATTGAATCCAATTTTTACGACTTTCGTCAAGATTGTGTTTTGCCCTTCTTGCGGTTCTGTGCCGCGTGGGGGCGCCGTCCGGGGGCGCAAAGATGGGGTTCGGCGAGGCGATAGGGGTGGCGGTGGCATCCGCGCGATGGCCTGCCAAGCCCGGGATCTTCCAGGGCGGTCAGCGGGAGTGACATCTGTTTGTTCGCCGTCTTCGAACACGGTACGACCCATCGCGCCGGGCAGGCGGCAAAACGGTTGCTGTGTCGAACAGAAATGGGCGCCGCGCGCCATGAATGTGCGGCGCGCGGTTGCGTTAGGTGAGGCCCGCGAAAGGATCACCGCATGGAAGGAGGACTACAACGCAAACAGACCCCACTCATCCCTCGGCAATCTCACGCCGCGGGAATTTGCATTGAAAGCAAGACTGGAAACCAAGGCCGCATGAGGTCAGAAATCAACCGACGGATTCTTTCCAAAGCTGGAGGAAAGTTGGGTCTCAGGTCAAGAGCCGTGAAGCCGGTGGCAATCGGACGCTAGAACTGGATGTTCTCAGGCTCCGAGGGCGGTGGCAAAGCCATGGCCATCGCCTATACCCTGATCGAAACCGCAAAACTCAACAAGGTCGACCCACAGGCCTGGCTCACATGGGTCCTTGCCCGGATCGCAGATCATAAGATCACGGGTCTAAACGAGCTGATGCCATGGCGTTATGCTGCTCAAGCAGCGTAACTGCTCACGTTCCAGCACGATAGGGCAGGTTCAACGGACGGGCACGTCGAGGGCAGTAGAATAGCTATTGATCTGCTTCTCTTGGAGTCCGCGTCTATAGGTTGGGTTTAGCCCTCTTCTGACCGTTGGCGATACTCCCGCGAGGTGAGCCCGTCGAGGCTCGAAAGATTGCCTTGGGGGGCATGCTGTGCAAGGGTCGAAGGGATGCCGTAGTGCTTTTCGAACGCCAATTCGTATGAACTGATCCTAGATGCAAGGATTGAAGGATGTACCAGATGAAAATCATCTCGATTGCCGCCATGGCCATTTCGCTGGCTGCCAACGCTTGCGCAGCCGGAAACCCCGATGAGGGCAAGAAAATGCGTCTGGTTTGCTATGGTCTAAAAAAGAACAATGACCTATCGACGCGTGATTATGATTTTTCCATCATTGTTGAGCAGGCGTCTACGTACTTCACGGATGCATCTTACTATGTCCCTGGGAACTACCACTACAGCGACCCTATGTTCATTGTCACCCAGCGTGAAGGTTTTAACGTTTACATCTTCAGAAACGCCGATCAATTGAGCAAAGCTACAGACAGAAAGGTGTATTCAGACGAACTGTTGGAGCACGACCCTGACGAGAAATTCGACAACGTTGAGGGTTATAGAGCAGATGGGCTCTTCACTGTGAGTTGGAGCGGAGACGATTATACACTGAATTTCGAGCGGACGAATCAAAAAGGAAGCGTCTACTACGATGCAAGTCAGGAATTCGGCGAAAAGAACTCTGCAATATTTTGCGAAGACCCCTTCGGCGTGGAAGTGAAATAGCTAGAAGTTGACAGCGAGGCCATCGCGACAGTTGGCCACTGCCTCATCAAACCCCGTTCGAAGAGAAATGATTGCGCCAGCCCTGCCGGATTCGGAACCGGTCGATAAGGGCTCAAGCCTGCGGCTCTCCGCTCGCGCCGTGAACGACTGTTCCCCAAGACGAACAGGCAACACATAGGCTGCTTCACCTGCGATAGCCATGGGCAGGCAGGCTGCGGCTGGCATCGGTTCCGAACTCAGAATACTTGCCGCCTGAATAGTGCGGACAATCCCTTGCCTGGCGTCATCGGCGGCGAGAGTGTTCGCATAGTGCGCCTTGGCCGCGACCGACAGTGCCAGATGAGAAAGCGATTGATGATACCTAGCGCGCATCGTTCTCGCGACCGGGGATCGGGTGGCAAATCACTTTCCGATAGCTCGGTCTTGCCAATAATCGGAACCAACTCGTCAGGCACTTTGATCCTGACTCGCCACTTCCCGCGTATGTGCTGGACGTATTTCATACCCACTTCGAAGCCCTGTTTTGTAGCAGAGCTTGTAGCACATGCCCATGAAAACTATGAGTTTTGTTCATTTTCAATAGGTTGCAGGGGGATAAGGTGAGAGGCTGGACAACGACCCAAGCGGGGCTCGTTACGGCTGCTTCCTTCCGGACCTGACCGGGTTGGCGAGGCGCTCGCCCGCGCCAACCTCTCGATGCGCAACATAAGGGGGTGGGGTCGGGATGACAAGGGATCGGGGCGGCGGAAATGCGGGGTGGTTGGCCGACACGCAAAGGTGACGCCATGTGGCGGCGGAAAGCGGTTGAGTTGCGCCGCCCGCCGTGGCAGCGCAGGATCACGCGCAGACTTGAGGATGAATGAGGGGCAGCGGCATGAGAACGGCAGAACAGGTCACCTTCGGCGGCTCCGCCCTGAACCGGGCGGCAGAGATTCGGGGCGACGCGGCGGCGCTGGCGCGGGCCAAGGCCGACCCGGCGGCGCGCTGCCTGGTGATGTGGCGGGGCAAACCGCTGCTGCGCGGGGAGGGGCTGGATGCGCTGGGGCTGATCGAAATGGATCACCCAGTGCTGGCGGCGGGTCTGGGCAAGGCGATCCGCGAGCCGATCCTGCTGGGGCTGGAAGAGGACGGCGCGCCGCGGTTTGCCCATGACATCTCGCGCTGGGAGCCCGAAGAGCTGGATTATGGCGCGCTGGGCAGTTTCGTCGACCGCTCGGAGCAGCGCCACCCGGATCTGCCAGACGATACCGCCTTTGCCGAGCTGCGCCGCGTCATGACCCGCCTCGGCCCGCGCGATGCCGAACTGGCCGCCACCGCCAAGGCGGTGATCGGCTGGCACGCCACGCACCGGTTCTGCGCCCGCTGCGGCGCCGAGAGCGCGATCGCCCAGGCCGGCTGGCAACGCGATTGCCCGGACTGCGGCGGCCATCATTTCCCGCGCACCGACCCGGTGGTGATCATGCTGATCACCCATGGCGAATCGGTGCTGATGGGCCGCTCGCCCGGCTGGCCCGAGGGGATGTATTCGCTGCTGGCAGGTTTCATCGAGCCGGGCGAAACCCTGGAGGCGGCGGTGCGCCGCGAGGTGATGGAGGAGGCCGGCGTGCCGGTGGGGGCGGTACACTATCTGGCGAGCCAGCCCTGGCCGTTTCCGGCCTCGCTGATGTTCGGTTGCGCCGGCGAGGCGCTGGCGCGCGAGATCACCATCGACCCGGTCGAGATCGAGGATGCGATCTGGGTCACCCGGGCCGACATGATGGCGGCCTTTGCCGGGGAACATCCGATCCTGATGCCCGCGCGAAAAGGCGCAATTGCGCATTTCCTGCTGCAGAACTGGCTTGCGGACACCCTGGATTGAGGGGACAATCAACCGGTAAAAGTACAAGACGGATCAGGTATGCAGTTTTCGAGCAAGGAAGATATCGAGGCCCCGATCGAGGAGGTGTTTGCCGCGGTCAGCGAGTTCGAGAGCTTTGAACGTTCGGCCATCCGTCGCGGGATCGAGGTGCAGCGGGTTGACGAGGCGGCGCCGCTGGCGGCGGGGCTGGCCTGGGACGTGGCCTTCGATCTGCGCGGCAAGCGGCGCAAACTGCATTTGACGCTGGCCGATTATGCGCCGCCCGACACCATGCGCATCGAATCGGACAGCGCCGGCCTGAGCGGGGTGATGACCATCGAGCTGGTGGCGCTGTCGCCGCGCCGGACCCGGCTGGGCATCGTGCTGAACCTGGCGCCCAAGACGCTGTCGGCGCGGCTGTTCCTGCAGTCGCTGAAGCTGGCCAAGTCGAACCTGACCAAGCGGTTCAAGTTGAAAGTGGCGGAGTTTGCCAAGTTCATCGAGGACGGCAAAACCCGCACCGCCTGACGCGGTGCGGCAGGGCTTGGTCAGCCGCGNNACCTCGCGGGTGAAGAAGGCCAGTTCCTCCATGGCGAGGCGGACGTTGCGGTGCTCGGGATGGCCCTCGATGTCGGCATAGAACTGAGCCGCCACGAACTGGCTGCCGGCCATGTAGCTTTCCAGCTTGGTCATGTTGATGCCGTTGGTGGCGAAACCGCCCATCGCCTTGTAGAGCGCGGCGGGGATGTTGCGCACCTCGAACACGAAACTTGTCATCATGCCATGCTTGCCCCGGCGGGTGAGGTCCGCCTCGGGCGACATGATCAGGAACCGGGTGGTGTTGGTCGACTGGTCCTCGATATGGCGTGCCAGCACATTCAGCCCGTAAATCTCGCCGGCCAGTTCGCTGGCCAGCGCGGCGGTGGCCTTTTCGCCCATCTCAGACACCTGCCGGGCCGAGCCGGCGGTGTCAGCGCCGGTGATGCGGTGGATGCCGTGCTGTTGCAGGAAGGTCTTGCACTGGCCCAGCAGGACGGTGTGACTCATCGCGTGGGTGACGTCGGAGAGCGTCGCCCCGGGCACGCCGAGCAGGTTGATATGCACCCGTACGAAAGCCTCTTCGATAATGTGCAGTCCCGATTGCGGCAGCAGCGTGTGGATGTCGGCCACCCGGCCATAGGTCGAGTTCTCGACCGGCAGCATCGCCAGGTCGGCCTGCCCCGATTTCACCGCCTCGATGGCATCCTCGAAGGTGCGGCAGGGCAGTGCCTCCATCTCCGGCCGGGCCTTTCGGCAGGCTTCGTGGCTATAGGCGCCGGGTTCCCCCTGGAAGGCGATGCGGTTCGTCATGGAGTTCGGATTCCGTGCAACAATAGCGAATTGGTCGATTAGTCGCGCTGTCTATACCTTGCCACGGGGAAGGGGAAGCCTTAGACAACCCCGCAAACAGCTAGAATGGACGTGCGATCAATGTTTGACACTATGACAGTAACCAAAGCCGCCGCCGGGTTTCTGGGTGCCTTCCTGGTGCTTCTTCTGGCGAAGTGGGCGGCCGAGGGGATCTATCACATGGGCTCCCACGGTGGCGAAGCGTCCTACGTGATCGAGACCGAAGACGAAGGCACCACCGAAGAGGTCGCCGAAGTCAGCTTCGACGAGATGATGGCATCCGCCGATGTCGGCAAGGGCGCCAAGGTGTTCAAGAAGTGCCAGGCCTGCCACAAGGTCGAGGATGGCGCCAACGCCACCGGGCCGTTCCTGTACGGTGTCGTGGGCCGCGCCGTCGCCTCGGTTGACGGTTTCGGCTACTCCGGGGCGATGAGCGCGCATGGCGGCGAATGGACGCCCGAAGCGCTGGATGCCTTCCTGACCAAGCCCAGCGAGGTTGTGCCGGGCACCGCGATGAGCTTTGCCGGCCTCAAGAAGCAAGAGGACCGGGTGAACCTGATCGCCTATCTCGACAGCCTGGACGGCTGATCCGGACAGACCGGGACCAAGTTTGAAAGCCGCTGCCGCGCCGCAGCGGCTTTCTTTTTTGTCGCCCGGGTTCACGGATTCGCAACTTGAACATTGGCGCGGCGGGCCATTAGCTTAAGTAGCAATGACATGAGGCAGAGCCGCCCGTTCCAGCAGAGGATGCGCCCGATGATCCGACCCCGTGCCGCCACGGCAGCCACCCGCGCGACCCCGAATGCCAACACGCGTTGCCGTTGCCAGGCGGTTGCCCGGCCGATGCCGGACCGCATCCTGGCCGCGCTGGTCCTGGCGATGCTGATCCTGCTGGCTTGGACCGGGGTCCTGGCGGCGCAGGAGAAGATCATCAAGAGCCACGGGTATTCCTATTTCGGCGATCTGAAATACGGCCCCGACTTCGCGCACTACGATTACGTGAACCCCGACGCGCCCAAGGGCGGCGAGCTTGCCCTGGCGCGGCTCGGCACCTTTGATTCGATGAACCCCTATACCATCAAGGGGCGGGCCGGCGCGCTGAGCTCGATCATGTACGAAAGCCTGCTGGGCGATATGCCGGCGGATGCCTATGCCGAGGGCTATGGCCTTTTGGCCGAGAGCGTCGAATACCCCGAGAGCAAGGATTGGGTGATCTTCCACATGCGGCCCGAGGCGCGGTTTTCGGACGGCACCCCGGTGACGGCGCATGACGTGCTGTTCAGTCATAACCTGCTGCTGGAACAGGGGTTGCCGTCCTATGCCGCGGCGGTGAAGAAACGCATCCCCAAGGCCGAGGTGATCGACGATCTGACGATCAAGTTTTACTTCACTCCCGGTATTTCGCGCCGCAGCCTGATCGATCAGGTGGGTGGCGTGCCGGTCTGGTCGAAGGCCTGGTTCGAGAAGACCGGCGCCCGGCTGGACGAGACGCGGCTTGAAACCTCGCCCGGGTCGGGGCCTTACGTGATCGACAGCGTCGATGTGAACAACCGGATCGTCTATCGCCGCAACCCCGATTACTGGGGCTGGCACCTGCCGATCAACAAGGGACGGCATAATTTCGATACCATCCGGGTGGAGTATTTTACCGACGACACCCCGGCGTTCGAGGCGTTCAAGGCCGGCGATGTGACCTTTCGCGTAGAAGACGATTCCAAGAAATGGGCGAGCCAGTACGACTTTCCCAAGATCCGCGAGGGGCGGGTGATCAAGACCGAGCTGCCCGACGGGACGCCGCCGACGCCGACCGGGTTCGTCTTCAACCTGCGCAAGGAGATCCTGCAGGATATCCGGGTGCGCGAGGCGCTGGCGCTGGGCTACAACTTCGAATGGACCAACGAGTCGCTGCAATACGG
>NPIG01000456.1_pt3 | contig 10991 bp, 14 predicted proteins | sample 8637441 | NCBI WGS metagenome assembly NPIG01 (sample SAMN07420675, study PRJNA396082) | bioreactor metagenome | isolation source: sample BR6 brine-fed electro-methanogenic bioreactor BR | place: Japan: Kochi | collected 2016-06-14
TTCATCGGTATTGACTTTACAAATATTGGCTTTCCCTTCAAAGTCAGCTGCCAATTCATCAATAACGGGGGCTAACATTCGACAAGGTCCGCACCACGGAGCCCAAAAGTCCACAAGTGATAATCCACTTTTAACCGTTGCTTCAAAATTAGTAGAATTTAATTCAATATATTTTCCCATTGTATTTCCTTTGTTGTGTTTAATTGCTTGTAATAATATCTCATAAGAATATTTTTGTCAAGTATGTACTTTTAAGTTATATAGTTACTTTAGTGTTCCTATATAATTGAGTATTAATGTAAGTTGCCATATGATACGCTTTTTAAAAGGAGTCAAAAATGGATAGCCCAAAAGAGTATAACTGTTTTTTTCAACTTGCGATTGATATTATTGGCGGTAAATGGAAAAGCTATGTATTGTGGTCATTGAAAAATGGTGTCAAACGAAACGGTGAATTGGCTCGTCTTATTCCCTCCATTAGCCAAAAAATGTTGACTCAACAATTAAGAGAACTTGAGCTTGCAGGGATTGTCAAACGTATTTCTTACCCTGTAATTCCTCCAAAAGTCGAATATGAACTTACTGAAGATGGCAATAAATTAATTCCTATTTTAGAACAACTGCATGATTGGGGAAAAGAGTATGCCGTTGAACACAATATTGAGATCATCAAAAGAAAAGATTTAAATTGTGAAATAATCTGATTATTAACATTTTTTAGCTATTCTTTTTGCCTTTAAACGATAAAGTAGGACAATAAGTGGAACAATTTTTTTTAATTATTACAATTTGTATTATCATTATGGCAGCTCCCATTGTTTCAAAAATGACCAAAGCACCTGTGGTGGTCATTGAAATTACTTTGGGATTACTTGCTGGATATATTGGTTTACTTTATGATAATGAAATTTTAAAACTTATTGCAAAATTTGGATTTGTCTATTTAATGTTTTTAGCGGGTCTTGAAATTAATATTAAACTCATTAAAGTGGTTAAAGCTACCATGGCTTGGAATGTGGTGTTGTATATTGCTTCATTATATACGCTTTCAGGAGTCATTTGTTGGTTCTTTGATTTAGGCATTACGTACTTTTTAGCTTTTCCTATTTGTTCCATTGGTATGATGATGATGCTCATCAAAGAGTACGGAAAAGAGGAACCATGGTTAAATCTGGTGCTTTCTATTGGTATTATTGGTGAGGTGGTGAGTATTTTGGTTTTAACCTTATTCAGTGGTTGGATAGAGTTTGGCTTAAATATTGGCTTTTTTATCTCAATTTTAACGATTATTTCAGTTATCGCTGCAACTATTTTGGTGCTTCGACTTTTCTATTTGGCTTTTTGGTGGTATCCTGAGTTAAAAAAGTTTATAATCCCTGATTCTCATACAGACCGATTTGACCAAGATATTCGATTCTCTATTTCGTTGTTGTTAATTTTAGTGGCAGTAATGTTGCTTCTGAAAATCGATGTGGTTTTAGGAGCATTTACCGCAGGATTTTTTCTTAAGATGTTTTTTAATCAAAAATATGAATTGTTGGAAAAAATTGAATCGTTTGGCTTTGGATTTTTTGTTCCCATCTTTTTTATCTATACGGGGTCAACGGTTAAGCTTGATATGGTAACGCTAGACATTTTAACCAACGCTTTGTTTATTATTTGTTCAATTATTACGATTCGACTCATCAGTTCATATTTGGCATTTTATAAATATCTTAAATTTAAACAAACCACACTGTTTGGGTTAAGTGATTCCATGCCATTAACCTTTATTGTTGCCATTTCAATGTTATCGTATCAATATGGATTAATTTCTCAAGAAGATTATTTCTCTTTTATTATTGCCAGTATGATTGATGGATTGTTTTTAATGGTATTGATTCGAAAACTTTATAAATGGTTTGATTTAAAAAATGCCAAACCCATAAAAGGGCGAGATTTTTAAACAATCCAATCTTTTTGAGAAACTCCAAAAGGAAATTGGTCTTCAAACTCTTCTTTACTAAAAGTGTATCGAAAGTTATCCATATAAAAACTCAGAATTTCATACGCTTTATTAATCTCTTGAAACTTGACTAAATCGCCTTGTGGCATATCAGGATGATACGTTTTTGAAAGTTCCAAATACCGTTTTTTGACTTTACTTTTTGTGGTTAAACTGATTAAACCTAAAATCTCTACGGATTTTTTAAACTCATCGAAAGTAATTCTCATAAAAGGCACCTTTGATTTTGTTGGTAATTTTATCGTACTATAACTTGATTTAAAACTTCTTCTTATGTTACTATTATCAAAATAATAGGAGCTTACTATGACTTGTGAAGAGAAATTAGAAGAAGCACGCCAAGANNAAGAGTTAAAAAAACTCAAAAAAAAGTTTGAAGTACTTGAAAAAGAACAGTTGTGTATGGAGAGTGTATATGAGTTATTTAATAAGTATACCATTACCTCCGAAACCGACCTTCAGGGTCGTATAACCTATGTGAGTGATCCTTTTTTGGAAATATCAGGTTACACCAAAGAAGAACTTCTTGGGAAAGACCACAATATAGTTCGACATGAAGATATGCCCAAAGAGGCATTTAAACAGATGTGGAAAACCATTAAATCAAAAAATATTTGGCGTGGTGAAGTGAAAAATCGTAAAAAAGATGGCAGTTATTATTGGGTTGATAGCATTGTATTTCCCATTTTAAACCATGAACAAGAAATCAAAGGGTATAAATCAATACGAATTGATATTACCGATAAAAAACGTTTAGCAGGAATGATTAATGAATTGCTTAGCAATGATGATATGATGTTGAAGTTTTAATACGTTCATGAAACATATCATTATTACTGGTGCATCCAATGGAATTGGTAGAGCCATTGCAAAAAGAGTTCGAAACAAATATCAGGTTATTAATATCGATAAAGAAGAGAAGCCTTTAAAAAAAGTCTTATTTTATGCCTGTGATTTAAGCAATATCAACGAACTTAAACAGACAGTAGAAAAAATCAAACAAACAAAGAAAGGTGTGTTTGCCTTGGTTAATAATGCTGGAATATTTATGCAAACTCCCTTACAAGAGCAAACACTTCAAGAGTGGAATACGATTATAGCTACGAATTTAACAGCTCCTTTTTTTCTTTCACAGGCATTTTCACAAGAGTTAATTAATGCCAAAGGGCATATTATTAATATTGCATCAACACGAGCGTTAATGTCAGAACAAGGAACCGAAGCATACAGTGCCTCAAAAGGGGGATTGGTTGCCTTGACTCATGCCTTGGCTCTCTCTTTTTCTCATCAAGTTAAAGTCAATGCCATAAGCCCAGGTTGGATTCATACTCAAAAAAAAGAGAAACTTTCCAAAAAAGATAATCTGCAACACCCAAGTGGTCGAGTAGGAACTCCTAAAGATATTGCTAAAATGGTGGAATTTTTACTTCAAAATGGTGGTTTTATTACAGGAAGCAATTTTGTCATTGATGGTGGTATGACCAAAAAGATGATTTATGAAGAATAAAAAAAGCTCGACCTAAACACTTCAATAAGTGATTAAATTGAGCTTTGTAATGGTACGCCTGGAAGGATTCGAACCCTCAACCCCCGGGGCCGAAACCCAGTGCTCTATCCAGTTGAGCCACAGACGCGTTGAATGATTAATGGAATATTACTCAATGTTTCCTAAAAGTTTTCTAAAAATTTAAATGAAAATTCAAGGCTTTGTTTAGAAAATCATATCTAAAACAACAAGGATAAAAAAGACTATACCCAAATAACCGTTTACGGTGAAAAAGGCTTTATCTATTTTATTGAAATCTTTATTGACAAGAATATGCTCATAAGTCAACATAATGGCACTGATAAGAACGGCTAAATAAATAAAAAATCCTGCGTCACAAGTTATTGCGAAGAGTGCCCAAAAAACTACGGTAAGGGCATGGAAAACTTTAGATATTTTCATGGTTTTCTCAACTCCAAACACACTTGGAATCGAATGAAGTTTTAATTTTTTATCGACTTCTATATCTTGAAGTGAATACAATAAGTCAAAACCTGCTACCCAAAACATAACACCTAAGCTTAGCAATACCGACCAAAGTGTAATGGTTTCTTTTACTGCAACAACGCCAGCAATAGGAGCTAACCCCAACGAAATACCCAAAATAATATGGGCTAAATATGAAAAACGTTTAAAATATGAGTAACTTCCAATGACAATTAAAATGGGAATACTTAAATACAAAGCCAAGTCATTGACAAAATAAGCAACAACGATAAACCCTAATGCATTTAAAACTACAAAGGTAAACATAGCAAGAGGAGAAATTCGTCCATCGACATTGGGGCGATTGATGGTTCTTGGATTAAGTGCATCAATATCACGGTCTAAAAATCGATTAAATCCCATGGCAAAATTTCGTGCGGTTAGGGCGGCTAAAATTCCCAAAAACAGAAGTTTAAATCCAAACCATCCATTGGCTGCAACTATCATGGCAATAAAAATAAAAGGCAACGAGAAAATCGAGTGTTTGAACATCACAAGTTCATTGAAATCGTTTAATAAAGTGGTTATTTTTTTCATGACGAAATTGTATCAAAAATATAATGTCATTTTCTTTAGGTCATTTTATACGATATATATCTGCTTTTTGCTACAATTTTACCATGAAACAACTTGCCATTATTGGAACAACTGCCTCGGGTAAAACGGGTTTAGCTCTTGAAATTGCCTCAAAAACCAACGCCATTATTCTTTCTATGGACTCTTTAAGCGTCTATAAAGAGATTGACATTGCTTCTGCGAAACCCACCAAAGAAGAGCAGGGTGATATTGTACATTTTGGTATTGATGAGGTCTATCCCAATGAAACCTTTGATGTATTAGAATTTATTGCCTGTTATGAGAAAGCCAAAACATTTGCACTTACCCATCAAAAAAATTTAATTATTGTTGGGGGAACGAGTTTTTATCTTAAAAGTTTAGTTGATGGCATCTCTTTGGGCATTACTGCGCATGAACCTTTGGATATTTCGGTTTCTCAAGCCTATGATTTGTTGTTGCAATTAGACCCTTTGTATATGCAAAGAATTGAACGAAATGATAAATATCGAGTTGAAAAAGCCTATAATATTTATAAACAAACTGCCCTTACTCCTTCAGAATATTTTTTAAAATATCCCAAAAAACCTTTTGTCAAAGAGTTACCAATTTTTGAAATTACTTGGGAAGTTGAAGAGTTACGAAAACGGATTGCTTTACGAACGCAGCAGATGTTACAGCAAGGTTTGATTGATGAAGTCATTTTTTTAGAAAAAAAGTATTCACGATTGCCTAATTGTATGAGTTCTATTGGGATTGTTGAAACCTTAGAGTATTTAGATGGAAAAATTTCACGTAAACAACTCGAAGAGAAAATTATTATCAATACAGCTCAACTGGCAAAACGTCAACGTACCTTTAACAAATCACAGTTTGGAAATAAGCAAATTAAGAACATATTAAACAGCTTAAATTCAGATATTCTTAAGATTTTTTAGCTATAATCTGCATCCAATTTTAAAAGAAGAGTTTATTAAAGGGCAACATTGAGACTTGACCTTTTAATAATCATTAATACCTTAAGGAAAATATCGTGAAAAAAGAGATTCACCCAGATTACAAAGCGTGTGTTGTTACTTGTGCTTGTGGAAACTCATTTGAAACAAAATCAAATGTAGATTCAATGAAAATTGACATTTGTTCATCTTGTCACCCATTTTTTACTGGAGAGCAAAAAATTGTTGATGCTGCTGGTCGAGTAGAGAAGTTCAAAGCTAAATATAACATGAGCAAATAAGTACAACTTTGTGCTTACTTTAGTTCCCACTCCTATTGGCAATCTTGAAGACATTTCATTTAGGTCTTTAGAAGCTTTAAAGAGTGCGGAACTTTTTTTATGCGAAGATACTCGCGTCACCAAAAAACTTTTAACCCTTTTAAGCGAAAAATATCAAATAACATTTCCGTGTACCACTTTTCAATCCTTTCATCATCACAATCAAGATAAACTTCTGGCGACTTTTTCGGTAACCACTTTTAAAGAAAAAAATATTGTCTATGTCAGCGATGCTGGGATGCCATGTATCAGTGACCCTGGCGCAACATTGGTTGAGTTTTGTATTCAAAATGACATTACTTATGAAGTACTTCCCGGTGCAAATGCTATTTTAACGGCGTATGCATTAAGTGGATTTGATTATGCTCAGTTTTCTTTTTTTGGTTTTTTGCCACACAAAGGAAAAGAGAGACAAAATGTCTTTAATAAGCTTATGTGCAGCGAGTTTGTAGCCATAGTATATGAATCACCACACAGACTTTTGAAATTCTTAGAAGAGTTAAGCGTTTATGATGAAAACAGAGTAATCTTTTTAGCCAAAGAGATTACAAAAAAATTTCAAACAACATACAAAGGAAGTGCGAAAACACTTTTTGAACAACTTAAAAAGACAGCTATCAAAGGTGAGTGGGTGGTTGTGATTGAACCACAAGCACAAGCTTCGGGTGAATTAATAACGCTTGCGGACATTCAAGAATTGTCATTGCCTCCTAAACAAAAAGCCAAACTTTTGTCGAAACTGACAGGACGAAGCATCAAAGAGATTTATCAAGAAATTTTAGATACAATCCAACCATGATAATATATGGAAAACAAGTAGTATTATATATACTCGATAAACACCCCAACCTCATAGAAGAGGTACTTTTTTCAAAAGAGATAGATAAAAAACTCTTCTCAAAGTTTTTAAAGCTTGGTAAAAAAATCATTAAGCTTGATAATATGAAAGCACAATCTTTAGCACACGGTGGAAATCACCAAGGGTTTTTTCTAAAACTTAACCCTTTTGCTTACAATACCATTGAAGAGATTAAAAAACTCAATTTTATTGTAGTTTTAGATGGGTTAACCGATGTGGGAAATATTGGAGCTATCACACGAACAGCTTACTCTTTAGGTATTGATGCTGTTGTAGCATCGGGGGTAAAAAGTTTAAATGAAACAGGTGTGATTCGTACGAGTTCAGGTGCCATGTTGGATTTGCCTTTTGCATTATATCCCAACTCAATGGATTTAGCCAACGAGCTAAAGCAGTGTGGGTTTACACTTATTGGTGCAACCATGGATGGAACGGATTTAAAGAAGTATGGAAAAATAACCAGTGAGGATAAAATTGCGCTTTTCTTAGGAAGTGAAGGAGAGGGCTTAAGTGGAAAAATCCGCAAGAAACTTGATTTAAAAGTCTCTATTGGCATGTCCAATGAGTTTGATTCTTTAAATGTTTCAGTGGCTGCTGGTATTTTGATGTACACACTCAAAGGGTAAAATAATGAGAATATGGTTGCTCTTTTTTTGGTGTATTGCAACGTTAAATGCCACCGTGTTACATGAAAAAATTGAGAATTTAATTGGACAAAAAGATTATAAACTTCATAAAAATTTAATTACACTTATTTTTAACGATCAAGCAAAGTTTTTTTTAGCCAATGAACGACTCAATTATCCTTTGGTGCTAAAAGAGTTAAAACAAAATGGTTTGTTGCATTTAAAGCTCCCTGTNNCCACAAGAGATTGAGGTGGAGTTTCATACCAATAAAGACCCCGTTAAATCTTTAAAAATCTTGAACGATACACTTAAAGCAGTAGGCTATTATTACTATTTTACAAAAAGCACGCAATACAACTCAAATGGCTTACTGGTTTGGACGATTAAACTTAAAACTGAGTTTGTGATTGACCCTTTGGTTTTTGTCAATGAAATTTTAAAAAATGATGGTCGAGTCGTTGAAATAAATAAAGAAGAAAATCATAAATGGATATACAAAATTGATACAAATTTTGCTAATATTGCAGAATCAATTTTTATAGACTCAAATGAGCTCATAAAATTACAAAAACCTTTAAGACCATACTTCATAAAAATCAACGGAAGCGGCGTTTTAAAAGTTATGAGTACCTCTTTAAATCATTGGTATCCTTATATTGTTTTTTACGATGAACATTTGAATATTTTAAATATTATAAAAAAAGAGCAATTTTCAAGAAGGGTGTCGTTAAGTATCCCTTCACAAACCAAATATATTAAAATTACAGATTTATACACGCTAGATAATATCAAACGTGGATTGAATGTAATGATTAAGGAGTAACAATGTTTCCAGAAATTGAATTTGAACGTATGAAACGACTTCCAAACTATGTGTTTGCAGAAGTGAATAATATTAAAATGGAAGCACGACGCGCCGGTGAAGATATTATTGATTTCTCAATGGGAAACCCAGATGGTCCAGCGCCTCAACATATTACGGATAAATTAATTGAAACGGCTCAAAAACCCAAAAATCATGGATACAGTGCGAGTGCAGGTATTTACAAATTAAGATTGGCCATTTGTAACTGGTACAAAAGAAAATATGGTGTTGACTATTTGGATCCCAATAAACATGCTGTGGCAACCATGGGTTCAAAAGAAGGATACGTACACTTAGTTCAAGCCATTGTCAACGTGGGTGATGTTGCGGTTGTTCCAGATCCTACGTATCCAATTCACTCATATGCGTTTATGTTAAGTGGTGCTGCCATTCATAACTTTGAATTGCCATTTGGGGAAGATTTTAGAGTCGATGAAGATCTATTTTTTGAACGGCTCAATAAAACACTTAAAGAATCAATTCCAAAAGTAAAGTATGTGTTGGTCAATTTCCCTCACAACCCATCGTGTGCAACCGTTACACCAGAATTTTATCAACGATTGGTTGATTTAGCCAAAAAAGAGCGATTTTATGTGATTTCTGATATTGCGTATGCCGATATTACCTTTGATGGATACAAAACGCCTTCTATTTTCCAAGCCAAAGGTGCGTTAGACGTAGCTGTTGAATCGTTTACATTAAGTAAATCATACAATATGGCGGGATGGCGTGTTGGATTTATTGTAGGAAATGAAAGACTAATTGGAGCATTAAAACGAATTAAGTCGTGGTTGGATTATGGGATGTTTACGCCCATTCAAGTGGCAGCTACGATTGCGTTAGATGGTCCACAAGAGTGCGTTGAACAACATATTGCAAAATACAATCACCGAAGAGATGTGATGATTGAAACGTTTAAAGAAGCAGGATGGGAGATGAATGTTCCCAATGCTTCAATGTTTATTTGGGCAAAAATTCCTGAAAAAGCACGACATTTGGGCAGTATGGAGTTCTCAAAACAATTGTTAACTCAAGCCAAAGTAGCCGTTAGCCCTGGAATTGGTTTTGGTAATTATGGTGATGAATATGTACGAATTGCATTGATTGAAAATGAAAAAAGAATCAGACAAGCCGCTAAAAATATAAAGAAATATCTCAAAAGTTTATAGGAATAAAATATGTTAAAAATTGCAATTATTGGTGTGGGAACAGTTGGGTCTAGCGTAATCAATATTCTACAAGATAATAAAGATATTATTGCGGCACGAGCTGGTTGTGAAATCGTACCAACAATTGGAGTGGTGAACAATTTAGATAAAAAACGAGATGTTAACATTAAATTAACAGACAACATTGATGATGTCTTTAACGATGACTCCATTGACATGATTGTTGAACTTATGGGTGGCATTGAAAAACCGTATGAAATCGTCAAAAAAGCACTGGCAAAGGGCATTCCTGTGGTTACTGCCAATAAAGCGCTTTTGGCGTATCATCGATATGAACTGCAAGATTTAGCAGGCGATACTCCTTTTGAGTATGAAGCGTCTGTTGCAGGTGGAATTCCCATTGTGAATGCCTTAAGAGAAGGCTTAAGTGCCAATCATATTGAGTCCATTAAAGGTATTTTAAACGGAACATGTAATTATATGCTGACTAAAATGATTAACGAAGGCGTTAATTATGATGAAATTTTAAAAGAAGCACAAGCCTTGGGTTATGCTGAAGCTGACCCTACGTTTGACGTGGGGGGCTTTGATGCTGCACATAAGTTGCTGATTTTGGCTTCAATTGCCTATGGAATTGATGCGAAACCTGAAGATATTTTAATTGAAGGGATTCAAAATATTTCTAAACACGATATTGCGTTTGCCAAAGAGTTTAACTACACTATTAAGCTTTTAACCATTGCTAAAAAAATCGGCAATGAGATTCAACTGCGAGTTCATCCAGTCTTTATCAGTGTCAATGAGATGATTGCAAAAGTCGATGGTGTCATGAATGGCATTTCTGTCATTGGAGATAAAGTAGGGGAAACCATGTATTATGGACCTGGTGCAGGTGGTAATGCCACAGCCAGTGCAGTAATTGCTAATATCATTGATATTGCACGAAAAGGGAAAGGCTCTCCTATGCTTGGCTTTGAAAAATCATTAAAACAAGATTTGGTTTTAGCCAATGCTAATTCAATAGAAACCAATTACTATTTACGATTGCAAATCGAAGACAAACCGGGTGTTTTAGCAAAGATTGCTTCAGTATTGGGGGATAAAAACATCTCGATTGAAAAAATGTTACAAAAACCCGATGAAAATAACAATGCTCTTTTGCTGCTTTCAACACATATTTGTAAAGAAAAAGATATAAAAGAGGCATTAGAAGCTTTGGAAAACCTCTCTTATGTCAGTGCCAAACCTGCTATGATACGAATCGAAGCCTAGCTTTTTATTTCAATTTGGCTAAAATAGACCTCAAAGAACAAATGAGGTCTATTTGCGTAAAAATCAAAAACTAATCACGGATGAAATCCCCTCTTTAATTAAACAATTAGCCATTCCTGCAAGTACAGGTATGTTTTTTAATACCATGTATAATGTGGTCGATACCTTTTATGCTGGACTTATTTCTACCCAAGCTATTGCGGCTCTTTCACTGAGTTTTATGATATTCTTTCTTATTATTGGCACAGGATATGGATTTTCATCGGCTATTACAGCACTTATTGGCAATGCCTTTGGTAAAAGACGAGATAAGCTCTCTGTAATTTATGCC
>NPIG01001187.1_pt3 | contig 10985 bp, 11 predicted proteins | sample 8637441 | NCBI WGS metagenome assembly NPIG01 (sample SAMN07420675, study PRJNA396082) | bioreactor metagenome | isolation source: sample BR6 brine-fed electro-methanogenic bioreactor BR | place: Japan: Kochi | collected 2016-06-14
TCCTCATGGGCATATCCCTTCATGCCCTGTATGCCAATCGGCTTGCCGGGAGCTGGCGCTACCATGTTGGCGTGTACCAAGCGCATGCGAGTGAGGACATCGCACGTTTCCTGAAGGCGGAAGCGCATCCGGGAGATGTCATCTGCCACAGTTGGCGGCAGTTGCTGGCGCCGGTGCGCTGGTATTTCCCCGAAGGAAACCACGTTCTGGTGGATATGTCGCACATGATGAAGGAGCGCGCGTCATGGCGCGCCGCGGCCTCTGCGGAGAACATTGAAGCGCCCTACGTGGAGGTCGAGGACGCCTTGAAAGGCGCGACGCGGGCCTGGTTCGTGATTCCCGGAAGAGGCAGCCGCCTGGCCATCTCACACCGGGGTATCCTGGCGTGGCTTGAAGAGCGTGCCGGCCCTCCGACTCTCACAGCCTTTGGGGGGACAGGCACCCTGCACGCTCCTTCCGTAGTCCTGCTGTTCGATTTTCTGCGGCGCGAGGCGCCGGACTTCGATGAGCCGGTCACCGAAAACGCATCCGCCGGCTTGTTCGCGTCCGTGTCCAAGTCCGTTGTTCAGGTGACCGGTACGGGAGCCGGGCATATGTGGGACCTCGAACTCAGTCTGAGAAACAAGAGCGCGGAACCCCAGGTTCTGTTCTATGACGTTGTACAAAGCGACCTGGTGTACAACGCCGCGGGTTTTGAACGTGTCCTATCCCGGAAAAGCGGGTGGCGGCTGCAGCCCTACCGCGACCGGGACAAGGTGCGGATGGCGTATCATACCCGCATCGACGCGGAGACCAACGCGGCCGATGTGCTCGCGTGCCCGGCGCCTCTGCCGGCGGGCGAGTACGCGGTCTACGTAGAACGGCTGGTCTCTGGGCCCGCGTATCCCGTGCCTACGGCGGCTCTGCTGCTTAATCTCGGCGGGACAACGTTGCGGGCGCCAGGCCTTGGCGCGGATGGCGCCTCGGGATGGGCCTGGTGCTACGCGGGCGACTACGCCTGCGCCGGGGGCAGCACGAGCCTGTTGCTGTCCGCCGAGAATACGCTGGGAACGCCCGAGGCGCTGGTCACATTCAGCCGCATCGTGTTCTGCTCGCGCGACTGGGTGGAAGACCCGGCCGCGCTGCCGCTGGCCGTGGCCGGGGGCAGCATCCCGCTGGAGCCCGGGGAGCAGGAGACGGTCGCCGTGCGCGCCGCTCTGCAGGGCTTTCGCGTGGACTGCACCGCCGCCACGGAGTCCGACAGCGTGGTGGTGTGGGACACGCTTGACGAACAGACCCGCCGATGACAGGCGGGAACGCCGCGCCGGACTGCGCCCGCCGCCGCGTGTGGCGGACTGCCGGGGCGTTTGCCGCGATCTTCGCGGTGGCCTTGCTGTTGCGCGCCTGGGCGCTGGGCCGCAATCCGCTCTGGTACGACGAAACCATGTTCGCCCATTTCTCCAGCAACCTTTCGCTCCGGGCGCTCGCCGAGGCCGTACCCAACGAGCCGCTTTTCGCGTGGTTCCTGCACGGGTGGGTCCTCTTGGGACGCAGCGAGGCCTGGCTGCGCTTGCCCGCGCTGTGCATGGGCATGGGCGCGGTGGCCGCGGCGTATTTGACTGGAAAGCAGGCGGCCGGCGCCCGGGGCGGCCTGATGAGCATGCTGCTGGTGGCGGTGGCGCCGTTTCTCGTGTGGTACAGCCGCGATGCGAAGATGTACGCGTGGGTCGCGTGCCTGGAACTCCTGCTGGTCTACGTGACCCTGCGGTACGCGGAGGAGCGCGGCTCGTGGCGGGAACTCGCGGTCTATGTGCTTCTCGGAGCGGCGCTGTTCCACACGCACCGAATCAGCGCGCTTTTTGTCGCCAGTCTCAACGTCATGTACCTGGCATGCTTCGCCCGGAAGCCCCGGGAAACGGCCGCGTGGTGCGCGGCCCAGGGCGTGCTGCTGTTGTGCTGCCTGCCTTACGGGTGGGTACTGTTCCGGTTCCTGCAGGAAACGGAGGGCAAGGTCTTCTGGGCGGCCGCGCCCACCTGGCGGTCGCTGGGCGTCACCGCCGCCAGTTTCACCGTGGGCTACAGTCCGCGCCCCTGGCTGCGCCTCGCCGGTCCCGCGGCGTGTGCCGTGCTGGCGCTGCCGGCACTGGCCCGGGTGGATTGGGCGCATCGGCGCAAGACCCTGCTCCTGCTCGGCACCGCCCTCGGCCAGGTGGCGTTGCTGTACGCCGTCTCCCGGATGCTTGGGAAATCACTGTACGTCGACCGCTATCTGGCCGGCTCGGCGGCCCTGTTGCTCGTCGTGGCGGGGGTGGGCCTGGCGCGCGTGCCCGGAGCCGCCTTGCGAACCATCGTTGCACTTTGCCTCGCAGGGTTGCTCGGCGCGGGCCTGCCGGACCTCTACAGCCGCCGCATGCCGGCAAACTGGCTGGACCGGCTCGGTGTGCCGTTTCGCCTCTTTGACAGCCGCGGCGTGGCGGCGCATATCCAGGCCCGCGCCCGGGCGGACGACCAGGTCTGGGACGTGTGCCGCTCCTCCGACCCGGCGACCCGGTGGTATCTGCCCGGATTTGAACACGTGCTCGTTGACTTCGGGCAGCGGACGCAACACCTGCTCGATTCGAAGGCGACCCGCCGGGAACAGGCCGCTTACGGCCAGTTTCCAATCGAAGCCGACCAGTTGGCGACCGCGAACTCGCGGGTCTGGCTGATAGCGCCGGAACCCGGCGCGTACGCGTTTCCGGGCATGCACCAGGGCCTTCTGCCGTGGCTGAATCACCACGGCGCACTGCGCGAAGTCGTGCCGTTCACCGCGCCCTATTTCCCGGCGCTGCTTTACCTCTTCGACTGCACCGCACAAGACAACCGCCTGCACGGGGGACTACCCGTGGCCACCGTGGAGAACGCCCCCCTGCCCCACGCGCAACGGCAACTCAGTCTGGAACTCCAGGAAGCGCCCGGCGCACGGCAACGGCTCCTGGTCCGGAATCTGTCGAATGCGTCCTGCGCGCTTTCCGTCGAAACCGTGTTCAGCGACCTGGCGTGTCACGCCGCGGCCTTCCGCCGCACGGCGCCGGAAAGAAGTGACTGGCGTTTCCAGCCGTACCGCGACCGGCGGCGCATGCGTGTCGCGTGGCACACGCGTGTGGGCGAACGGCCCGTGCCGCAGGACCGGCTGTCACACGGCATTCACCTGCCGCCGGGACGGTACCGTGTGCACATTCAGCGGCTCGTGCAGGGAGAGGAGTACCCCGCGCCCACGGCGGAACTGCGCCTCGAAGTCGATGGCCAGGTCATGAGGGCGCCGGGCGCCCTGGAAGGGCACGGGGGCGGCTGGGCCTGGTGCGATGCCGGGGAATACGTGAAGACCGCCGCCGAAGACACGACGCTCTATGTCAGCGCGCACAATGCCGACGCGGCGCCGGAAGTGCTCGCCACGTTCAGCCTCGTGGTCTTCCGCGCTTCTGAGACCGCGATTGAGCGGCCCCCGGAAACGGTTGCGGCCCTGGTGGATGGGGGCGTCACAAAGGCCTTGCCGCTTCCAGCCGGTGGACGCGCCCGCAGGATGGACGTGCTCGTCGGTAATGCGCGCCATTGCGACTGTCTCTGGCGAAGCCTCGCACAAGAGACCGCCGATATGGACACCCCCTGACCTGAAACGCCGCGCCTGTCAATCCACGTAGCCCAGGGCACGGAGCTTCTCGACGATGTCTTCCGGCAACGGTTTCGCCTCGCCCGCCGCGTCATAGCTGGGATGTGCCCGGTTGGCGGTATGGTGTTGCTCCAGGAGCGCACGCAGTTTGGATACCAGCTGCCCCGCTTCCTCCGCCATGTTCCTGGTCTCGCCGGGGTCAGCGGACAGGTCGTACAACGCCGCCTCGCCCCGTGTGTCGTCCACAATCAGTTTCCGCCCGTCGAGTATCACGGTGTTCCAGTGGAGACGAAGCCACGGCATGGAGCCGTGCGCCTGCGCAAAGACGGGACGCGCCTCGGTGGTCTCAGCCTCGAGCAGGGGCAAGAGATTGCGTCCCTGCCAGCCGGGGTCGGCGGGAAAGCCCAGAAACGCCGCCAGGGTCGGCAGGATGTCGATAGACTCGACCGGCGCGTCAAGCTTCCTTGGCGCAACGCCGGGCAGCCGGAAAACCAGCGGTATGTGGAGCAGTTCCTGATAGACGGTCCGGCGATGCCCCACGGACCCGTGCTCCCACAGTTCTTCCCCGTGGTCCGCCGTCAGTATCAGCACGTCCTTGTCATCGAGCTTCCCGAGAAAGGTCAGCAGGTGGAACAGATGCGCGACCTGCGCGTCCGCGTACGCCGCCTCCGCGTCGTAGAGGTACCGGATATGCGCGCGCCCGGCTTCGGAGAAACGCTTGAACTCCTCCTTCGCAAGCATGCCGCATTCATACTCGACAAGGTCGTCGTAGTAGTCCAGATAGGAGTCAATAAGCTGCTGTTCCCAGGGTGCGATCTCCGGGGCCGGCCCGAAGGTCCGGCCGTAGGGCGGGTGCGCGACGTAGGGCGCGTGCGTGTCGAAGTAATGCACATAGAGGAAATACGGTTCCGGCGCCTCGGATACGTTGCGAATGGCTTCCGCGGTAACCCGCTCGCCGTGGGCGCCGTAGTAGAACTCGTAGCGGTCGAAACCGGCCGCGAACCCGGAAAAGTCCTGCAGGTGCGGGTTGGTCTGGATGCCGACCGTGAAATAGCCTGCGTCCTTGAAATGCGCGGCCATGGTCTTCAAGTCACCGGGCAACCCGCGAATGTGGGGCTCCAGGTCTTTGCCGGGTTCCTTCAGGCGCTGGTATTGCACGCCGTGGGATTCGGGATAGAGCGACGTGAAAATCGAGGCCATCGAGGGCATGGTCCAGGATTCCTGCGAATGGGCGTTCGTGTACCACACCGACTGCCGCGCCAGTGCGTGCGCCTTGGGCATCAGGGCGGCGCCGTTCCGGCTCGCCGTCAAATGCCCGCCGCGCAGGGCGTCAACCACAACGAGCACCACGTTGGGCCGCACGGCCTCCTCCGCCGCCGCCCGTGCCGGAGCCGCGGACCCGAGAAGGCCCGCCACCGCCAGGACGATGGTGAAAAGGGTCTGCATGGCCTTGCGCGTCGCGTGGGTACCCGAAGCAGCCCCCCAATACCCCGCCGATGCCTGAACATTCGCTGACATGCCTTGCCCAATCCTTTCCGCCGGAATCCGGACCTCACCGGCCGGCAGTTTCACGCAATGGTGATGCCCGTGCCCGGCCCTCAGCATTCGACCACGGTACGCGGTCCGAGTTCAACCCACACAGGTCGTTGAGATGCCGTATGCACCTTGCGCAAGCCCGCATCCCATGGGCAAGGCAGGCGGGCGCCTGGGCATGCCGGAGCGCGCAACACGAAAAAGGCAGCGCGGAAATCGCGGGACGCACGCGACCCCTCGTTGCGAACGAAGTGAAGCAATCTCATGGGGGAGGAGATTGCCGCAGCCGGGGCTGCGGCACGCGGGACCGGGGGATGTCCCTCTTTCCCCTTGCGAAACCGCGGCCAATCCGGTACGGTCCGATGTGCATCTGCCCGTTTGGAATACGGAAAAGGGTTTCGGTATGCGGTTTCTCCTGACGATTCTCATGCTTCTGTCCGGCATGGCGGCCGCCGGGGACCCCGGCGAAACACTGTGGCAGGCGCTGCGCGACGCCCCGCCAGGCCCCGGCGCAAACCCCGAGCGCATGAAGGCGCTGCGCGCACTCGATAAATGGCTGGGCGAGGCCGACTCAGAGCAGAACCCGGCCGTGGTCGCCTACTATCAGCGCGCTGTCGACCGCGTGCTCGACCAGTTGGAGCACACGCCTGTCGCGCGGGGCGTGCGCGTGTTCCAGCTCTATTCAAGTTCGGCCATTGTGCAGACTCCGGAGACCGTGTTCGCCTTCGACCTGGACCAGGGCCCGAACCGGTCGCTTGAAAAGACGCCGGAGGAAGAAGGCGTGCCCTTCCGCATGACCGACGCGCAGGTGGCGCGGCTCGCCAAGCTGGTGGACACCTCCTTTCACACGCACGAGCACAACGACCACGCGGACTACGAACTGACCGCAGCCCTCCTCGAGGCGGGGAAGACTGTTGTGGTCACGGAAAGCCACCGGAAGCGGTGGGCGGCACAGCCGTGGTGCGCGCAACTCACTGTGCCTGGCCAGACCCTCGACGCGCCGCACGAACTGGGCGCCCTTAAAGTGGACGTGCTGCACGACACGCAATGGGACAACGAAGAACACACGAAAGGCACCCCGTGCAACGCGTACCTGGTGACGACGGCGGACGGCGCCGGCGTGTTGACCAAGGGCGACATCAACAGCGGCACGGAACTCTACGCCTGGCTCGAGGCCATGGTGGCGCGCGGACGGCGTGTGGACCTGGTGCTCGGCACGCCGCTGTTCTGGCGCGGACCCGACCGCACTCGCGAAATCGACGCGCTGCTCGAGCCCGTCTGGTGCGTCGGGCACGTGTGGGAATTCACCCACCGCAAGCGGGGCGAGCGCGGCGGCGCCACCGGCACCTACGGGATGAACCTTTTCGCACTGCGCCGCCAGGTGCGCGAAGACGCCGCGACCGTGCTCACCTGGGGCGAGGGCTTCGACTTCCTCCCCCGATGACGCCGCTACAATTGCGCCGCACCATTCCGCTATAGTATCGCGCCATGACGCCGTCCGGGAGCGGCAAGGAGCAGGAAGCGTTGCAGGGGGCGCAGGAACGAGGAAGGAAACGACCATGACTGAATTCGTGTACCGCCGCAGCTATCGCGGACCCCTCAAGGCCGCCGTGCTCGACTGGGCCGGCACCACCGTCGATTACGGCTGCCTCGCGCCGGCGGTGGTCTTCATCGAAGCGTTCCGCTCACGCGGCATCGAGGTGACCATGGCCCAGGCGCGCGAGCCCATGGGCATGCACAAGCGCGAGCACATCCGCCAGCTTACGCTCATGGAACCGGTGCGGCAGCAGTGGCGCGAAAAGTTCGGCGCCAATCCCGGCGAGGCCGATGTGGACAGTATCTTCGAGGAATTCGAGCCGCTTCAGATTGAGATTCTCAGCCAGTACGCCGAACTCGTGCCCGGCTGCCTGGACGCGGTCGCGGCCCTGCGCGAAAAGGGCCTCAAAATCGGCAGCACCACCGGCTACACCCGCGCCATCATGGACGTGCTCGAAAAGGAGGCGGCCGCGCGCGGCTACGCCCCCGATGTGACGGTCTGCGGTTCGGATACCACCGCCGGCCGGCCCGCGCCCTACATGGCGTTTCTCAACGCCATGAAGCTCGGCGTCTATCCCATGGAGGCGATGGTGAAGATTGGCGACACGCGCGCCGACATCTACGAGGGCCTAAACGCGGGCATGTGGACTGTCGGGCTCACCGTGACGGGCAATGAGATGGGCCTGAGCCCGGAAGACGTGGCCGCGCTCGACGAGGAAACGCGCGAACGCCGCCGCCGTCGCGCCGTCACCACGCTGGTCGAGGCCGGCGCGCACTACGTGGTGGACGGTATCACCGACGTGCCGCCGCTTATCGACGAAATCAACGCGCGGCTCGCGCGCGGCGAAAAGCCGTAAGCCGCTTCGGCCAAAGCGAAAGCAAAGCACACGCGCCCGGCAGCTTGACCGGGCGCGTTTCAGTTCGACAGATGCAAGAGCAGGCGCTATTGCCCGCCGATGCCCATCATCTCGGCAAGATTGCTGAGCACGGGAATGTTCCACCCGAAAACGCCCGTGGCGGCAACCGCCATCACGAATACCAGGAGCAGGGCCACTATAGCCGCAACGACTTCGCGCATCTTCGTCATCTGCATCCGAAAGTCCTCCCCGATTCCGCCGCACGAATCACGGCTTCACCTCTTCAACGATCCGCATCAACCGGCGTCCGTACTCGGTGTAGCTCTGGTACAACTCCTCGTCGCTGTGCGCCTTCTGTCCGGTGTGGATGACCGCCGCCAGATGCGGCTCAATCGAGAACCCGCCTTCATAGCCCTTGGCGAGCAGGTCGCCAACCACCTCGCGCACGCGGCCCTCACCCTCGCCGCAGTAGGTGTACACGTCTTCGCCGTTCACCTTCCTGGCGTCCTTGATGTGCACGTACACGATGCTCGGATAGACCGTCTGGTAGTACTCCCAGGGGTCCTGCCCGTACGTGACCGGGTTGCCCGTGTCAAACACCACCTTCAGCGCCGGGTTGCCCACCTCGCCGAGCAGAATATTGCTGTTCTCCGCGCTGAGCCCGCCCCAGCCGCTGCAGTTCTCGTGCGCGAGAATGATGCCGTTGTCCTCGGCAATCTGCGCCAGTTCCTTCATGCGCCGGATGGATTCCTTGCGCCACTCGTTTTCCGGGATGGGGTGGTCCGGGTCGTTGGGATAGCTCATCACCCGGATGAACTTGGTGCCCAGCTTGTGCATGCGGCCCACCGCGCACGTGAGGTCGTCGATATCGACCTGCGCGTCGCAGGTGATGGGGCGCGCCCAGTTGGCGATGGCGCTGCCGAAGCACGACACCCGCAGGTCGGCCTCGGTCACCTTCGCGTATACCTCGTCGAATTTCTCTTCCGGAAGCTGCGTGATGTTGGCGCCGTCGACCATGCGCAGTTCCATATACTCCCAGCCGAGTTCCTGATGCGCCTTGATCTGCGTTTCGATGGCCTGCCCGGCTTCGTCACTGATGCCTGAAAAGAACATGGTGCACTCCTTCGCATTGGTCGGTATACGGTGTCTGTGTCGAATCACGCAGAGTATATCGGGAACGGCCGCGGCGGGCCAAATGCGCACGCCGCGTCATTCATCGATGTAGAGCACGCCGCGCTTGCCTTCGATGTTTCCGTAGGCGCCGGCGGGCACGCGCAGGATGATCTCCGTGAACTGGTCGCCGCCCACGCTCACGTCGAACATGTGCCCCTCGCCGCCCCGGCGGGCGCCGCGATGGATTGCCACCACCCGGCCCGAAATGCTTTGGGGCGCGTGTCTGCGGCGTTCACGCTGTCGTGGCTCGCCCAGCCCTTCAACAGGCCGGCTGCCGGTCACGGGGTTGATGTGGTCCATGAAATCGTCGTCTAACATGATTTCATCCTCTATCCGGCCCCGCCGGGCAGATGGTGCGTGCGGGGCTTTATCGCACGAGCCGCTCCTCGACCGTGTCGCGCGTGCTACGGTCGGTCAGCACCTCGACCAATTCGAGGGCGAAGTCCATGGCCGTGCCCGGACCGCGCGACGTGATTACGCGCCCGTCCTTTTCTACGGCGCCCCCGGTGTATTCCGTGCCGGGGAACTCGCCGGTGTCAATGAATCCCGGATAGGCCGTCGCCTTCTTGCCGTCGAGCAGCCCGCTTCTCGCCAGCACACGCGGCGCCGCGCAAATCGCGGCGACCCAGTTTCCGTTGGCCGCCATCTCTTTGACCAGAGAAACAACGCGTTCGTCGTTGCCGAGGTTGTCGGCGCCAGGCAGCCCGCCCGGCAAGACCACCATGTCGTAACGCATTTTGACCGCTTCGTCCAGCGTCGTGTCGGGCATAAGCACCACGCTCCGGCTCGCCTTCACCGGCTGCGAATCGAGCCCCGCCGTCACCACGTCGATATTGGCGCGCCGCAGAATATCGACAATCGTCACCGCCTCGAGTTCTTCACAGCCCTCTGCCAACAAAACAAGCACCCTGGCCATCGCTATTCCTCCGCAACAAAATGCAGTTCTTTAACTTACACACTTCTACCGCCAGTCTATCGCGATAGGGATTGGGTGTCAATGGCGCTGTGCGGCTCAGAACAGGCGTCGCATGGGGGAGAGGCGCAGTCCCGGCCAGGGTTGCAGCACACGGCGGGGCATGGGTATCGTAATACCCGGTACACGCTTGGCTGCTTCTACACGAGGGCTGGAACATGAGGGGCCCGGCAAATGCAGGAGGGGAGTTCGGAAAAACCGGCGGTAAAGGCTACCGCCACGGCGACAGTCGTCAATCGCGGCATACATGCGCGGCCCGCATGCATGCTGATACGGGAAGCGTTACAATACGAATCCGACATCTATCTTTCCGTCGGCATGGGTGTCATGGAAGTCGATGGACAACTGGTGGCCATCCCAAACGACGACAGTTATCGTGTAAACGCCAAGGGGATCATGTCTGTTCTCACGCTCGCGGCCACACAGGGCACCGTTCTCTTCATAGATGCGGAGGGCTCCGATGCCAGAGAAGCATGCGACGCGATAAGGGCGCTGATTGAATCGGGATTGGGGGAACTCTAGGGAATGTCCGCCTGGACTTAGGGAGGATGCAGTCAGCCATGCAGGACATGGAAGGGACTGGAGAGAGCAAGGCAAATCAGACAATGAAGGCTTCTGCGGAGGCGACGATTGTCAACCGGTTGGGTGTACACGCGAGACCTGCCCATCGGATTGTGCGCGTCGCAATCCAGTTCGCCTCGGATATCCACCTTTCCAGCCGAATGGCCCCTATTGAAGTCGACGGGGAGTATGTGGACTCGCAAACGAACATATACCGCGTCAATGCCAAGTCGATCATGGGACTGCTGACGCTTTCGGTCACACAGGGAGCGGTGGTGCACATCGAAGCCGTGGGCCCCGACGCCGAAGAGGCCTGCCAGGCCATCAAGGAAATCATCGAATCCGGCCTGGGGGAAGAGTAGCGGGCAAAGCGCAGACAGCGCGTGCAACGGAGAACTCCATGCAGGAAAGAGAAACAACGGTCTTGTTCATAGAGGACGCCGTCGCTCTCGTGCAGGCGTGCGAGCGGGCGCTCAAGCGGCGCGGGTACGGGTGCATCACCTGTACCGAACCCGACCAGGTGATGGACGTCATCCGGGAGAACCGCCGCATCGACGTGGCCGTCACCGACCTGCAGCTTCCCATGGAAGGCTGCAAGGAATTCAGCGTCATCGAAACCGCCGGCGGCCAGGAAGCCGGGCTGGCCATCGCCCGGGAACTGCGCAAGCACCACAAGCGGCTGCCCATCATCTTCTGGTCAAGTTACTACAGCCTCGAATTGCGC
>NPIG01001385.1_pt1 | contig 10983 bp, 7 predicted proteins | sample 8637441 | NCBI WGS metagenome assembly NPIG01 (sample SAMN07420675, study PRJNA396082) | bioreactor metagenome | isolation source: sample BR6 brine-fed electro-methanogenic bioreactor BR | place: Japan: Kochi | collected 2016-06-14
CCTTGCCTTCCGGGCCGGTCTGCGGAGTCACCAGCGTCATGCCAAACATTTCGCGGGCGTACTGCTTGACCTCATCGGGGGTGCGGGCGATCTTGATGCCGCCACCCTTGCCGCGACCGCCTGCGTGAACCTGCGCCTTGACCATCACCGGGGCGCCGAGCTTCTCGGCTGCCGCCTTCACTTCTTCGGTGGTCTCCGCGACGATGCCCTCGGGAACGGGGACGCCGAAGCGAGCGAGGATCTCCTTCGCCTGATACTCGTGAACGTTCAAGGGGTTTCCTCCCTGGGGTGTGTCGATGCCGCGTCCTAGGGCGCTCCGGCGTTGTGTCGCGGCGACGTCATGGTCGCCCACGGGGACACGGAGGAGAGCGAAAGGGCGTCGTGCCTCGGTGCACCAGCATTGCGGGACCCCGCACGGCGTCGCGCCGTCGCGGAGAGAAGGACACTCGTGGTCCGCGGGAATCGTACCCGCCCGCCTCAGCGCGAACAAGGCGGGATAGACGAGCAAATGTGATCGTAAGCCCGACTCGTTTCCTCGGAGGAACGTTCGCGCCGCGGCCTCGCGCTAAGATCGGCGTCATGAAAGCTCTCGCATCCTCGTTCATCGTCCTGTCCTGCCTCGCCTCCCCCCTCCTCGCCGCAGCGCCTCCGGATCGCACGGAGACGAAGCTCGCGCGCTTCGGTCTCGCGCCCGGACATGCGAGCGTCTACGCACGCTTCGAGGGCCAGGCCGAACCCTTCCTCGACATCGACGGAGGACGCACCCTGCGTCCGGCTTCGACGATGAAGCTCGTCAGCAGCGCGTGTGCGCTCGCGGAGCTCGGCCCCGCGCGCCGCTTCGAGACCCGCTTCCTCGCCAAGGCGCGGCCCGGCGCCGACGGCACCCTCGCAGGCTCGCTGCACGTCGTCGGAGGAGGCAACCCCAGGCTGCGTGGCGAAGATCTCTGGGCCGCCGTGCGGGAGCTTGCCGCGCTCGGCTTGCGCCGGGTCGAGGGCGACCTCGTACTCGACGCGGGGGCCCTGTCCGGAGGCCGCCCGGTCGCCTGGCCGAAGAAGCGCGGCACGAAGCCGTACGACGCCGACCCCGGCGGCCTGGCCCTCGCCTGGAACAGCACCCAGCTCGTGTTCCGCCCAGGAGGGCGCAGTGGGACCCCTGCTACGCTCGACGCGTTCCCGCTGCGTGCAGGCCTCGAGGTGCAGAGCGAGGTGAAGACCGGGCCTCGCCAGCGTCTCCAGATCTCGAGTACACGCCCGGACGGCTCGGCCGTGCGCGTTCGTGGCTCCCTCCCCCCAGGCGCTGCCCCCGCGCGCCGCTGGGTGCGGTTGGGGCCGCCTCGGCAGGCGCTCGGCGCCGCGCTGCTCGAGCTCTTCGAGGCGGAGGGCATCGCGCTCGGCGGGATGCTGCGAGACGGGCCCGCCCCCGCGGACGCCGTCGCTCTGGTCACCCACGAGTCCGCGCCGCTCGCCGAGCTGGTCGCCGGCATCAACAAGTACTCGAACAACTTCGGTGCGGAGCTGCTCGCGAGGCACGTCGCCCACGAGCGCGGGAGTGCTGTGCCCGACGCGCTGAGTGCTTGTCTGGGCGAGCTCGGCGTCGATCCGGTGGGCGCCGTCATCGCGGACGGGTCGGGCTACGCGGCGGGCAACCGGCTGAGCGCACGCCTGCTCGTCGAGTTGCTCGAGAGCGCGCGCGAGCATCCGAGCTGGGGTCCGGAGTGACTGGTCTCGCTGCCACGTGCCGGCGAGGACGGCTCGCTGGCGAAACGCCTGCCCGAGCTCCAGGGTCGCCTGCGCGCGAAGACCGGGAGCCTGAGCGGCGTCGCCTCGCTCGCCGGGTACGGCCACACGGCGAAGGGACGAGAGTTCACCTTCGCGATCGTCGTGAACGGCCCGGTCGACGCGAAGACGGTCGATCGGGTCACCGCCTTCCTCTTCAGGGTCGCCGACAGGCAGGGTGCGCACCCCGCCAGCTAGAGAAACTCGCCCTGAAAGAAGAAGGGCCGCGGCATGGCCGCGGCCCGTGTCTCATCGATGCTCTCTCGCGGTGATCAGAATGGCAGGCCGATCGAGAACTGGAAGCGGTTCGTGCGATCGTTCTTCTCGTCGTAGCGGATCGGGTAGCCGTAGATCAGCCGAATGGGCGCCTGGAAGATCGGAAGGAAGACGCGGAACTCGAGGCCAGCGGACACACGCGCCTCGTCCCAGGACCAGTTGATCCCGTTGTCGTAAACGCCGGCGATATCGACGAACCCAGCCAGCGTGGCCGTCCGGCCGATCGGATAACCGAGCTCGAACTGGACCAGCCCCATCTTGCTACCGCCGACGACGACGCGGTTGGTCACGGGGAGCCCGGTCGTCGGGTTGACCACCGGGGTGCCGTTGACGTCGACGCTGACCAGGGTCCGCTCCGGTGCGATCGAGCGCGTCTCGAACACGCGCGGTCCGATCGTGTCGCCACCCATGAAGAAGCGCTGGAATCGCGGCACGCCGTCGATGTATCCCGGGATCCTCACGGCGTCGCCGCCGAAGGTCTTGACCATCGCGAACTCGGCGTTGATCCCGTAGAAGAGCTTGCTCCCGATCGGGCGGTAGAAGCTCGCCTCGATGCGCGGGCGGAAGTAGTCCGCGTCGGCGCCGAGCGACTTCGACGTGATCTGCGGCACGATCAGCAGCGTCTCACCGCGCGTAGGCCGCAGCGGGTTGTCGAGGCGCCGGTACTGGAAGGTCGGCGAGAACGAGGCGATCTTCGTCTTGCTCTCGGTCAGGTTGCTGTTGATGTCCTGCGTATCGGCTTCGATGCTCTCGTAGCTGTAGCGGAACTGCAGCGACGAGAAGTCGCCGAGGCGCCGGCCGAGCATCAACGAGCCGCCCGTCGACTTCTGCGTCAGGCTGTCGTCCTCGTCGTCGCTGACCGTGTTGCGATAGAAGTCGATCGCGCGCCGCGAGAGGCTGAAGCCGAACTGGTAGGGCTTGCCCATGAACCACGGCTCGACGAACGAGATCGTCGCGCGGTTCGAACGGCCTCCGACCGAGAGATAGAGGTTCAGCGTCTCACCGCGTCCGAGGAAGTTCCGGGTCTGGTAGCTCGCGAGGAAGAACCCGCCCTCGAGCTCGGAGTAGCCGCCGCCGACCTGGATCTCGTTTCGGGACTGCTCCTCGCCCTGGATGACGACATCGACCTCGGCATCGTCGACCCGCGGAGCGAGCTCCGCTTCCTCGCCCGGCTGCCAGTAGCCGAGCACGCGGAGCTTCTGCATCGAGCGGTCGAGCGCCGCCTTGTTCATCAGCTCGCCCTCGGCGATGTTCAGCTCGCGCCGCAGGACGAAGTCGTTGGTGGTCGTGTTGCCGCGGAACTCGATGTCCCCGACGGTGTAGGCCTGGTCCTCGTCGATCGACACGACGACGTCGGCCACGGCCGCCTGGTCTTCCCGGCGCTTGTAGCTTCGCGAGACGACCGAGTACACGTAGCCGCGCACGCCGTAGAGCGTACGAATGCGCTCGAGGCCGAACTCGAGGGCCTCGTCGACGATCACCGCCCCTTCCTGGAGCGGGATCATCGCGCGTAGCAGTGCCACGTCGAAGAGGTTGTTGCCCTCGAAGGTGATCTCACCGAGGTGATAGATCGGCCCCTCGTCGATGGGCACCTCGACGTAGACCCACTTCTTGACGCGCTCGCCGACATCGGTCGACGGAAGGCGCTCGCCCTGGTAATCGGTGACGGGTGCGCGGCCCTCGGCGACCGCCTCGGCGGCACGCTTGCGGCGCTCCTTCTCCGCTTTCCGCTGGGCCTTGCGCGCGCGGCGCGCCGCCTTCTTCTCGGCGCGCTTGTCGCGGATCGAGGTCACCTCGATGACGGGAGGCTGCACATCGACATCGAGGTAGCCGCGGTTCCGGTAGTAGTCGAGAACGTTGGTCACGTCCTGCTGGTACTTGAGCGGGTGATAGAGCGCCTTCTTCGAGAAGGGCCACCACCAGCGGTACTCCTTCGTCAGCTTGAGCTGGGTCCGGAGCACGCGGTCTTTGTAGGCGTCGTTGCCCGAGAAGTCGAGCTCGCGGATCTTCGTCTTCCCGCCCGGCTTGATACGGAAGTAGATCGAGCGCGAGCCCTCGGACAGCTCGGTGACCTCGGGAGACACCTCGGCGTCGAGGTATCCCTTTTGTGCGAGGACGTCTTTGACGAGCCCGGTTGCGCGCCAGAGCTTCTTCTTGTCGAGCGGCGAGCCGATCGACAAGACGAAGTCACGTTCCTTGTAATAGTCCTCGATTTGCTGGCGATTGACCTCGCGGACCTTCTCGTAGTCGATCTCGAGGACCGTCGGCCGCTCCTCGATCTCGACGACCAGGACCGCCCCATCGGGCTCGCAGCGGCGGAGGAAGCGCAGATCGGAGAAGAAGCCCCGCTCCCAGAAGCGGCTGAACTCTCCGAGGATGCGGTTGTCGTCCCAGCGATCGCCGCGCTTGATCCGCAGGTCGAAACGCACGGCATCCGCGCGCATGCGCCGATTGCCCCGCACCTCGATCTGCCGGATCACCGAACAGGCGTCCTCCGGCTCGAGATTGGGAAGAAGCTGCGCCTCACTCGAGAAGCCACCCCAAAGGGCCAACCCGAACAGCGCCAGGATCGCTCGTTTCACACCACCTATCCTCATGACCGCAAAGCCTATCTCGCATATCGGCGGGGCGCACCCATTCCGTTTCGACGCGCGCGGCGCGCGCTCCGCGGACCGGCACCGTCTCCTCACCCCTGGCCGCCCTCAGGGTTGCCAGCGGGCCTCCTGGGCCAGTCGGCGCGTCAGCATATCCGAGACTTCCTGGTGAATCCTCTCCCGCTGCCCCCTAAACGGCGGCATCTCCTGTTCCACGCCCTGCACGAGGTAGAGCCTCTCACTCCCGTCGGGATAGCGCACGAGCTTCCACGTCCCGTATCGGACGGCGTGGAGCTGGCTCCCCTGGAAGGACGGGCCCGCGCTCGACTCGCTGAAGACTGGCCCCACGTTGACGCTGCGCTCCTCCCCCGCGTCCCGCAGCAGATAACGCGAGAGATCCTCGCCCTCGCACTGCCGCGCCGTCCCGAGCCCGAGCAGGCCGAGGAGGGTCGGCGTCACGTCGACGAGCGAAGCGGGGCCGGCGACCCGGCCCGAGCCGGTGACCCCGGGGCCCGCGATCAGCCACGGCACGTGCAACACGCCTTCGGGCAACGCCGTGCCCGTCTCGAACCACGCCCCGCCCTCGCCGAGCGCCACACCGTGCTCCGCGACGACGACCGTGATCGTGTGCGGCAGCATGCCCAGGGTCCGGAGCAACTCACGCATTTCCCGGAGCGCCGCGTCGGCGTCGGCGATCGTCCGCTGGTAGCCCGCGAGCCACGAGCGAAGCGATGCGCCCTGCTCGCTGGGGCTCGCCCAGCTCGGGGCGAGCGGGATCGGGTCGGCGTCGATCTCGTCCGCCTCGCGTACGGGGCGAGGACGCGTCACGTCGGCGAGCTGTACCCACGCGAGCCACGGTCCGGACTGACGGCGCGCGACCCAGCGGCGGAAAGCGTCGACGGTGTTTCCTGCATCCCGCGTGTCCTCCGCGGGCCAAGGGAGGGCCCGAACGACCCCGCCGGCCACCGCGAGGCGCTCGAGCCAGTCGCGCAGCGAGGTCAGGTCCTCGTAGGAGTCGAAGACCTCGGCGAGCCCGGTCTGCGCCCCGTCGAGATTCGACGAGGAGACGAATGCCCCCGTGCGATAGCCGTGCGCGGCGAGGAGCTCCGGCAGGCTGTCCGGGAGCAAGCGGCCGTGCTGTCCCGACCCGCGGATCCCGTGGGAAGCCGGGTAGAGCCCCGTCAGGAGCGAGGCCGCCGCCGCACCGCTGTCAGTGCTCGGGGTCACCGCCGACTCGAAGACGAGCCCCTGCCCTCCGAGCTCGTCAAGGGTCGGCGTCGAAGCGATCGCGCCGCCGTAGACGCCGATCGCGTCTGCGCGCAGCCCGGTGATCGACACGACGAGGATGTTGGGATGACTGCTACTTTTCACCCCCGCCTCGCGCACGACGGTCCCGACGGCTCCGAGAGCGCCGAGACTGACGAGGATCGCGAGCGAGCCGCCGCCGATGACCGCGAGTCCCCAGCGTCCCCGCCGCGCGCGCAGATACGCCGCAGGCAAGAGGACGAAGACGACGAGCGCCGTGACCAGGATCGACGCGGAGACGGCGAGCAATGTCGTCGGGCGCTGAGCGCCCGTGCCGAGGCTCGGCGCACTCCGCACGGCCAAGGGCGCGAGGAGCAAGAGCACGGCGACGACGGCCCGGCCCGCGCGATAGCGCCCGATCGTGCGCGTGAAGAGCCCCGCGCCGGCGACGAGCAGGAAGCCGACGACCGCCCCGACACACGCCATCAGCACCAACGAGACCGCGAGATCGACTCCGAGGATCGCGAGCCACTCGAGCCACTTGGGCGCCGGGTGGGGCGAGCGCGCGAACAGGCGCGTCACGTCGGCGGCCGCGAGGATCGCGCCGAATCCCGCGCCGATCAGCGCGCCGCTGACCGCGCCGCTGACCAGAGTCGCGGGAGCGTGGCGTGGCGCCAGTCCGTGGCGGCCATAGAAGCGAATCAGCTTGCCTTCGAGACCCCCGCCCTGCCGGGACACGAGCAGGCGCAGCGCCGCGAAGAAGAAGAGTCCCTGAACAGGGTTGGCGAGACTGTGCATCCCGATGTCGAGACCGAGGAATCGGAATTGGGTTCCACCGGTCCCGAGGATCGTCACGACGGCCAGTCCGAAAAGGACGAGGCCGACGTTCGCTCCGCGAGCGGCGAGACGCCGCAGGTCCGTCATGGGCGCACGTCGAGGCGCGGACTCGGGAAGCCGCGCCGCCTGGGAGCTATCCGCATGGCGCTTATTCTATGCGGGTAAGCGATGAAGACACCAATCGACCGCTTGTCCGGCAGCGGCCGCTCGGAAGCGGCCCGCTCCGTGATCCGCGCTCTGGTCTGGGTGTGTGGGAGCCCGGAAACCAGTCAGCAAGGGGTGTTTACAAACAGGGGGGAGGTCGTGCCTACATCGTCCCATGGCCCCCGGGCTCCCAAGGCAATCTAGGATCGCGGGGTGCATGAGGCCAGCGCACGCTTACCCATCATCCCTCTCGCTTTTTCTTGGATATCGAGGACATCCCGCCACGCGTGAGCCGCCGCGGTGCATAAGGTATCGTTGCGCGAGGATTTCGAGATGCTCGTCACACTCAGTTCAGAAGCCGACCCCCGCAGGGTCCAAGGGGAGCTCGCCGCGCTCGGGCTGTGGAGCGAGACGGTCCGCGGCTCCAAAGGGGCCGTGCACCTGCTCGTGCCCCGCCACTCCGCGGCTCTCGACCCGCAGAGGATCCTCGAGCTCCCCGGGGTCGTGGATGTCGCTGCCTCACCGAGCCCCCATCCGCTCGTCGATGCGCTCCCGCGCGAGCTCGAGGTCGCGGGCCGGGTGTTCGGCGGCGCGAGGCCGCTCCTGATCGCGGGCCCCTGCAGCGTCGAATCGCCCGACTCGATCGACGCGATCGCGGCGCGCGTCGCCACGGAGGGAGCCAGCTTCCTGCGTGGAGGAGCGTTCAAGCCGCGCAGCTCGCCGTATGCGTTCCAGGGTCACGGCGCGCCGGCGCTGCGCTGGCTCGCGGACGCCGCTGCCAAGCACGGTCTCGGCGTGATCACCGAGGCGCTCGACGAAGGCTCCGTCGCGCCCGTCGCCGAGCTCGCCGACATCGTGCAGGTCGGCTCGCGCAACATGCAGAACTTCGGCCTGCTCCGCGCGGTCGGCGCCAGCGGCCGCCCCGCCCTGCTCAAACGCGGGATGGCCGCAACGGTCGACGAGTGGCTGCTCGCCGGCGAGTACCTCTTGCACCACGGCGCCCCGGCGGTTCTCTTCTGCGAGCGGGGCGTACGCGGCTTCGACGAGCGCGCGCGCAACCTGCTCGACCTCGGCTCGGTGGCGCTCCTCGCCACCGAGCACGGACTCCCCGTCGTCGGCGACCCCTCCCACGCGGTCGGCCGCTCCGACCTCATCACCCCGCTCAGCCTCGCGGCACGCGCCGCAGGCGCAGCCGCGTTGATGATCGAGACCCACGACGCCCCCGGCGAAGCGCTCTCGGACGGCCCGCAGGCGCTCGGCCCGTCCCGGTTCTCGGAGCTCGCCCGCGCGATCCTCGCCCAGGACCCGGAGGACAAGTCCGCGTGAACGACCCGACGAAGGGCGCTTCGGTCCGCCCCGGCAGCGGCGCGATGTTCGACCGCATCGCCCCGCGCTACGACCTGCTCAACCGCCTGACCTCGTTCGGCCTCGACCAGGGCTGGCGCCGCCGCACGGTGCGCAGCCTCGGCATCGGGGCGGGCTCGCACGTGCTCGACCTCGCGACGGGCACCGCCGACCTCGCTCTGATGCTGCGCGAGTACGAGCACGGAGCGCGGATCACCGGGCTCGACCCGTCCGAGGGGATGCTCGCGCTCGGGCGCGAGAAGATCGCCGCCGCGGGCGCCGCCGACGCGATCGTCCTCGAGTCGGGGAGCGCGGAAGAGTTGCCCCACCCCGACGACAGCTTCGACGCAGTGATGATGGCCTTTGGGATCCGCAACGTCCCCGACCGCGTACGCGCCCTCCGAGAGATGGGTCGCGTGACGCGGCCCGGCGGGCGGATCGCGATCCTCGAGCTGACGACTCCCGAGGGCAACCTCCTCGCCCCCCTCGCCCGCCTGCACCTCGCGCTCGTCGTCCCTCTGCTCGGCCGCCTCCTGTCCGGCGCGGAGGAGTACCGCTACCTGCGCGACTCGATCGGGGCGTTCCCCCGTCCGGCGGAGTTCGCCGAGACGATGCGGAGCGCCGGGCTCTCCATCGTCGAGTGCCGGGGCTTCACCTTCGGCTCGGCCACGCTCTTCCTCGCCGAGCCGGGCGGGAACGAGGAGCGATGAGAGCGCTGCTCGACGGTGCCGGCGCGCCCGCGGCGCGCGCGCGCGTCCTCACCGCCCCCGCNNCCTCGCCCGGTCGTCTGCGCTCACTCGTCGACACGGACGGCATCGACGAGAGCTGGGCTTGGGCGCCCCCGGAGGGCCCCGTGTTCGCCGGTCTCGGTGCGGCGCGCTCCGAGCCGGTCGACAAGGCGAGCTTCGCCGCCGGCGTCTCCCGCCTTCAGGCGATTCTCGCCGAAGCGGAGAGGGTCGGCGAGCTCCCGGTCGAGGGCCCTGCCCTGTTCGCCGGACTCGCCTTCGACTCGACTACCGGCAGCGACGCGCTCTGGAGCCAACACGGCCCCGGACGGGTGATCCTCCCGCGCTGGTTCTACCGGCGGGACGGGGAGCGCGCGACGCTCTCGCTCGTTCAACTCCCCGGTGAGAGCCTCGGCGAAGCGAGGCGCGCGGAGCTCGCGCACATCGAAGCGGCCCTGGACGATCCCGCCGCGCTCACGCTGCCCGCTGTCGCCAAGACCGACGAGCCGGGCCCCGCGGCCTGGACCGAGCTCGTCGAGCGTGCGCTCGCGCGCATCCGCGGCGACGGGCCGGAGAAGATCGTGCTCGCGCGCCGGCAAGGCATCACGCTGACGGCGCCGTGCCGGGCCGGAGCGGTCTTCGGGCGCCTCGCCGAAGCGTCTCCCGGCACGACCCGCTTCGCGGTCCGGCGCGGCGAGACGACTTTCCTCGGCGCGAGCCCGGAGCTCCTCCTCGCGCGGCACGGGCTCGCGGTCCGCAGCGAGGCGGTCGCGGGCTCCGCGGCGCGGCGCGACGACGCGGGTGACGCCGAGCGCGCCGCCGCTTTGAGCAAGAGCCGTAAGGACCGCGGCGAACACGCGCTGACCGTCCGCGGCATCGCCGAGGCGCTCGGCCCGTTCTGCCGGTCGCTCGAGATCGACCCCGCTCCCGAGGTCCGCGCGCTGCGCCACGTCATGCACCTCGTCACGCCGGTGGCGGGCACCCTCGATGAAGAGACGCCGCTCGCCGAGCTCGTCGCCGCGCTCCACCCGACCCCCGCCGTCGGCGGCCTGCCCCGGGACGAAGCGCTGCGCTTCATCGCCGAGCACGAGCCTGCGGCCCGCGGCTGGTACGCTGGGCCCGTCGGGATCGTCCGAGCGAACGGCGACGGGGAGTTCCGCGTCGCCTTGCGCTCCGGCGTCCACCGCGGCGCGCGCCTCGAGCTCTTCGCCGGAGCGGGCATCGTCCTTGGCTCGGACGCCGCGCTCGAGTACGAGGAGACGGCCGTCAAACTCAGGACGATGCGCGCCGCGCTCGGCCTCGAAGACGACGCCGAGGGAGGGAGAGGATGAGCACCGATCCGCAAGCGCGTTGGGCCGCGAGCCTGCTGGCCGGCTTTGCCGACGCGGGTGTCCGAGACGTCGTCGTCAGCCCGGGCTCGCGTTCGACGCCGCTCGTGCTCGCCGCTGCGCGCCACGGCGGCTTCCGCCTCCACACGGTCATCGACGTGCGCGCTGCCGCGTTCTTCGCGCTCGGCCAGGCACGGGCGAGTGGCCTCCCCTCCCTGCTGATCTGCACTTCGGGCAGCGCGCCGACCCACTACTACCCCGCGATCATCGAGGCCGAGCACGCGCGTCTGCCGCTCCTCGTGCTCAGCGCGGACCGCCCCGGTGAGCTCCAGCACCGCGAAGCGCCCCAGACGACCGACCAGGGCAAGCTCTTCGGCAACCACGTGCGCCTCTACCTCGAGCTCGGCCCCCCCGCGGGCGAGGCCACCCTCGTCGACGCAGCGCGGCGCAGCGCGGCGCGCGCGGTGTTCGCGGCACGCGGACCCGTCCCGGGCCCTGTTCACCTCAACGCATGGCTCAGGAAACCGCTCGAGCCGATCGGCGAGGCGGCGCCCGCACCCGGCCCGGCGCCCGTCACCGCGTACCCCGCGCGCCTGGCTCCCGACCCGCGCGCGATCGAGCGGCTCGCGGCCGCGTGCCGCGCGAGCCACCGCGGCGTCCTGCTCTGCGGCCCCGGAACGCTCGAACAGCGCGAGCTCCTCCCCGCGATCGAGA
>NPIG01001583.1_pt2 | contig 10969 bp, 12 predicted proteins | sample 8637441 | NCBI WGS metagenome assembly NPIG01 (sample SAMN07420675, study PRJNA396082) | bioreactor metagenome | isolation source: sample BR6 brine-fed electro-methanogenic bioreactor BR | place: Japan: Kochi | collected 2016-06-14
GCGACCCGCTGCTGCTCGCCGCCCGAAAAGGTCGTAGGGCTGAGCGACCAGAGCCGCTCGGGGATATTCAGCCGCGCCAGCAGCTCCGCCGCCCGCGCCCGCGCCTTGTCCTGATCCACGCCCAGCGCCAAGAGCGGTTCCGCCACCACGTCCAGCGTCGGCACCCGCGGCACCACGCGCAGGAACTGGCTGACATAGCCCAGCACCTCGCGGCGCAGCGCAATGATCTCGCGCGGCTCGGCGCGGGCCACGTCGATGCCGCCCACCACGATCCGGCCCGCATTGGCGCGGTAATTGCCGTAGATCATCCGCATCAGGGTCGATTTCCCGGCCCCCGAGGCGCCGGTCAGCGCCACGCATTCGCCGGGCGCGACGCGCAGTTCGGCCCCCGCCATCACCGGGATCACCGCGCTGCCCTGGTTGTGCAGCACGAAACTCTTGGCCACGCCGGCAAGCTCGATCATCGGCATCTTCTTCTCGTCTGAAATACTCATATCCCGTCCCTCACACCTGCAACACCGAGGAAACCAGAAGCTGGGTATACGCATGCTGGGGATCGTCCAGCACCTGGTCGGTCAGGCCGCTTTCCACCACATGGCCGTCCTTCATCACCATCAGCCGGTCGGCCAAGAGGCGCACAACGGCCAGGTCATGGGTGACGATCAGCGCGCTCAGCCCCATCTGCCGCACCAGCCCGCGCAGTAGGTCCAAGAGCCGCGCCTGAACAGAGACGTCCAGCCCGCCGGTGGGTTCGTCCATGAACACCAGCCGCGGTTCGGTCACCAGGTTTCGGGCGATCTGCAGCCGCTGCTGCATGCCGCCGGAAAAGGCGCTGGGGCGGTCGTCGACCCGGCCCTCGGCGATCTCCACCCGGTCGAGCCAGTCGACTGCGCGGGTGCGGATGTCGCCGTAGTGCCGCGCGCCCACCGCCATCAGCCGCTCGCCGATATTGCCGCCAGCGCTGACGTTCATGCGCAGCCCGTCGCGGGCGTGCTGATGGACAAAGGCCCAGTCGGTGCGCCCCAGCATGCGGCGCGCGGGCTCCGACATGGTCACCGTATCCACCGGCCCGTCGGCACGGGTGTCGAAGATCACCTGCCCGGCGTCCGGTTTCAGGTGCCCGGCCAGGCAGTTGAGCAGGGTCGATTTGCCCGACCCGCTTTCGCCCACGATGCCCATCACCTCGCCGGGGTAGAGATCGAAGTTCACGTCCGTGCAACCGATCCGCGCGCCATAGCGCTTCTCGATGCCCTTCACTTGCAACAGCGGCGTCATCGCGCGCCTCCTTGTCTCGGTGTGGTCCAATGGCGGCCCATCACGCCGCCGCCTCGCCCAGTCGGCCGACATGGCCCGCCTCGCGGCGGCCGCGGCAGTAATCGGTGTCGGAGCAGACGAACATCCGGTTGCCCGCGTCGTCCAGGATCACCTCGTCAAGGTAGCTGTCCTCGGCGGCGCAGAGGTCGCAGGGGTGGTCGGCCTTGGTCGCCTCGAAGGGGTAATCCTCGAAGTCGAGGCTGACGACGCGGGTCCAGGGCGGCACCGCGTAGATCCGCTGTTCACGGCCTGCGCCGAACAGCTGGATCGCCGCCATTTCCAGTTTCGGATTGTCGAACTTGGGGATCGGCGAGGGGTCCATCACGTAGCGGTCCGACACCTTGACCGGATAGGCGTAGGAGGTGGCGATGGCGCCGTGCTGGCTGATGTCCTCGTAGAGCTTCACATGCATCAACCCGTATTCCTGAAGGCTGTGCATCTTGCGGGTCTCGGTCTCGCGCGGTTCCAGGAACCTGAGCGGCTCGGGGATCGGCACCTGATAGACCAGGATCTGATCCTCGGTCAGCGCCGCCTCCGGGATGCGGTGGCGGGTCTGGATGACGCTGGCCTTCTCGGTCTCCTCGGTCACCGCGACGCCGGCGGTCTTCTCGAAGAACTTGCGGATCGACACCGCGTTGGTGGTGTCGTCCGAGCCCTGGTCGATCACCTTGAAGGTGTCCTCGGGCGTCAGCGTCGCGGCACTGACCTGCACGCCGCCGGTGCCCCAGCCATAGGGCATCGGCATCTCGCGGCTGGCAAAGGGCACCTGGTAGCCCGGCACCGCCAGCCCCTTGAGGATGGCGCGGCGGATCATCCGCTTGGTCTGTTCGTCCAGATAGGCGAAGTTATAGTCAGACATGGCTGGTCCTTTCAGCCGGCAAGGCATTTCCGACGAGGCACGCCCCGCCCGGGGCGCGCATGCGACCCGGGCTGCGCCTGCCTGCCCCTCGGCAGGCGCATTCGCGCCCGCCCAGGCAGGCTCCGCCCTTCTGTCGCACAGCACCACCGGTGCCGCGTTCTATATTGATGCTGAGGCGAAAGGTGGTCATTCCGCCGCCTCCCGCACCTCTTCCACCCCGGCCTCGCGGCGCAGCTTGCGCACCAGCTCCAGTTCGGATTGGAAATCGACGTAGTGCGGCAGCTTGATATGCTCCAGGAACCCGGTCGCCTGGATGTTGTCGGCATGTGACAGCACGAATTCCTCGTCCTGCGCCGGGGCGCCCAGGTCATCCTCGCCCAGCTCGCGCCACCGCAGGGCGCGGTCGACCAGCGCCATCGAGATCGCTTTGCGCTCGCTCTGGCCGAACACCAGGCCATAGCCGCGGGTGAATTGCGGCGGCTCGGTCTTGGATCCGGCGAACTGGTTAACGGTTTCGCATTCGGTCAGCTCGACCTCGCCGATCTCGATGGCAAAGCCCAGTTCGGGCACCTCCATCTCCACCGTCACAGCGCCAATGCGCAGCTCGCCGACAAAGGCGTGGTTGCGCGCATAGCCGCGCTGGGTCGAATAGGCGAGGCCGAGGACGAACCCCTCGTCGCCCCGCGTCAGAGATTGCAGGCGGATGTCGCGCCCCGCCGGATAGGACATCGGCGCGCGGGTCAGGTCGCCGGGGGTCGCCTCGCTCTGCGGCTCGGACTGGATGATGTCCTCACCCTGCAAGAACGCGGTGATATGCGGCGTCGGCTCCTGGCGCGGCGCGGCCACCGGCGCCTCCGGCACCTCGCCTTCGGCGGCCAGTTTGAAATCCAGCAGACGGTGGGTGTAATCGAAGGTCGGGCCCAGCACCTGCCCCCCCGGCGCATCCTTGAAGGTCGCGCTGATCCGCCGGTCGCAAGCCATCTCGCCGGTCTCCACCGGTTTGGTGGCGCCGAACCGCGGCAAGGTGGTGCGATAGGCGCGGATCAGGAAGATCGCCTCGATCAGGTCGCCGCGCGCCTGCTTGATCGCCAGCGCCGCCAGATCGGGGTCGTAGAGTGAGCCCTCGGCCATCACCCGGTTGACCGCGAGGCTGAGTTGCTCGCGGATCTGGGCGATGGAAAGTTCGGCGACCGAGGTATCACCGCGCCGCTCCTCGGCCAGCCAGGCATGGGCATTATCGATGGCGCGTTCGCCGCCTTTAACTGCAACATACATCCCTCAGCCCTCCGAAATCGTCGTGCTGCGCGGCAGCGCGGCCACACGCCCGCCGCAGGTGAAGAAGAAATCCAGCCCCAGCGGGTAGAGCATCGCATTGCCCGCCAGCGCGGCCGCATCGGGCAGCGACAGATGCGCGGCGTCCTTGATGCCCGGCCCGCGCAGGGTGGCGCCCTCGGCCGCCAGCGCCTCCACCTCGACGATCAGCGTGGCGGAGCGGTCGGGATATTCCGGCGTGCCGATGCGGAAGCGATCGAGTGGCAGCAGCGCGTCCCAGGTGCCGACCGCGAAGTCAGCCGCCTCCGCCGCCACCACCGGCGCACCAGTGTGGAACGCCAGCCAGCCGCGCACCTCCGCCGTGTCGCAGGCGCCGGCAAGGTGAACGCCGGTCTCGGGATCGCAAAGCGTCAGCAGCAGCGTCCCGGCGGCGGGCGACAGCGGCGCGGGCGGCTGCGCGGTGGACAGATCGCGGATCTCGCCCGGTTTCGCCATCACGTTCATCGCGGCGCGAAAGGCGCGGGCCGAGTCCACCGCCGGATCGGAAAAGCCGCCGCCATAAGCGGCCTGTGCGGAAGTGCCCATCAATCCTCTCCCCGGACCAGTGTGAAGAAATCCACCTTGGTGGCGGCGGCCTTGGCGGCGCGGGTCTCACGCGCCGCGCCCATGCTCTCGGCCAGCGGGTCCAGGACGGCCTGGCGCAGCGCCCCGGCCGCATCGGTCTGCATCAGTGCATCGATCAGCGCCGCCGCCTCGGCCCGCGCCGGCCCGCGCCCCTGCACGTACCCATGCCCCACCGTGCCGTCCGCCAACGCCAGCGAACAGCGCGTCACCGTCATTTCGCCGAGGTTGAACGACGCGCCGGTGCCGCCCATCCGGCCCCGCACCATCACCGCACCGGTTTCCGGCCGTCGCAGCCAGTCGAAGGCGGGCCGCGAACCATACTCGGCCCAAAGCGCCATCAGCCGCGCCTCCGGCGCCTTGGCCAGAAGGCTCATCCAGCCCTGCCGCGCCGCGGTCGCCGCATCGGTCCCGGCGCTGATTTTTTCCTGTTTTGCCATGAAAGCCCCTTGGCCCGGTTGTCTATCTTCACTATACAACTATACAAATACTAACCCGTGCGTCCCCCGGGCGCAATCCACCGCCTTGTGAAGATTTGGTGACATGGCCCGCACCCCGATCTGGAAATCCATCGCCATCGCCCTGACCGCCGATATCGCCGAGGCGCGCTACGCGACCGGTGACCGGCTGCCGACCGAGGCGCAGCTGGCGGCGAAATTCGGNNTGGGCGTCAACCGCCATACCGTGCGCCGGGCCCTGGCCGAGATGGCCGATCAGGGGCTGGTGCACGCCCGGCGCGGCGCCGGCGTCTTTGTCGCCGCCCGCCCCACCGATTACCCGATCGGCAGGCGGGTGCGGTTTCACCGCAACGTGGCGGCGGGCGGGCAACTGCCGGCGAAAAAGCTTCTGGCGCTCGACACCCGCGCGGCCGACGCGCGCGAGGCCGAGGCGCTGGAGCTTGCACCGGGCGACCCGGTGCTGGTCTATGACGGGCTGTCACTGGCCGATGGCGCCCCGATCGCGCTGTTTCGCAGCACCTTTCCCGCCGCCCGCTTTCCCGATCTGCGCGACGCGCTGAGCGAGACCCGCTCGGTGACCGAGGCGCTGGCCCGCTGCGGCGTGGAGGACTACACGCGCCGGGAAACCCGGATCACCGCCAAACAGGCCAACGCCACCCAGGCGCTGCACCTGCGCGTGGCCGAGGGCGCGCCGATCCTGCGCACCGTGGGCGTCAACGTCGATGCCGACGGGCAGCCGGTGGAATACGGCCGCACCTGGTTCGCCGGCGACCGGGTGACCCTGACCGTGGACGGCGGGTAACGGAGCAAAGGCCCTATCCCTTGAACCCCGATTTCAGGATCACCGGCACCACGATCTCTTCCTCGTCTTCCAGGTGCCGGTTCAGCAGGCGTTCGAATCCCGCCAGATGATCGGAAAAAGCGCCCGCCGCGCCACCCGCAAGGACCGCGTTCGCGGCCCCGGCCATGCCGTGCAGCAGCGCATCCATCTCCTGGTGATCCGCCTCCAGCAGGTCGAAGCCCCGCTCGACCCGCGGATCCAGCCGCGCCAGAAGCGGAAAGTAGTGCTGATCCTCGATCTGGTGATGCCCATGCAACTCGTTCAGGAGCATGCCGCCATAGCGCGACAGCCGCGGCGCATAGGTCTGGAAGGAGAGCCTGCCATCCTGCAGCGACTGCGCGTCCGCCTCCAAGACGGCAAGCAGGCGGCGGAACATCATGTGCCGCTCCAGCCAGAATTCCACCATGCCGCCGAACTGCGGATGCGCCTGCCAGCCCTCGCGCGGGATCTCCTCGACAAGGCACCGCAGCGCCTCCGGCAGGCCCGAGCGGGCGGTGAGAATGAGATCGGTGTCGGTCATGGACCGGAGGTAGACCGCCCGCCGCATCCGGGCAAGCCCGGGCTCAGGCGTATTTCTCCAAAAAAGCCTCGGCGCTCAGGGCGCGGAAATCCGGCAGCGCCGCGCGCAGCCGGTCGTGGTCCCAGTCCCACCAGGCCAGCGCGATCAGCCGCTCGGCAATCTCGGGCGGCTGGCGCAGGCGCAGCGGCTTGGCCGGCATCCCGGCGACGATGGTATAGGGGGCGACATCCTTGGTCACCACCGCGCCCGAGGCCACCACGGCGCCGTCGCCCACCGTCACCTCGGGCTTGATGATGCAGTTGTGGCCCAGCCAGGTGTCATGACCGATGGTCACCCGCCGCGATTTGCGGTGCGCAAAGAAATCCTCGTCGAATTCGGTATCGTCCCAGTAATCCGCCGAACGGTAAAGGAAGTGGTGCAGGCTTGCGGTCTGCAGCGGGTGGTCGGTCGGCCCAATGCGGGTATAGCTGGCGATATTGGCAAACTTGCCGATGGTCGCATTGGCGATATCGGTGGCCCGGTCGGTATAGGAATAATCCTGGAATTCCGAATTCTGCACCCGGCTGCCCCGGCCCAGCTCGCAATAGGCGCCGAAAGTGGTGTTCACCACCTCGCAATCGGGGTGAATGACGGGCTCGGAGGGGCTGAGGCGCGGCATGGCAGGGATCCGGTTGTTCATAGACTATATACAAGTAGACAAATCATAGCGTGACCCGCAGGCCCCGGCAATTTCCTTGCCATGAAGATTTCGTGACACCCCGAACCGAAAAAGCAGGGCGCGCCCTGCTTCTNNTCTCGTCCTCAAATACTCCCGCCGGAGGCGGACAACCCGTCAGTGTCCGCTTTCGCTGCCGGCGATCAGCTTGCGCCGAAGCCAGCCCGAGAACCAATCCATCACCATCACCATCAGGATGATCAGCACGATGTAATAGGCCACCTCTTCCCAGTCCTTCTGGGTGATCATCGCCTGGGTCAGCATCAGGCCGATGCCGCCGCCGGTGATGGCACCGATGATGGTGGCGCTGCGGGTGTTGGATTCCAGGAAATACAGAAGCTGGCTCAGCAGCACCGGGGTGACCTGTGGGATCACCCCGAAGCGATACCGCTGCACCGGCTTGGCCCCGGTCGATGTGATGCCTTCGATCTGTTTCTCATCAACGTTTTCCAGCGCCTCGGAAAAGATCTTGCCGAAGGTGCCGGTGTCGGTGACCAGGATCGCCAGCGCGCCGGTCAGCGGCCCGGGGCCGAAGGCGCGGGCCAGGACCACGGTCCAGATCAGCGCATCGACCCCGCGCACGAAATCGAACACCCGCCGCATCGCGAAGCGGACCGTTCGCAGCGGCGAGAAGTTGCGCGCCGCCAGAAAGGCCAGCGGCAGCGCCACGATCCCCGCCCCCATGGTGCCAAGGAAGGCCATCAGGATGGTCTCGAATATCGCCCAGGCCACGTCGCGGTGCCGCCACATGGCATTGTTCCAGAAGTCCGACCAGATCGCCCCGGCCTCGCCGGACAGCGCAAGCGACAGCAACTCGCCCGGCCCCTTGCCGTAATAGGGGCTGTCGAGGGTGAACCAGAACAGCTCCCACCCGGCGAAGTAGCGGAACACTTCAGAACGGTTTCGCGTCACCGTCAGCCGCCCGGCCCCGGTCGTGACCGACAGGCGGTTCTTGGACAGGCTGATCCAGTCCGGCGTCGCACCGGCGGGCAGTTCCACCTGAACGCCCTTGGCTCGGCTGGGGGTGGCGCGCAGGGTGCCATAGCCGGGGATGTCGTATTGTACGGTTTCGGGGCCAAACTGTACGATATGCCCCCCGCCCAGATCGACCACCGTTGTTTCGCCCAAGGACACCCAGTCGGGTCCGGTGCCCTCGGGGTAGGTGCCCTTGCGCTCGCCCTCGATGGCGACACTGACCGTGCCGCTGCGGTTGTCGCGGGTCACATGGGTCTTGTAGCTGTAGCTGTCGGCGACCAGCGTGCGGGCGTTGTCGAGGCTGGCGCGGTCGTAAAGCCCCGGCACGTCGAAGGCGAAGAAGACATAAGCCAGATAGACCAGCACCAGCGCCGGCAGGCCGAAATTCATCAGCCGCTTTCGCTGGAAAAGCCGGTCGGCCTGGGCCTTCAGCCCTGCGGCGCCGGGATCGGTTGCGACGGTGGTCATGTGCGGGCTCCGTGTGTCAGGCGGTCGCGCAGGCGGCCGGAAATCTGGTCGACGATCACGATGGTCACGAACAGCAGCAGGAAGATCGCGGCGGCCTCGTCATAGCGCCCCTGGCCCCAGGACATGGCATTCTTCAGCTCGTAGCCGATGCCGCCGGCGCCGACGAAGCCGAGGATGGCCGAGGCGCGGATATTGATCTCGAACCGCAGCAGCGCATAGCTGACGTAGTTCGGGCCGACCTGCGGGATCACACCGAGATACATCCGCTGCACCCAGGTGGCGCCGACCGACCGCAGCCCCTCGACGGGCTTCAGCGAGGCATTTTCGTTGACCTCGGAAAACAGCTTGCCCAGAGCGCCCGCGGTGTGCAGCGCGATGGCGATCATCGCCGGCACCGGGCCGCCGCCGAGGACGAAGATCAGCACCAGCGCGATAACGATTTCGGGCATCGCGCGCAGGATGTCCATCGACCGGCGGAACAACGGGATCAGCGCCGGCCAGCGCGCCAGACCGCGGGTGGCGAGCAGCGACAGAACCGTGCCCAGCAGCGCCCCGATCAGGGTCGCGGCGGCGGCGATGTTCAGCGTTTCGACCAGCGCGGGAAAGAAATGCACCAGGTGGGCGGGCAGTTGCGTGACCTTCGCGGCGGCCTCGCTCAGCACCTCGGCCGGATAATCCAGCACATGGGTGACCCCGTTGCGGAAACTGCCGGCGTTGCGGTCGTCGGCGGTGCGGAACCCGGCGGCCATCAGCGCCACGAACAGGACCAGCAGCAGACCGCCATAAAGGCGTTTGCGCCGTGTCTGGTCCATATAGGCGCTGCGGATATCCGAAACCCCTGCGGGATCGGCGGAAAGATCGGCCATTTGCATGCCCCCGGTGCAGAAACGGGGCCCGGCGCGAAACCGGGCCCCGCGGATTGGGTGAACGGGCTTAGTTCGACTTCATCTTGCGGGCTTCGATGATCACCTCATAGGCGTCATGGGTGATCGGCATGAAGCCTTTGGCGTCGCCCGCCGCGACATTGTAGAAGCAGTCCGCATCCATCGACTTGAGCGAGGCCATCAGCCCGGTCATCTTGACCTTGACGTCCTCGGGCAGCGCCTTGCGCAGCACAACCGGGCCCTCGGGGATCGGCTTGGACTGCCAGATCTGCACCAGGTCGTTCATGTCCACGAGGCCCGCGTCCACCGCCTTGCGCAGGGCGCCGGAGTTGTAGCCGTCTTCCCATTCGCCGAGGCCGTCGGCCCAGGTCACGCCGGCATCGATGTCGCCGTTGTAGACCGCGACGATGGTCTGCTCGTGGCCGCCGGTGAACTTCACCTCGCCGAAATAGTCGCCCGAGGTCATGGTGGCGCCGGTCGCCTGCGGGATCTCGATCGAGGGGATCAGGAAGCCGGAGGTCGAGTTCGGGTCGCCGAAGCCGAACACCTTGCCCTTGACGTCGGCCAGCGAGGTGATGCCGCTGTCCTTGCGGGCAAAGCCGACCGAGTAATAGCCGTAGCCGCCGTCATTGTTGACCTTGACCAGGATCGGATCGACCGCCTCGGGGTCCGACAGGTAGGTCTTGGCGTAACCGCTCGCGCCCAGCCAGGCCATGTCGATGGTGCCGCCCAGCAGGCCCTGGATCACGCCGTTGTAGTCGGCCGGGGCGAACAGCTTGGTCTCGACGCCCAGCAGCTCTTCGGTCTTGGTGCGCAGGCATTCGTTGTTGTTCAGGCGGTCCTGGGCGTTCTCGCCGCCGAGGATGCCGATGCGGAATTCGCTGATGTCTTCGGCCATGGCCGGGGCGGTCAGCGCGGTGGTCGCCACGATGGCGGCAAGCAGGGTCTTCATCTTGGTCACTCCAGGTTGATGGCCCGGCCCCCATCGGCCCGGGCGATGGGAAACAGGTCAGATCAGCGCCTCGGCCTCGCGCAGCGCGGCCCGGGCCGGGGCATCGAGGGTTTCGATCTCGGTCGAGGTCGCGGCCTCGGAGAAGGTGGCGTCGGCGCCGTAAATCTCGCGCGCGACCCCGGTGGTGAGCTGTTCGGGCAGCCCGTCAAAGACGATGCGCCCGTCGCGCATCCCCACCACCCGGTCGCAATAGCGCCGCGCGGTATCCAGCGTGTGCAGGTTGCAGATGACGGTGCGGCCGTCTTCCTCGTGGATGCGGCGCAGCGCCTGCATCACCACCTGGGCATTCATCGGGTCGAGCGAGGCGATCGGTTCGTCGGCCAGGATGATCTTGGGGTCCTGCATCAGGGCGCGGGCGATTGCGACGCGCTGCTGCTGGCCGCCCGACAGCGCCTCGGCCCGTTTCGGCGCGTGCGCGGCGATGCCGAGGCGGTCGAGGATGTCGATCGCCCGGTGGATGTCCGCCATCGGAAACAGGTTGAACATGGTGGCCAGGGTCGAACGGCGGTTCAGCGTGCCGTGCAGCACGTTTGAGACCACGTCCATGCGCGGCACCAGGTTGAACTGCTGGAAGATCATCGCGCAGTCGGATTGCCAGGCGCGCCTGGCCTTGCCGGTCAGCGCGGTGACGTCGCGCCCCTGGAACAGGATCTGCCCCTCGGTGGCATCGGCCAGCCGGTTGATCATGCGCAGCAGGGTGGATTTGCCGGCGCCCGAGCGACCGATGATGCCGATCATCGCGGGCTTGTCGATATGCAGTGTCGCGGCATCCACCGCGGTGTTTTCGCCGAACCGTTTGGTCAGTTTCTCGATACGCAGCACGGGCCACCCCTTGTTCTGTCCGGGCCGACCTAGCGGCCGCACCCAAAGGGGATGTGTCAGCGCGATGAAAGTTTCATGACGCCCTGCGGCGCGCGAACCGGCGATTTGCCCCTATCGCCCCGGGGCGCGGGCGCTTATATGCGGGGCAAGCCAAGAGGAGATGAACCGATGTCCTTCGACCGTTCCATCAAGATCGCGCCGTCGATCC
>NPIG01001282.1_pt1 | contig 10964 bp, 11 predicted proteins | sample 8637441 | NCBI WGS metagenome assembly NPIG01 (sample SAMN07420675, study PRJNA396082) | bioreactor metagenome | isolation source: sample BR6 brine-fed electro-methanogenic bioreactor BR | place: Japan: Kochi | collected 2016-06-14
AGGGGGGAGTCGAACCCCCACGAGGGGTAAACCTCGCCGGATTTTGAGTCCGGTGCGTCTGCCAATTTCGCCACTCCGGCACGCACGATGTAAACGTCGATATGCCTGAAACGCGGCGCCCCAGACCCGCCCTCGCCGGTCATCCTCTTCAGGGGGACAACCTTGCGCCTTGGTCTGGTTGGGAAGCACCGTTCCGGGCCACCGTCCGTTCCATCAGGAAGACCGGGAGTATACTAGTCACAACTGTTCAAAAGCAATCAGATGTCACTTCAGAACCGGTCGATCGCCCACACAAAGGGGGTTCGCTTCGGGAAAAGTGTGTGCAGCAGCGTTCGCGCCGACGCCGTCAGGGTTCTTCGCCGAACCGAGAGAATTTCCTCGCAGTAGCGGTAACCCGTGACCAGGTGCATGAACTCTGCACTGCTCAGACTGACCTTGTTCTTGCCGCTCACGCCCGGCGCAATGTCAATCGCGCCGCGGTGTGCCCGCACCCGGTAGGGGCTCCGCTCAATCAGCAAGGTCACCTCCACGTGCTCTTCGTGCACGGCCGTCCCCTGCACCAGGTTCTCCCACTCGGGCAGAAGCATCTCGAGCGTTTCCGGGAGATTCACGAAAGCCATCATACCGCCTTCGTTTCGCTGCACCCGCATCTGGTGGGTGGACTTGAACTGCACCAGGTACTGGATGAACGGGTGCGAGGGCGGCGCATCGAATTGCAGCCGCCCGACATGTTCCTGGCCCGCCATCTGCGCGCAGGCATGCAGCAGTGCGCCGCACGAAAGCCGGTCGGTCACCCCCAATTCCATGATGCGCAGCACCTCCTCCCCGGACTGGGGCATGAAGTACGCAACCACCTTCCCCTGCGCATTGGTCAGTACGCGGCTGTCTCCGAAGACGTTCCAGCGGTTGGCGATATGCGCCCCGGTGCGCACCAGCGAACAGGCGATATCCGCGTCATTGGCGTTGTGCATCTTCTGGATGGCCCGGATATCGCCGGGCTTGCTCTTGCGAAGCCGGTACGCGGGTTGCTCGACCTCGGCCGCCTCGCGCGCGGTCAGCACAGTGGTATAGTCCGCCAGCGACGTGGTGAAACCGAAACGCTGGTAGAAGTTCGGGATTCCGAAAAGCATCGACAGGTGGTACCCGTGCCGGGCCATGTACTGCAGGCTCTCCCGAATCAGTTCACGCGCGAAGCCCTTGTGCCGGTGATGGCCCGCCGTCGTCACCCAGCCCAGCCCCCCCGTCTTGAGACGCGCCTCCCCAAGCCGCAGCGTGTCCGTAGTCAAGCGCAACGCCGCCGCCACCTCGCCGTTGCAGACGACAATCCGCGTGTGTTCGCGCCGGTAACCCGGGTAGCCCGCCCCCGAACTCTCCAGCCACTGAAGCGCCTCATGGGGATTCCGCGAATGAATCGCGCTCATCATGCTGTTGGCGAGCCGAAGTTCGTCGTCCGACTCAACGCCTCTCAACACCAGTTTCGCCATACTGTCCTCGTCTTGCTTTCAGAAATTGTGCCCGAGAATAGCGAATCCGGCAAGTCGAGGCAAACGAATCCGGCGCGAAACAGACGGTATCGCGCTCACTCGTGGCGCAGCGCTTCCACCGGGTCCATGTCCGCGGCGCGCATGGCGGGATACAGCCCGAACACGATGCCGATCAGCGCCGAAATCGAAAACGCCAGCAGCGGCGCCTCCGGCGTGATGATGGTCTCCATGTTCGCGAAACGGGTAATTGCCAGCGGGATAAGAAAACCCAGACCCACGCCGATCAGGCCGCCCGTGCCCGAGAGAATGACCGTCTCAATCAGGAACTGGCTGACAATGTCACTGCGCCGAGCACCCAGCGCTCTACGGATACCGATCTCGCGGGTCCGCTCCGTCACGCTGGCGAGCATGATATTCATGATGCCGATGCCCCCGACCAGCAGCGAAATCGCCGCGATGGCCCCCAGCACGATGTTGAAAATCTGCTTCGTCCGCTCGGCCTGGCGCAACAATTCAAGCGGCACAATGATGTTGAAATCCTTCTTCTTGTGCTCCGCCCGCAGCAGGTCGCCGATGATCAGCGCCGCCTCTTCCACCTCCTCCTCGCGCTCGACCTGAACAATCGCCTGGTGCAGTTCCACGCGTTCCGCCTCAAAACTGCCGCTGCGCCGCTTCATCAGCACTTCACCAAACCGGTCCCGAGCCGCACTCAGCGGCACATAGACCCGCGGCAGGCCGCTTTCCCCCACCTTCGCCGGTTGCTGCGATTGCGCGCCGGGCGAGACCGGGCCGCTGGGCACCTCTCCCGATTCCGCCTGTATAATGCCGACGACCTCATAGTAATCGGAGTCCACCCGGACCCGTCCCCCGACCGGCGGCTCGAAGGGAAACAGCTTCGCCACGGCCTGCGCATCGAGCACGCATACGTTCTTGCTGTTTTCCATCTCAAAGTCGGAGAAAAAGCGCCCTTGAAGAACGCGCAAATCCCGCATCTGCGGATACCACGGCACGGTGCCGATAATCTGGCCGTCCACCCGATGGCGCGTGTTCCACAGATGCTTGCGGATGAGCCGGCCGGGCACCACAATCTCAACGTTTGGCAGTGTCGCCCGAATGCGCCGAAGGTCGCGGTAGGTCAACCCATACTCAATCACGTAGCTGCGGTTCGTGGAAACACTCTGCTCCTCCTCCGGCTTCAGGCTTTCCAGGATAATGTTCGTGCTGCCGAGACGCCGTATCTGTTCCTGCGCCTCATGGCTGGCCCCCTCGCCCACCGCCAGCATGGCGATGACCGAACAGACGCCGAACACGANNCCAGCATCGTGAGCAGCGAGCGCAAGCGGTGCAGCCACAGGCTCTTGAAGCCGAGTTCCACAGTGCGCCACAGCCGCGCCGGGGTCATGCGAACGTGAGGACGCCTGTCACCCACAGCGCCGGTCCTCCGCGACCCTGCCGTCGTGCAGGCGCACCAGTCGCTGGGCGCGCCCGCCGATGCGGTCGTCATGCGTGACCATGACCAGCGTCTTTCCCTGTTCGTTCAACTCGTCGAACAGCCTCAGTATCTCCTCGCCGGATTTCGAGTCCAGGTTGCCGGTCGGTTCGTCGGCGAGTATCACCAGCGGGTCGTTCGCCAACGACCGCGCTATGCCCACGCGCTGCTGCTGCCCGCCAGACAACTCGTTCGGCCGGTGGTGCAGGCGCGAACCCAGCCCCACGCGCTCGGCCAGTTCCACCGCCCGTTCCCGGCTTGCCTGCGCACCCACCCCCTGGTAGTAAAGCGGCACCTCGATGTTCTCGACCACCGTCAGTTGCTGGATCAGATTGTAGGACTGGAAAATGAATCCCAGCCGGGCCCCGCGAATCGCGGAAAGCGTGTCATCATCAAGGCGCGACACATCCTCCCCGCCAAGCGAATACGCGCCCTCCGTGGGCCGGTCAAGGCAACCGAGCACATTGAGCAAGGTCGATTTTCCGCAGCCCGACGGCCCCATGATTGCAATGTACTCGCCGGCGAAAAACGCGAGGGAAACCTCCCGCAGCGCATGCACCAGCACCTCCCCCATCTGGTAGGTTCTGCTCACGTTGTCGAGCTTTACAATGGCCTCGTCCGTCATCCGGCGCCACCCCGGCTGCCTCCTCCGCCATCTCCGCGGGCGCCCCGCTCCGCCCGGCCCGCACGCTCGCCGCCGCCGGCTTCCGGCTCTTCGGCGTCCTCCGGACCCTCCACGCCCGCTTCCGTGGGACCGCCCAACGAACGCGGCGGACGCAGGAGCACCTCCTCGCCCGGTTCCAGGCCTTTTGCTATCTGGATGAATGACTCGTTGAATTCTCCCGTCTCGACCACCCGCTTTTCCGGCGCGCCGCCATTCGCCACGTAGCACACCTTGCTGTTTTCGCTTGTGGTGACCGCCTGCAACGGCACCTGAACCACATCCTCCAGACGCTGCACGAGAATCTCCACCTCCGCGCTCATGCCCGGCTTGAGCCAATCCGCGTTCCCGTCGATGACTNNCACCGGTTCGTCGAATCCGGCAGCACGGCGATCTTGTCGACCGCGCCGCTCAGTTGCTCATCCGGAAAGGCGTCCACCGAAATACTCGCCTTCTGGCCCGGCTTCACCCGCTTCACCATCGACTCGTGTACCTTCGCCTTCACTGTCATCACCGTCGTGTCCGGAATCGTAATCAGCACCTGGCGCTCGCGCACGTCCGCCCCTTCCTCGATGCGCTCCTCGCGCCAGTACGGCTCATCGCCGCCATACACAACCAGTCCCGGCCGCTGTGCGTGGATCACGCACTTTGCAATCTGCTCCTCAAGCTCTTTTCGCTCGCGCGCCTGCAGCTTGAACCGCGCCTCCGCGCTGTTCAGCGTTGCGCTCGCCTGCGCAAGCTTGCTGATTGCCGTCTTTGTCGCGCGCTGCAGTTTCCGCAGCGCCTCCTGGTAATCCGTCAGCAGACGTTCGGCCTCCTTCGGGAACTCATACTTGATGAAAAGCTGCTTCGCCGTTTCCGCGGACTCTTCACTGATCACCTTGCGCTTGTACGCCATCTCGTCGTTCTCGAGGTCGTTCTTTGTCACAAACTCGCGCTCGAAAAGGCGCCGGGTGCCCTCCAACTTCGATTCCGAAAGGCCCACCTCTTCCTGCGCAAGCACCAGGTCGTCTTCCAGTTTGCGCAGCTTTTGGCGCGCCTCACCGTCACCGAGTTTCGTGTCATCGGCGTAGTCCCGAAACTCGATCGTCACTCCCGCTTCCCGCTGCGCCACCGCGATCAGGTCGGCCACCGTGTCTTCCGCGATGGCGACGGCCTCGCCCCGTCCGCCGTTTCCGTTGCCGTTGAGCGCCGCCGCTTCCGTGGCCTCGATGCTGGGCACGCTGCCCGCCGCACTGGCAGCGGCCTGCTCAAGAAGCCGCTCCTCCACCTTGTCCAGGTGCAAACGCGCGAGAATCTCGTTGCCCACCTCCGCACCGAGGTACTTCTCAAAGTCCATGCGCTTGAACTTCACCTCAAGCTCGGCTTCCTTCACGTCGCTCGCGTTCTGGTTGATCTGGATCCCGAACTCCTCGCGCGCTTCTGTGAACGAGGCAAGCGCGTTCTGGTATTGCAGTTCCTGCTCGGTCTGGCGGTCTATGAGGTCTTTCGAATCCAGTTCCACGAGCACGAGCCCGTCGTCCACGTCCTGCTGCGTTATCATGTAGCCTTCTTCGACAATGCTCAGTATCTTGCGCTGCCCCGGAACTTCGCACTTGATCTCGCTGCTCTCTTTCGCCTCAATGCTCCCGCCTTCAATCACCGTGATTTCCATCGGCCCGCGGCTGACCTTGTATGTCGTGGCTTCCTGTGAGACCAGTCCCCCGTCGGAACCCATCGTGTACACAACCAGTCCCGCCGCGCCGACCACAATCAGGATTACCAGCGCCGCCATGCGGAAGCGCCGAAACCGGCGCCCGCCCTTAGCTGCTGAACTCATCCGTGACCTCCTCCCATTGTCCATTGGGTTTGATAAAAAGGATGCCCATGTCCCGCCAGAAGCGCAGGCGGGCCAGCGTGTGGCTGATCAGGGCGTCGGTCAGATTGTTCTGGGCCTGGGTCAAATCATTCTGCGCGTCCACCTGGTCGAGCGCCGTCGCCAGGCCGAGTTCCGCCAGCAGGTCCTGCTCTTCGACACGCCGCTGGTTCAGTGCCAGGCTCTGCAGCGCGATTTCATAGTTCCTGCGCGCCTGGTCCAGGTCGCGCCACGCCGCGCGCACCTCCAGCTTGATGTTGTCCGACTTCAGCGTCAAGTCCCGCTCGGCCCGCTCATCATCGATCAGCGCCGTGCGGTAGGCGTTACGCTCCGCCTTCCGGTCAAAGGGCAAATCGACGTCGAAGCCCCCGGAAATCACGGCGCGCCGGAAATCGATTTCCTGAAACCGGTCCTGCCCCGTGCTGTCCGCCCGCGCATCGACGAGCAGGTCCAGCTGCGGCTCCAGCGCATCGGCCGCCACCACCACCTTGCGCCGCGCGTCCTCGCGCCGGTCGAGTTCGTTGTAGTAATCGAGACGCGCTGCCAGCGCCACCTTCGTGGCATCTTCCGTGTCCAACTCCGGATGAATCAGGCCCTGCGCCAGCAACTCGTCCAGTTCACTNNTTCGACAGACCGAGACGGATCTTGAGGCTGTCGAGGGACTCCTTATACTGGCGCACCGCGTTGATCCATTGATTTTCATTGCTCAACAGCGCCTGCTCCAGGCGCCCGAGTTCCGCAAGGGTCCTACGCCCTTCCTGCGCGAACGCGCGCTCACGCTCAACCGCCTTCTGGAAACTCAGATAACTCTGGTAATTGTTCTTCACCCGGTCGCGCGCCTCAAGCACACTGTAGTAATCCGAGCAGATGTCAACCGTGAATTCCTTCCGATAACGCTCGAATTCCCGTAACGCATACAGCGCATTCCGCTCGGCCTGCGTCAGCCGCTCCACGGCCACGCCCCGGCCCGTGCCCTGCAGGAGCGGTTGCGTAAAGGCGGCCGTCAATGTCGAACCCGTCGCCGTGCGGGGGTCACCGGTCAGAAAACGAAGAAAATCCGACGTGAGATTCAAGGCGATGCGCCCGCCTCCGCGCAGCAGCAGGTCCATGCCGAAGGAGGTGCTGCCCGAGATACTGCGCTCATCCTTGATGTCAATGCGTGATTGATCCAGCCCCGTGAGCTCGCCCGCCTCCTCCACCAGCGCCGCATACTGGGTCAGGAGGGTCGCGGGCGTGCCGGTCAGGTCCTCAATCTGGTCAATGAGCGTGCCCGCCGCACCGATGGCGTTCGAGAAGCTCGAGGCCTCCGCCACATCGACCGTGCTGCGTTGATACTCGCCGCGCAACGCACCGGAAAAAATGGGCGTGTACCGGTGCCGCTCCAAAGTCAGGCTCAACACCGTCAGGTATACCGATTCTTTGCGCGTCTGATACTGCCGGTTCTTCAGTACCGCCACCTGCAGCGCCTTCTCCAGACCGACTATCGCCGCGCCCAACTCTGTGTCCGCGTTCTCACCGAGGGCAGGGTCCGCCGTGGACACGCTCGGCAGGCTCCCCAAGGGCGCCCAAAGCTTGTCCGTCTCTATGGTGAACGCGGGTTCGGCCCCCGGCACATCGCCCGCCTTCTCCGCGATGATGCCGTACACTTCCTTGTCCGCGGATTCGCGGTAGTGGGCGGTCTTGCAGCCGGCCACTGCGAACGCCAGGATGCAACCTGCAAAGAATGCGGTCCATCCCAGCCCCCCGCGCGCGAAGACGCGCCCGGCCTCTTGCCTTTGCGGGTAATCCATGGCCCTCCGATGGCTGTACGGCCTGGTTCAAACATCCCTGGAGTAACGATAGGCGCGGNNGGCGGGCCACAAGCCTTCGCAAGCTACCTATCGAAGGATACTACACCAACGACACGAACCGAGCTTGCGCAGAGTGAACCCGATACCCGCAGCCGCCACCTGTTGCGCTGCGCATTTCCGGCATGCTTGTCGAACTTCCCGCCCATATTACAGCATTCGCGCAGGGAGAATTCATCTCCACGTATCTGACTCGTTTTGTGCTCCGCCCGTTTCGGGGCCCGGCCCACACCCATGCCTCGTGGAAGCAATGGCCGCCACCGACACAAGCGATCAGGGCCTCTCACGGAAGAAGTCCCACACTGAACGCACATCGGCCGCAATCGCCTGGGTCAGTTCTTCCCGGTTCCCGAAGTACTTCTCCGGCCGCAAACGCCTGTAGAATTCGAGCTCGATGGATTCGCCCACGATGTCCCGCTCGAAATCGAGCAGAAAAGCCTCCACCGTGATGTCCGCCTGGCGGATGGTCGGGGCCACGCCGATGTTGACCGCCGCGATGTGCGTTTGGCCTTCCAGCAAAGCCTTTGCCGCGTAGACCCCGTGCGCGGGCACCGCCCCCGTGCTCGGGATGATGTTCGCCGTCGGGAAACCCAGTCCCCGCCCGACGCCCCGCCCACGGACCACCGTGCCCAGCATGCTGTAGGGTCTCCCCAGAAGTCGTCTCGCCTGCGCCATATCTCCCTGCAGCACGGCTTCGCGCACGAGCGTGCTGCTCACCCGCTCACCGCCCACGATGAGCGGCGGCACCTCCTCCACGTCGAACCCCAGTTCGGGCGCACGCTCCTTCAAGTACTCGTAGTTGCCCAGCGCGTCTTTGCCGAATGCGAAATCGTGTCCCACCACGACCTTCTCGGCGTGGCAACGGTCCAGGATAATCTCCTCGACGAAACGCTCCCGGGGCATGGCGGCGACTTCCGCGTTGAAGGGCAGGATGAACAGCGTATCGAGGCCGGCGGCTGCAAGAAGCCGTTTCTTCTGCTCGAGACAGGTCAGGATATTCGGGGCGTTTCCCGGCAAGAAAAACTGCCGGGGATGCGGCTGGAGCGTCATCAACGCCGCGGTGCCCCCGCGCTCGCGCGCCTCTTCTATCACCCGCGACACGATGCGCGCGTGGCCCCGATGGACTCCGTCGAAGCTGCCGATAGTCAGCACCAGGTGCGGAAACCGCTCTTCCCACACCCGCACATCGGGGATGACTTGCATCGCTCCTTTACACCTATCCGATGAAGACGCGCCTGGGATGGACCCGGGCGCCCATGGCCGTCGGTTCTACCGTACCCAACGCCAGCAGTTCGCCCGCATCATCCTTGACCTGTACCCAGCCCTCCCGCACGGTACAGGGCGCCTTCATGTCTGAAACAGTGAGTGTACCGCCCGAAGCGACCCGCCCCCGGCAGGCCCGGTCCACCACCACTGCCGGCAGTTCAAGCGCGTCATCGATGGAGAGCAGCCGCTCCTCGACCAGTTCCGGACTGGTAAACCCTTCAACCGAAAGCGCTTCCGAGACACTGTAGCGACCTACCCGGGTCCGTCGGAGGCCCGCCAGCACAGCACCACAGCCCAACTCCCGGCCCACGTCGTGGCAAAGACTGCGCACATAGGTGCCGCTCGAACACCCCACCCGTATCCGGGCATCCGGGCAGGCGTACTCGAGGACCGTGAACTCACGAACCTTCACGTTGCGCGGCTTCCGCTCCACCACCTCGCCCTTGCGCGCTTTCTTGTACAGGCGCTCTCCCCCCACTTTCACCGCACTCACCATCGGCGGCTCCTGCGCTATCTCGCCGGTGAACCCGTCGCAGACGGCTTGAATGTCATCCGCCGCCAGTTCAGGGACCGGTTTTTCCTCGAGCAGCGCGCCATCGAGGTCGTACGAATCCGTGACCTGGCCCAACCGCATTATGCCCTCGTACTCCTTGTCCAGCCCGGTCAGATGCTCCGACAACCGGGTCGCCCGGCCCAGACAGAGAATCAGAAGGCCTGTCGCATTGGGGTCCAGTGTACCCGTATGCCCAATCTTGCGCATTCGGGCCGCCATGCGGATGCGGTCCACCACATCGTGCGAAGTCATGCCTTGCGGCTTGTCCACCAGAAGCAGCCCAGTCATGCGTCTTCCCCGTTCCGTGCCGCCGGCAACGCCGCGCAGAGGTTCTCAATCAATGGCTTCTCGAGTCCGGCCAAAGGTTGCTCGACCGTGGCGCCCGCCGCCGCCGCGTGCCCGCCGCCGCCGTAGCTCTTCAGGAAAGCGGCCGCGTCGAAATGCTCGCGCGCCCGCAGGCTTACTTTCGTGGTCCCTGGGCCGGTCGCGTGGAAAAGTACGCCCACCTCCACCCCCTCAATATTTCGGGCGTAGTTCACCAGGTTGTTCACGTCCTCTTTACCGCCGCCCACATCTTCGAGGTCCTGCGCGGTCACCCACGTGTGCGCCACGCGACCCTCCGCCGAAAGCTGCATCCGGTCGAGCACCAGGCGCAGCAACTCGAATTTCTGGCGGGAAATCGTCTCGAAAACCTGGCTGCAGATCGCCGCGGACGCAATGCCCGTTTCCAGCAGTTGCGCCGCAATGCGGTGCGAGCGCGGGTTTGTGTTCGAAAAACGGTAGCCGCCGGTGTCCGTAATCTGGGCCACGTACAGGCAGTGTGCCGCTTCCATGCTCATCTCGACATCGGCTTCCGAGAAAAGTTCCGCCACCATCTCACCCGCGGCGGCGTAGGAAGAGTCGATGATGCCGACCGTGCCGTGCGGGCCTTCGTCCAGGTGGTGGTCGATAATGAGCGTGGCCCTCATGTCGTCCAGGCACTGTGCCACCGCGCCTATCCGCTCAAACTGGCCCACGTCCACAATTACGGCCAAGTCGTATTCCGGGGCCTCCTCCGGAGCGCGCCCGATGTGCTTCGCTCCCGGAAGCCCGGCATAGGCCCGGGGAACGGGGTCATCGATGAAGCAGTGAATCTCGTGCTTTCCCATCGCCCGCAGGAGGTGATACAGGCCGAGCAGGCTGCCCACCGCGTCGCCGTCGGGGTTCTGGTGTGTCGTGAGCAGAAACCGTTCCGCCTTCCGCAGGGTCTCCGCCACCTCCGCCATGCCGACGGCAATCATGGGGGCGAGGCGCTGCTCCTCGTGAATCTCCTCGAATACGTCCTCGAGGTGATACACCTCTTCCAGGGATTCGTCCGGGAAAAAGCGCACTTCGGGCGTGTACCGCATGCGCAGACGCTTGCCCAACTCGCGCCTTACCCAACCCGCCGAATTGCGCAGCCCGATGAGCGAACTCTTGCGCTCCGGCTCGGTGCCAAAGAGGCTCACGTACACATTGGCGTAGCGCAAATCCGGGGACATGCGCACACCCATGACCGATACAAACCCGATGCGCGGGTCTTTCAAGCCCTTGGTCAGCATCGCCGCGACTTCCTGGCGCACCAGTTCCGCGACGCGCTGCGGGCGCATCTTCGCACTCATAACATCTCTATCCGATAGTCGACGAGTTCCGCCTCCCGCGCCGATGCCGCGAAACGCGCAATCTCGTTCAGTTGCTGATTTGCATGCCGGCTGTCATTGGACACCACGCACGCCGCTATCCGCGCGCGCTGCCAGATGTCCAGGTATTCCGTCTCCGCCACCGAGCAGT
>NPIG01001622.1_pt1 | contig 10957 bp, 10 predicted proteins | sample 8637441 | NCBI WGS metagenome assembly NPIG01 (sample SAMN07420675, study PRJNA396082) | bioreactor metagenome | isolation source: sample BR6 brine-fed electro-methanogenic bioreactor BR | place: Japan: Kochi | collected 2016-06-14
CCGACTGCCACATGCCTTATGTTCGCGAAGGGGGCGTGAAGTACTCCAACCACAAGGTGGGCAGCCCCCTGGACGATATCGCCAACACCTGCCTGAACTGTCATCAGGGAACGGAAAAGGAATTCAAGGCCAAAATCGACCGCAAGCTGGAGCGTAAGAACGAACTGGCCCGCGAAGCCACGGACATTCTTGCCAAAGCTCACCTTGAAGCCGCACGGGCCTGGGAACTTGGAGCCACCGAAGAGGACATGAAAGCGGCACTGCAGGATATTCGTCATGGCCAGTGGCGCTGGGATTATGCCGTGGCCGCCCACGGTGCATTTTTCCATGCCCCTGAAGAAATCCTGCGCGTGCTGGGCGGAGCCATTAACAAAGCTCATGACGCTCGCCTGAAATTGCGCGTTATTCTTGCGGAACTGGGTGATACCAACTATGAAGCCCCTGCCTACGCCAGCAAGGAAGAAGCTCAGGAGCTTGTCGGCCTTCCCATGGATGAACTTGTTGAAGAGAAGAAGGAATTCATCAACGGCCTCAAGCAGGAATGGTTCGAGATGGGTAAGGAAAAAGGCATTTATGATCCCAAACTGCGTGAAGGCATGAAGCTTAAAACATCCTTTAACTGATCCCGAAGATCAAAAACCATAACAAAAAAAACGGCCCTGTCCTTGTTCCGGACAGGGCCGTTTTTTTGTTACATAAAAGAAGCCTGTCAGGCCGCGGCCGTCATCTCCTGCAACTGATCGAGCAGCGGGGAGACCTCCGGGTGTCGGGCCCACTCACACTGCTCTTCAAGCACCGAGGCCAGAATCTCCTCGGTGGTCAGCGGATTGGCCAGCACCACCCGAAACACGATGATGGTCTGCCCGCGATAACGCTCAGGCGTAAGGCTGGTTCGAGAAACAAAGGTTTTTCCGGCCTCGCGCTGCCGCTTCTGAATCCGCTTGGTCACCTTATCCAGCAGTTCGTTGACTTCACGAACTGTCTCCGCGTCAGCATGTGCCAAAGCTTCCTGCACAGAGGCTGGATTATAGCGGTAAGTCAAAATATTAAGTTCCGGCGCCGTCACCAGCTCGAAGTCTGGATGTTCTTGAACCATCTCGGCAAAACGGCGTGCCCGTTCAATCCCCTGGTCGATCAAAAGCTCATAACCTTTGCGTCCGATAATGGACAGCCCCGCATGAACCAGCATGGCTTTGCCGGGACGCGAACCCTCCAGGGTATGGCTGCCCAGGTCTTTTGAACCGTGCCGGATGATATAAGCGGCATGATGCTCGATGGATGACAGGGAGGCAGGATCTTTAAACAGCACCATCCCCGCCCCCATCGGCACATAGAGTTGTTTGTGAGCATCGATGGTCACCGAATCGGCCCGCTCGATCCCCTTCAGAAGACTTCGATATTTCTCGGAAAACAGTGTTGGGCCACCCCAGGCGGCATCCACATGAAAGTGGCAGCCGATTTCCTCGGCCAGATCCGCCATATCTTCAAGAGGGTCCACGTTTCCGGTCTCAGTTGTTCCGGCAATGCCGATCAGGCTCAAAGGCCGGATCCCCTTGTCCTGAATGCGCCGGCACTGTTCGCGTAAGGCGGCCATATTGATCCGATTTCGATCATCCGTTTCGACCAGAACCAGGTTCTCGCGGCCGATTCCAAGCAGATCGGCAGCCTTGCCCAGCGAATAATGCCTTCGCTTGGAGACCAACACAGCGAGCCCCTGGCATCCAAGGTGCTGCATCGCCCGGAAGAACCCTTCATTGGTGATACCGCGAAAATTTCCGGAAGGGCTGCACAACTGATTGCGGGCCGCCCACAAAGCAGTGATATTGGCGATTGTCCCCCCTTAACAGAACGCTCCCAGCGCGTAACGGCTGTCATGAATCCAGCGATCGTAGAATGCGTCCGACTCGGAATAAATCAGGCGGTGCAGCATGGCCAGCACCTGTCGTTCCATGGGGGTGAATGCCTTGGAAGTTTCAACCTTCACCAGGTTCTGGTTGAGCGCGATCATGATGCGTGACAGCGGCAGCATGAAGTAAGGCAAGGCCGAAGTCATGTGGCCGATAAACCCGGGCGCCGCGGTGTGAACCGACTGCGCGACCAGATTCTCTTTGATAAATTCAGTGTAATCGGACACAAAGGTCGGTTCTTCCGGAATCCTGGAGTCATCGAAAGATTTTTCGATGTCGGCAAGACTGTTCTCCAGGGCGACGATATGCTTCTGAAGAAACCCGGTCACATTGTCGGTAATCGCCTGGTCAATGCGCCCCAGGGTGGAATCCGGTGCTTCAGGAACAGTGAAAATCCGATAGAGGTTCTTTAGATTGGCACGCGCTGACTCTTTTGATCTGGGCATGGGACTCGGCTCTGCTCTTCTGTTCGGGGTTCACTGCAACGTCAGGCTTTGAGCACCTTCAACAGATGGGGAACAAGCTGTTTTTTGCGCGACAGGACGCCTTTGAGTTCATAAAGGTCGTCTTCAACGCGCGGATATCCGATCAGGTAGGGCAGCTCTTTTCCGCCGAGGGCAAGCAAAAGACTGGTTTCCTGAACGATATCCGTGACCAGCAACCCCGCCAGGTCGAGGTTACGCTCCTTTTTAATCTGATGCAAGGCTTCAACGATGGAAGACCGCATCTGATGGAATTCTTCGAAGTTGACAACCTCCACCTGCCCAATGCCGAATTTCTGTCCACTGTCGTACTCTTTGAAATCGGCCAGAACCAGTTGCCGCGGTGAAGAATAGGCCGCCAGGGCACTCCCGGCGGCGAAAATGCGGCGGCCGAATTCCTCGATTTCAAACCCTGAAAGATCGCTGAGCCAATCGGCCAGATCCCGGTCGGTATCGGTGGTTGTCGGCGATTTTAAAATCACGGTATCGGACAGAAGCCCGGCCAGCATCAGCCCTGCAGTGACCCGGTCCGGCATGATTCCCGCCTCACGGTACAGGGCGGCGACCACTGAACAGGTGCTGCCCAGCGGTTGGTTGATAAAGCGAATCGGATGGTCAGTGTGGAAATTCCCCAGCCGATGGTGATCAACGACTTCGAGAATTTCAACTTTTTCCGCTCCGTTGACCGCCTGGGAAAGTTCATTGTGATCAACCAGAATGAGCTTAACGGGAGATGGGCGCAGCAGATTGGTTTTGGTCGCCACGCCGCACACACGCCCGTCACCGTCGAGAACCACAACACCGGGCTCGTTGCTGTGCATCAGGCGCAGGCGCAGATCCTCGAGGCGATCCATCTCCGCGACCGCCGGGAAATCATCGCTGACCAGGAAGTCGACCGGGGTCGACAAACGGGTCAACCAGCTGGTGGTCGCCGTGTCAAAAGGCGTCGAAATGATGGTGACATCCTTTTCGCGACCACGTTCGACAATTTCCGCGGGAATCGGCAGGTTGCCGGTCACGATCAGGATGCGCACGCCGATCTCCACTGCTTCCTGCAATATTTTAAGGCGGTCTCCAGTCACGAGAACCATCTGCCGCGCGTCCAGCCCTTCCATGCGGGTGCGGAAAGTCGAGGAGTCCATGGCAGCGACATACAGGTTCAGATCTTCGATCTGTTCCTCATCGACCAGGTTGTGCGAAGTCGCCTTGAGGCATTTCATGATGGAGGAGGCGCTGGCCTGCACCCGACGGATCTCCTTTTCCTGGCGCGGCACCAGGAAGCGTTCAGACACCCGCTTGAGGAAAAGAATCCCTTTGGGTCGATTTTCCTGATCGACCACCGGCAGCATGCGCACATTGTGCAGGTGAAACAACTCCAGCGCCCGCGACAAAGGCGTATTGTGCTTGACGGTCACCACATGCTCACCGAGTACATCGCGCACCCGCGGGTCGACATCGGCCAGCAGCGGCGGCGTCGGCAGGGCCAACTCTTCGAGCACGAACTCTGTCTGACGATTGATATTGCCCGCGCGGGCAGCCTCGATCCCCTCAAGCCCCTGATGAGAACGCAGACGGGCATAGGCCATGGCGCTGCAGATAGAATCGGTATCGGGGTTCTTATGCCCGATCACGTATATTCTGGATTGCTGCATCGTTTCAATCTCCAATCAATTGCGCAGGGTACCGCGCACATCCCCCAGTCCCAGAACCTTCTCCACCACGCCTGAGGCGGGTCGAGCCTGTTCGTCAATCCACAGATAAATACGGCCATCACCGGTTTTGAATATCTCTTTGTCGACATGCACCCGGCAGACCAATCCCTCCGCTGGAAAACGCGGGTCTCCAACGCGTTCCTCCGCAGTCAGAACATCAACGGTCATAGAGGCCGGCCCTTTGCGGCTGAACGTCGGGATATCGAAATGGGCCCCGGGCTCGACTGCGCCGAAATAGCCCATGCGAAAAGTAAAGAAAGCGGTCAGGACATCGTTGACGAAATCCCTGTTCTGCAGTTCATAGGTGTCGCGCTTGAATTTTTTCCCTGTGCGTACCTGCTCCCGATAAACCTTGTCGTTCTCATAATCGAAAATATAACGCCGAACCCGGTCCTCACGACTGCTGCCGCGTCCTTTACTGGTCGTCGACTCAAATTCAAGCGATCGCAATCCACCATTTGAAGTGAGTTCCATCAGGCTGACGTGCCGCTCGCGTCTATCACGAGTGAAAAAAGCCGCGACGCCAAGCGTTTTTGCCTCCAGAACAGCCCGGTACTGCCCATCCTGATCAGCCTCTTCAAACCGCAGAGAACCTTCAGCCAGTCGATCGAACCACAGGAAGGCGATATCATAGGAAAAAGTTTCACCCACCATCGCACCGGGGGAATCGATCCGGGTGACGGGAGCCGCTGTCGAAAGCTCAGAAACCTGATCCGCAGCCGCAGCCTGAAACGAGCAGCCAATGACGAGCAAAAGCAGAACAGACACGCAGCGAAAAAAGCTCATCATAAGAACAATACTCCGATAAAGGCCAGGTATCCTGTGAGCAGAAGAGCACCGCGGGGACGATTAAGCCGGTAGCCGGGAACCAGCAATGGAATCAGCGCCACGCTGAAGAGAATCATCAACGGCAGTTCCAGGTGCAGAAGCGACGGATCCACGGCAATGGGGCGAATCATGGGGCAGATCCCCAGAACGAAGAGCAGATTGAAGATATTGCTGCCGATCACATTGCCGACACTGATATCCATCTCCCCTTTCAAGGCACTGACAACTGAGGCCGCCAGCTCGGGAAGACTGGTTCCCAGCGCGACCACGGTCATACCGATGATTACCTCCGAAACGCCCAGGGTCGTAGCAATATAGACTGCCGAGCGTACCATCAATTCGGCCCCCATTCCCAGCCCCACCATGCCGACAACGGACTTGAAGCTGTCCCGGGCACGGGTAGAGGCGAATTCGGTGATCAAATGGGACACGGATTCATTCATTTCCCCGCGGGCCGTGCGAAGGCAGTAAAAAAGAAACACCAGCAGGAAAAAGAAAAGGACGGCTCCGTTGAAAAACCCGAGCTGCCCATCGAGGCTGAACAGAAAGAACAGGACCGATGCGCCGATCATGAATGGAATTTCGCGGCGCAGGGTTGTTTTAGCGACAGCCATCGGCATGATCAGGGATGCACACCCCAGAATCAGACCGATATTTGCGATATTGGAGCCCACGATATTGCCGGCCGCGATGTCNNCAACACCATCATCTCGGGCATGCTGGTCGCAAAGGCGACAACCGTCATTCCCGTAACCAACGGGCGTACGCCGAACGACATGGCCAGGCGCGATGAACCGTCTACCAGGTATTCTGCCCCATAGTACAGAATTAGAAGCCCGAGAACGAAAAGCACAATGGAAAGAAACACGGTATTTCGGTCCTTGATTTGAAGCGAGGAAAACTTTCAACACGCCCGCTCCTGCGCACAACTGTGAAGAACCTGTTGCGGTACGCTGGAAATCAGCCGGGGAAAACAGGAGCCAAGATTATGCGATCATAGGGAAATCTGCAAGAAGGCAAGCGTAAAAGGTCGTTTTTTTGGGTTAATTTTTGTGTGTAGCTTTGAGTGAGGCATGACAGGGCAATGCAACTTGACATAGCAGATTTACAATAATAAGATACCCGCATTCAATGGCCTTTAACCACTCAATTCTCCTACCAACTTTCCGGGGGCACGAATCGGACTATGGAATTCGATAAAATGCAGACATTCGAGCGGGAAGCTGAAATCCTCAAGGTTCTCGGCCACCCCGTTCGGCTCAAAATCGTAGCCGGACTGATGTCCAACTCCTGCAACGTCAAAAAAATATGGGAATGCCTCGGGTTGCCCCAAGCCACCGTTTCCCAGCATCTCGCACTGCTCAAGAACAAGCAGATCATTCAAGGGCGCCGTGACGGGGTAGAGGTCTTTTATCAGGTGGTCTGCCCGGAAGCCCGGCGAATCGTGGGCGCCCTTTTCGAGCAAATCTCCTGCCAGTGATTTTTCTGTAATAACTCTCTCTGCCCGCATTTCAGCGCGCGGAGTAGAAACGCCCCCCAGTCCCCGCACCTGGGCGCCCGTGCTACAAGCGGGTCGCCAACCCGAAAATGACTTTATAAGTCGCGGGAACCCCCTGCGAGGTTCCGAATTTTTCCCTGTATACTTCATTCATCCGCAGCATCAGCCGGCGTGACGCCAGCCCGCGCGGACGCTTGACATGGGCGTTCTGCGCGCCGATTTTTTTCAGGCTTCGCAAAAGCGCGCCGGGCTCGGCATGCCACTCGACTTCCGTTTCACACCACAAATCCTCGATTTGCAAACCGGCCGCCAACAGGGCCTGCCGACTGTCCTCCACAGAAGGAAAGCGCTGAAGGTAGGATTTTTCCTCGCACCCCGCCTCGCGCAGAGCGGCGAGATGGGACTGGTGCAATTCCGCCAGCGTCCCCTCGCCATAAAAAGCAAAAGCGAACAGGCCGCCGGGGCGCAGAATCCGCGCAGACTCGCGAAAGGCCGTTTCGAGATCGTTCATCCACTGATAAACTGAAGCCGAGGCCACCAGGCCGAAAACTCCGTCGCGAAAAGGAAGGCTCTGGGCATCGGCATCCGCGGCCAGCGCCCCGGGTATTCGAGACACGGCATAGCGGGTCATGCCGGGGGCGATATCGCAGAGCACCAATGGCTGATCCGGGCAGGTCCGGCGCAGACAGCAGGCAAGCTCACCCGTTCCGGTGCCCACATCTAATGCAGCCCCTGGCGGGAGTCTTCCTTCGATTGAAGATGCCAGGCGCGCCGCCACCCGTTTCTGCACGCGGGCAAAGCGGTCGTAATCACAGGCCTGGCTGGAAAAGCGCGCCCGAACCAATCGCGAAGAGAGTACCGCGCTCATTGCAGAAACTCCCTCAAGACCGCAAGCACAGTGTACGGACGGCTTAAAAACGGGGCATGTCCCACCGATTCCACTTCCCACAGCCGTCCGTGCGGCAGATGCTCTGCAAGGTAACGTCCTGCAGCCAGCGGCGTCACTAGATCCTCGCTTCCATGAATCACCAGGGTGGGCAGATCGATATTCCTGACCAGGAGGCGAAGGTCCTCCGTTTTAAGAGTCTCCAGGGCCTCCAGCGCAGCCTCCGGGTGGGGAGTACACTCCTGCGGCTGGGCAAAGGCGGCAATCTCCTCCAGACAACCGGAATCGAGTTCCCCGGCAATAAATTGTTCCTCGAAAAAAGTCTGCAGCGTTTGTTCGTACTGCCGGCTGAGTTTACGGGCCATGCCGCGCACCTGGATTTCGGAGAGGCCCCCCTCCCAATCGGAGCCGCTGATAAAACGGGGGGTGGTCGATATCAGCACCAGTCGAGTCCAGAGGGATGGGACCTCATGTGCCAGGCGAAGAGCCACCTGCCCGCCGAGCGACCAGCCCAGAAGCGCGGCCGACTTTATCGATAAAAGATCCAGGGCTTCCCTTATATCTCCAGAGAAATCAGCCAACTCATACCCCTCCCCCGGGGAGGAGCAGCCATGGCCGCGCAGGTCAAATGCCAGAACACGGAAATCCCGCGCAAGGCCTGCCGTCAATTCATCGAAGACGGCTGAACTCAGTGACCAGCCGTGCAGCAGACCCACTGGCAGCCCCTGCCCGGCCTCACGATAGGCCATTGTGCGTCCGTCCGAAAGCATCAGCGTCTTCATCGAGATTCCCCGAGCAATTCCATGAGGGTCGCCGCCGCGTGCGAAATATCCTGTGGGTCATGATCGCTCATCAGGGTGGCCCGCAGGCGGCACTTGCCTTCCGGGACAGTCGGCGGTCGAATGCCTTGAAGAAAAATGCCGGCTTCGAGCAGGCGAGAGGTCGCTTCCATGGTCGGGCCGGGCTCTCCGGTCAGAACCGGCACGATCTGGGTCACACTTCCGCACAGATCAAAACCGGCTTCGCGCAGGGGAGCGGCAAATAATTCGCGAAGGCTCCACAGGTCCTGACGGCGGCGGCGCCCTTCATCGCTCTCAATCACCGCAAGAGCTTCAAGGCCGGCGGCGACAACGCCCGGAGGCAGGCTGGTGGAAAAAATAAGCGACCTTGCACGGTTGATCAGCAGATCCACCACCGCTCGCGAGGATGCCAGGTAGGCGCCGAAGCCGCCCAGGGCTTTGCCCAACGTTCCCATGTGGAGGTCGATATCCGGCAGGCAACCGAAGTGTTCGCCGCTGCCGCGCCCGCTGTCTCCCAGAACACCGGTGCCATGGGCATCGTCGACCATCAGCAGGGCGTCGTACTGTTTTTTCAGCGCCACCAGCTCGGGCAACGGTGCCAGGTCGCCGTCCATACTGAAGACCCCGTCGGTCACGATAAACCAATGGCCTTTGCGGTCGGGTCGCTCCCGCTGCATGAGGTCTTCAAGAGCCTGAACGTCATTGTGAGGATAAACCAGAACACGGGCGGCGCTCAGGCGGCAGCCGTCGATAATGGAGGCGTGATTGAGAGCATCGGAGAAAATAACATCGCCGGGGCCGGCCAGCCCCTGCAGAATGCCGATATTGGCAGCATACCCCGAGTTGAACAGCAGTCCAGCTTCCGTGCCTTTGAAAGCGGCCAGACGCTGCTCGAACTCATCGTGAATGCGCATGGAGCCTGAAACCAGCCTGCTGGCGCCGCTGCTGGTACCGAGATCCCGTGTCGCGCGAGCCGCCGCCTCAACCAGTTGCGGGTGATTGGCCAGCCCGAGATAGTTATTGGAGCACAGCACCAGCACATCCCGCCCGTCCATCTTCATGCGCGGCCCCTGGGCACCATCCAGCGTACGTGGGAAACGCCGCATACCCCGCTGCTCGAGTTCTTCCAGAAGGTCTGAAAAATCGTTCATTGCTCGAACCTTTCCGGGGGGAAGATGCGGCCGATGCTGTCAGCCACAAATACCGCATGCCGCAGATAACGCAATAGCGCCTCAGGCTGCCGGCGATCCTCATCGATAAAAAAAGCACGCCCGCCGCGCTCGTCTCCCCGGGTTTTGAGAGGTGCGATGCGGTTGTATCCCAACCGCGGAGCGGCAACGTAACCGGTGGTATAATCGGGATCATCGGACCAGCACAATTCCGCCAGCACGCCGGGTGCCGCCATGACCTTGGCTGCGAGAACCAGAGCGTCCCGCAGACGATCGCCGCCGATTCCCTGATCACATAGGGCAGCGTCAAGTTCGGCCCGACCTTTCGGGGAATAATCCATGTGACGCGCCCGAACCCCTTTTGCGCGGTCGGGCTCAAAGCGTGCGCCGCTGCGATGACCGATCAGCATGGCTCCACGCATGTTGCCGCCGCCAGGGGCGGCACCGGCCACAAGGTTCTCCATTGCGCTGCGAACCGCATCTTCACTGACTCCCGCAAGCAGAAGAAGCTGAAGAGCTTTTTTTCGCGCCGACTCGACATCGGGGGCATCAAAAGTATGCACATCGGGCAAACAGCCGAAATGAACCTGGTCCGCATCGACGAGATCGACGCTGACACGAATCGATTCGGCACCCCCCTGGGCATGATTCAGGGCACGGCGCACAAGACTTGCGGCCGCCTCTTCCACCCCTTCTTTTCCGACCAGGCGCTCGGCACCGGAGAGGTGGCGATTATCGAGAGAAGCATGCATGCGGACACTGTAAAGATGCGCTTTCATGGGATCGAAAGCTAGCATGGCCCCCGCTACTTGTCAACCAGATCAACAGCGATGGTTGACAACAATTTCTTTGCCTGAAAAGAAGGCTGTGATACGCTTGCCGACCATCGAATAAAGAAAATCAGACGACGATAAAATACACCTATCCAGGAAAGGCTGCCCGTGACAACCTGGCTACCCAATGCTGCCCTGTTTGCCCACCTGCTGGCTGCGGCCCTGCAGGTCACCACACTTTTCAGCGACCGACGCACTCTGCGTTTTTCTGCCATCCTCTGCGTCGGGTTCGGTTTTGGCGCCCAGACTCTCTTCCTTGCACAGGCCTCCTGGCAGGCCGGCTACCTGCCGGTAACCAACCTGTTCTCGACCCTGTTTTTCTTCAGCTGGGCGCTGGCCGCTACCTATCTCTATTTTGAAATCCGCTACCGGATTCACGCGGCCGGTCTGTTCGTGATGTTTCTCAACCTGGTGCTGCTCGGTTTCGCCCTGCCTCGCGACGCCGGCCTCCCGCCTCTGATTCCGGCTCTCGACACGCCCCTGTTTACACTGCATATTGCCTTTTCCTTTTTCGGCTACGCCCTGTTCGCCATGGCCTTTTCCATGGGGGTACTCTACCTGGTGAGCCGGGGGACCGGATCGACGCTACTGCCGGAACTTTCCCTGCTGCGCAAAATCAATGAAGAGGCGGTCTTTCTCGGTTTTTGCCTGTTCACCCTCTGTATGATCGCGGGCAGCATCTGGGCCTACCTCGCCTGGGGGTATTACTTTTCCTGGAACATCAAGGGGATCTGGTCGTTTCTGGTCTGGCTCTATTATGCCGGGATGTGCCATGCCAAGTTCGTCCGGCGCTGGCAGGGCTCCGGCTATGCGATCCTCTCCATCGCCGGCTTCGGCGTGGT
>NPIG01001476.1_pt3 | contig 10954 bp, 10 predicted proteins | sample 8637441 | NCBI WGS metagenome assembly NPIG01 (sample SAMN07420675, study PRJNA396082) | bioreactor metagenome | isolation source: sample BR6 brine-fed electro-methanogenic bioreactor BR | place: Japan: Kochi | collected 2016-06-14
CCTTCACCTTCGCCTTCACCTTCACCTTCGCCTTCGCCTTCACAGGGCGGGCATCCGCCACCGTCAAGTGTCTGCTCCGGGTCAAGCGCGGCGCTCATGAACGCATCAAAGTCCTCTGGGCCTTCAACAATCGCGTTGTACTCGCCGAGCGTACAGACCCAGTCGAGGTCCGGGTCACCGGACGCCCCGAGATACTGCTCGGCCGAGAAATCGAAACGGTCGAGGTCCAGGTCCGGCACGCCCGGTATGAGGTTGACCACGAAGACGAGACTGTCCACACCGCCTTCCACGCCAAGCGTTGTCACACCAGAGATGAGCGCGAGCAGGGTCTCGCCGGGGAGCAGCCACTCGGGATAAAGGATATTGTGGATGGCCTGGTTCACCACACCCTGGGCGACCTGCCTGTTGTTTGCGTAGGCATTGGCCACGCAGCAGTGCGCATGCAACGCGGGGTCGGCCAGGATAGCGTCAAGCATGCGCGCATTGATGGCGTCCGGCAGGCCGTCGCTGTCGAGGTCGGCGCTGTCGGGATTGGTGAGCAGACCGATCAGCGGGAGACTGTAAAGGTTCCTGAGCACGGTCTCGAAGCCCGAGTCAACGGGTGTTTCCGAACAGCTCGCAAAACAGGCCTCGGCGTAGCAGGTGCCCTGGGCCCAGGGGGCCAGGGCCGCTTCGACAAACGCGTCGTAGTCGGCCGGACCGCCGACGATCATGTCGTAGTAGATGATGTTGCAGGTGCCGTCCACGTTGCCGTCGCCGTTGAATGCCATGTACTGCGCGGCAGTGACGTCGAACTCGGCGCTGTCGATGTCCGGAACGCCGGGAACCAGGTCGAGAATTCGCTTGACCTCGGCGATGACGCCACTGTCGCCGGTGGTCATCGAACCGGCGAGCAGGGCATGCAGGGTCGGACCGGGCAGCAGGCTTTCGGGGTAGAAGAAATTGTCTAGCGCGGCTTCAACAATGGGGGCCGCGGTCGCCCAGTTCGCCGAATAGCGCTCAAGGATGCAGCAGTGCGAGGGCACCTCGGGCGTGGCGAGCGCGTAATCGAGCAAACGCGCGTGCGCGGCGTCGGCCAGCCCGTTCCCGTCCTCGTCGGCGTCGGGGTCGCCCCCGATGATCCAGTAGCCGTAGATGACCCGCAGGCTGGCCTCGAAGTTGGCCTGGATACCGGCGCTGTCGCAGGGCGTTTCACACAGTTCGGCGACGAGGCANNNNCGCCTTCCCCCTCGCCTTCCCCTTCGCCCTCACACGCGGGGCAACCGCCTCCGTCGATGGTGACCAGCGGGTCAAGCGCCGCGGCGACAAACGCGTCATAGTCTTCGGGTCCGCTCACGCAGGCGTAATATTCGCCGATGTTGCAGACGCCATCCGTGTCTGCGTCGCCGTTGGCGTGCAGATACTGCTCCGCCGAACCGTCAAAAGCGTCCAGGTCGAGTGCGGGCAGGTCGGGGATGAGGTTGCCCAGCAGGCCTATGATGGAGTTGGCAATCTCCTCGTTGCCCATGGTGGTGAGGCCGGCCAGCATCGTCACGATACCTTCCCGGTCGGGGGCCTCTCCCAACCAACTGGGCCATCCCGCCGCGATGGCGAACCCGACCACCTCGGCCGCGATCCGGTTCTGCACATAGGGCGTGTACACACAGCAATGATTCGGCGCCCAGCGGTCCGCCAGCATGTTGTCAAACAACCGCGCCTGGGCCACGTCTTTGAATCCGTTGAAATCAAGATCGATGGTATCGGGATTCCCGCCGATGAGCGGAATCTTCGTGTACATCTCCCGCAACGCGTCTTCCAGGCCGGGGTTAACGCCGAGACCTATGCACCAGTTGTTGTCGCAGGGTTCGGCCACGATGCAGCCGTCCTGGGCGGCAACGGGCAACGCCGCGGTTCCCGCCAGCGCGAGCAACACGATGAGGCCGGCCGGGACCGGATTTCGCCGAGACGCCAAGACACACTTCTTGCGCGACTGAATAACGACATTCGACATACTACAGCACTCCTTGTGCGTTGACGGGCTCTCCCAACGAAAACGCCCATCCTCTCGACCTATCGGGGGATTTCCCGGTTCGCATCCGTCCGCGCCTCCGCAGCCAGGGAGGCGGACGAACCGGCGTCGCCGAAACGGCAGGCGCGCCGGTCTGCAAGCGCGCGGCACGCACACGGCATACTGATTTCCCACCCGTGCATGTGCGGCGGCGTGCGGGCGTGCCCAAAGCGCCCCGTCGGTATCTGTTTAGCACACTCGACGCATAAACTCAAGTGGCACAGTACTTTTCGGGGTTAATTACAGGCCAACCCCCCCGGTATTCTACGCTTTCTGACAAAGCTTGCGCCCGAAGACGGTTGCCTCGCGCCATGCCAAATCAGTATGCTTCCCGCCATGAACGGACGCACGCATTGGGGAGACTGGCTGCTGGCCAGCCTCTTCTGGATAGTCTTGGGGCTTGGCCTGGGCATGTACAACCGCTTCGCCTGGGAGGTCGGCGGCGAATGGCCCCTGCCGCCCGTGGAGGCGCTCGGCGGCCGCATGCTCGCCTTCTTCTGGCCGCCGGTCAGCGGCGACTGGATACGCGCCGCCCTTTGGTTGCTCGCATTCCCCCTGGCCGGGGTGGTGTGGACCCTGCTGCTCGGCTTGAGCGCGCCGTACTTTGGAATTCGTAACGACGACCTGGGGGGCTCGGCGTCNNACCTGGCGCTCGCGTCACTGCCGCTCTGGCTGCCGCTGCCGTACCTGCTCTATCTGGCGGGGGGCGCGCGCGGCGGCTGGCAGTTCGGCACGGTTGCCGCGGTGGGCCTCGGCCGAACACCCGCCCCGGCGTGGGCCCATGTCAACTGGGTCTTCCTGGCGCTTGCCCTGTTGGCCTTTGCCTGGCACATCTTCACCTATGCGAAGGTGTTCCGTCTCCCCTTCCGCACCGCGTGGAAGCACTGGCTTGTCGTGCTGACGCTCTACGGTCTGCTGCTGGTCGGGCTGAGCGTGGTGCTGGGCCAACTCTGGGTGGTGGGGGGGACGCGTTTCGGCCTGGTCTGAGGCCAAGGCAAGAGGGATTTCTGTGAATTCACTGACACGAGCGTGGCTGACGTGGAAGCATTTGCGCAAGTTTGCGCGAACGGGCCGGCGCTGCCAGTTCCCCATCCCGCGCCTGACCATCGACGGCCACGTCGAAATCGGAGACTTCTGCCGGTTCCGCGACAACGTCACGCTTCGCACCCACGGTGAAGGCCGGATCGTGCTCGCGTCGCGCTCGGGCTTCAGCTGGAACTGCTACGCGGAGGCGCGGTCGCTGATCCAGATAGGCACCATGACGGGTATCGCCGAGAATACCGTGTTGAATGACACGGTTGTTCATCTGTGCGGTAATGGGCTTGCCCGGCGCGACGCGCCGAAGGAAGGGCGGCCCATCCACATTGGCGAAGGTTGCTTCATTGGGAGCGGCTGCTATATCGGCCCCGGCGTCACTATCGGGGACGGGGCCGTCATCGCGCACCACAGCATCGTCACCCGGGACATCCCGCCGAATGAAATCTGGGGCGGCGCGCCGGTGCGTTACATGGGCCATCGCACCCGGAACGTGCCGGAACGCGTGCGGCGGCAGGTTGAGGAACTGATACGGCAACACGGCATCAGCGAGGAGCGCTACCTCGAATGACTATTCGGGCCATCACATTCGATTTCTGGTGTACCTTGTTCCGCGACGCGGACTCGGACAAACGGCACGCGCTCCGGGTGGACGCATTGTGCGCGGCCACCGGGGCAAGCCCCGCGGCGGCGGGCGACGCGCTGCGGGAGGCGCAGCGCGAGTTTCTGCGCAGCCACATCGAGGACCAGCGCACATTGACGCCGCGGCATGCAGTCGACATGGCCTGTAAAGACCTCGGCGCCGCCGTGAACGAGAACACCGCGGAGCACCTTGCGCGCGTCTTCGGCGAGGCAGTGATTCACCACTCCCCCGTGCCCATCGCGGGTGCGGCCGAGGCCGTTGCGGCCGCGGCCACCCGGGCGCCCCTGGGCATTGTTTCCGACACCGGCATGAGTCCCGGTTCCTCGCTGAAGGTGCTGCTGGAGCGGCACGGCATGCTGGAACCGTTCCGTGTGCTGGCCTTCTCGAATGAGGTGGGCGTTTCCAAGCCCCAAGCGGCCATGTTCGAGCACGCGGCGGCGGGCCTGGGTGTGACGCCCTCGGAGATTCTGCACATCGGCGACCTGGAGCCCACCGACATCGTCGGCATCAAGCGCCTGGGGGGGCAGGGGGCGCTGTTCGCGGGAGACAACAACCGTTTCCGCGACACCACGACCGCGGACTTTGTCTTTCAAGATTGGCGGGCATTCATCGCCTGGCTGGAGACGGCCGACATCGCGCCCCACGCATGACGCGCACGGCTGCCACGCCGTTTGGGCGGGCGATTGACCGGCTATCGGCGCGCTTTTTCGGATTCAGTCCTTGCCGTCGGTCAGAATGATCAAAAAGTCGTTGTAACTTGGACCGTTGTTGGCGGTAATCGAAACCACGGTCCACCCCTCGCGAAGCATGTCCTCGAGTTCCTCTTTGCCGGAACCGTTCGACTGAATAATGAGCGCTGCCTGCATCTACTCCCTCCTCCGCGGTGCCGTCGTGAAAATGAGCCTCTGCATCAAGGTTGCGTGCCAGATGCACCGGAACCCCCGCGTTCCGGGTAGAAAGCGTCAAGATACCGCAGGGTGTCCACCAAGTTCAACTGGCCGGGCGCCGTGGGTGTGCCGAGGAAAGTATAGGTGATGAGGGAGCCCAGGGCCGGGAAGAAGATGCGGGAAAGCATGGCATGCGGCCCCATGCCCACCGTGATGATGCCTTGTGGCGCCTGTGCCAGGGTGAAAGCGGCCAGCCGGCGCACATCTTCCGTGCCCGCGCAAAACGCCGCAATCTTGAGGATGTCCACGCCGGCCTCGCGGGCGCGCAGGGCGAGCCCCGCCAACTCCTCCTGCGCGGGGGTGCGTTCGAAGTCATGAAATGAGCCGACCACCAGTTTGCCCGCTTCGCGGGCGGCGGCGGCAACGTCTTCGAGCACGCCGCGGGACGACAACTCGATATCGATTGCGCCCACATGCGGAATCACCGTTTCGAACAAGGCGCGGCGGGTGTCGTCCCCGCCCTTCCAACCCCCGCCTTCCTGGACGCTGCGGATTGTTGCCAGCACGGGCAGCCCCGCCAGGCGGCCGAGTTCTTCGAGGGCATGCTCCCCGGTGACATCGGTGAAGTGGTCGATGCGCAGTTCCACAAGGTCCGCACCAGCGATGAAGGCCGCGTCAAGGTCATCGCGCGGCACACCCTCGCCAACCGCCACGGCGACACGCGGCGCCCCGCCCAATCGCAACCCGCCCAGCTCAAACATGCCGCTCCTCCTCCATGCGAAGCGATTCGGCATCGGGACCATCGCCGGTCTTCGCATTTCCGCGTTTTTCCATGCGCGCCGCCCATTCGCGCTCGAGCCGCCCGCGCGTCTTCCACCTGCGATGGAACCACAGCCATTGGCCGGGGTACTCGCGCACCAGCGCTTCGAAAGCCGCCTGGCAACGCCGCGTGTTCTCCAGCAGGTCCGCCGCGAAATCGCCCGTGCGCACAAGGGGCACCGGCGGACGCACCTCGAGCACATAGCTCCCGTCGGGCTGGCGCACCATGGCGACCGGGTGAATGGGCGCCTTCGCGCGCGCGGCCACCAGCGCGGGCGCGGCCGTGGCCCAGCACGGGGCGCCGAAGAACTCCAGCGGGACCGCGTTCTTTCGCGGCGCCTGGTCTATGAGGATGCCCATCATCCAGCCTTCGCGCAGCAAGCGCAGCACTTCGCCGCCCGCGGCGTCTTTGGGGATGGTGCGGATACCATTGCAGGTACGCGTCTTGTCGACATAGCGGTTCAGCGCGGGGTGATCCAGGGGGCGCACCACTTCGGCGACTTGCCATCCCAGGCTGTGCATCACCGGCGCCATCCACTCCCAGTTACCCAAGTGGCCGCCGATGAACAGCACGCCGTGCTCGGCATTGACATCTTCCAGGCCGACAATCCGGGCATGTCCTTCAAACCCTTTGCGCGCGCAGGCCGGCAAGTGCACGAATTCCGCGGCAACCAGGGCGACGTTTTCGACGGACTCCCGGAGTATGCGCCGTTTTTGTTCGGGGCTGAGGGTGTCGCCATACGCGAGGTCCAGGTTCGCCAGCCCGACTTTCTTTATCCGCGGCACACAGTGGTAGGCGGCGCGTGCGAGGGCGCGCGCCACTGCCCGGCTCCAGGGCATCGGCAACACACGCAGGGCCCCGGCGAATAGAAGCGAGAGGCAGGCGGTCAGCGCCCTGGTCACGCGTTTGCGGCGGTGTCCCATAGGTCTATTCCGTCAGGCTGATGGTCTGTCCGATGGCGGGCGTGACATGCCGGTAGCCATTGGAGACATTGTCCTGCATCCACTCGAGCGCGTCCGGGTCGCCGTGCACGAAGACCACATTGCGCGGACCCACGCGCTCGATAAGCTTGCACAGCGTGCTGCGTTTGGCGTGAGCGCTGAAATGGAAGCGGCCGATGTTGGTCAAGCGCACCTCGGTGGCGGGTCCGCCGAGACGGAACTGCAGCCGGTCGCCGGGCTGGGCGTGCAAGACCTTGTAGCCCAGGGTTTCGTGGTCCACGTAGCCCACAAAGAAGATGCCATGATGCGTTTCGGCAACCATGCGTTCGGCAATCAGAGCCGAGGGGGTGTTTTCGAGCATCATGCCCGAAGTGGCCACGATAATGCATGGCCTGCTCATCAACTCATCGACGATGTCCCGCTCCCAGACATTGCCCACGCGCCCAAATTGGTCCAGGGGCCGCAGGTTGGCGTGCTCGCCGAGGTAACCCTCATAGCGGGCGTAGAGTTCATAGATGGCGCGGCCGAGCCCGGAGGCATAGACCGGCACATGCGGCACAATGCCCTCTTCCTGCATTCGCGCGATGACGTTGAGCATTTCCTGGGTGCGGCCCAGGGCGAAGCTGGGAATCAGGGCGACGCCGCCGCGGTGCAATACCTCGGCCACCCGGCGTCCCAGCCGGAGGGCTTCCTTCTGGTAGGGCAGCACGTCGGCTTCATTCGTTGCGCCGTGGGTGGACTCGATCACGAGCGTATCCACCTCAATGCCCGGGGGCAATGGCGTGTAGCCGCCCATCAGTTCCTGGTCGGTCTCACAGATGTCCCCGGTATAGAAGAGGGTGTGCCCGTCGGTCTGCAGAAGCACGCTGGCGCTGCCAAGAACATGGCCGGCGTCCTGGAAGCGCACGCTGATGGGCGTGGGCGCATCCAGTATGAAAGGCACGCCGAATTCGTGTCCGTGCGTGCGCCGCATCGCGAAACCCACGTCCTCGTGGTCATACAGCGGGTAGTCCGCCACGCCCCGTTCACGCGCTATGGTCTCCATGACCGCCACACTGTTGTGCAGCATGCGGTCCATGATGCGCACCGTCGGCAGGGTGGCATAGGTGTAGACTTCCGGGTACATGCGGTGCAGGTAAGGCGTTGCGCCACAGTGGTCTACATGGCCATGAGACACAAGCAGCGCGTGCGGGCTTCTTGCAAGCAGGGGAAATGCCGGCAGCGCATCCAGCCCCTCTTTCTTGGGATGTGTGCCACAATCGAGCAGAATCTGGCAGCCGTCTATGGTCAGCAGAAAACAATTGGCGCCGACTTCCCCGCCGCCGCCAAGCACGGTAAATGTGACTTTGTTCTTTGGCCCCATGGTTGCTGTATTCTAGGGAGCGCAAACCATGAAGTCAAAGTTCACGCATTTCCCGAAGATACTGTTCACAGTCCACGAAAAGCGCGCGGTTGACGCTTCTTTTCCAGATTCTTTAGAATCGGCGGCCAGCAGGGAACCATCTCGACAGGAAAAAACCAGACCATGCCGCACTATGCGCCGCCACCCGAACAAGCCGTCAAGGACCTGGCACATTGCATAGACGCATGGTGTGCCCACCCGCCTGAAGACAGCGGGCCGCGCCTGGTCCGTTTCGAGACCCCCATCGCGGGACCCAATCCGCTCGATTGGCTGCAGGCACAACCGGACCAAACGCGCTACTACTGGTCTGACCGCGGCGGTGATTTCGAGATGGCGGGCATCGGTGAGGCGGACGTGCTCGTGCCGCTCGGCGAGGTTGATATTTCGAAGCTGTTCGCGCACATGCGCACCCGGCTCGGCCCGGACAACCCCTCCCTGCGCTACTACGGCGGGTTCCGTTTCGCGGAGCGGGAGGAGAAATGCGCGCGCTGGAAGGAGTTCAAGTCCTTCCGCTTTGTGGTGCCGCGGATGGAGATGCTCAAGCGCGACAAACACACGGTGCTGGCCTGTAATTTCGCGCCCGGAAACGCCGCGCACGCGACACGCCTGCGGCAGAAACTGCTTGAGACCGTGGAGGCGCTGCAGTTCCCGGAAGCCGCGCCCGAACCGGTCATGCCCGACATCACCGGGCGCACGGACCGGCCCTCGGAGGCGGAATGGGCCGAGTTGGTCGAGCGGGCCTTGTGCGCGATGGCGCGCGGGGAACTTGAGAAAGTCGTGCTCGCCCGCGAAACGTGCTTCTGGGGGAACGCTGCCTTCGACCCCATCGCCCTGCTGCGCAACCTGCTGCGGCACACCGTGCGCTCCTTCGAGTTCTGTTTCCACCCGGCGCCGGACCGGGCGTTTATCGGCGCGTCGCCCGAGCGCCTGTACAAGCGCATGAACTGCTATGTCGAAAGTGAGGCGCTTGCGGGCACCCGGCCGCGCGGCGCAAACGCGCAGGAAGACGCGGAACTCGAGAAGGACCTGTTGGCGGACGAGAAGGAGCTTGCCGAGCATATCATGCTGGTCGACCTGGGCCGCAATGACGTGGGCCGGGTCAGCAGGGCGGGCACGGTCGCGCCTGTGGCCAACAAGCTCATGGTGATCGAGCGGTACTCGCACGTGATGCACATCGTGAGCGAGGTCGCGGGGCAGCTCGACCCGAAGCACGACGCCTTCGACGCGCTGGCCGCCACGTTCCCGATGGGGACGGTGAGCGGCGCGCCCAAGATTCGCGCGATGCAGATTATCGACGAACTCGAGCCCGAGCGGCGCGGGCCCTATTCGGGCGGGGCGGGATACATCAGCTACAGCGGCGACATGGACACGTGCATCCTGATCCGCACGATGGTCTTGAAAGACGGCATGGCCTACCTGCAGGCTGGCGCGGGAATTGTCTACGACAGCGACCCGGACCGGGAATACGATGAGACGGTGAACAAGGCGAAGGCGCTGGTGCGGGCCATCGAATTCGCCGAGCGAGGGCTCGAAGCATGATAGTGCTTATCGACAACTACGATTCGTTTACCTACAATCTGGTCCAGTATTTCGGCGAGATGGAGGCGGACATCCGCGTGTTCCGGAACGACGCCCTCAGTGTGGCGGATGTGGACGCGCTCAAGCCCGACCACATCGTGGTTTCGCCCGGTCCGTGCACGCCGAACGAGGCCGGCATCTCGGTCGAGCTGATCCGCACGCTCGCGCCCCGCTACCCGATTCTGGGCGTCTGCCTGGGGCACCAGAGCATCGGCGCGGCTTTCGGCGGCGAGATTGTGCGGGCGGAGCGTATCATGCACGGCAAGATCAGCGAGATTCGCCACACCGGCCACCCGTTTTTCGAGGGCATCGATTCGCCGTTCCAGGCAACGCGCTACCACTCGCTCTTGATTCGCCGGGAGACCTGTCCTGAGTGTCTGGAAATCACGGCGGAGACGGAGGCGGGAGAGATCATGGCGGTATCGCACCGGGACTACCCGACCTGCGGGGTTCAGTTTCATCCTGAAAGCATCCTGACGAATTCAGGGAAAACAATGCTGCGGAACTTTCTCGCGCTCGGCGCGGCACGCGGCGGGTGAAGGGCTTCCGCGCCGGGCAGGCCCGGCATGGCCGCTGACTCACTTTCGGTATCTTGCCCTTGCGAGCCCGATACTGCTTTCGGCGGTGATTCGTGAGTTCACAAAGATGCACCTCCCAGGGGTTCCCCCTCGAGTGGGGCCGCTGGCGTCGCTTTGAGCCGCACAGGCGGCCGGGAGATGTGCCTCCTCTTCGAAGCACGTCATCAGCAGCTTGTGAAATATCCTTCGACACGTCGGGAACCGGAATCACTCTGTCGCAGCATATTTCACCTTGCGGNNTTTGCCGCCGGTGAAATATGCGTGCTAACAGTCCGGCGTGCGGGAACTTATCCACAGTTTGTTTGACTTTGATTTTTTCGTGTGCTAGAGTACACGGACCCCTTAAAAACGGCGTATTGTGGGGACTATCGAGCGGTGTCGCGCGCCGTGCACGGTGCCGTGCGCCCGGGAAGATTGGGCTGGCCTCCACCTCAGCGTTGGGAGCATGTCGTTATCATGGCTTTGAGCAAGAAGCAGCAGAAGACGGTTGACACCATCCAGCGGCGCGTTGAGTTGTGCCGGGATTTCATGAACGATTGGCTCCTTTTCAATCAGATCTTGAGCGCCTATCCCAGTCCGGGCGTGAACAAGGCGCAGCTCGAGAATCAGTTTCTCAAGATCAAAAGCAAGCTGGCCCGCGAGCACAAGGTGCTGAAGGACACGCTGCTGGACGATTACAATCTCGATGGAAACACGATGAACATCGTTTCCGGGGCCACCAGTCTTGAGCAGATCTACAGCCAGTCGGAGGTGGCGGTGAAGAAGTTGCAGACGGAATGGCACCGCGCCTTCATCTCTATCAATGAGACCTTGGGCGTGCTCGAAGACAAGCTTCGCCGTGCCGAGCAGGGCGAAAAGGTTTTCGTGGCCAGCGCGGACATGGGCGCGGGCACGGTGAAGACGGGTGGGATGGACCCGGGCACGCGGAACACGCTGCTGCTGATCGGCGGCATAATCGCAGTGCTGGCCATTCTGTATTTCTTCACGCCCATCGGCGATATGTACCGGGGCATGCTGGGCCTC
>NPIG01001560.1_pt2 | contig 10951 bp, 12 predicted proteins | sample 8637441 | NCBI WGS metagenome assembly NPIG01 (sample SAMN07420675, study PRJNA396082) | bioreactor metagenome | isolation source: sample BR6 brine-fed electro-methanogenic bioreactor BR | place: Japan: Kochi | collected 2016-06-14
TGTTCATCAGCCACGACCTCAAGGTGGTGCGCGCGATGTCGCACAAGGTGCTGGTGATGAAACAGGGCGATATCGTCGAGGCGGGACCCGCCGACCGGGTGTTCGAGGCGCCGGAAACGGAGTACACCCGGACGCTGGTCGCCGCGGCGGGGTAGGCTGTTTCGATAGACGTTGTCACCGCCGCTTTCGCGGGGATGGCAGCGTTGGGGCGCTCCCCTTGTACAGAAATGCGCATGGTTGGCGGGCTGACGCCCGCCCCACGGACCCGTCCCGGCGCGGCCAATGTGCAGGCCGGGCTTCAGCCCGGCACCGAATCCTCCGTTTGCCCCGCCGACCGAGGCGTGAAGCGCCGCCCGCCCTCTGGTGTGCCTGGATAGGGCCGCGACCGCTCAGATCGCCGAGCTGTGGCCGGCCTTGCTCAGGTCATAGGCGTCGAAACTGCGTGCGATCATGCGGGTCAGCGGCCGCGCCTCGGGCTTGATGGTCAGCCCCGTGTCGCTGATCGTCAGCATGTTCGGGAAGGCGCGCCCGGTCGCGGCGAACATCGCCTGCAACGCGTCCCCGGAGATGTCGAAGCGGGCGCGGATTTCAGCCGCGTCGATGCGGAATTCGCACATCAGCATTTCGATCATGCGCGCCCGCATCTTGTCCTCGCCGTGGAATGCGTGGCCGCGGGCCGTCGAGAACCGCCCGTCGCGAATCGCCGCGGTGTGGGCCGAGGTCGCGGGCGCGTTCTGCGCATATCCCTGCGGGAAGCGCGAGATCGACGAGGCGCCCACCCCGATCAGAACCTCGGCCTGATCGTCGGTATAGCCCTGGAAATTACGCCGCAGCGTGCCGGCCTCCAGCGCCCGTGTCAGCCCGTCCTCGGGGCGGGCGAAATGGTCGATGCCGATCTCGGCGTAACCGTCCCACAGGAACAGCCGGCGGGCGGTGTCGAACAGCGCCAGCCGCGCCTCGGGCGTGGGCAGCGCGTCGGAGGGGATCAATTGCTGCCGCTTCGCCATCCACGGAACATGCGCGTAGCCGTAAAGCGCCACCCGGTCGGGGTTGAGCGACAGCAGCTTCTGCACGCTTTCGGTCATCCGCGCCTTGGACTGATGCGGCAGGCCGAACAGGATGTCGGCGTTCAGGCTTTCGATGCCATGGGCGCGAATCATGTCCACCGCCTGGCGCGTCACGTCATAGCTCTGGATGCGGCCGATGGTCTGCTGGATCTGGTCGTCGAAATCCTGCACCCCGATCGAGGCCCGGTTCATGCCGGCGGCGGCCAGAACGTCCAGCCGGTCGGCATCGATCTCATTCGGGTCGATCTCGACGGAAAACTCGGCCCCGGGCCCCATCGGGGCGACATCGAATACCGCCCTGGCCAGCTCTTCCATCATCGCCGGCTTCAGCAATGTGGGGGTGCCGCCGCCCCAGTGCAGCCGCGACAGCGTCACGCCCTCGGGCAGGTGCCGGGCCAGCAGCGCCAGTTCGGATTTCAGGGTTTCGAGATAGGCCGCGACGGGGGCATCGGATTGGGTGCCCTGGGTCCGACAGGCGCAGAACCAGCACAGCCTGCGGCAGAACGGCACATGCACGTATAACGAAATCGACGCCCGCGCCGGAATCGCCGAGATCCAGTCGGAAAACTGTTGGGGGCCAACGGATGGGCCGAAATGCGGAGCGGTTGGATAGCTGGTGTAACGCGGAACTTTCGCGTCAAATAATCCCAGCTTGGCCAATTGAGATTTCACAGACATATGTTTAAGATAAAAGCGACACAGATTTATTTTCTTTGACCCAGATCAACTGAGAGTTCCTCATATGTCCGCGCAAACTCAGTTCTCCACAGGAACGTGTTCGGATTGTCCCATCCGCCACCGGGCGGTGTGTGCGCATTGCGAAAAAGACGAGCTCGAGGAGCTCGAAAGCATCAAGTACTATCGCAATTTCGAAGCCGGCCAGACCGTCATCTGGTCGGGCGACAAGATGGGCTTTGTCGGCTCGGTGGTGTCGGGCATCGCCTCGCTGACGCAAACGATGGAGGATGGGCGCACCCAGATGGTGGGTCTGCTGCTGCCCAGCGATTTCGTCGGCCGGCCGGGGCGGGAAGGCTCGCCCTATGACGTCACCGCCACCACCGATGTGGTGATGTGCTGTTTCCGCAAGAAGCCTTTCGAGGACCTGATGGCGCGCACCCCGCATATCGCGCATCGGTTGTTGGAGATGACCCTGGACGAGTTGGACGCGGCGCGCGAATGGATGCTGGTCCTGGGCCGCAAGACCGCGCGCGAAAAGATCGCCAGCCTGCTGTCGATCATCGCCCGCCGCGATGCCTCGCTCAGCCCGAATGGCCCGGTGGGTCCGATGATCTTCGACCTGCCGCTGACGCGGGAGGCGATGGCGGATTACCTCGGGCTGACCCTGGAAACCGTCAGCCGGCAAATGTCGGCCTTGAAAAAGGACGGGGTGATCCAGCTCGAGGGCAAACGCCACGTCACCATCCCCGACATGGGCCGGCTGATGGAAGAGGCGGGCGACGACACCGACGGCGGCCTGCTGGGCTGAGGCACCGCCCCGGCGTCAGCCGTTTTCCTGCATCCATCGCATTACCCGGGCCGCGGCGCTGTCTTTGCGCCGGGGGCCCAGGCTCCACAGGCGCAACGGCTGGGGCAGTTCCACCCTGCAGCCGAACGGGGCAACCAGCCGGCCGTTTTGCAACAAGGGTTCCAACAGTGCCGCATGGCCGATCAGCACGCCGGCGCCGTTCACCGTTTCCTCCACCGCCAGCGCGTAGAGCGAATAGACCGGACCGCGCGGGGTGATGCCGGCGCCGGGGCTGGCCGCGTCGAGCCACAGCGGCCAATCCCCGGCCCAGGTCGAATCGCTCAGACAGGGCACCTCGCGCAGGTCCTCGGGCCGGGTCAGCCGGCGGGCCAGGGCCGGGGCGCAGACCGGAAAGATCGCGTCGCGCGCCACCACCGCCCCCGGCCCGTCGCCATAGAACAGGCACAGGTCATAGGGCGTGCGCTTCAGGTTCGGCGGCGCCTCCAGCGCGGTGATCGACACTTCGGTCTCCGGCATCGCGGCCCGCAAGGCCGGCAGGCGCGGTGACAGCCAGAACTGCGCCACCGCCGGCAGGCAGGCGATATGCACCACCTGCGGCGCCGCTTCGTCCCGCAGACCCTGCACCGCCTGCCCCAGCCGATCGAAGGCGGCGGTAAACTCTGGCAGCACCCGTGCGCCCAGAGGGGTCAGCGCCACGCCCTTTGCCGCGCGCTTGAACAGCGGCGCGCGCAACTCCTCCTCCAGCGTCTTCACATGGGCCGAGACCGCGCCTGGCGTCACCCCCAGCTCCTGCGCCGCCGCCGCGAACCCGCCCAGCCGTGCCGCCGCCTCGAAGGCGCGCAGCGCCGTGAGCGGCAGGGATTTGGGACGGGGTGGGGCGACGGACATATCCTGAGCCTTATTTTTTCTGACCCTAGTTTTTCGCAAATCTGATTTGCAGACAAGGGGCGCCCCGGGTTTGGATGGCGGCAGAACCAGCAGCGGAGACCGCGCCATGACCCATCTTGCCCGCCGGCCCTGGGTGCCGGAGTTTTCCGAAGATTACGTGCAGCACATCGCCGCCAGCCTCGAGGGCGATTCCTCGGGCCAGATTGCCGATCGGATCTCGGCGCTGATCGACGACAACCGGCGCATCCATGACATGGATTGTTTCAACCTGAACCCGGCCACCAACGTGATGAACCCCCGCGCCGAGGCGGCGCTGGCCGCGGGCCTGGGCAGCCGCCCCTCGCTGGGGTATCCGGGCGACAAGTACGAGATGGGGCTGGAGGCGATCGAGGAAATCGAGGTGATCGCCGCCGAATTGTCGGCGCGGGTGTTCAACGCGCGCTATGCCGAGATCCGGGTCGGCTCCGGCGCGTTGGCCAATCTCTATGGTTTCATGGCGCTGACCAAGCCGGGTGATGCGATCATCGCGCCCCCCGCCGCGATCGGCGGCCATGTCACCCATCACCACGACGGCTGTGCCGGTCTCTATGGCCTGAAAACGCACCCGGCGCCGGTGAACGCCGACGGCTATACCGTCGATCTGGGCGCGCTGCGCGATCTGGCGCGCAGGGTGCGGCCCAGGCTGATCACCGTGGGCGGCAGTCTCAACCTCTATCCGCATCCGGTGCGCAAGGTGCGCGAGATCGCCGACGAGGTGGGCGCGCATGTGCTGTTCGATGCGGCCCATCAATGCGGCATCATCGCCGGCGGGCTCTGGTCCAACCCGCTGGACGAGGGGGCGCACCTGATGACGATGAGCACCTACAAGAGCCTAGGGGGCCCGGCGGGCGGGCTGATCGTCACCAACGACGCCGAGATCGCCCAGCGGCTGGACGCGATCGCCTTTCCCGGCATGACCGCCAATTTCGACGCCGCGAAATCGGCGGCGCTGGCGATCGCGCTGTTGGACTGGATCGATTACGGGCCAGCCTATGCGCAGGCGATGGTCGAGCTGGCCCAGGCCCTGGCCGGGGCGCTGGAGGACGAGGGTTTGCCGGTGTTCCACGGCGCCGGCGGACCGACCCAGTCGCACCAGTTCGCGGTCGAGGCGGCCGCCTTCGGCGGTGGGCAGGCGGCATCCAAGACCCTGCGCAAGGCGGGGTTCCTGGCCTGCGGCATCGGCCTGCCCATCGCGCCGGTCGAGGGCGACATGAACGGGCTGCGCATCGGCACGCCGGAGCTGGTGCGCCGCGGGGTGACGCCGGAGCATGCGCCGGAGTTGGCCGGGCTGATCGCCAAGGCGCTGCGCAGCAACGATCCGGGCGCGCTGGCCACCGATACCGCCGCGCTCAGGGCGCAGTTCCAGGGGATGCACTACGTGCGGGGGTGAGGGGCGTTCTTTGCCCGGGACAAGGCGCGTGGTGCGAGTGGCGGGCCGGAGCCCGCCCTACGGGGCCTCACGAGGCCGGTCGGGTCGCGTCGGCCGGGCTTCGGCCCGGCATCCCGTCTGCCCATGCGCCCATAAAAAACCGCGCCGTGCGAAAACGGCGCGGTCTGTTCTCGGTCCGGAACGGACGCTCAATGCGCCATGAACACCGGGATCTTGGCATTTTCCAGCATGTTGCGGGTGGCCCCGCCCAGGATCGCCTCGCGGAACCGGGAATGGCCATAGGCGCCCATCACGAACATATCGGCACCGGTATCTTCGGCATGGCGGTTCAGCACATCCGACACCCGCGTCATCGTCTTGCTCAGCACGTCGATTTCGCAGTTGACCCCGTGGCGCGACAGCATCTGCGACAGCAGCCCGCCGGGATCGGAGCGTTCCGGCCCGTGCTGGGGCGGGTCGATTACAACGATGCGCACCTGATCCGCCGCCTTGAGGAACGGCAGCGCCTTGCGGATCGCGGTCAGCGATTCAACGCTTTCGTTCCAGCCCACCAGAACCGTGCCCGGCCGGCCCTTGGGGGTGTTTTCGTCCGGAACCACCAGAACCGGCGCGTGGCCCTCGAACAGGGCGGCCTCGATGATCGGTTCGGCCTCGGCGCCATGGCCCGCGCCATAGGGGCGGGGCAGCACGACGAGATCCGAGAACCGGGCCCGATAGGCCACATGGCGGCCCAGATCGGCGATCTGCGCCACGCCGTCCTCGGCCGACCAGCGCACGCCGGATTTGCCCAGCTTGTCCTTGGCATAGGCCAGGGTCTCCTCGGCCTCTTTGGTGGCGCGTTCCAGGGTTTCCTGAAGGATCATCGCATTGGCCCCGGCATAGTAGTAGCCGGTCTGCGTCCGGTCGACGCCAAGGCACAGCGCTTCGGCATGGGCGTCCTGTGCCTCGGCCAGGGCGACAAGTTGCGCCAAGGCCGCGTCCGACACCTTTGGGTCGGTCAGGACGGTCAGCAGGGATTTGTAAGCCATTGGAACCTCGCTCTCTTTCCAGGCGGCCGCGGCGGGCTCCGGCGGCCATGATCGGGTACAATCGTTGCCTGTCATAGATTTGGCAAGGGCGTCTTGATGCAGATCAAAGCGATTGCACCCCGGACGTTCCATCACACAATCGGTCTGAATCCGTCTGGCGCGGCGGAAGAATCGCGTGGGACAAGGAAAAGGGACGTAACATGTCTAACACTCTCAAGCTCATCGTGCTTGGTTTGATTGCATTGTTCTCGGCAATGGCAATGAACTACGCGCGCGATACGGCTTACCTGGTGCACGCAGGGATCGTCCTGCTGGTCTCCGGTGGGCTGTTTCTTTATACCTTGCGCAGGACGGGCGAACCGGCGTCCGCATCCCCGCAAAACGAATATTTCGACAGCGTGGTCCGCGCCGGCGTGATCGCCACCGCCTTCTGGGGCGTGGTCGGCTTTCTGGTCGGGACCTTCATCGCGTTCCAGCTGGCCTTCCCGCAGCTGAACTTCGATTTCCTGCAGGGCTACGGCAACTTCGGGCGGCTGCGTCCGCTGCACACCAGCGCGGTGATCTTCGCCTTTGGCGGTAACGCCCTGATCGCCACCTCCTTCTATGTCGTTCAGCGCACCAGCGCGGCGCGGCTCTGGGGCGGCAACCTGGGCTGGTTCGTGTTCTGGGGCTATCAGCTGTTCATCGTGCTGGCCGCGACCGGCTACCTGCTGGGCGCGACCCAGTCCAAGGAATACGCCGAGCCGGAATGGTACGTCGACTGGTGGCTGACCATCGTCTGGGTCGCCTATCTGGCCACCTTCCTCGGTACGGTCATCAAGCGCAAGGAACCGCATATCTACGTCGCCAACTGGTTCTACCTGTCCTTCATCGTGACGGTGGCGATGCTGCACGTGGTCAACAACATCTCGATCCCGATCTCGATCTGGGGGTCGCGCTCGGTGCAGGTTATGTCCGGCGTGCAGGACGCGATGACGCAATGGTGGTACGGCCACAACGCCGTGGGCTTCTTCCTGACCGCCGGCTTCCTGGGTATGATGTACTACTTCATCCCGAAACAGGCCGAACGCCCGGTGTTCAGCTACAAACTGTCGATCATCCACTTCTGGGCGCTGATCTTCATCTATATCTGGGCCGGTCCGCACCACCTGCACTATACCGCGCTGCCCGACTGGGCGTCGACGCTGGGCATGGTGTTCTCGGTCGTGCTGTGGATGCCCTCCTGGGGCGGCATGATCAACGGCCTGATGACGCTCTCGGGCGCCTGGGACAAGCTGCGCACCGATCCGATCATCCGCATGATGGTGATCTCGGTCGGCTTCTACGGCATGTCCACCTTCGAGGGTCCGATGATGTCGATCCGCGCGGTGAACTCGCTGTCGCACTACACCGACTGGACCATCGGCCACGTGCACTCCGGCGCCTTGGGCTGGAACGGCATGATCACCTTCGGCGCGCTCTACTTCCTGGTGCCTGTGCTGTGGAAGCGTGAACGCCTCTACAGCCTGCAGATGGTGTCGTGGCACTTCTGGCTGGCGACCATCGGCATCGTGCTCTACGCCGCGTCGATGTGGGTGACCGGCATCATGGAGGGCCTGATGTGGCGCGAAGTGGATGCCAACGGCTTCCTGGTGAACTCGTTCGCCGACACCGTGGCCGCCAAGTTCCCGATGTACGTGGTGCGTGGTCTGGGCGGGGTTCTGTACCTCACCGGTGCGATCATCATGGCCTATAACCTGTGGATGACCGTCAAGCGGGCGCCGGCTAAGGAAAGCCTCGCCACCGCGGTCCCGGCTGAATAAGGAGGGTCGGAGCAATGGCAATTCTCGACAAGCATAAAATACTCGAGACCAACGCGACCCTCCTGCTGATCTTCAGCTTCCTGGTCGTGACCATCGGCGGCATCGTGCAGATCGCACCGCTGTTCTGGCTGGAAAACACCATCGAGAAGGTGGACGGCATGCGCCCCTACACCCCGCTCGAGCTGGCCGGGCGCGAGATCTATATCCGCGAGGGCTGCTATGTCTGCCATAGCCAGATGATCCGCCCGATGCGGGACGAGGTCGAGCGCTATGGTCATTACAGCCTGGCGGCGGAGTCGATGTATGACCATCCGTTCCAGTGGGGCTCCAAGCGGACCGGGCCGGACCTGGCCCGTGTTGGCGGCCGCTACTCGAACGAATGGCATGTCGACCACCTGCGCAACCCGCAGTCGGTGGTGCCTGAATCGGTGATGCCGAAATACGGCTTCCTCGAGAACCGCATGATCGACGGGCGCTATATCCAGGATGTGATGAGCATGCACTCGGTGGTGGGCGTTCCCTATACCGACGAGATGCTGGAAAGCGCGCAGGCCGATTTCATGGCGCAGGCAGACCCGGACAGCGACTATGACGGGTTGCTGGAACGCTATGGCGAGAAGGTGACCGTGGCCAACTTCGACGGCCAGCCCGGCCTGTCCGAAGCGGATGCGCTGGTCGCCTATCTGCAGATGTTGGGCACGCTGGTCGATTTCTCGACCTTCACACCCGACGCGAGCCGCTGAGGAGGGGGATATGGAAGAATATACCTTTCTTCGGCAATTCGCAGATAGCTGGATGCTGCTGGCCCTGTTCGCCTTCTTCATCGGCGTGGTGATCTGGGTGTTCCGCCCGGGCAGCAGCAAGACCTACCGCGACACCGCGGACATTCCGTTCCGGCATGACGACAAACCCGCCACGGATAAGGAGGCGCGGACATGACCAAGACACCCGAAAAGCACAAGGGCGATCCGGAAACCACCGGCCACAGCTGGGACGGGATCGAGGAGTTCAACAATCCGCTTCCCCGTTGGTGGGTCTGGGTGTTCTACGCCACCATCGTCTGGGGCATCGGATACAGCATCGCCTATCCGGCGTGGCCGGGCGTGAAATCGGCGACGGCGGGTCTTCTGGGTTGGTCGACCCGGGCCAATGTCGCCGCCGAGATCGAAGCGGTGAACGAGGCCAATTCGGCGATCAACGCGCGCCTGGTTTCGGCCGAGCTGACCGCGGTTTCGGGGGATCCCGAGCTGAACAGCTATGCGGTGTCCGCCGGTGCGGCCGTGTTCAAGACCTGGTGCGCCCAGTGCCACGGCTCGGGCGCGGCGGGGGCCAAGGGCTATCCCAACCTGCTGGATGACGACTGGCTCTGGGGCGGCGACATCGAGGAGATCTACTTCACGGTGGCGCACGGCGTCCGGAACGAGGACGACGGGGATGCGCGGTTTTCCCAGATGCCCGCGTTCGGTCGCGACGAGTTGCTCGAACCGCAGCAGATCGATCAGGTCACCAACTATGTGATGTCGCTGTCGGGCACCCCGCAGGATGCCGCGATGGTCGAAGAGGGCGCGGTTGTCTTCGCGGATAACTGTGCCGCCTGCCACATGGAAGACGGGACCGGCGACCGCGCCCAGGGGGCGCCGAACCTGACCGATGCGATCTGGCTCTATGGCGGGGATTTCGACACCATCAAGGAGACCGTCACCAACAGCCGCTACGGTGTGATGCCGGCTTGGGGCCTGCGTCTTGGCGAGGCGGAAATCCGTGCCGCGGCGCTCTACGTCCACCAGCTGGGCGGCGGCGAGTGAGCCTGATGTGAGAGATACCTTCGGGCCGTCCCTGCGGTCCGGAGGTCCGGCGCCGGCTTTTCGATCTGTTCGCGCGTTTCCTGGAAAGCCGGCGCCACTTAGTTAACAAGTTGCAGTATAGTGCCGTTTCCCGGCCCGTCCATATCATCCGATATGGGCGGGCTTTTTCGTACAGGCGGGCTCTACAGATCCCTGGGGGCCGTGCCGCGCGCCATTTTGAGCCAGGGCCGCGCCTTCGGTAGCCACCTCCGGCGCTGGCCTGCGGGGCTGGGGCGGGGCGTCTCGGTCATCCGCGCGCCGCTGGTACGGGTGGCGGTCATGAAACTCTGAGCGTAGATGTTGATCATGGTGACATCCTGTGTTTGCGGGGTCGTCCGTGCCGTTACACTTGACGCTGCGGTCGGTGAAATGCCACTCAAATGAAAACGCATCTTGTAAGTCAGGCTTACATATGGATTGGTTGACCATGCCGCCGCTCGCCGCGCTGCGGGCCTTTGCCGCCTTTGCCGAGACCGGCAATCTGACCCGCGCCGGGGCGGCGTTGAACATCAGCCATGCCGCGGTCAGCCAACAGCTGCGCGCGCTGGAGCGGCACATGGGGCTGCCGCTGCTGGATCGGTCGGGGCGGGCGCTTCGGCTCAATGATGCGGGTCAACAGCTGGCCGATTCGCTGGTGTTGGGCTTCGGCACCATCGCGGCCACCGTGCAGGAATTGTCGGGCCGGGATGCCGACCGGCCGTTGCATGTCTCGGTGACGCCAAGTTTCGCAAGTTCCTGGCTGCTGCCGCGGCTGGCGGGGTTTTCGCGGCGTCACCCGGACATCAGCCTGCGCGTCGACCCCTCGCCGCAGATCATCGACCTGAAACCCGGGGGCATCGACCTGGCCGTGCGCTTTGGCGAGGGCGAGTGGCCCGGCTACGACTGCGAACCGTTGATGTCCTCGCCGCTGGCGGTCGTGGCGGCGCCGGACCTGCTGCGGGGGCGCGCGGTGCGGGAGCCGGGCGATATCAGCGACCTGCCCTGGCTTGAGGAACTGGGCACCAACGAGGCCAGCACCTGGCTGGCCGGGCATGGCGCGGCGGACCGCGTCGGCAGACGCACCCAACTGCCCGGCAACCTTCTGTTGGAAAGCGTGCGCCAGGGGCAGGGGGTTTTGATCACGGTGCGCCTTTTCGTCGAGGCCGATCTGGCCGCCGGACGGCTGGTCGAACTGTTCGCGCACCGCGAAAGCGCGGGATACCACATCGTCACCCGCCCCGGCGTGATGCGACCGGCCGCCCGCGCCTTTATCGCCTGGCTGCGGCGCGAGGCGCGGGCGGCCTAGCCTGCGTCGACCCCGACCTCAGAACAGGAAATCGCCCTTGGTCATGTCGCCCAGCAGGGTGTTCTCGACCGTAATCACCGTGCCGGCGCCGTCGTCAATCACCACGTCGGCCCCGACCTGAG
>NPIG01000923.1_pt3 | contig 10938 bp, 8 predicted proteins | sample 8637441 | NCBI WGS metagenome assembly NPIG01 (sample SAMN07420675, study PRJNA396082) | bioreactor metagenome | isolation source: sample BR6 brine-fed electro-methanogenic bioreactor BR | place: Japan: Kochi | collected 2016-06-14
AATCCATTTTCTATTTTTTTCTGAACCGTCAGTATTTCTTCAAAACAATCATCGGCATTTTTCTCGACCAGGACCGAAGGAAGCCGCCGAACCCATATTCTTATGGGGGCCGGCGGGCTTCCTTCCGACTTCCACGATATTCCTTTCACGGACGGTCTATATGCCAAAGATCAGAATTCTTCGTGCCCTCAAGGCCATCGCACTGCTTCTCGCCCTGACGTCCCTGCTCGCCGTGGCCGGCGGCTCCCTTGTGATCACCGACTACGTCACCGGCGGCGCGCTCGGCCAGGCTCATTACTGGGCGCCATCCGCCGCCATGATCGCTCTCGGTGTCGTGGTTCCAATCATCATTTTCGTTCACTGGATAGTCGCCCGGATACATATTGGCGCCCTGGCCGAGATGTACGAAGCCGAATCCCGGCAGAGCACCTCCGTTCCGAAGCCCATGGAAACCTTCCTGATCTGCCCGGTGCGCGGCGTCGGAGCGGAATTTTCTCGCAAGTACGCCGAAAAGCTCGAGGAAGTCGGGTGGAAAGTGTACTGGCCGCCACGCGATACCGATCAGATCGACGGCACCGGTTTCAGGATCTGCGCGGACAATCGCGCCGCGATGAAGGAAAGGCCCTATGTCCATGTCGTCTATGATCCCAAGAGCCAGGGATCGCATTTCGATCTCGGAATGGCCTTCGCCATGGGCAAGCCGATCATCCCCATGAATCTTTCCGCCACCGCCGAACCCGAGGGCAAGAGCTTCCCCAAGATGATGCGGGAATGGGCTCGAAACGGTCACCCTGACACCCGATAACCAACAGATCAGCCCGTCTTGCCGAACGGCCGCGCCTGCGAATGAGCGCGGCCGGTTCGGCTGCATCGGATCTTCTGTTTGAACCCAAATCATATCCAGGGACCAAGGACATGGCCGACATCATCCAGGAACGACAGGAAATCATCCGCGATCTCGCGATCCAGGGCGCCCTTCTCGCCGTCGCCTGGTCGGGCGGCAAAGACAGTACCGTCGCCCTGTCGCTGGCCATCGAGGGCTACAAGTTGGCGGCACGCGAACAGATCGTCTTCCCGCTCTATGTCGTGACCGCCGACACCGGCATCGAAAATCCGGCGGTCAACGCCTACCAGCGTCGCATGGTGAGCCACCTTCAGCATTACGCCGAGCGTGAGAAGATCGACATCCGCATCCTGACCGCCCGCCCGACCCTGGCCTCTTCCTGGCCGGTCCAGGTCATCGGCGGGCGCAGTCTCCCTGTCTTCTCCAATTCCGCTCACCGTTCCTGCTCCATCGACCTTAAGCGGGAGCCCTCCAAGCGGGCACTGCGCGGCATCGTACCCGGTCTCAAGAAGGAACTGTCCGACCGGGTCGGTGAGCTCGGCGGCGACGCGTACTGGCGCATGAACCACCTGCGCAATCTTCTCGACGATATCGTGCCCCTGACCATCGTCGGTACCCGCTTCGGTGAATCCGCCTCGCGCGACGCGCGCATGACCGAGCGCGGCGACATTGCCGGCGCGATCACGCGCAACGAGGACGGGTTCGACGTTCTGCCCCTAATCGCCGACTTCACTCTCGACGACGTCTGGGAATACCTGGCCAATGCCGGCACCGGCGAGGGCTTCGACTACCGGGCTTTCGCGCCGAATTTCCAGGACACCGTGACCATCTATCGCGACGCCAGCGGCGAATGCGTGATCGTCGCCGGGCTGCGCGCCGAGAAGCAGGCAGCCGCCTGCGGCGCCCGCCATGGCTGCGCATTGTGCACCGTCGCCGGATCGACCGACAAGAGCATGGAAACCATGCTGGTCCAGAGTCGCTACCGACACATGGAAGGTCTCAACCGGCTTCGCGACTACCTCGTCGAATCCCGCTACGACTGGGACAAGCGCCGCTGGACGCCGCGCAGCATCGACAAGGACACTGGTCATATCCGGATTGCACCGGACACATTCCATCCGGATGAATGCGCGAACATCCTCGCCTATGCCATGACGCTCGACATCCGCGAGCTCGAACGCGCCGAGAGACTGCGCGCCGCCCTGGCGCGTCACGATGCCGGCGAAAGCGTCGAATGGCCGGATCCGCACCTGGCCGAACTTGCCGCGCAGGGCAAGTTCGACGAACCCTATGCCCGCGAGATGGCTGAAACCCAGTTCCAGCTCATCGGTCCCGGCGAACTCATTCTGATCGACTTCGTCTGGTCGCGCTACGGCTCACATCCGCCGTTCCATGCGCTCTCCATCTACCGCGACATCTATCAGCGCGGCCTGCGCGTCGATCCGCCGCGCCTGCCGGCGGCGACGAAATCACCGACCCCGACACCCCGCTGGATTCCGGCGACCGGATCGGCCGCCGACATGCAGGGTCTCTTCGATCCCATCATCGAGGCGATCAGCGAGACCTGCCCCGCCGATTACGCCGTCGCAACCGCCGACGGCACGAAGATGGCAGCCCATCGCACGAGCGACGTCATCGGCGTCGATCTCGAAAGCGCCTACTTCGTTCTCGATTACGAGGCCGACAGGCTTCTTGAAAACCATCACGCGGGTGGAAGCCTGCCGGCGGCGGCAGCCGACTTCTATCTCAGGTTCGGCACCGTATCCCTCCCCAAGGGGCGGGGGCGGGAAAGCCATGACATGGTCCGCCATAGCCAACTGCTGGCCGCCTGCGGGATATCGCCTGCCGGAACGAGGCAATATCCCGACGGGTCCATCAGCGACACCGAACATCGGTTGCTCAAAAGGAAATCCACGATATCCGCGGTTTCGTCCTCTTCCGCCACCGATCGGCGCCAGGATGCCGGCCCGCTTTTCGAACAACTCAACGCCGCCTGACGCGACTGAAGGAAATCATCATGTATGTCGATCGCCCTAAGCTCATCGAGCGCCTGAATGCCGGCGAATCCAGTCGCCGTCTCGACGCCGAAATCGAGGTCGCTCTCATTCCGGACGAAGCCGTCGCCTTTTCGGACGAGGAACGGGCCGGCTTCTACGGCCTGATCGGCAATCGCAAGGATATCGAGGCACCGCCGCATTCGACCGGCACGCCGGAAGATCGTGCCGCGGCCGCCGCGCGCCTTGCCGAGCCGCTCAAGCCCTCGGACGAGGAGGTCGCCCGCATGCGCCCCGATCCGGCCTTCACGGCCGCGCTGGCCAAGTTTCCGCGACGCAAGCTGCACTCGGCCGACGGCATGGTCGGACATAGCCTGTCCGACAAGTTCGTTCTCAACCATACCCCCATGCGCGATGCCCTTTGGGCCGAGCTCCATGCTTACATGCACCGCCGGTTCGGGCCGCCGAACATTCCCGGCGACGACTACAAGGATCTGAGCGCCGCCTGGATGCTCGATTCACCGAACCCGGATGTCTTTATTCTCGTGCGGCCGAGTCTTTCCGGCATGTGGCACAGCTTCGTCTGTTTCCTGGCTGCCCCCAAGGACGAGACGCCGTCCGCCAGATGCGAAAGAGAAGCCGTTCCGGAATACCGCGAAGCCGTGCGCAGCGCCTTCGCGGCGACCCTGATCGATCTCGTGCGCCCAGTCTGCGTCCGCGACCAGAGCTTCAATNNCGGAGACGAAGATCTCTTGGAATGGGACGAGGATCAGGAGAAATACCCGCTGGGCGCCGACTACCATCCCTCCTCCGGCAGCGTATTGCCCTATGGCCTGTTCGGCAGCGAAGCGTACTACCGCCTGTGCTCGATCCTTCATGCCATCGACCCCGACGATTCCGTCAAGGCTCTCGACAGGCTGCTCAAAGGCCATCTGGCCGAAGAGATCGGCAAGGCTGCCGCCCTGAGCCCGGAAGCCCGTGTTCTCTTCCTGGCCTCGCTCGCCGATTCACCGGCCGCCGGCTCGGCCCGCGCTGTCGCGCGCGATGCAAACGAAGCCGAGCAAGCCGCCCGGCTTCGCGAGCGTCTCCTCGAGGATCCGGAAGAGTGCAAGAAATACGCTGACGCCGTATCCGATGCAGACGTCGATGCGGCGGAAGCCCTCGCCCGGCGCCTCGGACTCGAGACCAGAAAAGATATCTGGGACATGCGATTCATGATCGACGAGAATCGCAAGAAGGCTCTCGGGGAGCGGATCGCAGCCGATTTTCTTGCCGTTCTTTCGACCCTCGAAACACCGATCGCCATCGAATGCTTCGAGGATTTCGATCTCGGCTTCAATTATCCCGGACCGCGTATCGACACGCTCGAAGAAAAATGGCGGCCCCGGATGCCCGAGTTGGCCGACTGGCTGAAACGATCCCTCGAGGCCGACCCGAAGCGCTCCTGCCTCTCGGTGATCCTCTGGAACATCGCCTACAAGGTGGACACCCTTGCCAAGGCGAATCCGGATCACGCCAAACGTCTTCCTGTCTCGGTTTTCCTTGAAAGCAAGTCCGAGGAATAGCCGCGCGCTGACAGAACGAACACGACCGGCGGGCCAGGCCCGAACAACGAGCCTCGCCGCCGGTCCTCGATCGAGGAACGCCACCAATGACAAAAAATACCGCCGCCAAGACCCGCATGCGCCGTTTCGGCATGCACCCCAACCTTCTCATGGACGTCATCACACGTCAGGCCGGAAGCGTCTCCAAGGGGCTGCTGGAAGCCGTCATGAACAGCATCGACGCCGGCGCCAGCCGTTGTGAGATCGAGCTTACGGCCGAGCACTTCCGGATCGTCGACGACGGCCGCGGTTTCGTCTCCATGCAGGAGATCGAGGAATTCTTCGAAACCTTCGGTACGCCTCACGAAGAAGGAGATGCCCGGTACGGCCGCTTCCGCATGGGGCGAGGCCAATTGTTCGCCTTCGCTCACAACACCTGGACCAGCAACGGTTTCCAGATGATCGTCGATATCAAGAACCGCGGCCTCGACTACGACCTCACCGATCTCGAGACCCCGGTTTCCGGATGCGCCATTCATGGCCGGCTCTATGAGCCTCTTCTTCCCTCGCAGCTCGACGCCACTCTCAGCGAACTGCGCGAATTTGTCGCCTGGGCCCAAATCCCGATCGTCATCAACGGCGAAATCTCCAGCGCCCGGCCCGAGGAAGCCAAGTGGGACATCGTCACCGACGAAGCCTACATCAAGCTCAACCAGAACCAGGCAACCCTCAAGGTCTACAATCTCGGTGTTCTCGTCACCCGTCAGCCGGCCTACAGGCTCGGAACCGGCGGCACGGTCGTCTCGCGCAAATCGCTCGAGGTCAACTTCGCGCGCAACGACATCCAGTCCTCATGCCCGGTCTGGAAAGAGATCTCCAAGCGCCTGCAGCAGGAAACCAACAGCAAGACGCTCAAGAAGCCGCGCCTGACCGAATCCGAGAAGGAAAACCTGGCTCTGCAAGTCATCTCCGGGGATCTCGACTACCGAACCCTGATCGACCTCAAGATCCTGACCGACATCAACGGACGCCCGAAAAGCATCCGTTCGCTCTACGAATCCGCCTATGGCTACCAGAATCGGGTCGCTTTCATGGAACGCGGCGACCGGATCGGCGAAATGGCACACCGGCGGCGGCTTGCCCTCGTTCTTTCGACCGACACCCTGGATCGCTTCCAGGCCAAGAATCCGCAGGATCTCATGAAGCGGATCTTGAAAGGGCTCAAGTCCTGCGACACTGGCAATCTCTATTCCAGTTCCCGCGATGGATTCATCTCCAAGCTTCACAAGATCGAGATCGTCGATCGCGACTATTTCTCCTCGATCATTTCCGACAAACATCTTCCTCTCGATCGAAGCGACCTTTCAGCCAAGGAACAGGTCGTACTCGACGCCGTCTCCTCGGGATGCGACCAGATCTGGATCGCGCTCGAGAAAATCGCCGGCTTCGACCCCGGGCCGCGCCGCAAGCTCCGTCCCGGATTCTCCGAGACCGCAGATGCCTGGACGGACGCCGCGGCGAACATCTGGATCGAGCGCAAACAGCTGGCTCTTGCCGACAAGGGATATGCCGGGTTCTACCAGATCGCCCTGCTTCTTCTGCATGAATATCTCCATTCGGACGCCGATACGGAAAACCATCAGCACGACATGGAGTTTTTCGAGAAGTTCCACGACATCGCGGGCAACTCCGAAATCGATCCGGTAGGCGCCGGCGCCAACCGCATGACCGATCTTTTCGCCAATAGCCTGCGAAAGGACAAGAAGAAGCTGACCAAAAAATTCACCGGCAAGCAGGACGCCGACATCGCGATCCGGCAGATGGCGGCCCGCCTGAGCGAACCCGCCGAAAACTGAAACCCGGATCGACAGGAAACGATCCTGATAGCGGCCCGCGGTTTCTCGCGGGCCGCTATCGCTTGGCTCGACGGCGGCCAATCGACAAAAGATCTTTTGCCAAAAATTTCATTGCCGAATCCATCAATTTCTTCCGGCGACCATTGCTCCGAACCGCACCCATATCCTAGACATGAAGAACAATCTCTTTTGCGGAGACCCGCACGGCGAATTCGACCAGATATTCCGGGCTTGCGAACTCGACAGGCCCGACGGCGTATTCATGGTCGGAGACTACGATCCCGACCGCGCCTTTTCCGACCTTCTCGTTCCTCTGATCGACCAGGAAATCCCGGTCTTCTGGATTCCCGGAAACCATGACGGCGACAAGGGAATCTACAAAAAATACCTTTTCGATGATCCCGTTCTCGGGCCTTGCAACATCCATGCCCGCGTCGTCGAATCCGGAGGTTACCGCATCGCCGGGCTCGGCGGCGTCTTTCGTGGCCGCATCTGGATGCCGGATCGGATCGCGCGCAAGCCCGTCTTCTACTCTCGTGCCGACTTCGCCATGCACAACAACGGCACCATGCCGCAACGGCATCGCGTGACGATCTTCCCCGACGACGTCGAGGATCTATCGCGTGAGAAAGCCGACATCCTGATCACCCACGAGGCGCCCTCCGTCCATAAGCACGGATTCCAGACCCTTGACCGCCTGGCGGAAACACTCGGCGCACGCCTGATCGTGCACGGCCATCACCATCTTCCCTACGAAGCCGAACTCGACAGCGGTATCAAGGTCATCGGCCTGGGGCTTCGCCTGGTTCGCCGGATCCGCAACATCGAGGACATCGTCATCGACCGGATGTCCGAAGCCATCATGCGCGAGCTCAAGTCCGGATATGCTCCGGCCACCGGCCTGTCTTCTCCGGTGTCCTGAAAACAGGAAGCCGCCAACCGGGACACGGTCACGCGCCAGAAAAATCCAGGCCCGCCCCGAAGATCCGGAGGCGGGCCCAGCCGAAAGACCGGTGGAGCGGATTTCCACCGCTCCGGGTCGGATTATTGCCGATAGGGAACGAAAGGCTCCGGCATCGGCGGATGGCCGCCGGCCAGCGGCGGCATGGCGGCCGCCACCGCGGCGCTTCGCGCCAACTGGACGAACTCGGCGCGGTAGCCGTATTCATCCTTGCCCTTGGCATCGTTGGCCAGTTCGACCACGTGATCGTAGGTAAAGTCCTCGATCCACGGATCCTGGCGCAGCAGCTGCCCGAAACCCGCCACCGCGGCGGCGAAACGTACGTCGGGGGAAACATCGCCGATTTCGCGGCGCCGGTCGTCGAGCGTCACCGGCCGTTCGATCAGGAAACTCGACTTGCCACCCGGCAGCTTGTAGCGGATCCGCAGATTGGCGATCTCATCCGTATGGCCAGGGGAAACGGGAGCCGGCTTGACGTCGCCGTAACGCAGCCCCTCGATCCGCTCGCCTCCGCCCCCCGGCTTGACGATTTCATAGAGTGCCGTGACGGTATGACCGGCGCCGATGTCGCCGGCATCGACCTTGTCGTTGCTGAAGTCTTCGCGTCGCAGAAGGCGCGTCTCGTAGCCGATCAGGCGGTATTCGGAAACCAGGGCCGGATTGAACTCGACCTGGATCTTCACGTCGTCGGAGATCGTGAACAGGGTGCCGGTCATCTCGTCGACCATCACCTTGCGCGCCTCGTTCAGGGTGTCGATATAGGCGGCGTTTCCGTTTCCGGCCTGAGCCAGTTTCTGCATCAGGTGGTCATTGAGATTACCCATGCCGAACCCGAGAACCGAGAAATAGATCCCGCTGTCGCGTTTGCGCTCGATGAATTCCTCGAGCTTTTCGGGATCGCTGATGCCGACGTTGAAGTCGCCGTCCGTGGCAAGGATGACGCGGTTCACCGCGTCTTCCCGGAAACTGGCCTCCGCCGCCTGGTAGGCGAGCCGGATTCCCTCGGCGCCGGCCGTTGAGCCGCCCGCGGCCAGATAATCGAGAGCCGCGATGATTTCGCCCTTCTTGTCGCCGCGCGTCGGATTGAGAACGGTCGCCACGCGCCCGGCATAGACGACGATGGAAACGTTGTCTCGAATGTCGAGCTTCTGCACCAGCATGCGGAAAGCGCTCTTGAGAAGCGGCAGCTTGTTCTGGCTATTCATCGACCCGGAGATGTCGATCAGGAAAACCAGGTTGGCGCGCGGGCGGGTCTCCTGCTTCACGTCGAACCCCTTGATCCCGATATGCAGGATGTCGGCCTTTGCGTTCCACGGGGAGGGATAGACCGTCACGAACGGACGGAACGGCTCCTCGCGGGTTTCCGGCAGCGGATAGTCGTAGTCGAAGTAGTTGACGAGCTCCTCGATGCGGACGGCATCCTTCGGAGGCATCTGTCCCTGGTTGAGGAAACGCCGAACATTGGCATAGGCGAAAGTATCGACATCTACCGAGAACGTCGAGACGGGATGTTCGCTCACCCGTCGGACGGGATTTGGATCGATGTCCTCATAACGCTCGCCGTCAAACCCCTGGCCGATGCCTTGCGGCGGCACGAAACCGGCATCGTACATCTCCATTGCCATACCGGCGGCCTCCGGGGCGGCGATTACCTTGGAATGCATCATCGCGACGTTCGGCGACGATACGGCCATGTCCCGGGAAATCAACGGCGCCGCCGGAGGAGCAGCCGCGCTTCCGGCGGCGCTGCCGGCCTGGCCGGCGACGGTTCTTCCATCGACGATCTCGTCCTTCTCCTCGCCGCCGAACAGCGACGCGACCGCCGCGACCAGAAGAAACGCGCCCAGCACCGAAACAATGGCGCGCGTCGGCGTGATATCAAACTTTTTCATGTTTATTCTCCGGATTTGCACAATTACGGAAGAATTTAGAGGCGGCACGGTATTCGTCCAGAAATTAATCTACACATGCTCATGACGGGAACAAGGTTACGGTAAACATCGACCGTGATCCGATGACAATACGGAAAACCCCACAATATTTCCCCGAAAGTCCGGACGGTAAAAACGGAAAGGCTTCCGCGCCGTCCTGGACAATCTGACAGAAAAGGGATTTTCCAATGGATTTCATGATCTTCGCCGTCGGTGCCGGCATCCTGCTCCTTCTGCTGCTCCTCATCGGCGTCAAATCGGTGCCGCAGGGTTTCGAATGGACCGTCGAGCGCTTCGGACGCTTCACCCGCTCGCTCAAGCCCGGTCTCAACCTGATTTTTCCGGTCGTCGACCGGATCGGGCGCAAGATCAACATGATGGAGCAGGTGATGGATGTTCCCAGCCAGGAGGTGATCACCAAGGACAACGCCATGGTCCAGGTCGACGGCGTGATCTTCTTCCAGGTTCTCAACGCCGCCAGTGCCTCCTATGAGGTTCGCGACATGTTCGTCGCCATTCTCAACCTGACGATGACAAACATCCGCACGGTTCTTGGATCAATGGATCTCGACGAGCTGCNNGCTGCTGTCGCAGCGCGACAAGATCAATGCCCAGCTGTTGCACGTCGTTGATCAGGCGACCGAGCCGTGGGGCGTCAAGAACTTTCCCCGCCACAATATACTCTCACAAGCCGCCTGAAGCAGCCGATACCTAAAATTAACCCATATTTTTTTTGCTTGTATTTTATTAACTAACCCCATACATAACATACTATAAAAGAAAATCCTTTCGGGGGGCGGAACGCTGAAATCGCGCACAATTATCGACGTTACGGTGCAGGACAGAAATCATGTACAGCCGCGACGTGTCGTTTTGATAGATGGCGATCCTTACTGGCCGCTCCTCGAATTCTTCCGCAATCATCACTTCTCGCTATCGACCGAAACAGCCTACGCGCAAAGTGTTCGCCTGTTGCTGATTCACATGCAGGCGAAAGCCGACGAGTTCGCTTTCAGCTATGCCAGCAAAGCCGCATATTTTCGAAGCTTTGCGAATGACCTTCGATTTGGAACCATCGCCCATGACGCTGAAGATGATCCCTCGGGGCTGTTCTGGCTGCCGAAAAGCCTGAGTCGAACGAAGAGGTTACTCAGTCTCGTCGAGAGCTTCAGCGATTGGCTGGTCAACGAATATGCGACGCGGCCGTTGAACCCGTGGCGAGAAGCCACCTTGAGCGAGAGGCTGATCGCATTGCGGCGGTGGCAGAAGCACATCAAAGCGAAGTCATTGCTCTCCCACATCAAAAGCCGTGAGGCTGCACTGAAACGACTGGGCTTGAGGCGGGAAGCGAACCCGATCGAAGCCCCCCCGTTGCGGTACAACGCTCTCAAGCGCATGCCAGATGACATCTTCGAAGAATTGATGACGCGAGGCTTTCTGCGGCCGGGACACGAGAACGATCGATCCTATCACCGCCGCTACAACCTCGTGGGCCAGATGGTCGCGACCCTCCTTTACGGTGGCGGACTGCGCATATCAGAAGCGTTTCACTGCTTCGTCTCAGACGTCAAACCCGACCCGCGTGACCCGCGCCAAGCTGTGGTCAGCATCGGCCACCCGACAGAAGCGGTGATGGATTATCGTTGCAAACATACGGGTCAAAATATTAGATCCACTAGAATTGAATATTTGCAGACACAATTCGGCATAAAACCCCTTACTTTGACAGGAAAATCTGGATGGAAAAATAATGTAGTAGATGAAAATTATTATATGCCGGTATTTTGGGCGCAATTGTAGTTTAGATG
>NPIG01000579.1_pt2 | contig 10933 bp, 9 predicted proteins | sample 8637441 | NCBI WGS metagenome assembly NPIG01 (sample SAMN07420675, study PRJNA396082) | bioreactor metagenome | isolation source: sample BR6 brine-fed electro-methanogenic bioreactor BR | place: Japan: Kochi | collected 2016-06-14
CCCATTCAAGGGCACACTATAATGTGGAACAGCCCACTAGGGGACTCTCTTTTTCGTATACTTTTTCGACTCTTGTATTCAGTGCGGGCAGTTTGTGATATACTAGACGGGCTTAAAAAAGCCACGGTATCTATAAAAAACACACGAATGTGTTTTTGGATTCACAAAGCTTTTCCTTTTAATTGCAAGAGCTTGCTGGATAATGCCATACGAAAAAGACAGATGTAGAGCCATCTCTTCCCAGGAGGAAGAGAGTTTTCAAGGAAGATAAAGAGGGGCTTCTGATGTTTCAATTGTTCTGAGAGGTGAGGGGGGATGTTTTCGGCTCGATGAAAAAAAACATACCGTTATCTTTGTGTTTGAAGGGTTTTGAAAAACCGGGAATCTGAGTTTCTGAAGGAGCATCGTACAGCATCTTCCGCCTTTCAGGCGGGGGGCATTCGAAAGGAGCGAGATTCATGATAAAGATGAAGAAATCCTGCGTTATGGTGGCACTGCTGACCTGTGCCATTATGTTCTCTCTGGCTGGTTTGGCTTCGGCGGCGGAGATTACCCTGAAGTTTGCGGGGCAGTCCCCGGCGGATCACCCTGCCACCAAGCTTATGGAGGAAATCGCCCAGGAGATCGCCGAGAAATCTGATGGGCGTATTGAAGTTCGGGTCTATCCTGCGAGCCAGCTCGGGGACTATACCCTGATCTACGAAGAACAGATCCGGGGTACCATGGATATGTCCTGCATGTCCGTTCCCAGCCAGTTCGACCCCCGACTGGAGCTTATCTACATCAACGGCTTTGTTCGGGGTTATAACGATGTGGAGAGAGTCTTCTCCCCCGAGGGATGGCTTTTCAAGAAGATGGACGAGCTGAACAGCCGCCTGGGTGTGAAGCTTCTCGGATTCTTCGTGGAGGGCATGATCGGTACCGGCACCACTAAACCTGCGGTGGAGCCCCTCAACCCCGCAGTGAACAAGGAAGTGCTCATTCGGGTTCCCAATATGGACGTCTACAAGCTTGCGGCGGATGCCATGGGTTACCAGACCGTCACCATTCCCTGGGCAGATGTCTATCAGTCCATGCAGACCGGGGTCTGCTCAGGCATGAACGGCTTCTCCGTCTCCGCAGCCTACACCATTCTCGGAGATGTTCTCAAGTACTGGTACATGACCAACTACTCTCTGGAGTGTCTGAACTACATGATCAGCGGCAAGGTGTGGAACGAACTGAGTGAGGCGGATCAGAAGATCATTCAGGATGCGGTGAACAACGCTGCGGCCAAGAGCATCGTGAACGCCCGGATGGAAGACGAGCGTTATATGGAGCTTATGCGGCAGAAGGGGATCCAGGTCTTCACCTACACCGAAGAGGAGCTTACCCCCATCGCCGAAGCCTGCGCCAGCACCTGGCCCAGGCTGGAGAAGAACATGGGCAAAGAGCTTATGGATGAGTTCCGTAAGGAGCTTGCTCCCAAGTAGCATTATCGCCAGGTTTTCATGAAACACCCAAGGGAGAATCCCCTGTTTTTCCAAGGGGTTCTCCCCTTTTGTCGAAAGGGGCGTAACCTTATGGCTGACTTTATATGTACCAATCAGACCGAAATGGAGCCTGCTCCCCCAAGGGCGCCGGAAAATCTCTTCGATAAGATTGTGATCCGGGGTTTTTCCCTGGTCTGTTTCTCCACCTCCATCACTCTGGCGATACTCATCAGCGCTGCCACCTTTGTGCGCTATGTGCTGCACGGGGATCTCTACGGCTACGAAGAGTGGGTGAAGCTCTTTGCCTTCTGGCTCTACTTCTCCGGTGCCGCCATAGGGGCTTTCAACGGCACCCACGTTTCGGCGGATCTGGTGAATGCGTATGTTCCCGAGGGGATCATAAAACGTCTTATGGTGACGCTCAAATGCGTTATCACTCTGGGGGTCTCACTTCTTTTTGTCTGGTATGGCTACGAGTTCTTCATGTTCGGCTTCATGGGGCCCCTGGGAACGGGGATCGCCCTGCCGAAAACCACCATCTGGCGCATACCGCTCTGGACATCCTACCTTGCCATCTTTCTGGGGCTCATCTTCATGGCCTTCTACTTTCTCATGGATCTCCTCCGAAGCTTGAAGGCCCTTTTCGGAGGTAACCGCTCATGATTTACGTAGCTCTGCTCATTCTGCTCTCCACACTGATGATCGGCGTTCCCGTACCGGTGAGCTTCATGTCCTCCGCGGCGTGGCTCATCTTCTTCGGAGGCCCCGACGGGGCGGGGTACGCCGCAAGTCAGCTCCTTCCCTACGGATTCACCCAGATGAATTCAGTCTCTCTTATTGCCATTGCTCTCTTCATCATGGCGGGGGGGATTATGGAGCGGGGAGGTATCGGAGAGAAGCTTATTGATCTGGTGGATGTCTTTGTGGGGCATCTCCGGGGAGGGCTCGGAATCGTGGGAACCGTTTCCTGCGCTGTCTTCGGATCCATCTCCGGCGCTGCCTGCGCCACCCTCTCCTGCATCGGCTCCATCATGTTCCCCCGGTTCCGCCGGGAGGGCTATCCCCGGGGACATGCGGCGGCTCTCATGGCGAACGCCTCCCTTCTGGGGCTTCTCATTCCTCCTAACGCCACCCTCATCATCTTTGCATGGATCAGCGGCCAGTCCGTGCTGGCGTGCTTCCTCTCCACGGTGGTGCCGGGAATCGTTACCACCATTCTCATCTGTCTGGTGAACATGTGGCTTCTCCGGAACAACAAAGAGGTTCTGGTGGCGCATAAGCGTGACGGGGCAGCAAAGTGGAAGCTTTTCAAGGAGCGGGGGCGTCTTGCCATTCCTGCCCTCATGCTTCCGGTGATCGTTCTCGGAGGAATCTACGGAGGAATTATGACCACCACCGAGGCTTCCGCGGTGGCGGTGCTCTACTCCATCCCTGTGGGGATGTTCGTCTACAAAGGTTTGAAGTTGCGGGGGCTCTTTGATGTGGTGGTGGAGTCCGCCATAACCACTGGAGTTATCATGGTGATGCTCTATTCGGTTTCCATGCTGAGCCGTCTCTACATTCTGGAGGATCTTCCCGCCAAGATGCTGCACCTTTTCTATGCCGTGTCGGATAATCGCTGGATTATTCTCTTTATGATCAATATTTTCCTGGTGATCATGGGAATGCTCATGGATGACATCAGTGTGGTGGTGCTTACCACGCCCATACTCATGCCCATCATTATGGAGCTCGGTTTCAGCCCCATTCACTATGCTGCTATTCTGGGGGTGAATACCGGCCTGGGGTGCATTACCCCCCCGGCGGCACCGGTGCTCTATCTCGGAGGGCGATTAGGAAACGCGCCGATCAACGAGATGATGACCCCCGCCCTCTGGTTTATTCTTCTCTGCTGGGGGCCGGTGCTCCTCTTTACCGCCTACTGTCCCAAGCTGGTACTCTTCCTCCCCCATGTCATTCTCGGGGTGCCGTGGTAGAGAGCAGCTGCGACGAAGCCGGTTTTTTTGCGGAAAAAAGCCGGAGCCGCCCCCCCGAAAGGATGGATGCTCATGCAGTTCTACCGTAATCTTTTTGCGCTCCTCTGCTTTCTCTTCTTTGCCTTTGCCCTGGGAACGGGGTCTCCCCATGCCTATTGGGGGGCTCTCATGTGCGGCGCTCTCTCCCGGGCAGCGGTGAGGAAACAGTGGCCCGATCCCCCCTTTGCGAAAAGACTCCAGAGCTGGATGGAGGGGCTTTCCTTTCTTGGGGGGCGGCCTTCGGAAAATCCGGAAGCCTTTGATCTTCTCGGCAGGCGAGAGCTCTAAGACGTCTTTGACAAAACGGAAAAACAGATGGTGCCCCCGGAGCGGGAAGATCTCTCCTCCTGTTCCGGGGGCATCCTTCGTATCGATCTTATTTGAGTAATTCTGCTACAGCAGCCCTTCCACTGCCTCCAAAAGCCGATCCACTTCTTCCTGGGTGTTGTAGAGGGAGATGCCCACTCGGGTAACCCCGCCTTTTTCGAGAAGTCCCAGAATTTCGATGGGGCGGATGCCGTAGAAATGACCGTCCCAGGCGCAGATTCCCTTGTTGCCGAGCTCCGTGCAGATCTCTATGGGATCCTTTCCTTCCACCGTGAAGGAGACGGTGGGGGCCCGACGGGATGTGTCGAAGGAGGGGCCTATGATGGTGATTCCCGGCATGCTTTGGAGCTTTTCGTACATCCCCTTGGCGAGTTGGTGCTCATAGGCGAAGATGTTTTCCATTCCCGAGATAATGCACTCCCGCAGGGTCTCCCCGGAGCCGAAGGAGGCGATGTAGTGCACCGCCGCGGTGGTGCCTGCGATGCCTTCGGTATTGGGGGTTCCTGTCTCAATAGAATAGGGGGCGTGTTGATGGGTGGTACGGAGCCGGAAAGCGGGGAGTCCATCCAGAAGTCCTTCTTTGGCATAGAGAATCCCCACGTGGGGACCGTAGAACTTGTAGGCCGAGCAGAGGAGAAAATCCACCCCCCAGGCGGTAACGTCCAGAGGAAAGTGGGGGGCGTAGTGTACTGCGTCCACCAGGAGCCAGGCTCCTACACGGTAGGTGAGTTCCCGGGCCCGGGCGATGTCGTTCACCGTTCCCGTCACGTTGGAGGAGCACCCCAAAGCCACCAGCCGGGTGTTTTCGTTCAGCTTTGATTTGAAATCTTCGTAATCCAGGGTAAAATCTTTCTTCAAGGCGATCTCCCGGACAATCATTCCTTCGTCGCGAAGAGCCAACCATGGGCCCCGGTTCGCCTCGTGATCCAGCTGAGAAATGAGAATCTCATCCCCCGGCTGCAGATATTTTCCCATGGCTCGGCTGAGGGAGTAGTTCAGGGTGGTCATATTGGCCCCGAAGGAGATATTTTCCGGTCCCGGAGCCCCCAAAAAGGCCGCCACGGTTTTCCGGGCCTCCCGCATCATGGCGTCGGTTTCGTTGGTGGTGATGAAGAAGCCGTGTTCGTTGGCGTTGCTCCGGCTCAGATAGTTCACCATGGCCTCCATTACCGGCCGGGGCATCTGGGTGCCTCCGGGGCCGTCGAAATAGGCCAGGGGGAACCCCTGGAAGGTCCGTTCCAGAGAAGGAAAATCCTTTCTTCGTGCTTCGAAATCCTTGGCATGCATGGCTCAAGCACTCCTTTCACAGGTTCTTTTGATGAGAAGGGGAGAGGTCTTTGCGAAGATTGCATAACTGTATTCACTATACACCTTCAGAGAACTTTAGCAAAGGGGAGATGGTGGGAAAAAACAAAAAAGAGCCCCGAGGGGCTCTTTTTTGGTGCAGCAAAAAAGGGAAAATGGTGTTTTTCAGTTTCAGGAAAGAATCTCTTCGCTCTCCTGAAGCACGATTCCCTCTTTTTCGAGCTCTTCCAAAGCGGGGTCGTAGATCTCCGGCAGCACCGGGGCATGGATTCCCGGAGTGGTAATAGTCCCTTCCAGAAGAAGCTTGGCGCAGATGGCGGGGGGAACTCCGGTGGTGCGGGCGATGGCGGAATCTCCTCCGGGGGTGCCGTAATCCACCAGCAGCGAGCGATGGCGAATCCGCTTCTTCTCCTCCGGGTAGAATACGATGAATTCATCCTGAAGGGCGATGAAATCCCGTTCTTCCGGGGCGAAGACGAACTTTTTGTCGTAGAGATGGCTGATAATATCCCGGGGAGAGCCTTCTGCAAGGGGAAGAGGCGTTTCATCCAGAAGTCCCAGCCACTGGAGGCGCAGGAAGATGGCGGAGTACGGGGGGATATTCAGGATGGTGCAGAGAGCGCTTGAAAGATCCTGATCCTCCCGGGCCCGGATCTGACGCCGCATGAAGGAGGCGAAGGTCATCCCCTGAAGATCCTGGGGAGTCTCGTCGAAAAGGTTGATCTCGTTCATCTTGGCGATGGTCTCGCACCATCCTGGATAGCGCAGGGTTCCCCGGAAGATGCTCTTCGCCTCGGGAATATCGTAGGCCTGAAGATAGGGGAGAGAGTCCGCATTGGCGTAGACCTCGAAGGTGCCCAAGCCTTCAATATCCTCCAGGGAGGGATGCCGGTAGGTTTCGCCGTCGGGCCAGGAGAGAACGTTTCCGTTTTCGAGAATTTGGGCGGAGCGTCTGCTCGCCCCGATGAGGCTTCCCGGAGCCCAGGAGAGTTTGTATCCCCAGGGGTTGGTGTTGGCTTCGTGCGAGGGAAGGGCTCCGCAGATGGAGCGGAAACTCTCCACGCTGCCTCCCCGCTTCCGGATGGCCCGGACATGTTTGGCCGCAGACATGTGGTCAATGCCGGGATCCAGGCCGAGCTCACAGAGAAAGATCAGTCCTTCGGAAGCCACTTTCTCCTGAAGCTCCCGGATCTCTTCGGTGATATAGGAGAGGTTGATCATGTGCACCTTCTTTTCGAGGCATACATGAGCGAGCGGTTCCAGGAAGGGGCGGGGGAGCAGGTTCATCACCAGGTCGGGGTGGATCTGATCAATAAGGGTTCCCGCATCCTCGGCGTTGCCGATAATGCCTTTTCCCCGGGGATGACCTTCGAGAACCCGATCGAGATTTTCCTGGTACATATCCACCACAAGGACCTGATAGTTTTCCTGTTTTAGAAGATACTGAACGCATGGCCGGGCTACCCGGCCGGCTCCGAATACGAGAATCTGGCGCATAATGAGGTATCACCTTCTTGGAAGAATAGGGTTCCGGGAGCCTTGGAAGGCTCCCGGAAATCCGCATCGAATAAGGGAAGTCCTGAAGAGTATTTTTTGGGAGAGCTTAGAGGCTCTCCAGCTCCTCCGCGGTGTAGTTGTGGATCCGATTCCCCCAGATTTTCCCGAAGATCACCAGGAAGACCAGCACCAGCCCTACCGCCACGCCGAGCACTGCCGGGGTGTTGTAGTATCCCGTCACCACGTAGGCGATGACGCTGGCGAGGGCCACCGTGAGGGCGTAGGGTATCTGGGTGCGTACGTGATCCAGGTGATCACAAGAAGCTCCTATGGAGGAGAGGAGGGTGGTGTCCGAGATGGGGGAGCAGTGGTCTCCGAAGAGCCCTCCGCTCAGCACCGCTCCGATGGTAGCCAGCATGGGAGCATCCAGGCCGTGGGCCATGGGAATCGCCAGGGGCATGAGGATGGCGAAGGTTCCCCAGGAGGATCCCGTGGCGAAGCTGATCAGGCCGCCGATGCAGAAGATCAGGGCGGGAACCATGGCGGCGGGAAGATTTCCCTTGGCGAGGCTCACGATATAGGCGGCGGTGCCCACCTTTTTGCAGACCGATCCGAGAGCCCAGGCGAGCACCAGGATCATGAGAATGAAGACCACGTCCCGGCAGCCCTCCATGTACATTTTAAAGGCTTCACTCTTGGTGAACACCTTGTTCTTCACCATGAGGATGATGCAGGTGACGGCGCCGAGGAAGTACCCCGTGCAGAGGGCAGTACGAAGAACCGGCCCCGGTACGGGCTTGGTGGGGAATCCGTGGGGAATGAGGAGCCCGAAGATACAGGCGAAGAGCACCACCAGGGGGAGCCACATCATGGAAGCGGTGGCCTTGCTGCGCCCCTCCTTCTCGTCTACCACCACCGTGGCCTTGGCGAGCTGGGCTTCGGGCCAGAAGGGTTCTCCCGTATCAAGGGTACGCTTCTCCGCCTTGTACATGGCGCTGAACTCCCAGCCCATCCATGCCACCAGGGGGATCATCACCAGGGTGCCGATGGCGTAGAACTGGAAGGGAATTACCTGAATGAACACATCCCACTCCGAGGCGGCTACCCCGATATTGGCGTATTCTTCCTTAATGAGCCCCATGATATAGAGTCCCCAGCCGATGAAGGGGATGAGGATGCAGACCGGGGAGGCCGTGCAGTCCAGAAGCCAGGCGAGCTTTTCCCGGCTGATCCGGAGCTTGTCCGTGATGGGCTGGAAGGAGGGGCCGATGATGAGGGGATTTCCGGAATCGGAGAAAAATACTGCGATTCCTGCAAGCCAGAGGGCAATCTGAGCCTTGGCGCGGCTGTTGATCCACTTCGCCGCGGACTCCGCAAAGGCCTTGGCTCCTCCGGACTGGGTAACTACTCCCACGAAACCTCCGATGAAGATCATCATCACCAGAAGGCTGGAGTTGTAGCTTCCCTTGGCCTGTTCGAATATGAAATCCTTGATGAGCATGGTAAGCCCCGTGATGGGGTTCCACCCCGCAAGCATGAGGGTTCCCACCAGGGAGCCGAGAAAAAGAGCTACGATAACGTTCTTATAGCGTACTGCGATGATAATGGCGAGAAGGGGAGGGAGAACCGATAAAAATCCAAAATGTTCCATGGTAACGCATACCTCCTTTAGAATTAAGTAGCTATCTTTGAAATACGGAGATGCAGCAACGTTCCGTTTGTTTTTCTACCATGTCACCTCCTCATCTTTGAACATTCGCTTCTCCGGAAAATTACCAGGGAAAGGGGCGGTTCCGGAGAGTGGTGCCGCTGTAGCGGGTCAGATGGACGTAGGTGGTTCGGATATGTTCTGCCATGAGGTGTTTTGCCTGATCCGCCTCTCGGGCGAGAAGGGCCGCAAAGATTCGCCGGTGATCCCGGCAGCTTGCGGATTGGGAGGGATCCCGAAGGGGCTGATCCTTCACCTCCTGAGGGAGCCGGTAGAAGCGATCGAAAAAAATGATATAGAGCTCCGCCCGCCAGAAGGCCTGTTGGAAAAAGCGGGAGATGTAGGAGTTGGCCCCCAGAGCCACGATGGCACAGTGAAACTCCCGGTTGCTTTCGTGGTATCCCTGAATATCTCCCTGGCGGTAAAGATCTTCCTGTTGCTTCAAAAGCTGTTCCAGATGATCCAGGGAGGCCGCCTTGGCCCGTACCGCTGCCTCTCCTGCGGCGTAGCTCTCGATAAGCCGCCGGGATTCGAAGGCCTCTTCCATGTCCTGGGGGTCCAGCTTGGGAATGGAGCATCCTCGATTCCGAGGGTTCTCTAAAAATCCTACCGCGGTAAGCTTCCGCAGGGCATTGCGCACGGGGGTGCGGCTCAGACCCAGCTCTTCGGCGATCTCGCTTTCGATAAGCCGATCCCCCGGAGCAAACTCTTTGGAGAGCACCATCTTGACGATGGCCTCATAGGCGGTCTCTTCGGCGTTCATGGAGGATAAGGACATGGACTTGTTCCTTTCTTTCACAAAGTCGTATCCAATGCGGGACTCTGGGGAGAATACTAAATAATATCTTCTGATTTGTCAAACAAAAAAACATTTTTCCCAGGATGTTTTCCTCAAAGGGATCTCTGTTTCTCCCTCATCTCTCTTGGAGGGAAAGGGGCCTTGCCCCCTTCGAAAATGTGAAATATTTTGCATGTGCATGTCGTTTTGCGGAGAATATCCGAAAAGGGGCCTTTCAAGAATTGACAAGCCCGGGGAATTGAAGGAGAATGTATGCAGGCGTAGTGTTTTTCCACACTTTATGAGAGGGGTCGGGGTTCTTGATGATATGTTCTGTGCATTCCATCCGGGCAGAAGAGACGTCATCGTTCTTGCTCCCCGCTCCGGGGGCACTCTCTTTCGTCTCTTCCCTGCCCAGAGGCTGCCGTAAACGCCCGCCAGCAAAGTTTTTCCTTTCCTAAAAGAACATTCTTTCCACTTTCCATATTTTTTTCATGAAAGCTATGCGCCATGTCTTGTGTCGTGACCATGGGTCGTACGCATTGGTGTGTGTTCCCGGGGTTGCAAGATTCCTTGCGGGGTTTTGCCCTGGGGTAAATTTTGGTTTGGTCGCAGTTGAAAGGAGGGCCATGTATGGACAGCAAACATGTAGACGTGGCTGTCATTGGCGGGGGTGTACACGGATGTTCCACCGCCTATCATTTAGCCCAGAAGGGGCTGAAGACAGTTCTTATCGAGCGGGATTACATCTCTTCCGGAGGAAGCGGACGAAGTGCTGCGGGAATCCGGTATCAGTTCGGTACGGAGGTTAATATCCTCCTCGCCCAGTACAACATGAAGTGTATCAAGACGCTTCAGCAGGATCTCAACTACAAGGCAGATATCGAGTACGATCCCGCAGGATATCTCTGGATCGCCTACTCGGAATCGCAGCTTGAGCAGCTTAAAAAGAACGTGGAGCTCCAGAACCAGCTCGGTACCTACGGTTCCACGATTCTCAATACAAAACAGATTTCAGAAGTGGCTCCCTGGCTGAACACCGAGGGAATGCTGGGGGCGAGCTTTAACCCTGAAGATGGTCACGTGAATCCTCACACGCTCTGCTTTGCCTACGCAGATGCCGCCAAGGCCCTGGGAGCGGAGATTCAGAAGCAGACCACCGTTACGGGAATCATCATGAAAAACGGCAAAGCTGCGGGAGTTCACACCGATAAGGGAGATTGGGAAGCGGATGCAGTGATCTGCTGCGCCGGCCCCTGGAGCGTGGATATCGGCCGGGAGATCGGGTTGGACATTCCCATCGTCCCCGAACGGCATCAGATTCTCATCACCGAAGCGGTGGAGCGCATGAAGCACCCCATGACCCTCTGTCTGGACGATGGAAGCTATTGGAAACAGTGCCCCAACGGCACCTTCATGCTCGGGGTGGGGCGGGACGAAGTAAAGGATACTTCCTACTACGCCAGCTGGGATTATCTGGATGCGGCGGTGGAGCGTATCGTTCCCAAGATGCCCGTGCTTGCGGGAATCCGGGTGGTGCGTCAGTGGACGGGCCCCTACGATATTACCCCGGATTCTCAGGCCATTGTGGGCCCCACCCCGGTGGAGGGATTCTACATCAACTGCGGATGGAGCGGTCACGGCCTTCAGTTCGGCCCTTCCGTGGGACGTATCATGGCGGAGTTCGTGAACGGGGAGAAGCCCTTCATCGACGTCTCCATGTTCCGGTATAGCCGGTTTGAAGAAGGGGATCTCTTCTTCGAGCCCGCCTGTATTTAGGAGGTGCTCTTACGATGAAACTCATTGAGAATCATCCCATACTGGACTTTCA
>NPIG01001624.1_pt1 | contig 10931 bp, 10 predicted proteins | sample 8637441 | NCBI WGS metagenome assembly NPIG01 (sample SAMN07420675, study PRJNA396082) | bioreactor metagenome | isolation source: sample BR6 brine-fed electro-methanogenic bioreactor BR | place: Japan: Kochi | collected 2016-06-14
TGATGGACATGGCGCTGCTCTTTCTCATCTGTACGCCGATTTTGCTGCCTGTGATCAAGACATTCGGCATCGATCCTGTACACTTCGGCATCCCGATGATGGTCATTCTGGGCATCGGCTTGATCAAGCCGCCGGTTGGCTCGACGCTGTTCGTGGGATTTGCGATCAGCGGTTTGCCTATGGAAGAGGTGGAGAAAGGGCTATGGCCCTTCTACATCGTACTGATCATAACCTTGGCTATCGTGATCTACGTGCCGGCCGTCACATTGTGGATTCCGAGGGCCTCCCTCGGCTGGGGCGTTATCCGATCTGCCAAGGAGGCCTTGGCGCCCAGTGAACCCAGCCTTAATACAGCGCCCCGACGATTTCCGGGCTGGGTCAGGCGCCGCTGTTTCGGAACCTGGATTATTGCGTCCGAGTTCTGGGGGCGAGCGGACGCGGCTTTTCGCGATGACGACGGCTGAGGCGTGCCGGTCCTGGAACCCGCCGAGAAACTGCGAGACGGTAAGTCCCGCCGCAATGCCATGAATGTCCTACAACGCGATATCCAAGGCCGATAGGGCGTTGGAAATGAAACCAGTATAGGCGTGCGGGTTCAGCTTCCACCAGACGGCCGCGTGGATCGCCTCGGTATCACGCGGGTCCATCCCCCGAACCGTGGGTAGGATTTCCTTAACCAACGCCGCCCCGTGGCCTGTTTTTATTCCGCCATTGACATCCGCCGGGACGGTACGAAGGCGAGAGAGAAAACAGGGCGCTAAGTGGACGTTGAACGCCCAGCCGGAATTCGACTGTTAGGGGGCACGTCTGCTAACGCCGACCGGGCTCTCGTGAACCGAACCCCGTGCCGGGTTTCGGCCAATCGGCTTCTATCCCTCGCGCAAAATGTCACGAATGGAGAGTTGGCCAGTGATGATGACCTTCCCCTTCTGGAAGCGGGCCTTGAGCAGCAATAAAAACTTGTAATAACACAACATCGTTGACTTGCCATTAATCGTCATCGTATACGTGTAATCGCACATCATCAGAAACTTGTGATGATACAGAGCAAGGTGAGCAGATATGGCAGCCCCTAATGAAAAGCTGGCTGAATCGCTGGCCAAACTGCAAGAGCTTCAAAAGGGCGGGAGGCGAGTGTTCCGCTCCCGTGACCTGACGCGCGTTCACCGCGAACGGTTGCTCCAACAGGGGTTCCTCGCCAACGTTATCAGAGGATGGCTCATTTCATCCAGTCCCGACACCGCGCCCGGCGACACGACGCCCTGGTACGCGTCCTTTTGGGAATTTTGCAACTGTTATTGCAATGACCGGTTCGGCGACGAGTGGAACCTATCCGCAGAACAGTCTCTCTTGCTGCACGCGGAGAATACCGCGATTCCAGGGCAGGTCATTATCAATACCCCAAAGGGGGGTAACAACGTTATTGATCTTCTCTTCGGCACGTCGCTCTACGACCTCAAACAAAATCAAATGCCGTCAAAGGCAGATGTGGTCGAACGTAACGGCTTGCGATTGTTCACGCCAGAAGCCGCTTTAATCAAAGTGCCTGAGGGGTTCTTCACGCGCCATCCGGTGGAAGCACAAGTCGCCCTGGTGGGTATTCGTGATGCATCCGACATCTTACGGCGGCTTCTCGAAGGCGGTCATTCTGCCATCGCCGGACGGCTCGCTGGCGCATTTCGTCGCATCGACCGGGCGGATGTGGCAGACGAAATCCTGAAAACCATGAAAGCGGCCAGTTACGATGTGCGGGAAACTGATCCGTTTGTACCACAACAAGCATTCGGCACCGTCGAGCGAAGAGTCGCGCCCATTGTCGGGCGCTTGCAGGCCATGTGGAAGTCGTTCCGCACGCCGGTATTGGACGTACTCCCGGCGGCACCGGGCCTTCCCCGCGCGAAGAAGGCCTATTTACGCTTCGTTGACGATATTTATGAGAACGACGCCTATCACTCGCTATCGATCGAAGGCTATCGCGTCACCCCGGAATTGATTGAGCGTGTGAAAGCCGGTCGCTGGGATCCTGATCATCATGATGTTGATCGTCAGGGACGTGATGCTCTTGCAGCGCGCGGCTACTGGCAGGCATTTCAGCTTGTCAAAAAGTGCGTCGAAAAAGTCATTCACGGCGAAGAGCCCGGCCCGCTCATTCGTTCAACCCATCGCGATTGGTATCGTGAATTGTTTCAGCCTTGCGTCACCGCCGGTTTGATTTCTGCCGGGGCGCTGGCGGGCTATCGTGATGATGCCGTGTATTTGCGCGGCTCAAGGCATGTGCCGCCGCGCTGGGAAGCTATCCGAGACGCCATGCCCGCATTATTTGATCTGTTTGAGCAAGAAAGCGAACCGTCAGTTCGTGCTGTCCTTGGGCACTGGCTGTTCGGATACGTCCATCCGTACCCGGATGGAAATGGGCGGATGGCGCGTTTCACCATGAATGTGATGTTGGCCTCCGGTGGATATCCATGGACAGTCATTCGGGTCGATGATCGCGATGCATATATGACGGCACTAGAATCGGCCAGCGTTGACATGGATATCGAACCTTTCGCTAGGTTCATTGCCGAGCGCGTTCAATGGTCCTTGGAACGGGCGGCATGATCACCGATGGCCGAGGCCATTAAACAATCTGGTGTGGCTTGTCCGGCATCGCTATTCGGCACACCGTCCGCTATGGGGAACTCGCGCTGGCCCGCGGGTTTTCCTTCCTCGGGGACTTTCGTACGCCTCACGGCGCCCGAAACTCTTCACGGGAGCGGACTGGCGGCTCTCGGACGCGGGCCGGTCAAAACGGACCCCGACGTAAGAGATACATGCGAAATAGAGAAGAGGGATACAATGCTTCGTTGCCTGTTACGGACAACGCTAGGTTTGAGGTTCGCGACCGCACCCGGAACCTCACGGCATGGGCTTTGCGAAGCCTTTGAAAACGGGCGGCATCCCCTTCATTTGTCCAAATACTGATATGACCACGCCGCTTCGCTGGGCGGATTGGTGTTACCCTTCGTTGGGATTCCAGCGCCGATATCCTTCGGTGGTCGCGTGGAAAACGTCGAGGACCTTGCCGGTGATATGCCGCACCATGTCATCGATCGTTTTGGGCGTATTGTAGAAAGCCATCATCGGCGGCATGACGATCACACCCAAAGTGGCGAGATCCGCGAGGTTGCGCAGATGAATCGGCGACAGCGGCGTTTCCCGCGCAACCACCACCAGGGGCCGACGTTCCTTGATGGTGACGTCGGCCGCTCGCAGGATCAGATTGTCCGAGTATCCGGAAACGATACCTGCCGCGGTCTTCATGCTGCACGGCACCACCACCATGCCTTCCACCGGGAACGTGCCGCTGGCAATGGCGGCGCCGATATCGGCCGGGTCGTGAAGCACGTCTGCGAGATCGGCAAGCGACGGATCCTCGTCCGGCAACTCAAAGCGCATGGTGGTCAGCGCGCCGGCGCTGACCACGACATGGCTTTCCCACTGCGGCAGCTTTTTGAGCTGCCGCAGCAGGTCGACGGCAAGAACGCTGCCGCTGGCGCCGGTGACCGCAACGACGAGACGTTTTTTGCCGTTTTCCGTCATGCGGTCGCGGCTCGCCGCTTCTTCAGGTAGCGCCGCACAGGCGGAACCACGAAGCACAGCACGATGGTGATGATCAGGATCAGGGAAATCGGCTTGGTGAAAAAGATCGAGGCCGAGTTCCGCGAAAGCAACATGGAGCGGACGAAATTGTTCTCGGTCAGGTCTCCCAAAATCATGCCCAGGATCAAGCAAGCCACCGGATACTTGTGCCGCTGCAAATAGTATCCGGCGATTCCGGCGGCGAGCATCACCAGCATGTCCAGGGCCTGTGTCCGGTAGGAATACGACCCGACGAAGCACAGGATCATGATGATGGGGACCAGGAAGGCATTGGGCACCTGGGTGATCTTGGCGAAATACTTGGCCCCGAGAATGCCGAGGACGGCGAAGGCGACCTGGGCGAGGATCATCCCCCAGATGATGACCGCGAAGCGATCTCCGCCGCTGGTGAAGAACGCATATCCCGGCTGCAGGCCATGGATCATGAGGGCGGAAATGAACAATGCCGCCGTCGCACTGCCCGGAACCCCCAGACCGAAGGCCGGGATGAGCGATGCCGTGGTCGAGGCATTGTTGGCGACTTCCGGTGCCATGACCCCCTTGATCTCGCCATTGCCGAAATTCTCGGGTGTTTTGGAGAAGATCTTTTCCACCACATAGGCGATGAAGTTGGAGGCGTTAATGCCGAGCCCCGGCAAGATGCCGATGCTGGTCCCCAGCACCGCCGCACGGATCACCGTGAACGGCGCCCGAATCACGTCCATGCAGCCCTGCCAGACGCCCGCAACCTTGTCGTTCAGTTTGGAGATCGCCCCCAGTTCGTTGGCGAGAACCAGGACCTGCGCGAAGGCGAACACCCCAATGACCACCGGGACGAACGGCACGCCGTCCTCTAGATAGATCGTATCGAAGACGAAGCGGCGTTCGCCGGTGACGACGCTGCGTCCGACGAAGGCGAGCAGCAGGCCGAGCCCGCCCATGGCGATGCCCTTGATCGAATTTCCCTTGGAGGCCAGGGCCACCAGCGAAAGACCGACCACCGCCAGCATGAAATACTCGGGCGGGCCGATCAGAAGCGCCGCCTTGGCCAGCGCGGGACCGAGCAGCAAGAGCGACAGGACGCCCGTTATGCCGCCGATGAAGGAGCCGATGGTCGACGCACCCAAGGCACGTCCGGCCTGTCCCTTCTTCGACAAGGCATAACCGTCGAAACAGGTCGCCACGGACCCCGGCGTACCCGGCGTATTCAGCAGGATCGCCGTGACCGAACCCCCATAGACGGACGAGGCGTAGAGCGCCGCCATGAAGATGATGGCCCCTTCGACGGGCATGGAAAACGTCATGGAAAGAAAGATCGCCAACCCGAAGACCGGCCCCAGCCCCGGCGCCGCACCGATCACAAGACCGAGCACGGACCCGGACAACAGGTAGGTCAGGTTGACGGGAGAGAGAACCTCCATCAATCCGGTAAACAATGTCATCTTCCTTTACGACTTTCGTGGACGGGTGCGGATCGCCGTCCCCGGTCGGGCCGGGGACGGCACCGGACTACATGAAGGTCAGGAGCCCCTGGGGCAGTTGAACGAAAAAGACCAGTTTGAACACGTAGTAGAAGAAGAGCGTGGCCGTTACCGCCAGACTCCAGATCACGACGTGCCGTCGGCTTTTCAGAATGTAGGGCACGCCGCCGAGGACAGAGAGCGTACACAGGACGAATCCCAGGGGCTGGAAAAGCACGATGTACATCACAGCCAGCAGCGAGATTTGTACGTGGCCACTGGATAGAAATGTCATCAGGCTCGCCGGCTTCTTTTCGCCGCCCGTCTTCCCGATCGACCCGTCGACCGTAGCCTCGGTCGGCTTGGCGGACGGGATCGATGGGCGAACGCGAAGCAGGCGAAAGAGATTTCCGACACACGCAAAAAAGGTGGCGAACGCAATGACCTGGGGCAGCATTCGGCTGTTCAACCGGTACTCAAACCCACCGATGAACACGTACAGGCAGATCAGGGCCAAAATGCCCGAGATCACGACGTCGCCGTTAATACGCGATTTCGCAAGCATCTCTCGATTCCTCGACGGCGGCCGAAAAGCCTAGTTGCCGCTGAGCGACAGCAGGGCGTCCCTGGCATTGTCGGCCAGGACGTAGTTGGCCTCGATGGTCTTGGCCAGTTCTTCGGCGTTCTGAGGAACGACGTTGAACGACCTGCCCACGGCCTTTTGGAATTCCGCCGAGGTGACGGCCTTGTAAGCCGCGTCGCGCAGAATCTTGAGGGCGGCGGGATCGGTCTTCGGCGGAGCCATCAGGTTGACCGTCACGTCGTAGCCGGCGTCCTCGCCGTAAATCGACTTGAAGGTCGGCACGTTGGGAAGATGCTCGTCCTCGCCGAGGCCGAAGGTCGCCAGCACCTTGATGGTCTTGTCGCCGGCCGGTCCATAGGCGGCAACGCCGCTGCAGACCCCGACGTCGACATGCCCGCCCATGATGGCGGTCACAACGGCGCTGCCCTTGTCGAAGGGGATGCGCTGGGCCGAAAGCTCGGTCTTCGACACGAACATGGAAAGCGCCAGCGCGCTGTTCGACAGACCGCTGGTGATCGCCATGTTCAGCTTGCCGGGATTTTCCTTGTCGAACTTCACCAGGTCCTGAACGGAGTTGAAGGAGCTGTTGCCCGGCACGATCAGGACATTGCCCTCGTTCCCCGAAATGCCTACGACCGGCTCGAATTCGCGGATGACGTAGTCGACGCCACCCTCAATGTGCTGGGTAAGGATGTACGAAGGGAAATTACCAACAACCAAAGTATAACCGTCGGCTTTGGCGCGAAACGCTGCGCCCAAAGCGATCTTGCCGGAAGCACCGGGCTGGTTTTCCACCACCACGCTGGTACCCAGCTCCTTCTGCAGGAACGGGGCGAAGGTACGGGTGACGGTATCGGCCGAACCGCCCGCTCCGCGCGGAACGATGATCTTGACCGGACGATTCGGATAGTCTGCAGCCATGGCTGCCGCACCAATAACGGCCGCAGCTGCAAAAGCAACCAGCGAGCCGAAGACAGTTAATTTCCTCATAAGACTTTCCTCCTTCTTGCATTGTACTTTTGATGTATATTTTTGTTCTATTTCTGGAGGTAATCCTCCAGTTTTATGCTGTTGAGCATATCCAAGGGAACTTCACAAACTTCGGCAAAAGGCTTGTTGAAGGGCTTGGTTGCGTCGATGCCCATCTTCGAGGTGATCTTGGTTTCGGAATCCACGGTGGGATCGACGGTGGCGCCCATTGCGCCGGGAATGATGAACACGGCCTTGTCCGGCTGCGTGCGAGTAGCCAACGCCCAGAGCACCTCGGAGTCGTTGTAGATGTCGACGTCCTCGTCCACCGCGACGACATACTTGAGATGCCAGTCGCAGACGAAAGCCGCGAGGATGGCGTCGCGCGCTTCGCCGCCGACCCGTTGATTGAGCGACAAGTAGCAGATGTACCGGCCGCAGCCGCCTGGGGTCATGTGTACTTCACGGATACCGGGGCACGTGGCGCGAACCTTTTCGAAGATGACCGCTTCCTTCGGGATCGAACCGATGAGCCAATGCTCCGCGTGACCGATGAACAGCGACTGGTAGTAGGCGTCATGCCGCGCTGTCATCGCCAGAAGCTCCAGCTTCGGGTCCATGTGCGGCGTCACCACGCCACCGGCCAGGTCCTTGTAGTGGCGGGTATGCTCGCCGAGGGGGCCTTCCTCGATGCGATCGTTCCAGTCCGCCACGCATTCGAGAATCATCTCGGCATCGGCGGGCACCAGCAGCTCGTCCCCCCAGGTCTCGCTGGGGACCAGCCGCACCGGCTCGCCCAAGGCCGCGCCGGCAATCTCGTATTCCTCGGTGCCGTAGACGCCTTCCCATTGGCTGCCGAGATAGAAGCCGGGATGGTGGCCGAGGATGACCGCCATCGGGGCCTTCTTGCCGAGCTCGCCCCACTTCTTGATGTTCATGCCGGTGTGGTGATGGGGCTCGGCGTGGATGGCCGCGATCTTGTCGTCCTTGATGTGGATGCGGATCATGGCCAGGTTATAGGCGCCGCTTTCCGGATCGCGCGTGACCACCGAACCGCCGAGGATATAGGGTCCCCCATCCTGGCTGTTGTGGGTAGCGATCGGCAGGCGGTTGAAGCCGCAGGCGTCGCCGACCAGAATTTCCTCTTTGACCGGCGCGTCAGTCGCCTTGACGATCTCAGGCGGAATGCGGTTGGCGTAGCGTTTGTTCAACTCGATGGGCAGCGCCATCTTGTAGTCGTCGAGATCCATGTCGAGCGCCGCACAAAACTTCCGACGGGTCGAGAAGGAATTGAAGAACAACGGGTAGCGACTGATTTCGCCGTTCAGGTTCTTCGGACGTTCGAAGATTGTCAGAGGCTGCCGGCCCTCCATCTCCAACTTGCGGAGCACGGTCGTCGCCTCGAACTTGCAGTCCACTTCCTTGCGGATACGCAGAATCTCTTCGGGGCAGCGGGTCTCCAGCTGCTTGAGATATGTACGCAGATCCTTGGGCATTCTGTTCTCCCTGTCTGGCGATGGATGGCCCTGCGGGCCATCCAACCAGCTCTTTATTGTGTCTCTTGCGTCAGGCTGCTCCGGTCACGGGAACGATCAGTCGAAGAAGCCTTCCGGAGCCAGTTCCGGATGCGCGTGCGCCATTGCCCGGAAATGCTCCTGGTCGTTGTCGCGTTCGGTCATGTAGATGGCCCCGTCCGGACAGACCTGTGAGCACAGGCTGCAGCCGGAGCAGCGCTCCTTCTTGATGATCGCCTTCTTGTGCATCTCGATGGCGTCGTACCAGCAGACGTGGACACAGCGCTGGCAGCCCATGCACTTGGTGTAGTCGACCGAGGCGAACAGGGCTTTCACCTTGTCCACCATGTCCTGGTTGGAATAGATCCGCTTGCGCGCGACGTCCTTGACGTCCTCGATGCACGTGTAGCGACGGCGGTCCATCCAGGCATCGATGTCACGCAGCAGTTCGCCGACGTACTTCAGCCCCCGGATCATGATCGGCGAGCAGTACTGGACGGCGTCCGCCCCGGCCATGAGGAACTCGATGCAGTCCTCCCAGGTGACCGCGCCGCGCCCGCCCATGACGGCGAAGTCACAATCGGAGGCGATTTCCGCCACCCAGCGCAGGCTGACCGGCTTCATGCCCGGTCCGGTGCCCGGGGCGAGGCCGTAAATCACCGGCTGGCCGGTTTCGATGTCGACCCGCAGGGTCTTGCTGTTGGCGAACATGGTCACGCCGTCGGCGCCGGCCTCTTCGAGGCCGCGGGCCACCTTGCGGAAGTTCGACCCGTCCGGGCTCATCTTCACGAACATCGGGATCTTGATGAGGGGGCGGAGTCTCTTCACCACCTCCATGCCCTGCTCGGGATTCATCGTGTAGAAGATGCCGACGTGGTTGTCCGCCTCGCTCTTGCTGAGGCCTTCCGGCGGGAACGGGCAGCAGAAGTTGAGCTCGAGAGCGTCGCAACCGGCGGCCTCATAGGCCAGGGCGATCTCCTCCCACTCGTCGAGGGTGCGCGCCGAGAAGCTGCCGATCAGCTTGCAGTTATGTTCCTTACAGTAGGGCGCGGCCTCCTCGATGATCTTGATGAACTGCATGGGCCGGTAGCAGGAATTGTGCTCGCGGTGCATCCAGAAGTAGTTCACCGGATCGTCGTACGGATGCTCGGGATCCTTCTTGTAGTCCAACAGCTTGTACAGCGGACGCGGATAGCGCTGCAGGTACCACACGGTCGACGCCGTCTTGGTGACGATGGCGCCCAGCCCCGAGTCGACACAATTCTTGATGTGCTGCACGGTCCCGGCTGGCGGACCGCCGCCCACGACGATGGGATTCTTGAGAGTAAGGGGACCAAGTTTGGTCGTCAGGTCAGCCATGGGACGTTTTCCTCAATCGGCGTTGTGAGTTTGGAGGGTGTGGTAGCCGGTGCGTTTCCGCGCCTCTTTCAGCGGGATGCCGGATCTCACCATTTCCTCGATCTGGATTTCGGTGGCGGCGATCGCCTCGGCGATCTCCAGGACTTCGACCGCCTTGCCGGCCGGCACGCAGATGGCGCCGGTGTCGTCGGCCATGATGATGTCGCCGGGACAGATCTGGACGCCAGACACGGACACCGGCACGTTGACGGCATCGACGTACACGCGATCCTTACCGGTGACCATGTAGCAGCCCTTCGAGAAGATCGGGTAGCGGATCTTGGCGATGGCGGGGATGTCGCGGCACACGCCGTCGATCAGGGTCCCGGCGATGCCCTTGACCTGGGCGGCGATCGCCATGATGTCACCCCAGACGGTGCAGTAGTCGCGGCCGGCGTTGTCGATGACCACGACTTCGCCGGGCTCGACGTCGTCGAGGAAGTCGCCGACCGTCCCGGACGTGGCGCCGCACGGCACGTAGTGCACGGTGAACGCCTGGCCGCAAAGCGTGGTGCCGGGGACCACCGGCCGGATGTGCAGCAGCCCGCAGGCCGGCAAACCGGCCTTGTCACAGGCGTCGGATACGCTGGTCGTATCCAGTTTCTTGAACCGTTCGATCAGAGACGGGGCCAACCGAATGCTTTCCTCCATGGAACCGATCTCCTCTATTTCTGGAGCAGCTTTTCGTAGCTGTACTTGTGGTCGACCTCGAGGGCGGAGAGACCGGCGCGGATGTCCGCGGTCATGGCCTCTTCCTTCTCGAAGAGTTCCTCGGCCTTGGCCAGGACCGGCTCCAGGTGTTCCTGGGGAACGAACACCACGCCGCTGCGGTCGGCGACGACGACGTCGCCCGGGCGAACCTGCACGCCGCCGAACTGCACCATGACGTTGGTGGCGTCTTCCATGATGCGGCCACGGGCCGTGGCCACCACCGCGCCCCGTGCGTAAACGGGGAAGCCGATCTCCACGTAGTCGTCGACGTCACGGCAGGCGCCGTCGATGACCACGCCGGAAATGCCTTTCATCTGGGCGCCGTTGGCCAGGATGCCGCCCCAGCACGAGGTATCCAGGCGACCGGCATTGTCGATCACCACCACGTCGCCGGCCTTGGCCGCTTCGATGGCATGAATGCCGAGGTGGGTCTTGGACTTGGTCTCGCCGGCGGCAATGAGCTTTACCGTGACGGCCTCGCCCACGATCTTCTGAACGCCTTCGTAGATGGGACGGACTCCATAGGTGGAACCCTTCAGGCCGAGGGCATCGAGGGCGTCGGACACGTTGGTGGTCGACAGCCGCATAAAGGCCTTTCTTGTGCGATCGTCCATGATCTGCTCCCTAGTCGCTGTAGCTGATGGTGCCTTTGTCGAGGTCCACCACCACCCGGTC
>NPIG01000580.1_pt2 | contig 10927 bp, 9 predicted proteins | sample 8637441 | NCBI WGS metagenome assembly NPIG01 (sample SAMN07420675, study PRJNA396082) | bioreactor metagenome | isolation source: sample BR6 brine-fed electro-methanogenic bioreactor BR | place: Japan: Kochi | collected 2016-06-14
CCTCCGACGGAAAATGGCCCTGCTTGGCATAGAAGCCCCACAGTTCCAGCAAAGGCCCGATAGTCACATCAAAGGCGCCGCCCGTCTCCTCATGCATCCGTTGGGCCTGCAGCAACAATTGCCAGAGTTCCGCGCCCACCTGCACCGGCGCCTCGGCCGCCCGGGCATTCACCCTGGAAGTCTCGCTTTCGGGAATCCAGGTGCTGATGCGGCGTTCAAAGGCATCTATGGCATCGAATGCCGGCGCGGCAAGGTTGCGCACCTCCTCCGGAAACATCTCCGCCGATGGCGGATACAGCAGAAACACAAACTCCGTGCCCATGGCGTTGTGGTGCAGGGAAACGGTCGACGTAACCTCCGCCTCCGGGCCGGGCTGCTCCAACGGGCCCATACCCGGCGGCGCCACAGGCGCTTCCAGGGGCGCCTCGGATTCCGCGCCGTTCCCGGTGCCCGCCGGCTGCGAACACGCCAGCGTTACGCATAGTGCAGCCACGCCCACAAGGCGCACCGGTGACGCAATGCGTTTCGCGTGTAACTGTAAAAACTGACTCATTACCCTGAAATTCTCATGCCCGGGTGCGGTGACAATTGGGGCCAGAAACATCCGCTCGTGAATTATCAGGAAGTGTACCAGCCTTCGTCTGCACAGACAACCTGACACAAGCGCCCAAACGGGGCAAACACTAACGCAAAAGGGCCTTGAGGCCAATTGGAAAACCTCTGGCGCACACGTGTGCGGCCTTACTCTGCCGCCTCGCGACGCGACCCTTCCTGCCAGTCCTTGATGTTCGCCATGAACTCGGCGATCGCATTCTCGCCGACCGGACGCAGCCAACGGTTTTCTTCGTGCAGTGCCGCGTTGACGGCCCGGATACGGTTGACGTGGACCCGGTAGTCATAGAAGTAGGCGGGGCGCTGTTCACCAGGCGCCGGCCATTTCCAGAGCGTTGCCAGGTCGAGTTCGCGCCGCTCCGCACGCACGTGAAGCAGGGCCTTCGGCTGGCCTGCGGTGAGGCGCTCCATGTCGTCGAAATATCCTTGCCAGCGCCGCAGATTCTCGACAGTCAGGTAGGGGAAGGTACGCGCGTCAAAGGTGCGGGATTTGTAGGTCACTGCGCCGGGCCCCTCGCCGATGCCTGGTGGCAGCGCCATGGTGATGCGGCATTGCTCCAGTTCAGCGAGGTATGTGCGCATAACGGCGCCCGCAGCGCCATAGTGGTGGTCGGTGAATTCCCGGATAGCCGCCCCGGTATCGCAATTGATGTCCCGCATGAGCTTCAGCATCAGATAACGCTGTAGCTCCGCGAAGTTGGAGCGGCTGAGGATAGTGATATGATCGGCAAAGACGGAATCGGCCCCGGCATCTTTCATCACACGGAGGTTGTTAGTGACCCGTTCCACCATTCCGACGGGCATGTCGATGCCGGTTCCATACGGGGACGGGTATATCCAGCACATGAAAGAATGGGCAATCCTGCCCCATTCAAAAAGGTCGTTGACCGTGTCCTGTATCAACGGAACGCGGTGGTTCCGCCAATCCGCGAAATACTGGTCCTCAATCGGGGCAAAGGAAACCGTAAGATTCTCCGGCAGCATGCCGTCGCCGGGCAGCACTGGCGGGTTCTGGGTCTGGCTTCTGCGGTAGGCCGCCATCTTCACCATTACGCCCGGCCGCTTCTCCTTCAACAACCCGCAAACCTCTATCACATAATCGATGAGCGGACCGCCCTGCGTATGGTATTCCTCCTCCAAGGCCGCACAGCCGGGACAGCAACAGAACCGCCCCCCCGTATCCGCGGCCGTCAAAGTGACGTACATCCTCCTCCACCCCTTCCCCTCGGCGTGCGCGATGTCCTTGAACACGTTCCGAGTCAGTTCGGCGCGAAGGTCGGGGTTGCTGAGGCACAGTTGCCGGTCAGGCACACGTTTCCCATGTTCGTCGAGCGTGAAGAACTCCGGGTTCGTCTCGAAGTAGTCCTTCTTGTCCTGCCACGCGAACATATCGGCGTACCGGCTATCAGGCGTGGGTGGAATGTAGCCCGGCAACGTATGCGTAAATGCCGTGTACGGGATTCTGGACACGAAATGGGCTGGACGGCTTTTCCGCATCCAGCCCATGTTCACTCCGTGCTGATAGTAAAAATCGGGGTCGAAAAGTACCTGCATCTGCCTGAATTTGAAGGAGAAACTGCGTCTGAGGTCAAATGGCTCCAGGGTGATGACCGGCCTCGATGGAACCACGGGACCTTCGAGCGGCGTGTACCACCGCCACCCCACCAGTTCTTCCAGAAACAGCATCACGGCCCAGAGTTGACCGTGCATGCCCTTTCCATACAGAAAGACGTTCCCGTCCTTGCTGCGGCAGACGTGCTCCTCGTCCTTGAGTTCAGCGAGCGCGTCAGGCTCTCCAAGTCGCGCCAGGGCCGGCGCACTGAAACCGACAAAAACAGCAGGACCGGCGTTTCCAGCCGGTTCGCTTGAAACAACCCGGAAGTCAGTGCCGGTACTCTGCTTCAAGTACCCGGCCAGCTGTTGCGCCGCATAGCTGTCAACCGGCGAGGCATCCCCCGGCAACACAATCGTGCAGCCGGTCTTACCGCCGAGGCTAACCGTCCCGTTCTCAGCGGCCGGCGCCACACCACAGAGAACTGCCTGCAAAAGTGTCCATGCAAACAGGCAAGACAGCTTCTTTCGATACAACGCGCGTTTCCTTTCCAAGGTCCGCGACTGCGCATACTGACCGCATTATAGTCGGTCCCTTGCAGAGGCCGGAAGCCCGAGAAATACCGCCTTTTGTCCCTGTTCCGCTTCGTGTTACGATAGCCTCGTTTTCACGAAGCAAGACGAGAGGGGACCACATCGTGACCCGGTCGCAAGTGGCGCGAATCATTGACCATACGCAGGTGCGGGCTTACGCCACCGAGGCGGACATCCGCGAACTGTGCGCCGAAGCGCAGGCGCACCATTTCGCCGCGGTGACGATTAATCCCGCGTGGACCTCTTTCTGCGCGCGCCGGCTCGCCGGTTCGGAGGTCGGCGTGAACACCTGTGTCGGCTTCCCGCTCGGCGCGGCCACGGCGGCCATCAAGGTCGAGGAGGCCCGGGATGCCGCGCGCAACGGCGCCACGGAAATCGATATGGTCATCAATATCGGCGCCATCAAGTCGGGGTACCCGGGCTTCGTCGAACGCGAGGTCGCGGCGGTGGTGGCGGCGGTCAAGGGCGTGCCCGTGAAGGTTATCCTGGAGGCCAGCTACCTCACCGACGCGGAAAAAGTCGCGGTGTGCCAGATGGCGGTGCGCTCGGGGGCCTCCTTTGTGAAGACCGCCACCGGCTACGGGCACGGCGGCGCGACGGTGGACGACATCCTCCTGATGAAACGCGTCGTCGGCGAGCAGTGCGGCATCAAGGCGGCCGGAGGCGTGCGCACCTATGCCGATGTGATGAAGATGGTCGAGGCCGGCGCCACGCGCATCGGTACCAGCGCCGGACTCCAGATTCTCGAGGAGGCGCCCGAGTGAGCGGCGCGGCCGCATTCAACTGGCCGGCGCGCCGGGTGCTCGTGCTGGGCGGTCTCGGCTTCATCGGCAGTAATCTCGCCATCCGCTGCCGCACGCTGGGCGCAAGCGTCACGGTCTACGACTCGCTCATGGACCACGGCGGCGGCAACCCCGCCAACCTGGCCGGCTATGAGGGCGAGATGGCCGTCGTGCACAACGACATCCGCGACTACAACCTGGTGGACCGCGCCGTGGCCAGCCACGATGTCATTTTCAACTGCGCCGGGCACACATCGCACAGCTACTCGCTGGAAGACCCCTACCTCGACATTGCCATCAACTGCAAGGGTTCCATGAACGTGCTCGAGTCGATGCGCGCGAACAACCCCGGCGCCCGGCTTGTCTATATCGGCACCAGCACCCAGTGCGGACCCATGGTGCGAAGCCCCATTGACGAGCTGCACCCGGAATTTCCGCTCGATGTCTACAGCGCCAACAAAAGCGTGGCCGAGAAGTACCACCTCATCTACCACCGCGCCCATGGCCTGCGCACCACGGTTATCCGGCTGGCCAACATCTACGGGCCCCGGGCCAACATCCGCAGCGCCGACGCCGGTGTGTTGAACTTCTTCATCGGCCTCGCGCTCCAGGACAAGCCGCTCACCATCTACGGCGAGGGCCGGCAGAAGCGCAATGTGTTGTATATCGATGATTGCGTCGATGCGCTCGTGCGCGCCGCCGAATCCGAAGAAACCGTGGGGCGGGTCTTCTTCGCCTCCGGTGACGAGGAATACGCCGTCACCGATTTCGCGCAGACCGTCGTCGACATCGTGGGCGCCGGGGGCGTGCGCCATGTACCCTGGCCCGAGGACTGGGCCGCCATGGACGTGGGCTCCGTGGCCATCTCGAACGCGAAAATCAAACAGGCGCTCAATTGGCAGCCGTGCACCGGCCTACGCGAGGGGCTCGAGGCCACCCGCGATTTCTACGCCGAACGGCTCGCGGTCTACCTGCGGCGGCCCGCGCGATGAGAGGGGGCGCCATGTTCATCCAGGTGGTCGGCGCCGGCAGCTTCGGGCTGGCCCTCGCGCGCCTGCTCGCCAACAACGGCCACCAGGTGCGCCTGTGGTGCCGCGAAGAAGACGGCCCCGACAGGCTGCGCGAAACACGCGAACAGCCGGACTACCTGCCGGGTCTGCAGCTTCCAGATGCCGTCGAGGTCGGCCGGGACGTGCATCCCGATGCGGAGATTGCGGTGCTCGCGGTGCCTTCCCACGCCATGCGCGCCGTGCTCGAAACGAACCCGCTGGGGCCGGAAACTACCGCGGTGAGCGTCGCGAAGGGTATCGAAACCGAAACGCTCCTGCGCATGAGCCAGGTCATCGCTGAGGTGGCCGGCCCGCGGCCTGTCGCGGTGCTCTCCGGGCCGAGCCACGCCGAGGAGGTGGCCGCCGACCTCCCCACTTCGGTGGTCATCGCCAGTGAAGACGCCGGCGCGGCCACGCGCGCACAGACCGCGTTCTTCTCGAAGACGTTCCGCGTGTACACCAGCCCCGACGTGCTCGGTGTCGAACTGGGCGGCGCGCTCAAGAACATTATCGCCATCGCGGCCGGCGCCTGCGACGGTCTCGGCCTCGGCGACAATGCCAAAGCGGCCTTGCTCACCCGTGGCCTCGCCGAAATCAGCCGGCTCGGCGCGGCGCTCGGCGCGGAACCGCTCACCTTCGCCGGACTCAGCGGCATGGGCGACCTGGTCGTCACCTGCACCAGCCGCCATTCCCGCAACCGGCGTCTCGGCGAAGCCATCGCCAAAGGACAGAATCTCGAGGCCTATGCCGCCTCCACCCGCATGGTGGCCGAAGGCGCGCGCACAACCCGCGCCGCTCACGCCCTCGCGCACCGGCACAATGTCGATATGCCAATCACGCGCGCCGTGCATCAGGCCCTTTTCGAGAATGTGCCTGTGCGCGATGTACTCGACGAATTGCTCGTTCGCGGCGCCAAACCCGAGCGCGCCTGAACCCGCCAAACGGAACGAGCGCCCCGAACCCGGGGGCTCGAGGCGCTCAGCAATACCCTGATGCCGGTGGCGCGGCGGGTTAGATGCCGGCCCGCTTCGGGCGCGCAAGCTTCGAGTTCGGCATCTCGAACAGGCTGCCGACGCGCTCCGCCAGTTCTTCTATCTGGAACGGCTTCTTCAGGAAATCGTCGAATCCGAATTCGCTCAATTCGCGCACCTCTTCATCGCTGATAAAGCCTGAAATGCCAAGGATGCGTGTGTTGCGTGTCTCGGCACGGCCCTTCACGCGCTCGCACACCATGCGGCCGTCCATGTCGCTGAGGTGAATGTCGAGAATCACGACCTGCGGATTGTGTTCCACCACCATCGCGCCCGCATCGAACCCCGTCGAAGCCGTGAGCACCACATAGTCGTCGTCCCGCGAAAGCACCGAGGGGATAATGTCCAGATAGTACGGGTCATCATCCACCACAAGCACCCGGCGTTCGCCCTCTTCCAGGCGCTCCAACGGGATACCGTGGCTCAGCATGAATTTACGCAGACTCTCATACGGAATCCGCCGGTCTCCCCCCGGACCGAGGCGATAGCCGTCGATCTGGCCCAGGTCAAACCACCTCGAGACCGTGTCCGCCGAAACACCACAGATTGCGGCGACCTCACCGGTCGTAAAAACCCTGTTCTTCATTGCATGCCCTCTGCGTAGTGATAACGTTGATACACGGGATATTCGGCATTTACCACCCAAATTATGACAGGCATTTCCCCATTTGTCAAGCGAATAGTCAAAATATGGCGCAACAAAGGGAAGCCCCCGGCTGCGGGGGCCGGGGGCTTGCGAAATCGCTCTCGTTTGAATCAGTCGGCGGCCTACAGACCAGTCAGTGCGCCGACGATGGTGGCCACACTCGGCAGGACCGGCGGGGTCGCGCCGCTTTCCTGATTGACATACTTCACGAACTCGACGTGCCCGTCCATGTACAGGACATTGCAGCCGCCGGGCACGTGGTTGAAGTACTTCGTGGCGGCGGAGCTGCCAAGCAGGTCAAGCATGACCCACACGGTGCTCTGGGCCTGGGCGCTCTGGGCCGGGTTGTTGATGTCGGTGATGAGGAAACGCTCGATGCCTTCACGGAAACGATAGATGGTGTCGCCGCCGCCGTTGCCGGCGCCCGCTTCCACACTCACGTCTTCGTCGGCCTTGTTCTGCGCATCCAGCGCACTGGCCGGGTCCGGACTGAGGATACCCGCGCCGACTTTCTGGAGAATGCCCTCAAAACCGGCCGCAAGCTGAACCGGGGCCTGAAGGTCGCCCACGCCCGCGCCCGAAGCAAGTGTGCCAAGCAGCGGATAGGTGCTCACCGCAACGAGACCGCTCCGGTCCAGCCGGTCGAAGACCCAGCCGAAGTAGGCATAGCTGCAGTCGATCTGAGCGGGGTCTTCCTGCAGACCGCTGCCCTCGAGGTCTTCATAGTGCTCTCCACCTTCGGGGTCCGACGGGCAAACGGCGATGTTCGGGTCCGTCAGGTACTCCGGATAGAGTCCCGCCACGTACGGGCCGGCGGCGAAGGCGTCCTCGTTCTGCCAGGGATCGTACACCTGAAGCGGAGGGAACTTCTCGCCCTTCGATTCGTTGGAGTACATCTTGTACACCAGACCCCACTGCTTGAGGTTGTTCTGGCAGCTCGCGCGGCGCGCGGACTCACGCGCACGGGCAAGCGCCGGGAGAAGGATGGCCGCAAGAATACCAATGATGGCGATAACGACCAACAGTTCGATGAGAGTGAAACCCTTTCTACGCATACCAGTCTCCTTGTTGTTAGGTTTCCCCACAAAAACAGAAAATAAGCCCAAGCACGCTTGACCTGAGGAAACTCGTCAAGCGTGCGGCGCACTATAGCACATCGCCGGACCAAAGGCAAGCTTTTTTTCTCTGTGCGTTGAAAGGCCATAAACCATTATCCGCATTTCATTTATGAAATCTCGTGACTCGGAAAAGTGCGCTAATCTCTTAATAGGATGCGCGTTTTGCGGGTGACAATGCCCATAAATATAATGTAATCAATTAAAACGGGAATTGAAGGGAATTCAGCGGCACTTGGCTGGAAACTACCCGGTATGTGACAGGATGTCCAGTAACTGCCGAGGTGGTCATAAGTCGCAGGACGTACACCATCAATCGTACGATGGGAGAGCGCTCCCCCGCGCTAGTCTTCTAGGCAGACAAGAATTCAGACCGGTAGGCGGTGGGCGATGCGTCAGTTCGACGTCAGAGCGGAAACCGCCTGCCACACGGACACGCAACGGCCTATGCCTGAATTCACCGGGGCGGGGCCGTTTTCCTCGTAGCGCAGAAAATCGACGTGCCCGTCCATGAAGAGGATGTTTGAACCACCAGGAATGTGGTTGTACTGGGACACATCAATGCCGATGAGGTCGCCCATGATCCAGACCTCGCTCTGGGCCATGCTCGATGCGGCGGCGTTGTTGATATCGGTAATGAGAAACCGCTCGATACCCTCGCGCAACCGGTAGACGGTAGTGCCTCCGCCGTTCCCCGCGCCGGCGGCGACCTGCACATCTTCATCGGCGCCCGAGTCGTCTCCGGTCAACAAGAAGGGAATGGCCACATTCTGGATGCCCTGGACCACCTGAGTGGGCGCCAGTCCTTCCACATTGACGAGCGGCAGCGTCGTCAGGTCGCTCTGGTCATCCGTGCTGTCGGCCCGGTCGAAAACCCAGCCCAGGTAAAGATAACTGGCGTCGACAAGCCGCATGCCCCGGTCCATGCTGTTGCAGGGCACGTGCAAGTCCGGCTCGCCCGTGATGGGGTTACCCAGCGATTCAGGCGTGTGTTGCGCGTCCGAAGGGCACACGACAATGGCGGGGTCCGTGAGATACTCCGGGTAGAGCACGCTCAGCAGCGGGCCGCCCGCGATGACGCCGCTTCCGCCGTCCAGGGGAAAACCGGCCTGTCCGCAATCCTGTGTCGGCAGACTCTTCATACAGACCGGGGGATACCGTTCCCCTTTCGCCTCATTGGCGTACATCTTGTACACCAGACCCNNGGTTGTTCTGGCAGCTTGCCCGTCTTGCAGACTCGCGGGCACGTGCCAGCGCGGGAAGCAATATCGCCGCGAGAATTCCGATGATGGCAATCACCACCAGAAGCTCAATCAGGGTGAAACCTTTACGTGCCATGATTCTGCCGTTCCTCATGGTATCTGCGCCCGCCGGAGCAAACGCCACACCATGCACCGGCAAACGCGAAAACTTGTCGCGCCCTGCAACAGATGCCGCTACGGGCTCTCCCGCAAAAAACTCGCATCCCGCAGACCGCACCCTGGAAATCGCACTGCTCTTCCGCCTGCCCCGCGCATGACCTGAACGGAAGCGTGAGTATAGCCTATTGGCCTTTGGTATGACAACACGGAGACGCCGCCCTCTGAGCCATCGGGCCTTGAAGACCACCCAGAAAATTTCCCCGTAGCGTGCGCGCGGAAACCGCGCGCACCCGGACCCGCCCCGCCAAAGACAGTCTTTTCCTACTGCCGGCGTGACGCCACCAACCAGCCCACGCCAGCCGTGCCACTGAGCAGGCCGGAAACCGATGGGGTCCCCAAATCAATACTGTTCGGCAGGCTGAGGTCCATGCCCAGAAGGGATGCAGTTTCATAGCCGGCAAAGGAAACCGCGACCAGTGCCAGACCCATGGCCGCTATGCGCACCCCGAAAACAAAAGGTTTGGGGACGAGATTACCTGACTTCGCACTCATCTTCGCACTCCGTGAACTTTGTCGTTCTCCGCCTTCATCCTCGCGGTATAGCCTCCGCGCGGTTACCCCCTTACTGGAAACAAACAGTTTCCGCTCCGTGACTATTCCTGTCCCCGGTGTGCAAGCGCCCACATTACACAGCGATGTCCCCCGGTCCACTCCGGACCGGGGGACATGTGAATGGCAGGCTGTCAGATAATCAGTTGGCCACCGCGAAGAGGGGCGCAAGCACGAGCGAGATAACGCACATCAGCTTGATGAGGATGTTGATCGAGGGGCCGACCGTGTCCTTGAGCGGGTCGCCGACCGTGTCGCCCACGACCGCCGCCTTGTGCGCCTCGGAGTTCTTGCCGCCGAAGTGGCCTTCCTCGATATACTTCTTGGCGTTATCCATGGCCCCGCCGCTGTTGGCGGTCTGGATGCCGAGCATGACGCCGGTGGCGATGGCGCCCACCAGCATGCCCGCAAGGCCCGAAGCGCCCAGCAGGAAGCCAATGATGACCGGAAACAGAATCGCCAGGCCGCCCGGGAGCAGCATGCCGCTGATGGCGCCCTGGGTCGCGATGCTGACGCAAGTGGTGCTGTCGGGCTTGACGCCTTCCTCGCCTTCGCGCAGACCGGGAATTTCCTTGAACTGCCGCCGCACTTCAAGAATCATGGTGTCGGCGCATTTGCCGACCGCGCGGAACAGCATGCTCGAGAAGAAGAAGGGCATCATGGCGCCAATCAACACGCCCGCAAGGATCATCGGGTCGCTGACGCTCACCTTGGTCACATTGGCCGCCAGCATGAACGCGCTGAGCAGGCCAATGGCCGCGAAGGCGGCCGAGCCGATGGCGAAGCCCTTGCCGATGGCCGCCGTCGTGTTGCCGACCGCGTCCAGGTTGTCGGTGATCTGCCGGACTTTCGGGTCCATGCCGGCCATCTCCGCGATGCCGCCGGCATTGTCGGCGATGGGGCCGTACGCATCGACGGCAACAACCATGCCGGTGGTGGCCAGCATGCCGAGGGCCGCCAGAGCGACGCCGTAGACGCCGGCGAGGTAATAGGCGGCAACCACGGCGATAGCCAGCACAACAACCGGGGCGGCCGTGCTCTGCATGCCCACGGCGGTGCCGTCGGTCACGGCAATGGCCGGGCCGGTCTGGCAGCGCTCAGCCAGCTTCTTCACGGGACTGTACTTGCTTGAGGTGAAATACTCGCTGACGAACCCCACAATCATGCCGGCCACGATGCCGACCACGCAGCTCACGGCCGGGCCGTACCACTGATAGGTGACCGCGTCGAGGGTGAACTCGGTGCCCTGCCAGAAAGCGTAGCCGAACACGCCGATGATGGCGAGCACGGCGCTGATGTACGTGCCCATCATGAGCGCGCTCTGCGGATTGCTCGCGGCAAACATCTTGACGTAGAAGACGCCGATGATCGAGGCGATGATGCCGATGGCGGCCACGGCGAACGGAAAGGCCCGCACGTAATCGCTGGTGCCGGGCACCTGCATGATGATGGCCGCGATCGCGAGGCTCGCGATGATCGACTCGACATACGACTCGAGCAGGTCGGCGCCCAGGCCGGCCACGTCGCCCACGTTGTCGCCCACGTTGTCCGCGATGACGGCCGGGTTGCGCGGGTCG
>NPIG01001627.1_pt1 | contig 10908 bp, 7 predicted proteins | sample 8637441 | NCBI WGS metagenome assembly NPIG01 (sample SAMN07420675, study PRJNA396082) | bioreactor metagenome | isolation source: sample BR6 brine-fed electro-methanogenic bioreactor BR | place: Japan: Kochi | collected 2016-06-14
CCCGGCCAGCGGGTAGATACGGGTTCTCAGCCGAAGGGCTCATGAATGGTCCGGGTTGGCCAGAGCCCGAGCCGTACGCTCACAGCGGCGCGGAACCCTCCCAGCGAAGCGGCAAGCCGGTGGGGTTGCCGCGTGCCTGCGCCCGTTCGGGTTAGACTCTGGCCTCCTCGGAGAAGGAGAGAATCATGCTCTTGCGCGCGCGCTGGTGGTCGGTCGCCGTCCTCACGGCTTCGCTACTCGGGTGCTCCACACCCGAGGCTCCGCATCCACCCTCGACCGAGAGCGCCGAGATTCCCGTCGGCACCGGTGTCGCCCGCGCTGCCGACGGGCTCGAGATCGCCTACACCGTCCGCGGCGAAGGCGAGACCGCTCTCGTCTTCGTGCACGGCTGGTCCTGCTCGCAGGAGTTCTGGCGTGAGCAGGCCGGTCCGTTTGCACTCGAGCACGAGGTCGTCACGGTCGACCTCGGGGGGCACGGACTCTCCGGCACCGATCGTGAGCCGTGGTCGATCCTCGAGCTCGCCGGAGACGTCGTCGCCGTGGCCGACGCGCTTCAGCTCGAGCGCATCGTCCTGATCGGGCACTCGATGGGCGGACCCGTCAGCCTGGAGGCCGCCCGCCTCATGCCTGGGCGGGTACTCGGTGTCGTCGCGGTCGACACTCTCCACGACGTCGAGGTCGAGATTCCCCGCGACTTCGTCGAGAAGACCGCCCCTGCGCTCAGAGCAGACTTCGCAGGAACGATGGCAGGATTCTTCGCAGGCATGGGCGGCCCCGAGCTCGAGGAGGATCTCCGCGCCTGGCTCGTCGACCGCGCGAGCGCGGCGGATCCCGATGTCGCCATCGCGCTGCTCGAGGACTTCCCGGAACTCGACCTGCCGGTCATGCTCCGAGCCGCCGCCGTCCCCGTGCGCGCGATCAACGCCGCCCAGCCCGAGACGAAGATCGAGGCCGGGCGCCGCCACGGCGACTTCGACGCCGTGATCCTCCCGGAGTGTGGACACTTCCTGCACCTCGAGAAGCCCGAGGAGTTCAACGCCCTGCTACGAGAGCAGCTTGAGAGTTTCGAAGGGGCGGCGACGGCGACGCCTCTGCCCGCCGGCTCCTGAGGAGCTCCCGGGGCCGCGGCCGTCCATCTACTCCTTCGCCGCCAGCCGCGCGCGGACCCTCTCCGCCGCAAACGAGAAGTGCTGCTGAACGATCACCCAGCCGCGTTCTCGCTTCTCGAGCACGCCGGTCCATCGCGTGTCCTTCCAGCAGCCGGGCTCTCCGTCCCAGGTGTAGCAGTCGTCGAGCTCACCCGAGAACCACGCCACGTCGCCGGCGCGTGAGAAGTGAATCCTGAGCTCGCGCAGCTCGAAGGAGGTCGCGACGAAGCGCGGGTCCATCCAGAAGTCGAACTTCTTCTGGAACGCCGCCCATCCGATCGTGGGCTCGTGACGCTCCGGTGTGAACGAGGTGTAGTTCTCATCGGCCGCGATCACCGCCTCGAGGCGCGGCCGGTCCTTGTCGAGCGCCCAGAGGAAGCAGTCCCTCACCGCGCGCTCCACGGCAGCCCGCTCCGCGTCCTCCGTCGCCTGCTTCTCTCGTGGCGCTTGCTTGCCCACGCAGCTCAACGCCAACCCAACAGCAGCGATCACGAGAATCGTGTGGTGCGGCTTCATTGCGCCTCCTCCTGGGGAGTCTAGCCGGGCGCCGGATGCTGCGAGAGCTTCCTGGGCGCCGTTCACTCCTCCGTTTCGTCCACCCGTCCTCCTCCCCACCCCACCTGTCCGCCCCCACGGCGTTTCCCGGTTGCTGGGAGGCGATGCCCCGCGCGCCCTGGTCTGCATTTCTCTCGAAAGAGGTGCTCACCAATGGCCGCCGGCGGTGTCTAGCTGGGTGAGGACGAACCTTGGATACGATCGACATCGCCCTGGTCGCACGCACTCTCGAAGGCTCGCTCGAGGCCTACGACCAGCTCATGCGCCGCTACGAGAGGCTGGTGTACCGGGTAGCCCGTGGCTTCGCCGGCACCCACGAGGGTGCGCTCGACATCTCGCAAGAGGTCTTCCTCAAGGCGTACCGGAAACTCTCGACGCTCGACGCCGAGGGGTCGTTCAAGGCTTGGCTGATTCGCATTGCCTATCGCGAGAGCTCGAACTGGCTGCGGGCCGAAAGGCGCCGCGGCGAACACGTCGAACTCGAGGGAGAGAGTCAGCCCGAGATCTCGGAGGGTCCGGACAACGCGCTGCTGCGCGGTGAACAACGCTCTCTCGTCCTCGAGGCTCTCGAACGCATCAACCCCCGCGGACGGCGGGCCGTGTTCCTCCGCTACTACGAGGATCGGCCGATCCGTGAAGTCGCCGCGTTGCTCGACTGCAGCGAAGGCGTTGCCAAGAACATTCTCTTTCGCAGCGTGCGCCGCGTCCGAGACGCCCTCGGAGCTTCGCGATGACGAGGAGTTGCCGAGGAGAGGGACACCGATGAACCGCTGCCAGGACCAAGAGCTCCACCTCGAGTCTCTCTTCGCCGGAGCGCTGCCCGAGGACGCGCGGCGAGCGCTCGACGAGCACGCAGCCACCTGCCCTTCGTGCCGGGAGCTCCTCGCGCTACACGACACCCTCACCGTCACTCCCCATCCCGAGCCGACCGATGCGGCCTTCGCCTCGATGCGCGCGCGGGTGCTGCTCCGGCTGCGCCAGGAGGAGGCCGCTGGCCGCCGCGCTCTCCCATGGGGCCGCATCGCCGCGCTCGCCGCCGCGCTCCTGCTCGCGGCTCTGCTCGGCTACGCGGGTGGACAGACCGGCGGCGCGACACCCGGTCATACTCACTCCTCGCTCGTCGCCGAGCTCGACCAGCGCGCCGCAGAGAACGTCAGCTTCGCCGACAGCGAGGCGACCCCCTACGTGTTCCGCAACCTCCGCCTCCGCACCCACCCGAACGGCCAGGTCGGCCTTCGCTTCGAACTCGCCACGGAGCTCGAGCTCGAACGCCCGATCGACGACCCGCTCGTCCGGGAGCTCCTCGTCCAGTCCCTACTCGACCGGGACTCGCTCGTCACGCGTTTCGACGCCCTCGCCCTCGCTCCCCGCGTGATGGACCCGATCGTCCAAAGCGCCCTCGAGCGCAGCCTGCGAGAGGACCCGAGTCCCGCGGTGCGCGCCCACGCCCTCACCGTCCTCGCAGAGCTTCCCCCGAGCGAAGCCCTCGTCGACCTGATGCTCGCCGTTCTAGGCGAAGACGAGGCCGTGCAGCTCCGGCTGCTCGCCATCGACTACCTCGCCAGCGCAGGCCTCTCCCAAGACACCCTGCGCGACACGATCCTCGAGGCCGCGGACACGAAGCAGCGACCCGCTCTGCTCTCCCGCCTCGCCGATGCCATCGATTCCTGAGCCCGTCCCGGGCCCTCTCGTAGGAGCCGTCATGTTCAAGAAGCGTCTGACGATCCCCACTCTTCTACTTCTCCTCCTTGCTGGCCTCTTCGTTTCCGTAGCGGAAGAGCACCGCGTCGAGCTCCCCGCGACACCCGGGCAGCAACTCTCGGTCGATCTCGGCTCGGGCGGCTCGCTCGAAATCGAAGGCTGGAACAACGCCGCGGTCTTGATCGAGGGCGAGGTCACCGGGCGCAACGCGGCCGATGTCGACGTCGTGATCGGACCGACGAGCGACGGTGTGGAGCTTCGCACCAGCCTCGAGAAGAAGCGGCGCGGATCGGCGATCTCGCTCGAGGAAGCAAGCCGCTGGGAGGTCCGGGCGCACTTCAAGATCAAGGTCCCCGAGAACTTCGACCTCAAGCTCGACACGATGGGCGGCGGTATCGAGATCCGCGGAATCAATGGGACGATCACCGGCCGCACGATGGGCGGTGAGCTCGAGCTCGCCAACCTTCGCGGGAAGATCCGTCTCAAGACGATGGGCGGGCAGGTCCGGCTCGTCGACTCCGAGCTCGACGGCAAGGTGACGACCATGGGGGGCGAGGTCTTGTTCCGCAACGTCACCGGTGACGTGCGCGGCAGCTCGATGGGCGGTGGCGTCCGCTACGAGAACAGCAGCGCCGGCGGTGGCAGCGACGAGATCCGCATCTCCTCGATGGGCGGGAAGCTCGAGCTCGACGAAGCGCCCGCGGGAGCGCACCTCAGCACCATGGGTGGCAACATCGACGTCGGCATCGTGAAGGATCACCTCTACGCGAAGACGATGGGTGGCGACATCGACGTCCAGGAGGTGGACGGCTCGGCGCGGCTGACCACGATGGCGGGCGACATCCACATCCGGCTGGTTGGAGACCCGGGCGCCAAGGGCGTGGAGCTCACCTCCTACAGTGGCGACATCACGCTCGAGATTCCCGCGGGGCTCGACGCCGAGTTCGAGATCGAGATCGCGTACACCCGCGAGTACAAGGGCAGCGCGGACATCGACGCCCCGTGGGCGCTCGAGGTGACCCGGACGGACACCTGGGACCACGGCCATGGGTCGCCGCGCAAGTACATCCGCGGCACGGGAACGCGTGGGAGCGGGCGGAGCCCGATCCAGATCCGCACGATCAACGGCGACGTGCGCATCGTCGAGCGATGAGCGGGCGGCGGCGCGGGTGACACACCCGCGCCGCTTCCCCGTAGGAGTCCGAGCGGCAGGGGACCGCGAGAAGGAATGGCTCAGGTCAACGACCCGTGCTTCGCGAATCCCAGGCGCACGGGAGCATGGCACGAGGATTCGCGGAAGAGGGGGCTCAACCTGAGTCGTTTCGGCCGCGAAGCTTCCTGCCGCTCGAGCGACGAATCACTCGGCGCGCCTCACGCGCTCCTTGAGGCGGCGGATGTGCCCCCGTCCCATCCCCTTGACCTCGCAGCCGAGCTCGAGATAGCGCGTGATGCGCGCGTCGTCGAGGACGCAGAAGCAGTCGACGATCAAACACGGCCCTCCGACCGCTTCGACGACGCGCTCCGGGTCGAGTTCGAGATACGGCGCGTGGCGGACAGCGAGGACGATCGCGGCCACACCGTTCATCGCCTTCCAGAGCTTCGTCTTGATCCGCAGCTCGGAGAGCTTCTCCTGCCGGTTGAAGAAGCGCGCCCAACTGTAGTCGGGGTGCGGGTAGCTCTCCTGGGCCTCGAGTTCCCACCAGTGTTCGACGTAGGGGTCGTGGACCCGCAGCTCCGCACCCATCTCCGTCAGCCGCCTCACGATGAGCTCCGAGCCGGAGTACCGCGTGTCACCGACATCCTCCCGGTAGGCCGCACCGAGCAGGAGCACGTCGGCAGCGGCGATCGGCCGCCCCATGTTCCGCAGCCCGTCGCGCACGAGCTGCGCGGCGTGCATCGCCCGCGTGTCGTTGATGTCGATCGCGAGCGGAGTGATCTTGAAGATCTCGTCTTCGAAACCGTGGATGTGCCGGTAGGCCCACACCCCGAGCCCGCCGTCCTTCGGCAGGCAGTAGCCGCCGATCCCGGGCCCGGGGAAGATCATGTTGGAGTGGGTCGGGCGGACCTTGACCGCCTCGATCACCTTCTTGAGGTCGACTCCGTTGCGCTCGGCGAAGAGCGACCACTCGTCGAGGAAGGCGAGAATCGTCGCGCGGTAGCTGTTCTCGACGATCTTGGCCGTCTCGGACTCGATCGGGCGGTCGAGCACCGTCAGCGGGAACTCCTCCGTGTTGAGGATCTCGGTGAGGAAACGGCGCACCCCCTCGCGCGCGGCGTCGTTGACGCCGCTGCACACCCGCCAGAAGTCCCGAATGGAGCGGACGTACTCGCGGCCCGGCATCACCCGCTCGTAGCTGTGCGCGAGCAGGGGATCGCTCTCGATCTTCCTCTTCCGGAACTCCTTCTTCATGATCGGGAACGCGATCTGCTCCGTCGTCCCGGGCGCCACCGTCGTCTCGATGAGAACCAGCGCCTCCGGGCGGATCTTCTCGGCGATGATCGCCATGCTCGCCTGGAGGGCGTCCATGTCGGCCTCGCCGTCGCGGCAGTCTCCGAGGGCGTTCTTCAGGTAGTCGCACTGCACGTCGACGACGACCACGTCGGCGAGGCTCAGCGCGTCGTAGGTGTAGGTCGCCGTCAAGGTCTTCTTCTCCTTGACGCAGCGCTCGATCATCACGTCGACTTCCGGGTCCTCGGACTTGACCGGAGACTGCCCGCGCTTGAGCAGCGGGATCTTCCAGAAGCTCCTCACACTGGGGCGCTGCATCCCGATGACGAACTTGCCCGGCTCGCCGGACTCGCGCGTCGAGTCCGCAACCACGGCGGCCATGACTGCGCCGACGAAGCCGACCCCGACGACGACGACGATCTCCCTTCCCTTGTCGCGCTGCTTCTTGACCAGCTTGGCGAGGCGCTCGAACTCGGCCTTGGTCTGGGCTTTCGTCGGAATGGCGAAGCGCTCCCCCGAAGGACTGACGGAGTACTGTTTGGTGGCCACGGGGCCCTCCTGGCGGCGGGGGTCCCAGTCTTTCAAAGCGATGCCCACCCCGCAACGCCCCTGAGGTGACCCCGGAAAGGTGCGGCGCCCGCGCGGCCCGCCGCTCGCCGTCGACCGGCGCGAGTTCGCGATCCCCCGCCGAGCGCTCGTCCGTGTCTTTCGCCACGTACCGCCCACGCGCCGTACATTGACGTCGCCATTCTCTGTTCCCGTGACTCTTCGAGTGGTGGACTACGCGGAGGCCTTCGCCGTTTCGCGCGGGATTCGCGCCACCTCGCAAGGCCGCGACTTCAGCGTGCCGTCGTAGTGACGCTGTAGCTCCCGCGGCAACCCGACACGCCTCGGGAAGAGGCGCACGTGGAAGATCTCCTCCGGCCGGAGCGGCCGCGTCGTCAACCCGAGCAACATCGCCGGCGTCGTCTCGCGGAGCTCCTTGCCGCGCCGCTCGCTGATCCCTTTGATGTTGTTGCGGTAGACGCGGTAGATCATTGCGCGGGCGACCAGCCCTGCCGTTGTTTTCGCGAAGCCGAGCGTCTCTCGCGTGTGATTCTTCGAGCTGTGGCGAATCAGACGATGCTCGTGGTTGACAGGCCAGAGGATGTGCCCGGGCGCCTCGCGGTCCGCTCGGCTCGAGATCGTCTCGTGGGTGATCGTCATCTCGCCGGATAGCGACGCGACGGCCCGCGCCGTTGGCTTGTCCTCGTCGGTGAGTAGGCGCAGGGGCCAACCAGGCGGCAGAAGCTCCCTGAGACGTCGTATCGCCTGTTTGCAGGTCCGCGTTGCGACACCCTTTGGAGGCCTCCCCATCACCTTCTCGCGCTCGGCGGCCTTCACTTTCTGTGCGGGTGTCATCGTGCCGCCGCGCACGAGGCCGACGTAGTCGATGTCGAGCCAGAACAGGGTGTCGCCCGCGATCGCCGTGTTGAGGTCGCCGGGCTCGAACTGACTGCCGGCGAAGGTCCGCAGACCGTCGAGGATGATCGGCACCTCGAGCCGGCCGCGGAGCTGTGCGAGCTGCGTCAGCGAGAAGAGGAGCGCCTGGCCCGCCATGAGCGGGATCATGCCCTGGACCTCGCGGACTCCCAGTTCCTGGACGCGCGCGGTCTGGCGCGCCGACGAGCCCTCGCAGAGCTGCTTGAAGGCCCTCCCCAACACGTCCGCGCGGTGGCGGCGGTAGAGCAGGAAGAAGGTCGACGACGAGAAGTTGCGTCCGCACTCGTTGCACGTAAAGCGGCGCACGATGCCGGGTTGGCGGCGGGTGGCGCGGGTGCCGCGGCGCTGGAAGCGGTAGCGCACCCCGTCGCCCGGCTTGAGTTCGTGGTGCGCGCACTCCTCGTGCGGGCAGAAGGTCGGGACGAAGCGCTCGACGTCGCGGCGCGTGAAGTGCTGGGGCTCGGCCATGCGCGATGAAAGCGCGGATTCGGGCGCGGTGGGGTGCGGCGGGCGGCGGGTCCTCCCGAATCCGGGACGTCGGCGTGGAAGTCTCGCGTCTTCTGCGGGTTGGCCAGGAGTCCGCACCCTTCCGGGGTCACCTCAAAAAAGGAGGGCCGACCCGAAGGCCGGCCCTTTCTGCTAACCAGAACGAGTCTGGCGTTGAGCGCTACTGCTACGGACAGCCCGTGACGGTGCTGTCGCGGTCGCCCTGCTCGCTGGCGCCACCGGAAGACCAGGTGTCACCGTCGTGGCGGGCGAGGTACCAGAAGCCACCGTTGGTGCTCGGAGTGGCGGGGTCAGTCGCCGTGAGATCCGAGCCGTTGTCCTCGAGGCAGGTCTGGCCGGCCCAGGAGCCGGAGCTCAGCGCCGCGAGGTCACCGCGCGTGACGTCGAAGAGCGCCACACAGGAGCTCGACGAAGCGCCGTTCCAGTCGAAGACCGTCTTCGAGCTGAACGCGAGGTCGGTGGTCATGCACGAACGCGGCGGCAGGTCGGAGGCGATGATACTCGCCGTGCCGTTGCAGCTCGTTGCGGAGCTGCAGCGGACCTCGACGGAGTACTCGGTCTCCAGCGTCGGGCTGACGAGCGCCTCCGGATCGGAGAGCCAGTCACGCACCACCGCGCCGGTCTGGTCGGTGAACTTGTACTCGAGAGCACCTTCAATGCACGCATCGGCAGCGCTCTTCGAAGCGTCGAGCAGGAGCGCACGACCCGGGGCACGGGCCGAGGCGCTGTTGTCACTCGCGTCGACCACGCCCTCATCGTCGTAGTCGCAGTGTGCGAGCTGCGCGTCCGAGCAGGCGAGAGCCGGCAGGCTCAGGCCGTCCCGGCTGGTGCGCGGGTAGGGAAGGACCGAAAGCCGCGCATCGACGGCGGTGCAGATGACACCGTCGCAGACCTGCGGAGTCGGGTCGGGCGAGTTGTCGACGACGACGTCGAAGTCGGAGTTCGACGTGTTCGTGATGACGATGTCATCGATGAACCAACCGTCGTCGCGGTTCGTGCAGTTCTGCTTGTCCCTGGTGCATGTGTCGAAACCCGGGATACCCATGGGCGAGACGTGGAAGCGGAGCAGGATCTTGCGACCGCGGAACTTCTGCAAGTCGTACTTGCGGAAGGCCCAGAGGCCGCCACCGATGCCCTGACCCGTCTCGTAGATACCCGCTGCGGGGAGATTGACCGCGCCGGTCTCCGGGAAGCAGATGCTCGCGAGCGTCACCTGCGTGCCGTAGAGCACCACCAGGTTGTTGTTGGGTTCACGCGTACGGCCGAGACAGCTATCGACCATCTGCGGGAAGCAGGTGCTCGACGGACCGAGGATCGACGAGTTCTCGAAGAACTCGGTCTCGACGGAACCATCGTCCGCCGGGTCGTACTGACAGTTGATCGAGTTCGAGGGGCGGTAGCCCTGCTCGGTGTTGAAGAAGGCGGTGAGCTTCTCCCAGTGCTCCGAGTTGTCCTCGTTGCCCGCCTCGTTGGTGTCGCACTCGTTGTTGTTGTTCTCGTCGACGCAGACGTAGGTCGCAGCGGCCTGAACAGCGCCACCGAAGGGCACGCTGAAGAGCCGGTAGTCCGTGAGGGAGATCTGCGTCCAGTAGCTGAGCTCCGCCGGGTCCATTCCGAGCTGGATGTTGTTCTGGGTCTCGACCCAGCGCATCCGGTTCTCGTAGATGGACATGCCGTCTTCACCGCCGGCGTTGGCGTCCCGGAAGGTGCCCATGTGGAGAGAGGCTGCGCCGTCGTTGTGGACGCCGTCGCCCCGCTTGATCGACTTGATGTGACGGGGCTCGCAGGTGCTCGCCTTCTGGCTGAGACAGCCACCCGAGGCTGCGAGGTGCCAGTCGTTGTCGGAGTTGGAGTAGCCCTCACCGATCTCGCAGAAGTTGAACGGATCGATGTTGTTGCCCTGCGGGTTGGACGGGTCGTTGTACTGGCAGCGGTTGTCGTCCAGCTCGCTGTCGCGATCACCCGTGTTCATCGGGACCCACGAGTTGAAGAGATCGGCGTCGCTCGAATAGCTCTCGAAGTCCTCGGTCCAATCCGTCGCCGTACCCGGCGAGCCACTGAGATCGAGGTTGTGCACCACATTGAAGCTCTGACGAACGGCGGTGCCGAAGAGCGGAATGTCGAACTTGCCGACGTCCCGGATCACCGGAGAACGGCGGCCTTCACCGATCGCATCGGCGGTGGCCTTACCGAGCGCACGCATGGTGACGATGAACTCGGAGGCGAACGCGCTGCTGGTGTCGCCGACGGGCCGCGTGACGTCCTTCGCGATGAAGCTGAAGGTGTCGTCCTTCGCGGTCCAGTCGCCCTCACCGTTGAGCCCGCGGGGCTCGAGGGCGGCGATGCGGATGACATCGTCGGTCAGGCAGTCGACCTTGTCGCTGTTGGTGGTCAGCCTGAGCTCGATGTCCTCGATGCGGAAGTCGCTGAGGTTACGAACGGTCACGGTGATGGTGACTTCCTCACCGGGATCCGCGTAGCCGTCGCCGTCGCCGTCGTCCGTGGTCTCGACCGTCGAGATGATGACATCCGCGACGTCGAAACGCGCGACGGTGGCGTCGCCGATCGGGTTGTCGAGACAGCCGCAGCTGTCGTCGGAGTAACGCGCGGCCTGGCCCCGCAGGTGGGGGGAGCGGCCGGCGGCCAGCTTGGAGGTGGTCGGGCAGAGTTCTTCGATGTTGTCGATGGTGCCATCGCCATCATCGTCGAAGCCGGCGACGCCAGGCTGGCCGTCGGGGCCGACGTTGACGTCGTGGACGCCGTCGTCCTGGTCGAAGTAGAGCGCCGTCACCGAGGGGGTGTCGACGTAGTTGTAGGCGAGGTAGACGAGGCCGTCGCCAGCCTGGCGGATCTGCGTGCTCGTGAGGATCACGCCCTCGAAGTGGTTGCCGCCGGGGCTGGTGGGATCGAGGCAGTAGGTCTCTCCGGAGCGCTCGGCCTCGGAGTAGGCCTCGATCTGGACTTCCATCGTGCCGTCGCCGTCACAGTCGATAAGGTTGCCGTCGGGCACCGGATCCGTGACGCTGACGGCCAACGCCTGGTCACCGTCGTAGGTCGAGTTGGTCT
>NPIG01001628.1_pt1 | contig 10908 bp, 9 predicted proteins | sample 8637441 | NCBI WGS metagenome assembly NPIG01 (sample SAMN07420675, study PRJNA396082) | bioreactor metagenome | isolation source: sample BR6 brine-fed electro-methanogenic bioreactor BR | place: Japan: Kochi | collected 2016-06-14
CAACCCCAAGCACCAGATACAGGAGTGGCAGGTACTCATCCACCATCGCCGCTCCCCCCCCCGGGCCTTGGTCCGTTTTCTCCTGAAGAGATCCTCCCGCTCCATCTCCTCAAGATAATCCGAGATATATGCAATGACTCTTTTCAGCTGTGGGATCATGATCGAATCAAGGGCATTTGCCCGCCGCCGGACTGACGTGATCCGGGACGAGAGGCGGAGGAGTGCGCCTTCCACCTCGGCGAGACGGATGGCGGTGGCAACTGCCTCTTCTGCAAGATCAGAAGCAAAATCCAGCCTCCCTGTAGCTACCGAGAAGCCGTATCCGGGGACACGCCCCTCCCTGAGCGGATCCGGGAGATCGAACCGGGGAACACCCACCCCCATGATACCCTTCTTAATTGCCGGAATATCGGGGATGCTCCGCTCCACGGCAGCACAGCTCTCCACCTCCCGGTGTGTCGCCGCCATCTCTGCTGCAAAGAGGGCAGGATATGCCGCTGCAAATGCCTCCTCCATCTTCCTCCTCAGCTCATCCCGGCGTTTTGTAAGGGAGAAGAACTCCATCACCATCGCATCAAGCTTCTCCCTGAGGAGTTCATGCCCCTTCTCCGCGATAACCAGCCTTTTTCTGGACTTCAGCAGTTCAATCCGTGTCGGGCGTGTGCCGGCAGGGAGCCTCCTGCTCACCCGGTGCCACCCCGGTAATAGTCGTTTATATACTTTGGATCGATCCTCTTCAGCTCATCTTTTGGGAAGATAGAGAGGAGCTCCCATGCCTGGTCAAGGGTTTCATCAAACGACCTCCCCTCATCCCGCTTCTGGCCGACAAACTCATGCTCGAACCGATCAAGGAAGGTCAGGTACAGACGGTCACCATCAGTCAGCCCTTCATCGCCGATCACCGCCACAAGCCCGGCAAGCCGCCGGCCCCGGGCATAGGCGGCATAGAGCTGGCTTGAGACATTCGCATGATCCGCCCGTGTCCTTCCATCCCCGATTCCTCCCTGCATCAGCCGTGACAGGCAGGGGAGTACATCAATCGGCGGATAGATTCCTTTTCTGTGCAGTTCGCGTGAGAGGACGATCTGGCCTTCGGTGATATACCCGGTTAAATCAGGCACAGGATGGGTGATATCATCATCCGGCATCGAGAGGATCGGAAGCTGGGTGATCGAGCCGGGTCTGCCTTTCACCCTGCCTGCCCTTTCATAGAGGGATGCCAGATCCGTATACATGTACCCCGGATACCCTCGTCTGGCCGGTATCTCCTCGCGGGCAGCCGAGACCTCACGAAGCGCCTCGCAGTATGCGGTGATGTCCTGCATCACCACCAGCACATGCATCCCAAGATCAAATGCCAGGTATTCGGCAGCGGTCAAGGCAAGCCTTGGGGTGACGATCCGCTCGATCGCAGGATCATCAGCACGATTCAGAAAGATCACCGCATGGGCCCGTGCCCCGGTCTCTGAGAACTCCTCGATGAAGAAGCGGGCCTCTTCATGGGTGATCCCCATCGCTGCAAAGACGACCGCAAACGATTCATCAGACCCTCGTACCCGTGCCTGCCGGGTGATCTGTGCGGCAAGGAGGCTGTGCGGCAGGCCTGATCCTGAGAAGACCGGGAGTTTCTGCCCCCGGACAAGCGTATTCATCCCGTCGATTGCGGAGATCCCGGTCTCGATCGAATCCTGCGGGAATTCCCGTTTCGTCGGGTTGATTGCATAGCCGGAGATCTCCATCTCCTTCTCCGGAACGACACTTCCTCCGCCATCGATCGGTTCGGCCGATCCCGAGAAGATCCTTCCGAGCATCTCTTTACTCACCGGCATCGTCATCGGCCTGCCGGTGAAGCGGACAGCGGTGATATCACAGTCAAGATCACGGGTTCCTCCGAAGACCATCACGATCGCCATACCTTTCCTCGACTCAAGAACCTGTCCTGTCCGGACTGTGCCATCGGGGAGGAGAACCTTCACCACCTCGTTATACCCGGCATCATCGATCCCGGATACGGCAAGGATCGGTCCTGCAACCCGGACAACAGACTGGAACTCCCGGAGCGGCGGCATCAGTCATCACCCCCGGGAAATGCAGCATCCAATGCTTCAAGAGTCTCCGGATAGAACGACTCAAATTCCTCATGCGGCATCGGACCCATCCGGGAGAGCCGGGAAGTCACCGGAAGCTGCTGAACCTCTGCCGAACTCATCCCCCCACCAACTGCCCGCTTTCCCAGCCGGTAATAGCGGTGAATCAGGGTCATCATCCGATACTGCTTATCGGGGGGGCAGAAGGTATCGACCGGATCAAATGCGGACTGCACCAAAAACGACTCCCTCAGGATGGTAGCTACATTCAGCGTGAACTTGTCCTCTTCGGGGAGGAGATCGGGACCGACCAGCTGGACAATCTCCTGGAGTTCGTTCTCTTTCTGGAGGAGGGCGAGGAGATCTGATCGCATCCTCCCCCATTTTCCCCCCCCGTGCTTCTCCCACCATGGAGCAACGAGATCCGAATAGAGCGAGTAGCTGAGGAGCCAGTTCACTGCCGGGAAATGGCGCTGATGAGCGAGATCGGCATCAAGCGCCCAGAAGACCCGGACGATCCTGAGCGTGTTCTGGGTCACCGGCTCGGAGAAATCTCCACCCGGCGGCGAGACCGCCCCGATCACCGAGATCGAACCCTCTTCACCGGAGAGCGTCTTCACACGCCCCGCCCGTTCATAGAAGTCCGCAAGCCGGGAGCCGAGATAGGCAGGGTAGCCGTGTTCGCCCGGCATCTCTTCGAGCCGACCTGAGATCTCCCGCATCGCCTCAGCCCATCGGGAGGTCGAATCTGCCATCAGGGCAACAGAATACCCCATGTCACGGTAATATTCCGCAATTGTGATCCCGGTATAGACCGAAGCCTCGCGGGCTGCAACCGGCATATTCGAGGTATTCCCGATCAGAACCGTCCTCTTCATCAACGGCTCTTTTGTCTTTGGATCGACAAGAGCCGGGAACTGCCGAAGCACATCTGCCATCTCGTTCCCCCGCTCACCACAGCCGACATAAACGATGATATCGGCATCGCACCATTTGGCAAGCTGGTGCTGGACAACCGTCTTGCCGGCACCAAAGGGTCCTGGCACAGCGGCAGTTCCTCCCTGGACAATCGGGAAGAAGGAGTCGATCACCCGCTGGCCCGTGATCAGGGGGCGGATCGCAGGAAGCTTTGATTGTATCGGCCGGGGCACCCGAACCGGCCATCGCTGGAGCATTGTGATCTCCATCTCTGTGCCGGTTGCATCCCTGAGCCAGAGGATCGTCTCATCAACGGTATAGTCGCCTTCGGATGCGATCCGCTCCACCGTTCCCGAGAGATCCGGGGGGAGGTGGATTGTGTGAAGGATGTGGTTCGTCTCAGGAACCGACCCGATCACCGCACCGGCTGAAATTTTGTCCCCCTCTGAAAGCGAGGGAGTGAAATGGAACCTCTTTTCACGCGATAGCGCCGGAGCCGTGACCCCACGGACGATGAAATCACCGGAGATCTCACCAAGCTCTGTCAGGGGCCGCTGGATACCATCATAGATCATCTCAAGAAGGCCGGGTCCAAGCTCCACCGAGAGCGGCATCTTGGATCGCCTGACCGGCTCACCGGGGGTGATGCCGGTGGTATCCTCATAGACCTGGATGGTTGCGGTATCGTTATGCAGCCCGATGATCTCGCCGATGAGACCATCCTCCCCGACAAAGACGACCTCATACATCTGTGCTCCACGCATCCGGTCAGCCTCGACAACCGGTCCTGTAATCCGAATTATACTGCTCTCTGTCATCCAATCACCCTGGTATCCCCCGGCCGGCAACACGCCTGATCGCTTCGGTTATGGTATCGTCCCCTTTCACCGGACCATGTGGACCCGGTATTTCTACAACAACCGGATAGACCCGTTGTGACCGCCCATGCTCGTCAAGAAGGCCGATGAGCGGCCGTGCATACCGATCCTGTATAAGGACGATACCGACTGATTCATCCATAAGAAGCTCTTTCAATGCGGCTTCGGCAGAGGCATCATCCTCACACCGGATCGTCTCTGCCACACCGCCGAGACGGCAGAGGAGGGTGACTGTCCGATCACCAACTGCCACGATCCTCATCTCATGCTCACCTCCACCACCATCTGCCTTCGTATCGTTTCCTCAGAACCATGGTATAAAATCCCGGCAGCAGCCGCCTGCAGGTTTTGGCACTCGATGCCAATCGCCATCAGGTACCGGAGGATAGGCCCGCTCCCGAGATGATACTGGCTGCTCACCATCCTGCCAATATCAAGCAGACACTGTGACAGGCTCATCTCAATTATACCCGGATCCCTGCTCTTCTTCACCTGCTCAATGAAAGGCTCGATATATGACCCATACATCGTCTCCCTGATCTGCGAGACAAGCTCCACAAGATCAGCAGATCGTGCAAGGTTTCTGAGCATATCATCTGAGATCTCAAAGCCTCCCCTTTGGATGAGGAATGGTTCAATTGCTGCTCCATCTGCACCATACAGCAGTCCGCGTATAAGAATCCTTAGATTCTCGCAGTCTATCATCCGTCCGGCCATCAGGACAGCCGGCTCATACTGGGATTCATCCATCCCGCGGGCAGTCATCATCAGGGAACGATAGGTATCTGAGAGAAGTGACGCTTCGAATACCGCGTATCCGTTCTGTTCGCCAACCGTCTTCCAGAGATCACGAATTCCGGGAAGGACACCTGACCTGTCAAGCCGCTGGACCGCCTCTTCAACAGATCCGGAGTGGGCGGCTTTCCTGATCGCTGAGCCGGAGAATGCGCCGATTGGAACCGCCCACTTCTCGATCAGATCCCCCGGAAGACCACCGCCAATTCCCCTCAGGACAGTAGCAACCTCCTCTGCTTCACAGACCCGGATATACCCAAGTATCAGGGGATGAATCGCATCCGGGACAGATACAGCGAGGTTGCCAAGCAGGGTATAATGGTATTGCCGGATCAGCCGTTCAGTATCGTCTGCACCCATCCCCTCACGGTAATCGATTATGTGGCCGGACCGCGCCGCCCGTTCAAAGAGATCAAGGAGATCAGAGGCATTTGAGAGGGTATCCGCACCATCTGCCGTCACAAGCGGGTTTCCCATCGCCCTGACCCGTGCTGAGGGATAGGCAAACGAGGCGATACTCAGGATAATCCTGAACCATCCCGCAGAGACTGCCACAAAGACTGCAATAAAAAACGCAATGACAAATCCAATCAGGATAATCCCTGATCCTTCTCCTGTGAAGAGTTCTGAGAAGATCAGATCAATATCCATCTCCTTCACCTCCATAGAGGATCGCAGAGACCTTCTGTGTCAGGCCATCCCGCATCTGGTCCAGCCGTGTCTCAAAGGTCTGATCGCACCTGATGGGAGTATCCGCGGAGATGACGATCACCCCGCCTGACTGGATCTGGGGATCATGGAGAGGGAGGGATCGGATCGCAACACCGTCAAGTCCTTCTGCTGCATCTTCAACCGCTTTCATATCAACAGACCGGCAGAGAAGAACAATCTCTCCTCCCCCGACAATCTCCCTCCCTTCAATGATGAGGGAACGGAGGATACCCGGGTACTCAGGTTTTGATGGAATATCTGCCAGTTCTTCTTCAGCAGCAACAAATACCTCCCGGATCCCCTGCCATCTTGCATCCCTGAGTGCTTTCATCTCATCGTATTCTGCCTGGAGGAGGATTTTTCGTTCTGCCCGGAGGGCTTTGCGTTCACCATCAAGGAGGATATGCTCACGTTCACGGCCGGCTCTCTCCCGGGCAGCATCCCGGATCGCAGTGCACTCGTCTTCTGCCTTCTGTCTGATCCTCGCGATCTCCTCTTCGGTCTCTGCTTCAATTAAGGAGATGATCGTCTCAAGCCCCATTCAGAGACCTCCAAAGAGCCCGATCCCAAACATAATCAGAATCGCAACCAGCAGGCCGAAGATTGCAAACGTCTCTGCCATCACCGCGAAGACGAGGCTCTGCCCCATCGCTTCAGGCCGCCGTGCAACAGCACCGATCCCGGCAGCTGCCGTCATCCCCTGCCCAATAGCAGAGAGTCCGGCAAGGCCGACGGCAAAACCCGATCCGATACAGGCAAGGCCCGCGGCCGCAGTTGCCGTCACATCACGGGTGATGATCCCGGTAAACGCCATGATAAGGATAGCAACCAGCAACCCATAGATCGCCTGTGTCTCCGGGATAACCGAGAAGACGAGCCCCTTCCCAAACATCTCCTCCCTCTCGGATGTGGTCGCGATCCCGGCAGATGCCGCGATACCCTGACCGATGGCGGAGATTGCGGCAAAGCCGACCGCAATCCCACAGGCGATCGAAGCAAAACCGGCAGCAAGTGTTGGAACAATATCCCTTGTGATCATCCCGGTGAACGCCATGATCAGGATCGCAACCAGTAACCCATAGATCGCCTGCGTCTCGGGGATCACCGAGAAGACAAGGGAGCGGCCGAATGATTCCGGTTTCTCAGCGGTTGCAGCAGCTCCGGCAGCAGCAGCAATGCCCTGTCCGATGGCAGAGAGTGCCGCAAGGCCGATCGCAAACCCGCACCCGATTGCGGCAATCCCAATTGAAATATCCGAGATCGGGCCGCCTGCAATCATCCCGGTGAACGCCATGATCAGGATCGCAACCAGTAACCCATAGATCGCCTGTGTCTCGGGGATTACAGAGAAGACGAGGGCACGGCCAAATGCACCTTCATGCTCAGCTGTTGAGGCGGAGCCGGCAGCAGCAGCAATACCCTGCCCGATGGCAGAGAGACCCGCAAGACCAACCGCAAGGCCGCAGCCGATCGCGGCAAGCCCGGTTGCCATCGTCGCAACCGCATCACCCGCCAGAATTCCTGAGAATGCCATGATCAGGATCGCAACTAAGAGTCCATAGATCGCCTGCGTCTCGGGGATCACCGAGAAGACAAGGGATCTCCCCATAGCCGTATCATCCTCAGAGCTTGTAGCAATCCCGGCAGATGCAGCAATACCCTGCCCGATGGCAGAGAGGCCGGCAAGACCAACCGCTAATCCGGCACCAAGAGCAGCAAGCCCCATCGGGGTGGATACCGGGTCCCCGACACCGCCGATCACCCCGGTCGAGAGGAGGATCAAAACAGCAACCAGAAGGCCGTACATCCCCTGTGTCTGGGGAACCGCCTGGAAGACAAGTGCCTGCCCGAACTTCCCGGGCTTGATGGCAATCACTCCGGCACCGGTGGCGCCGGCAATACCGACACCCATGCCGGATCCGATGGCAGACAGTCCTACCGCGAGCCCGGCACCGGTGACTGCCAGGATAAATCCGGGTGTTAGTTCAGGTATCATGGTTCATCCTCCGGAAGAATTGTCTTCTTCCGATCCGTTGCAAATGGATGGAAGAGACGGCCGCCGCCTTCATAAAAGTGGCCAAAGAACTCGACATACTGGAGCCGGAGGGCATGGATAAATCCGCCCAGGGCCTGAAGCAGGAAGTTTGCCAGGTGGCCGCCGACTGCAAACAGTACCACAACGATTGCGAGATACGGATGGACAGATCCGATCATCTCAGAGAGGATATTCACGGTCATCGCAATCCCTGCCGTTGCAAGTGCGAGCGCAAGAATCCTTGTATAACTCAGCCAGTCCCCAAGGAAGCCCGTGATACTGAAGAAGCCAAGCGGCCCTTCGATGATCAGGATCATTGCAGCGGCTGCTGCTGCTCCTGCTCCCGATGCAAAGAGGAGGGGGAGGGGAATCTCTGCCCACCCGAAGAATGCGAAGAGAAGAATTGCTGCACAGGGCTGGAGGAGGAACCAGACCCCCTGTTCTTTGAGCATCTTCATGAACTCGCCTGTCCTGATATTGCTGTAGGCAGCGATCCCAAGACCCATGTTCAGGTGAAAAATCCCAAAGAGAAGGGCGGCGGTGAGGATGGTGATCGGATCCATCAGGGGATCGATTAATACGAAGGGCGGGGATATGCCGAAGAATCTCGGGAGGAGATCCCCGAAGAAGCCCCCCTGTACGATACCGAAGAGAATGCCGGAGATACCGCAGGCAAACAGGATGAACGAGAAGTCACGGGTAGACCCCGTGTATCGTGCAGGGCCTGCAAGGAGGGCTGCGGCAACCAGTGCAAGCAGCAGCCCATACCCCGCATCCCCAAGCATCACCCCGAAGGTGATGACGAGAATCGGAGCAATAAAAACCGTCGGATCCACCTCACGATACCGGGGCGGGGCAAATGTCGTGGTGAGGGAGCTAAACGGCGAGAGCCAGCGTGGATGGTTGTATGCAACAGGAACAGCGGCATCCCCGTCCTTCCCCGGAACAGCACGGTAGATCATGGTGCCACCTGCATGAAGATCCCCGATCTTCTCAAGGAGAGGGAGATCATGGCTTTTAATCCAGCCTGAATAGAGCCTGAGATCGCGGGTTGAGCCGGTGAGGGCGGCGGCATCAACTGCATCCCGGGCAATTCCGAGGTCCTCTGCAAGCCCGGCAAGCAGTTGAAGGTATTCTGAGCTTTTTTCCCGCAGACAATTCTGTATCGTTTCATCTTCCTGATGGAGAGCGCTCTTCTCTTTCCGGATATGCTCGAGCGCCTCTGGAACAGAACTCCCATGATCGCCGAAGGTAAAATCCGCAAAACCCCTTGAACGGAGGAGTGCATCAACTCTTTCGGCAACACGTGAATGCGCAAGGACGACTGCGATCATCCCCTCTTCCTCCAACCTGCATGCTGAGTGCGCAATTGCCTCTGATATTCCCTCTTCCTCAAAAAGTGCGTTTAAATCCTCGCATTCGCCGGTTGGAATGAGCCCTGCCCGGACAGTGATAAAACGGGAGGGCTCACGCGGAGGGAGGGACTCCCCAACGCACCGAAAGAGGAGAAGATGCTCTTCCTCTTCATCAAGGCGTGCGAAACGCTCATGGATAGCTGAACGGCGAACCCGGCAGGAGAGGATCTCCGAGATCACCGGGTTATATCGATCCACCACCTTCAGCAGTGAGGCGGGATCAGATCCCTCTGCCGGAACCGGGGATTTCCGATCCGGGAAGAAGAAACCGGTGATCCTCCCCTGCTCTTCCCTGTGATCATGGAGCGCTTCCACAGCACGCTCGGTCCGGGCCTGGGCAGCTGCGAGTGCCTGCCGGATCTCATCCCTTTGCACCGGTGAGATGAGGTGGAGGAGGTGCTCGTCACCGGTGATCGGGGTCAGTTCAAGAATCCCTTCTTCATGGAGAGCAGAGAGGAACGGTGCTGCATACCGGCGATGGATCCCCACCGTCACCTTCTGCATCTCAGCCGGATAGAACATCCTCCCCTCCGGTGACTGCGGCTATGATTGCAGAAACCGCCCTATCCTTTCGTGAGGCAGCAGCAGTCGTAATCTCTTCAACACGCCGATCCGTTTCAGAAGCGATTCTTCGGGCTTTTCCCTCAGAATCCTGTATTACACGATTAATGGTTTCTTCGGCCTCTGCTGAAGCCTTCTTCAGTTCATCTTCGATATATGCTGCCGCTTCTTTCCTGGCGGAACTGACTGCTTTTTCTGCCTCATCTTCAGCAGCACGAATCCGTGAGATTGCCTCTTCCTCCACCTTCAGGACAGCCTCGATATCATGAACCGGCATGATTGTGTTTATAGATTGACCCCGTTATTAACCTACGCCCTCACAGTATCCTTTATCAGATCATAGAGAGGAGAGATGATATCCGGCAGAAGATTTGCCAGATCGGGGAAGCATCAATGCAGGGAATCCTGACAGCAGATATCGGCGGCACATACAGCAGGTTCGCCGGGTTCACTTTTGGTGATGATGGTACCATATCCCGGCTGAATGCTGTTTCGCTCACCACGAGCAGTTTCAGTTCATTTGACGATCTGATCGAAGAAGCTCTCACATATGCAGCCCCGGCTTCCGGCTATTCATGGGAGGCGATGGTGCTTGCGGTACCGGGATTAATCAGGGAAGGCGTGCTTGGAATACTGCCCAATGTTCCGTGGCTGGCTGATATACGCACCCTCAAAACAAAGATGCCGGGAACAGAGATCCACCTGATCAATGATTTTGTTGCCCAGGCATATGCCTGCCTGCTGGAGACAGGGCTTGCGAGAGAGGTGATACAGGCAGGGAGATCAGAGGATGGCGGCGTCATTGCAGTTGTCGGCGCCGGAACCGGCCTTGGCCATTGTGCAATCCGAAAGGGAGCGGGAGATAGTATCTGTGTTATTCCTTCAGAGGCCGGCCATGCTGCCTTCCCATTCTCTAGAGGCGATGAGGCTCGTTTCATGGAGTATCTCATGGAGAGAACCGGCAGCAGTTACCTGCATAACGATCTGGTGGTGAGCGGGGGCGGCCTTTCCCACCTGCATGCATGGCTGACCGGCGAGACGCTTCCTCCAAATCAGGTTGTCAGGAGAATAGGACCTGATTCAGAGACAACAGAGTTTTTTGCCCGGTTCTATGCACGTGCATGCAGAAACTATGTGCTCAGTACCCTTTCAACCGGCGGCCTCTTCATCACCGGCGGTGTTGCGATGAGAAATCCGTTCCTCGTGATGAACGATTCTTTCCGGGAGGAGTTCATAGATGCTCCGCATTACCAGGATATGCTCAAAACAATCCCCATTTACCTTGTTTTTGACGAAGATGTGGGTCTCTTTGGAGCAGCCCGGTACGGCATGGTGAAGCTCAGAGGATGAGCTGATCAGGAGGCTTTTTATTTTACCGGGTGAGAGAGATTCCACATGACCATTGATGATATCCGCGAGGAGATTGCAACAATAGATGCCGGGATTGTCGATCTGATCAAAAGGCGGCAGTCGCTGGCCGGAATGATGGCACATGAGAAGGTGAAGGC
>NPIG01000947.1_pt1 | contig 10904 bp, 11 predicted proteins | sample 8637441 | NCBI WGS metagenome assembly NPIG01 (sample SAMN07420675, study PRJNA396082) | bioreactor metagenome | isolation source: sample BR6 brine-fed electro-methanogenic bioreactor BR | place: Japan: Kochi | collected 2016-06-14
TTTTTTTTTTTTTTTAAAGATGATTGATTTTTCAAATGCTTCTGGACAACAAAGTTGGATGACAGTAACTTCAGATAATTTTGAAACATTTAAATCTATTGTAAATGGTTTAAGTAATAGTGGAATAGGGGTATATACAAATTATGAAGCAGCCATAGATAAGACCGTAGATTCGTATAATATTGATACTCCTGCTGCTGACAAAACGGTTGCATATTTCTTATCAGATGGAAATCCAACAGCTGAGATGAAAGATTCAACAACAAGTACTCTTAGTGACGTATCAACTAATATAAATACTGATACAGACGGTACTTGGATAGATAGCAAGTATATTAATCAATGGACAAACTTTATTTCAGGGAATAATATAGAGATTCAAGCTCTTGGAATAGGAGGAGATATTGATACGTCTGCTGGAAGTTACCTTGCACAACTTGCCGTTGGAAGTAATGCAACAGTAGATAAAGTAGAAGATCCTACAAAATTAAGTGAAACAATTCTAAGCAATATTAAAGGGGTAATTACTGGTACAGTGGATTTTGGAGCTGATAGTAATGGGGATATTGCCTCAATAGAGATTAATGGGACAACTTATAACAAACCGGCAGAAAATGAAAATCAACAAATCAGTGTGATGACACAAAATGGTGGAATCATGACCGTAAATTTTGAGACAGGCGAGTATATTTTTGAAGCAAAAGAGCTTGACTATAAAGGTATCAGCAGTGAAACTTTTAAAGTTAATGTTGTTGATGGAGATGGTGACCCTGCAGCATTTGATTTGGTTATTAATATTCAATCTATCTCAAATCCTATTGAGATACATACATTAACTTCTACTACTACANNTGTTTATACTAAAACAGTGACTACTTCAGAAATTCCTACTGGCACTGGACCACATGGAATATCACATGTTGTTATTTTATTAGAAAATGGTAAAACTATTAAAATTGATGAGTATGGTGATGATAACAAAGATTATGGGGACCCAATTAAATATTTTGATGATATTGCATCTAAGGAAGGTTCTGAAGTTGAAACTTATATTATAAAAGCATCAACTAAATACTTCACTCCTGATGGCAATGAGATTGCAAATATAGAAGCTGGAACGGGATCTTTACCAGAGTGGGTAGATGTAAAAAGGAATGGTTATGATGAAACAGATGGAAGTTATAATGAAAGTAGCTTAGTAGCATCAAATAGTTCTACTCTTGGAGAAACTACGATAAGATACACTGAAAATAATGTTGAAGTTAATGATGACAGTTTACAAAATGATGTAAAAGATGTATTTAATAGTGATAGTAGTTTGACAACATATACAAAAACTTCTACACAATGGGAGGTCATTGATGCAGATGCAACTGGTACAGCAGATGATATAGATGTATTACATTTACAATCTAATCAAGATATTGATTTTTCTTCAATTGGAAATATTGTTAAAAACATAGAAAAGATTGATTTAAGTGTTGAGGGTGAAAATGAGATTACGAACTTAAGTGCTCGAGATGTTTTTGATATGACTGATGAGAATAATGAGATTAAAATCAGTGGTACGAGTGAAGATAAAGTTGGTTTAAGCAATGAATGGACATCAAAAGGTACAGAAAGTGGTTTTGATGTTTATGAAGCAACAATCAATGTTGATGGACAAGACCAAACTGTAAAACTTGAAATAAAAACAGAAATTCAAGATATCTAGTTTTTTTAACGAGGCATTTAGCCTCGTTACTTTTATCTATGGGTATGCTATAATACTGCATGAAACTTTTAATGACTTCACTTTTTTTTATTATTTTAAGCGTCTCTTATGCTTTTGTTACAAGTAACGTAATTAAACAAGTTGAAGAGAAATACGGACGATTTGCTAAAAATCGTTTTATGGCATTGGAGCGTTTAATTGCTTCACTTGAAGGAAAAAGTGATTTAGAAAAACTGGAAAAAGTCAATGAGTTTTTTAACAATGTTCNNGTTATTCACGTGATATTCAAACCTATGGAGTAACCGATTATTGGGCGACTCCTTTTGAATTTTTAGCACGAGATAAAGGGGATTGCGAAGATTATGTTATTGCTAAATATTTTGTCTTGAAACGTTTGGGTATACAAAGCTCTAAAATGTATTTAACTTACGTTCGAGTGCAAAATTATGATGATGCCCACATGGTTTTAACCTACTTTCCAACTCCTCGTTCAGAGCCTTATGTTTTGGACAATATGCGCAGAATTTTATTGCCGGCATCTCAACGTAAGGATTTAACCCCTGTTTTTAATTTTAATCCCGAAGTTCTACAAGATGGCAAAAAAACCACTGCTCACAGAAAATGGGATACACTACTAAAACATATTAAGGAGAATAAGATATGACACTTTATCGACAAATAGCTATTTTGGTGTCGGGAATATTTTTAATTTTATTGAGCACCATTTTAATGGTTTCATTTTCTATTGTCAAAGATTCAGCTCAAAAAGAGTTGTATGAAAATGCACAAAACAGTGTTTCAAGTTTGAGCCTTTCTCTAAATAGTACGGACATGACACAAGGTGCTATTGAAACGATGATTAATGCCAGTTTTGACAATGGAAACTATGAGCGAATCACGTTTGTCGATATTGATAATAATAAGGTATATGAACGGACTAAAGAGATACAAACTGCCAATATTCCTGTTTGGTTTGAAAAATTTGTAGCTTTTGAAGTGCCTGTTGCCAAAGCAAAACTTTCAAGCGGTTGGCAAGTTATAGGAACATTGGAAATCTTAAATAATCGTAGTATTACTTACTTTCAATTGTATAACATTATGATGAGTATGGTGATTTATTTAGGTTTGGCTTGTATCGTTTTTTTATTGATTTTATCGTACATCTTTCATGTGATTTTACGACCACTTTTAGCCATTGAAAAACAAGCTCAAGCGGTGATGAAAAACGAGTTTGTGATTCAAGAAAAACTGCCATGGACCAAAGAGTTTAAAGTGGTGATTTTAAGTATTAATGCCATGGTGCGTAAGTTTGAATCCATTTTTAAAACCGCCAGTGAAACGTTAAGTGAAAACAAAGAGTTGCTTTACAGTGATGCTGTAATGAAAATTGCGAATCGACGATATTTTATTTTAAAAGCTACTGAATACTTAACCGATGAAAATGGCAAAAATTATGGAACTACTCTTATCTTATCTATTAAAAAAGCCGATGGATTAAATCAAGTATTGGGATATAAAAATACCGATAAACTTTTGTTTGAATTTGCACAGTATCTTAAACAATCTATACAATCTTTTGATGATGCGATTGTTTGTCGAGTCAATGGAACAGAAATTATTATTATGCTGCCAAAAATCTATATGAAAGAGGTTACCCCTCTTGTTCGTGATATTTTGAGTTATATGAATCACAAAATAGAAGAGTTGGAATTGGATAAAACCGAATTTGGTTTAGATGTAGGAGTATGTGAATATGAAGCACAACACAATATCAGTGAACTGTTTAGTCTCATTGATTATGCTTTAGCTCAAGCTAAATTGTTGCCACAAGGTCAATATTATGAGTTACTCAATAACAAAGTTGCCATTGCCAAAGAGCGATGGAGACAAATTATTTTAGATGGATTCAAAAATGATAGCTTTGAAATTATGTATCGTAAAGTCATTGATATAAATACTAAAAGTAAACGGCACAATGTGGTAAGTTTTGCACTTAATAACGACAATGAATCCTACTTTTATGGTACGCTAATCGCTCCTGTCGTGGAGTTAGGCATGGTACAAGATGTTTATTTGTATGTGATTAAAAAAGTGCTATTAAGTTCTAATAATCAAAAGGGTGTTCCACTAACAATTCAAATCTCTTCACAATTTATTGAAGATAAAGATACGTATGGAAAATTAAAAACATTACTTAATGAGACCAAAAACAAAATCAACAATGAGATTATTTTTGAAATCCCTGAATCCGTCATTAACAATCATTTTGAAAGTAGCTTGCATTTTATTAAATTGTTTAAAGAGTATGGCTTTGGCTTTGGTATTAACAGTTTTATGGCTTACAGTGAAGATTATCACTATTTAAAAGAGTTAAAACCGATTTTTGTTAAAGCCGATAAACAATACATTTTGGATACGCAACAAAATATCAATGTGGTTAAAATTGTCTTGGATTCATTGGGCATTGAGTTTATTGCTACAGGAGTGAATGACTTGGCTGAAATCGAAGATTTGAATAAAAAGGGAATCAGTGTTGTTGCAGGAATGGTTGTGGATAAAATCTAAGCAATTAAAGGTAAGGTTACCTTTAATCTGCTTTTGTGCCTAAAATATAGTAAATGGGTTTTTGATCCAATCGTTCTACTGCTACATTGTATTTATTGCTCCAGTGTTCAACTTCTTGATGGAACTCTTCTAAAATTTCTGGAGCATCATTTTCATCGCATTTAATTTTAAAGAAATCGGTTTTATTTGAAAGCCCTACGTAGGCATTCATTTTTTTAATATGATCATGTAAACTGATAATGTGTTTAGAAAATTTTTCAAACCCTTTGGTGTTGTCAATCATTTTTTGAGCTTGTGAAAGCGAATTTTCTGTTTTTGTATAACCTAATTGTGAAAGTAAAACCTCTGCTGATACATCTAAATGCATATTTTCTCCTAAATAAATTTATAACTTTTATGGTAGCAAAATAGAACTTAAAGAAGGAAGAAATGAGTGGTGAGTGGTGAGGCAATGTGACTTTACCTCTTACTTCTCACTTCTCACCTTTTTAAGTTTTTTTTATGTATTATTTTCAAAAATCACACAGGAGTGTTGTATGTCAGTATTGGTTCAAATGGCGATGTTCCCCACGGATCAAAAAGAAAGCAAAAGTGAATATGTGGCACAAGTCATTAAAGTCATACGAGAAAGTGGATTTGATTATCAGCTCACACCAATGGCAACGATTATTGAAACAAATAAAATTTCAGAAGCGTTAGGGGTTATTCAAAAATGCTATGAGAAGTTAGAAGAACTTGGATGTAACAGAGTTTATTCAGCTTTAACTTTTGATATTCGAAAGAATCACAGCAATCGAATGAAAGCAAAAGTCAAGTCCATTGAAGAAAAAATAGGTGAAGTTACAAAGTAGTTATTTGCATTCACCTTTCTCTTCATATTTTCCTTCTCGAAAATTAAACACTTTTTTGACGGTAAATTTTTTACCTGCTTCTCGACACTCTTTTCGTTGAGTTTGAATATCTTTCTCTTGACAACCCGTAAAAATAATTAAAACAGTAAAAATAAATCCAATTATTTTCATAATAAGCCTTTTTAAAATTCTTCCTAATGACTTTATTATAGCACATTTTAGACAATTTGTATAAATTATTTTTTTAAATATTAAAATTATATTAAAATTTTGCTACTAAAATAATCCCTTTTCTTGTTTTTCAAAATAGATTTCTAATGCTTTGAGTTTAAAACTTTTTCGGTGAAGAGAGCTGTATCCAAACTCTTTGATACGTTCAATATGGGCTTTGGTTCCATAGCCTTTATGTTGATTAAATTCATACAGGGGAAAATCTTTGGCAATATTTTGCATGTATCGGTCTCGACTGACTTTGGCTAAAATGGAAGCGGCACTGACTTCTTTAATGGTGGCGTCGGCTTTGATTTTACACTGCAAATTGTTAATTCCAAAAGTGGTATTGCCATCCATAAGATACTCTTTGGCTTCAATGGCTTGCATAATTTCTAAAATAGAGTGTTTCAAACAATAACTTAACCCTTTTTCATCGATGGTTTCATTGCACATAAAAACAATGTGAGAGTAGGAGTTGTTCAAAATCTCGTCAAATAAGGCTTCTCTTTTTTTTTCGCTTAAGACTTTTGAATCATTTAATCCTGAAATCTCTTTTTTTAATACAACACCTGCAACAACCAAAGGTCCTGCAAGGGGTCCTCGACCTGCTTCATCTATTCCGCATAACATGGTATAATTCCTTTATAAAATGACATTATAAGCCAAGAGGAATTAAGAAAAGATAATAAAAGACTTGACATTGCTTAACTCAACTTGCTATAATTGTTTAGCAATTAAATACTAGGAGTGCTAAAATGAATACAATTTTTGAAAAACTGACCAATCAACTTAACGAAACCATCGAGTCTTCAGTCTCTTTGGCGTTGCATAATAAAAACCAAGAAGTAGAATTTGTACATATAATTTGGGCATTATTGACCAATACCAACTCTTTATTGAATCAAGTTTTTAATAAAATGAATCAAGATAAAACTGCCATTGAATTGGATATTAAAAGTTATGCTTCAAAGCTACCACAAGTTTCAACTGTAACTAAAGAGAATATTAAAATATCACGAGGTATGGTGGAAGCCTTACAAAAAGCTCAAGGATTAATGTCAAGCAGTGGAGATAAATATATTGCCATTGATACTTTACTTTTAGCCAACTTAGACCAAAAAGTCTTTAAAGAAGTGATTGCCAAATATGTGGATATGAGTGAACTAAAAAAGACCATTCAAGCCATCCGAGGTGGAGCAAAAATAGAGAGCCAAAGTGGTGATGATGTGTTAGATTCTTTGGCAAAATATGGAATTAATCTCAATCAAAGAGCCATAGATGGTGAGCTTGATCCCGTCATTGGACGAGATGAAGAGATTCAAAGGATGATGCAAATTTTGATTCGAAAAACCAAAAACAATCCTATTTTACTGGGTGAACCTGGAACAGGAAAAACGGCAATAGTTGAAGGATTGGCACAACGAATCGTAGCGCATGAAGTGCCTTTGAGTTTACAAAATAAAAAGGTTATAACACTTGATATGAGTGCACTGATTGCAGGAGCAAAATATCGAGGAGAGTTTGAAGATAGATTAAAAGCCGTTATTGATGAAGTAAAAAAAGCGGGAAATATCATTTTGTTTATCGATGAAATTCACACCATCGTAGGTGCAGGTGCGAGTGAAGGAAGCATGGATGCTGCGAATATTTTAAAACCAGCCCTTGCTCGTGGTGAGTTACATACCATTGGGGCAACCACACTCAAAGAGTATCGAAAATATTTTGAAAAAGACACTGCCCTGCAAAGACGATTTCAACCTATTTCGGTGGATGAACCTACGGTCAATGAAGCCATTCATATTTTAAGAGGCTTAAAAGAACGATTGGAAACACACCACAATATTACCATTAATGACAGTGCATTGGTTGCTGCTGCAAAATTAAGTGACCGATATATTGGGGATCGATTTTTACCCGATAAAGCGATTGACTTAATCGATGAAGCCTCAGCTGAACTTAAAATGCAAATTGAGAGTGAACCTTTGGTGTTATCAACGGTTAAACGGGAAATTACGACGTTAAATGTGGAAAAACAAGCGTTGATTATGGAAGATAAAAAGAAAAATTCCAAACGTGTCGAAGAGATTGAAAAAGAGTTGGCAAACCTCAATGAAAAAAAACGAGGTTTAGAAACACAATTTGAGAATGAAAAAGAGACCTTTAATGCTACTTCTTCTTTAAAAACAAAAATAGAAGAGCTTAAAAACAAAGCACAAATTGCCAAACGCGAATCAAAATTTGAAGATGCCGCTAAAATTGAGTACGGTGAAATTCCTGAATTGGAAAATAAAATCAAACAAAATGAACAAAAATGGCAACAAATGCAACAAGAAGGAACGCTTTTACGAAACAGTGTTGATGAAGAATCGATTGCTACGATTGTGAGTAAATGGACGGGAATTCCTGTCAATAAAATGCTCAGCAGCGAAAAAGAGCGAATTTTAAAAGTCCAAGAGGTTTTAAAAGAGGACGTTATTGGACAAGATGAAGCGATTAAAGCCATCAGCCGAGCGATTAAACGAAACAAAGCAGGGCTTAGTGAAAACAGTCGACCCATTGGTTCGTTTATGTTCTTAGGACCCACAGGAGTGGGGAAAACACAAAGTGCTAAAACATTGGCGAAGTTTTTGTTTGATGATGAGCGTGCATTAATTCGATTTGACATGAGTGAATACATGGAAAAACACTCTGTAAGCAGGCTTATTGGTGCTGCTCCTGGATACGTGGGATATGATGAAGGAGGGCAATTAACCGAAGCTGTACGACGGAAACCATACAGTGTGATTTTGTTTGATGAGATTGAAAAAGCCCATCCTGATGTGTTTAATATTTTGTTACAAGTGCTTGATGATGGACGATTAACGGATAATAAAGGAGTAACAATTGATTTTAAAAATACAATTATTATTTTAACTTCTAACATTGGAAGTGCAAAAATTATTGAAATAAGTAATAAAGAAGAGCGACGTACAGAAGTTCTCAATGAAATTAAAGCCTATTTTAAACCAGAGTTTTTAAATCGATTGGATGATATTGTTATTTTTGAACAATTGGGATTGGATGAAATTACCAATATTGTGGAGATTATGTTTGCAGATATTAAACGTAAAGTTGCTCAACGAGACATTACTATTACTCTAAGCCAAAGTGCCAAAGAGTATATTGCTAAAGTTGGGTTTGATCCAGTTTATGGAGCAAGACCACTTAAACGAGCCTTGTATGAGGTGGTTGAAGACCAATTGGCGGATTTAATTTTGGAAGATAAAATCAAAGAGGGTAACAGCGTTGCTTTTGATGTTGAAAATGATGAAGTGGTTGTAAAGATTGGTTAATAACAAATGTAACAAGTAACGAGTACTCCGTAACGCGGTTTTGTTTACTTGTTACTTTATACATAATCAAAAATTAAGCTTACTTTAACTAGAATTCGCAACTTAATTTGCAAAAAGAGGATACTAAAGAATATGAAAAGAACATATCAACCGCATAACACGCCTAGAAAAAGAACACACGGTTTCAGAATTAGAATGAAAACAAAAAGTGGACGAAAAGTTATCAATGCCAGAAGAGCTAAGGGTAGAAAAAGATTAGCTGTTTAAGCAAACCCCATAGACTAAACAGTACAAAAGAGTTTAATGCTCTGTATAAGTATGCCAAAAAGTGGCACACCGATTCGTTTGTGGCTTTTTTTAAACCCGACGAAGAACTTAAATTGGCATTTGTGACCTCTAAAAAAATCGGAAACGCAGTCCAAAGAAACAAAGCACGACGAAGATTACGTGCTCTGTTTTTATCTCACGAAAACAACATCAAACAGGGAAAATATATCTTTGTTGCCAAAGAAAAAATCAATGAAAATGATTTTGAAAAACTCAAAAAAGATTTTAATTTTGCTTTTAAAAGATTAGAGCTATTTAAATGAAAACACTTATAAAACTTTTTATTAAGTTTTATCAAAAAATTATCTCCCCTCTTAAACCTAAAAGTTGTAGATACTACCCAACTTGTTCAGAATATGCCCTATGGCAATTAGAAAATAATAGTTTTTTTAAGGCGATTTATTTTACAATAACACGCATATTAAAATGCAACCAACTTTTTAAAGGTGGGTTCGACTATCCTGTAGTCAAAAAAAAATATAAACAAGCTATTGTCTTTAAAAAAATTCAAGTGAAATATTGGTATGTTCCAGTATCTAAAGATAAATCAGTTGTAATAAAAAATTGGGAGTGGAAAAAGAAGAATGAATCCAAATATGAACAGTAATAATGGTATGCAAAAACGAATGTTGATTATGACATTGGTCGTTTTTGCATTTTTTTTAGCGTATGAGTTTTTAGTATTAAAGCCTCAACAAGAAGCCAAATTAAAAGAGCAAGCCACACAAACACAAAGTGTTGCAACAACCAATCAAGCCCCCGTTCAAGATGTACAAGCTCCAGCAGGAACTTCAGTGACATCTACTAATATGCAAGCACCAAATTTAAATGCGATTGCACCAAAGAGCATTGTTTCTGTTATTAAAACCAATAAAAGTATTTATGAACTAGATACTTTAGGTCGAATTGCACAAGTTACATTACAAGAGAGCAAGTATATTAACGAAGATGGAAATCAAATTAAACTTTTTGATGCCAATCAGTTACGACCACTAGAAGTGCGATTTTCAGATGCCAATTTAAATGATGAAGCCTTTAAAGTTCAAGTTGTAGCCAATCAAGAGCAAGTGGATGCCACACAAGAGAAACAGGTTTTAGTGTTAACACAAAATCTCTCAGCAACTACGGTGACAAAAACTATTACCTTTTATCCTGATGGACATTATGATGTGACGGTTAATACGTCAACTCCTCAATCTTTTTTTATGACAACAGGTTTTAGACCCAATGTTTTAGCAGATATGTATGCAGACCATGGAGCATTGTTAAAATTAAATGATGGAACATTGACAACATTACTTGATGGAGATATGGATAAAACAGTCTATTTAACGGGTGTTAAATTTGCTTCTGCATTTGACCGTTATTATACGACAGTATTGTACAATTTTGAGAACAGTATGGCCGTTTCTATTATGAAAGACACAAACAGTGATCCTCAAATGTTTGTTCATGGAAATACCAATTTAACATTAAGTGGATACGCAGGTCCTAAAGAGTTTGTTTTATTAAAATCTTTAAATCCTGAATTAACTGACGTTATTGAGTATGGTTGGTTTACTTTTATCGCAAAACCGATGTTTACATTTTTACAATTTATCCAAAGTTATGTCGGAAACTGGGGTTGGACGATTGTTATTTTAACCATTATTATTAAATTGATTTTATACCCTTTATCATACAAGGGTATGGTTTCTATGCAAAAACTCAAAGAGTTAGCTCCTAAAATCAAAGAACTTCAAACAAAACATAAAGATGATAAACAAAAACAATCTGCAGCGATGATGGAATTGTATAAAAAACATGGAGCCAATCCTATGGGTGGGTGTTTACCTTTGGTATTGCAAATTCCTGTCTTTTTTGCCATTTATCGAGTATTACTTAATGCCATTGAGTTAAAAG
>NPIG01001629.1_pt1 | contig 10902 bp, 11 predicted proteins | sample 8637441 | NCBI WGS metagenome assembly NPIG01 (sample SAMN07420675, study PRJNA396082) | bioreactor metagenome | isolation source: sample BR6 brine-fed electro-methanogenic bioreactor BR | place: Japan: Kochi | collected 2016-06-14
AAGATGCGGAAACATTTTGGGGAGGTGGTGTGTGACGTAAAGCAACTTTTTGCGGCTAGGGTGTCTTTTTAGTTTATTTTATGTTTGGAAGGAGTGGTGGTAAGCGTGAATAAAAGAAAATTCCTTACGGGATTTCTTGTGGCGATTTTTGCGTTGATGGCATGTGTTGCTTTCGCAGATGCTCCCGTAACGTACCAGAATCAGGAAGGCGCAAATGCGGTTGCGTTTCGGAATTCTGAGAATACCAAAACTGAAGGCAATGCAGATGTCTGGGTAGCCTCCCAGGACAATGGATACCATGCCTATCGTTTTTGGTATGACCCCAACAAGGGTACTCTGTTGACAGATCCTGAGGATTTCAGAGATGGGACTGACAAGGACTCCACCCTCTGGTATTTGGATGGTGCTACGGGTGAGCTTTATGTGCACAGTGATGACGTTTTGAGCTTTGACGTCGCCTTTTTCCGTGGCGATTTGGGTTTGGAAGAGAAGTTCATTACTGTGAGCGGAGATCGTGATTCCGGTTGGGTTATGTCTTTCACCGAGGGTAGTTTTGCCTTCAACTCTGCGGAGGGAATGCTTCGTTCTTCCGATGCTAATCCCGGGAGTATACTTTTTGCCCCTTGCTGCGGGAAGACGGATTACTGTTGTCTTGACCTTGAAAAAGGCGTTCTTCATGTTAGCGGAGATGGTGTTGCAAGCACGGATGTTGATGTTATGGTCTACTTTCCCTGCCACGATGCTGAAAAACGCTGGCAGCTTACGCCTTACGACAAGAGGGTTCACTTTGATGACCTGGTGCTTGTAAATCCTGCGGAACTCAAAAAGGCCGAGGAAGAAAACGGTTGTGAAATCACCTACCATGAGGACGAGAACGTAAGCACCCTTTTCTCCAGTCACTTCCTCTATCTTGGTCCTTACGTTGTTGAAATTAACGTAACTTCGACTGATGTGGGGGGCGTCTCCGGGATGGGCGACTCTGCCACCGACTGGCAGCTTGCGGCTTCCACGGACTATCTTGCGGAGCGTGTTCTTAACTTCAGCCCCTATGGCATGTTGCCTTCCAATGTGGCATCGGATCGGTTCGACTGGCATCGTGTGGTGGAAACGGCTTGGAATATCTCCGTGGATCAACAGGCTATTGCGGTCCGTCAGACTTTGGCGGAGATTTGCGACGATCCGGAGGCGGCTCCTGATTGGGATGCCCAGAAACCCGTTCCTGATGTTTTTTACTCTGAGATTCGGGGAGACGAGCTCCTTGGTGCGGAAGATATGTACCGCGCAAGAAGGATAGCGAGCACTGATACGGTGGGCGACTACGACGGTGTTTTTGCTCAGTATCTCCTCTACGAAGATGATGTGGTCAGCCATGATAACTGGTTCAGCTACGTTGCGGAAGCTCATGCAAATTTGAAGGATTTTTCGCTTTCTCCGGGATTTGCTCAGTACCTTGCTGTTCAGCCGGGAGTTGATGGTTGCCAGTGGGCAAGTACTACTAACTTCAAATCCTCTGCTATTACGACCTCCTTTGGAGGGCAGGCTGCCCGAGCTCACATGGTGTACTGGGTAAGAGGCGAAGATAAGATGAAGCCTGCGAATGTCGAGAATTTCTGTGAGTACACGGAGATCGGGTATCGTCACTGGTGGGAGCGCCCCGTTTGCGATAAGATTTGCAAAGAAGACGTTTTCTTTGATGATGACGAATGCTGGATCTACACTCCCATGAATGTGGACCTCGCTACGTGGGTAGAGGTTTTCGATTTCGTTAACGTTGCTTCAGATGACGTCGACTATTTCCAGGATTGTGACTACACTTGCGGTGGAGTCCTTGGATGGTATCATGACGACCAGGCAAGGAATATCAAGGATTATCTGAAAGTCGAAGATCCCGATGCTAATGTATGCCTTGAGACCGAGTTTGGCCTTCAGGTTACCGAGCTTTCCTGTAACCCCGATACGGGTATTATTCCTATCAAGGTGGAATTCCTGCTTCGGGAGGAAGATCAGGTTTGCTGCAATGACGCCAAAACTGCTATCAGAAATAAGCTCGATCTTCTTGGTGCCAAGCGGGTATGCTCCGAGCCTGGGACAGTTTCTTATAGGGGGGATGGCGACACTGAAGATCGTCCTATCGGCGACTTTGCCAACCTAGCCCCTGTGGATGCTTTCCTGAGCGAGGGCGGCGGGGATCTCCTCCAGCTTATCTTTATGGGGCGCAATGGAGTTCCTTATGACCTCGTGAAGATTGCAAACGATTATTTTGAGGGCGACAGTGCTAATTATCCCTGGCTTGGGGCGAAGAACTTCTTCCGCGTATGGCCTCAGACTCTTGTTTCTGGAGATGTCACCGATGATGATTACGATCGTGAGATGCTGTCCGTCAAGGAGGCTTGGCTTGGAGGCGAGCAGCTTGAGTTCTCCTTCTACGCCGTTTTTGTAGGTGCAGACCCTGCACCTGGCGGCGACTATGTTGTGGCCCGGAGCGGATACTTTGTGATTTACACCGGTGCTCCTGATCCTCAGAATGATGAGACTCGCATGATTGATGGCAAAGTTGCTGTGGCATGTAATTGGGATGGCGGCGTGTCCCCCACACCTCCCCCCGCCAAAACCCCCGAGATCGTCAACATCACTTCGGATCCCCAGGGTAGCGTGACGGATGTAGCTTGTGTCAGTGACGACGAGCTTACCAAGGATAGCTTCAGCGATGCTGCCTGGACCTCTATTCTTACTGCTCTGAGCATCTCTGACGAAGACGACTATCTGTACGACGTAACCTGCAAGGATTGCGATGACTACGTGGTCAGCCTTGATGCGGGACTTTCTCTGGATGTGAAGGTAACCTACGAAGAGGGCGAGCCTGCCCCCGCCACAGGAACCTACCGGAGCGTCTTCGTGAAGGACGTGGCGAACAGCCTCTACGACGTGCTGGCAGCTGAGGAACTTGCCATTGCGGTGGAAAAGGATGTTCAGGGTGTTATCTTTGAGGGCGGCGACTATGATGCAGATGCCTCCGACGATACCCTGAAGGCCGGCTTCTGCCTGCTCCAGGTGGTGGCTACCGAAAAGACTCCCACTGACACCCCCACTCCTTCTGGCAGTGGTGGCGGCAGCGGTTGCTCCTTCGGCTTCGCTCCTCTGGCCCTTCTGCTTCTCGCTCCTCTGGCCCTCCTTCGGAAGTAGCATTATCGCTTCTTGAAGAGAACCAGTAGCAGGAAGTACAAGGCAACTTAGGTAACAGGCAACAGCAACAAAGAGCAACATCAAGCGGGGGTTCTTCGGAGCCCTCGCTTTTTTTATCCCCTCAAACAACCATCACACATTACATACAGCCCCACATACAGCCCCTCAGATTTCCCCCCTTTCCATAAAGAAATGCTATACTCTATCCGTAGTCCTCGTATCATCTTTTTTGAGAGCTCTCGGTTTTTTGCTGCGGTTCTCTCTGGCTCCATCAAAGAAGAACTCTCTAACTCTATCCAAAGCAGGTGATCTCTCCGTGACCTTTTCTTTCGACATAGATACATCGGGCATACCGGGCATGCCCCGCATCTCTCATCCCTCCTGCGTGCTCTTCGATTTCGACATGACCCTGGTGGATAGCAGCCATGCCATTACCCGCTGTCTCAATCTGGTGGCCCAACAGTTCCGCCTGGCCCCTCTCTCCCGTTCCACTGTGCTGGCGGGGATCGGGATTCCCATGGAGGAGGCCTGTGCGGGCTACTGGGGGCGTTATGATGAGGCTTGGCTGGAGTACTACCGTGCGGAGCTTCGGCAGGAGGAGTACGCCCATCTGCGTCCCTATCCCTCGGTGCCTTCCCTATTTGAAGATTTGCGGAGCCGCTCCATTGCTACCGGCATCGTCACCAACCGCCGGTATGCCCTCACCGCCGCCGAGGCCGCGGGGGTGGCGGATCTGGTGGATTGCCTGGTGGGGCTGGAGGAGGTCTCCCGGGGAAAGCCCCATCCGGAACCTCTGCTGCATGCCCTCAATCTCCTCAACTGTCCCCCCGAGGGGGCTCTCTATGTGGGGGATACCGCGGAGGACATGACCGCCGCCAGGGCTGCGGGGGTGACCGGCATAGGGATGCTCTCCGGAGGGCGTTCCGAGGATCTGCTCCGGAGTGCCGGGGCCCGGGAGGTGCTGGAATCCATCGAAGATTTTCTCCCCTTCTTCGAGGCTCTTGCCTCGGGAGAGGGTGCGGAATAAGGGGAGGCTTTCATGAAACGTTCTTCTCTTGGGGAGGAAGAGATTTATTCGGAAACCCCTTCGGAAACCCCTTCGGAGAAATCCGAAAGAGCGGGAAAAAGGGACCCCCAGCCCCCGGAGCCTCCGGTATCTCGCAAGAAGCTCCTCTTCCACTGGTTTCTGGTCTTTCTCTGTGTGGGAACGGGGATCTTCGCCTACTCCCGCTGGCGGGTCTCCTTTGAGCTTGCCCGGCCCAAGCTTGCGGCGGCGCATCCCTTTGTGTATGCTCCGGTGATGGAGGTTACCGCCCTCAGGCTTTGGTGGGAGGAGCCTCTTAAAGGAACCCCGGGCATTCCTCTGGTAGAGCGAACCCTCTCCCGTATCCGCCGGGTGAAGAAGGGGGATTCCCTTGCCCCGGGGGTGCGGGCCCCGGAGCCGGGTTTTTTCCTCCCCTGGCAGGATGGGCTGGAGGAGGAGTGGAGCTTCTCCTCCCTCTGGAGGAACGAGGCCGTCATGGAGCGTACCTATCTGCTCCAGCAGAAGGACGGTTTTCCTCGGGCCCGGGGGGAGGGAAAACTGGTGAAGATCCCCCAGGATCTGCGGCTTCTCTTTCGCCTTCCCCGGAGCCCCAGGGTGGAGGCTCTGCTGCGATCCGGCACCTTGAATCTCTCCTTCCATCGGGAGGGGCGCCCCGTGGCGGGGGTTATTGAGACCGAGCGCTTCGAGGGAAGCTACGTCTGTCTGCTGGTCTCCTTTCCCAACTTCCCCCCGGAGATGCTTCTCTCCCGGGTGGGGGAGGTCTATATCTTTTTCCCCGAACAGTCCGGGGTGCTCATCCCCCAGAGGGGGGTGGCCTTTCGAAACCGCCGGGAGGGGGTCTTTCTCGTCACCGGGGGGGAGGTGCTCTTCCGCCCCGTGGAGGGAAAGCCCGTGGATGCGGAACGCTATCTCGTCACCAAGGGGCTCAAGCCGGGAGAGCTCATCATGGCGGATGCGCAGATTGCAGAGGAAGGGCGTTTGCGAATATGGTAAAATCTATACGGCGTAATGTGGAATATGTGCTGGAGGAGATGGCCCGGGCCGCCCAGGCGGCGGGGCGTTCTCCCGGTGAAGTGCGTCTTGTGGGGGTCTCCAAGTTTCATCCTCTGGAGGCCATGCGGGCTGCGGAGGATACGGGGATCTTCGCCTTCGGTGAGAGCCGCATCCAGGAGGCCCGGGAGAAGTGGCACGCCTGGGAGGGGGAGAAAAAGCTCCCCTGGCACCTCATAGGGCATCTGCAGCGCAATAAGGTGAAGGTGGCTCTTGAGATCTTCGATTGCATCCATAGCCTGGACTCCCTGCGTCTCGCCCATGAGCTGGAGCGGCACGCCTCGGAGGGTTCCCAAAAGATCTCGGTGCTTCTGGAGGTGAATCTCTCTGGGGAGGAGGCCAAGTACGGTTTCGCTCCCGGTGAGCTCTCCCCCGGGGTGGAGCAGCTGCTCCGGGAGTGTCCCTCCCTGGCTCTGGAGGGGCTCATGACCATGGCCCCCTACGAAGCCTCGGAAAGCCAGGCCCGGAAAATCTTTCGGGGGCTCTACGATCTTCGGGAGAGGCTGAACCGCATGTTTTCCCTCTCTCTGAGGGAGCTCTCCATGGGGATGAGTGACGACTATCCCTGGGCCGTCATGGAGGGGAGCACTCTCGTGCGGGTGGGAACCGCTCTTTTTGGAAATCGGGAGTAATCTTTGGTATAGTATATGCTGTAATGGTGGCGGTAGTGCGGAGGGGGCGGAGAACGGGTGTTTGAAAAACTTCTTGTAAAGCTGGGGATCCTCGAAGAGATCATCGAAGAAGAATACGACATGGAAGATAACGAGGCCCAACTCGAACGGCGGCAGCGGGTGCTGAATCCTGCTCCGCCGGATGCGGTGCTTTCCATCGTTCGGGGGCATCTCTGTGTGGATCAGCGGGAGCGCATGGCCGAGGCCCTGCACCAGGGAATGCTCATTATCGTGGATCTCCGCAAGGTGGATCGTGACGTGGGGCAGGGAGCCCTGGACTTTATCTGCGGGGTGGCCTACGCCACCAAGGGTGCGGTGATGCGCATCGCTCCGGGGGTCTTTCTCGCCATGCCGGATCAGAGCCTGGTGGAGGAGTGGCATAACGAAGAATCTGAAGATAAGGAGAAGGGGAAGATGACGGTATGACGCAGGAGCTTCTTTCGGCATTGGATGTAACCAACCGGGTCTTCCGGCGCACCCTCCGGGGGTATGACATGGCGGAGGTGGATGAGTTTCTGGATGCGGTTTCCGACACCATCCACATCTATGCGGAGCGGGTGCGGGAGTGCGAGGCCACCATCGGGGGGCTCAAGGAGCAGATGCAGGAGTACCAGAACCTTCGGGAATCCATGCAGGAGGCCCTTATCATGGCCCAGAAGAGCGCAGAAGAGCGCATCGGCGCAGCGGAGCAGCAGGCCCAGACCGTTCTGGGAGATGCCCGCTCCAAGGCGGAGAGCATCGTACAGCAGGCCCATACGGATGCGGAGGGGATCCGCCGGGAGATGAAACAGCTTCGGGAGAAGAGGAGCTCCATGCTGGCGGAGCTGCGGGGATTTCTCGCCCGGTTCGAGGCCCTTCTGGAGAACCAGGGAGAGGACGAATCTTCTTCCAAGGCTTTCGAAACCAAAGCCCCGGAAACCCCGGAAGCTTTTTCCTCCTCCTCCTTTTCTTCTTCCTCACCCTTCCCTTCATCCTCCTTTGCAGCATCCTCTCGGGAGCCCTCCTCCTCCGAAGGGGGAGACTCCCTCAAAATCCCCCCCCGACTCTGAATTCACTGGTGGAACCGCCCCACGCTTCCTTTTCGGCATGCCTCTCTTCGGGGAAACCCCTTCGGGTTTCCCCGAAACTTTTTGTGTAAAGAAACTCTTCTCCCTTGTAGGAAGAGGCTCTTGCCGTTACAATAGCCTTTGACTGGCTTCACAAAAGAACGTCTTTCCTTCAGAAAGTCGTACATTGACAACTCTATAAGGGGTGAGAGCACTCATGAGTGTATTGTGGATTGTGTTCGGGTTGGCCCTCGGTTTGGCCGGAGGTCTGCTCGCACATAAAGTGCTTGAACAGCGGGGGCTTTCCAGTGCCCGGGTTCAGGCGGAGGAACTGCTTCGTTCCTCCAGGCAGGAGGCGGAGCAGCAGAAAAAGGAACTTCTCGGGGAAGCCCGGGAAGAGGTGCACCGGCTTCGGTCGGAGATCGAAAAAGAGGTCAAGGAACGTCGGGGAGAGCTGCAGCGGGCGGAGCGCCGGCTGGAGCAGAAAGAGGAGAATCTCGATAAAAAGCTGGATTCCCTTACCCGCCGGGAGGATGAGCTCCGAAGCGGTCAGGACGCCCTGAAAAAGCGTGCCGAAGAGGTGGAGGAGATTCGGGAACAGCAGCTGCGAAGGCTGGAAGAGATCGGGCATATGACCCGGGAAGAGGCCCAGCAGACCCTTCTTGCGGCGGCGGAGGAAGAGGCGAACCATCGCATCGGCCTCCGGCTGAAGGAGATGGAAGAGCAGACCAAGCGCGAAGCGGACCGCAAGGCCCAGGAGATTCTTTCCACCGCCATTCAGCGCTGTGCGGTGGAGCATACCTCCGAGGTGGCGGTAAGTGTGGTGCCCTTGCCTTCGGATGAAATGAAAGGCCGGGTTATCGGCCGGGAGGGCCGGAACATCCGGGCCTTCGAGACCATCACCGGGGTGGATCTCATTGTGGACGATACCCCCGAGGCGGTAACGGTCAGCAGCTTCGACCCCGTGCGGCGGGAGGTGGCCCGGCGCTCTCTGGAGCGGCTTATCGTGGATGGCCGCATTCATCCCGCCCGGATCGAGGAGCTGGTTACCAAGGCCTGGAGCGAGGTGGATGCAGAGATTATCAACGCCGGAGAAGAGGCTCTTCTTGAGGCGGGAATCAAGCATCTGCACGGAGAGCTTGTGAAACTGGTGGGGCAGCTGCAGTTCCGCACCAGCTACGGTCAGAACTCTCTGCTGCATAGCCTGGAAGTGGCGCATATCACGGGGATTATGGCGGCGGAGCTTGGGCTGGACGAAAGCTTTGCCCGCCGGGCGGGGCTGCTCCACGATATCGGCAAGGCGGTGGACCACAAGATAGAAGGCCCCCACGCTATGATCGGGGCGGATCTCGCCAAGAGGCACGGGGAGGTGCCGGATATTGTGAACGCCATCGCCTCCCACCACGAGGATGAAGAACCCCAGACGGTCTACGCCGTGCTGGTGGCGGCGGCGGATGCAGTGAGCGCCTCCCGGCCGGGAGCCCGGCGGGAGAGTCTGGATGCTTACATTAAGCGGCTGGAAAAGCTTGAGGGGATTGCCAAATCCTTCCATGGAGTGAGCAAAGCCTACGCCATTCAGGCGGGGCGGGAGGTTCGGGTGATCGTCTCTCCCAATGTCACGGATGACGGCACCATCACCAAACTGGCCTTCGACATGGCCCGGAAGGTGGAAGAAGAGATGAAATACCCCGGGCAGATCAAGATTACCGTGGTTCGGGAGACCCGAGCCGTGGATTACGCCAAGTAAGCAGATTTGTAAAAATATGCGCATTCTTTTTATCGGCGATGTGATGGGACGGAGCGGCAGGGAGGCGGTGGCTTCCCTGCTTCCCCGTATTAAAGAGAGATGGGGTCCTCTGGACTTCGTCCTGGTGAACGGCGAGAATGCCGCCGGGGGGTTCGGCCTCACCCGGAAGGTGATGGAAGAGCTCTTTAACCTGGGGGCGGACTGCATCACCGGAGGCAACCACATCTGGGACAAAAAAGAGTTTCTCCCGGTGTTGGATGAAGAATCCCGGGTGCTGCGTCCCGCCAACTATCCTCCGGGGGTTCCCGGATCCGGCACGGTGGTGCTGGAGAAAAAGGGAAAACGCCTTCGGGTGATGAACTTTCAGGGCCGGGTCTACATGCCCCCCCTGGATTGCCCCTTCCGCAAGGCGGATGCCCTGCTGGAGCAGAACGACACCCTCTGCGTCTTCGTGGATTTTCACGCAGAAGCCACCTCGGAGAAGCGGGCCTTCTTCCACTATCTGGATGGCCGGGTCTCCTGCGTGGTGGGCACCCATACCCATGTGCAGACCGCAGATGAGGAGATTCTTCCGGGAGGCACCGCGGTGATCACCGATGCGGGGATGACCGGAGGCCAGGGAGGGGTTATCGGCATGGAGACCCAGGGAACCTTATCCCGGTTTCTCGACGGCCTTCCCTCCAAATTCGAAGTCTGCGCCCGACAGGTGGAGCTTCGGGGCATCATAACCGAAATCGACGACGAAACAGGCCGGGCCCTCTCCATAGAGAGAATAGCCCTGCCCATGGAAAAGGCCTGAAAGGGCAAAACAAAAAAGAGGGGGAAAACAGACCCCCTCTTTTTTCGTGGCTTTTTGCGGAGTTTCTGATTATAATAATGCAGAGAGTTCAAGAGATCCAAGGAAAATAAGAAATCCAAGACGAGAAGAGGAGGGATATGAAATGGAACTCGCAAAAGTGACCCTTCGGGGACAGATAACCATCCCCATTTCCATTCGACGAAAGCTTAATATTCGAGAGGGAGACAAGGTGGTTTTTTTCGAAAAAGAGGGAAGAATTTTTGTAGAAAATGCCGCCCTTCTAGCCCTTCGGGACGCTCAGGAAAGTTTTCGGGGCGAAGCGGAGAGAATGGATCTCAACAGCGAAGAGGATGTAGTATCTCTCGTCAGGCAGGTGCGTAAAGAACTTCAGGAAGAACGCCATGCGGGTGATGCTTGATACCAACGTGCTCCTCTCGGCTATGCTTTTTCCGGGCAAAAGCATAGAAAAATGTTTACGGCTTCTCGTGGAAGAACATTGTGTTCTCGTGTCTTCCCTGGTGATAGCCGAAATGGAAGAGGTGGTTCGTCGTAAATTTCCCGGAAAAGAAAAGGCTCTCCAGGATTTTATCGAAGCCTTTCCCTTTGAAAAGGTTTTCAGCCCAGAATGTCCGGAACCGGGGATGTTCGAAATCCGGGATCCTGCAGATTATCCCGTGCTCTATGCGGCTCTTCTGCAGGATGTGGATGTCTTCATCACCGGGGATAAGGACTTTACGGATGTAGCAATAGAGAAGCCGGAGATACTTTCTCCCCGAGGTTTTCTCGAAAAATACGGCGTTTTATCGTAGGCTTTGTTTGTAAGCCTTGATGGAAACCGGTGGTGATTTCCCGGAAGGGGGCTATTCCTCTTTCGGGGCAAAAGGTTCTACCTCTTGGCGATTCCTGGCGGTTAGAATGGAGCGGATGAATTCTATGGGAAGCTCTGGGTTATCAAGAGAAGCCCGTTGTGCTGTCTGAAGAGAAGAAGTTTTTCCTGTTTCTGTGGATTTGAACATAACAACACCTCCTTATTTTTACCAAAAGCACGGGTTCCGCTTTTGTCTTTCTGTTCTTGTCTTTGGAATGCTCCTTCTTGAAACCTCGCTTTATGTCGACAGGAGCCGGAGTTTATGTGTTCCCGGAAGCGACATTGTGGTCGGCGACTGCAGCTTTGCGTAGCGGAGGGCCGGTACCGGCACAGGACGTGCCGGTAAGCTCCAGTCGCACCATGGATGGTGCGTCTGGAGCGACGGGCCGGAGTAGCAAAGCAAGGGAGCGGTTCGACCACTCGGAAGCCGAGGGGACACACAAGCTCCGGCTCCCATCCAAGGGTACACTATAACGTGGAACGGCCCACTAGC
>NPIG01001630.1_pt1 | contig 10902 bp, 12 predicted proteins | sample 8637441 | NCBI WGS metagenome assembly NPIG01 (sample SAMN07420675, study PRJNA396082) | bioreactor metagenome | isolation source: sample BR6 brine-fed electro-methanogenic bioreactor BR | place: Japan: Kochi | collected 2016-06-14
CGTAATAGGGCGTGATGCCGACCGGCAGCGAACCCGTATGGCGGCTGACCGCATCCCGTTCGTCGTCGGACAGTTCGAAGATCCGTTCAAGCTGCGCCAGCGAGCGGATGCGATTGCGCAATTGCCAACGCCAATCCGTCCATTCCGCCGCTGTGGCGTCGGCAAAGAACTGTTTTCGGAAAGCCCGGCTTGTCTCGCTGAGCGGGAAACGCTCGGCGGGCCGCCGCAAGGGATACACGTTTCCTTGCGGTGACTCGGGGCTCACCGATAGCGCATGGCCCGGGACCGAGTGGGGGGCTTGGGGGGTGACAGGATAGGGCGACGGTGTTGCAGCTGAACTACAACTGGGAGGCTCTCCACGAGCCACCGAGCGATCGGACATTTCTGTTGAAAATCCAACCTTCTGCGGCGGACCGTCGCGCGACAATCGTCGATTCTGGCATCACAACCGCAGGCGAATCTTCAATGTATTACTTTGACGCTGATTACAAGACTTATTTGAGCAGTACAGTCAAATATTTGTGATCGGGAAGACTGGAGGCTTGCCTGGTGTCGCGCGGTGCGGGCCTTTCCGCCGACCGCGTTCCGATCGAACTTCCCGCCGTCGGGAAATCGTCGTTTATCCAGGGCCTGCTGATCTCTTGAAATGTAGATTAGAATATGCTAATTATAATCAATCTCAAAAAGGGATTGGAAGAAGAAGCCCGACCCCGGAGCGGGGCCGCGGAGGAGAGTGAGGAGACCGAGCAATGCAGAATCATGCGACCATCAAGGGCGTTGACGCCGCCACCGTACGCACCTGGCTGGACCGGGGCGAGGCCGTTCTCGTCGACATCCGTGAGGACCGGGAGGTTGCCGAGGAGTGCATCCCCGAGGCCCATCAGGTCGCGCTCTCGGCCTTCGATCCCGCCCATCTTCCGACCCACGACGGCCGCATCGTGGTCTATCACTGTGCCAGCGGCGGGCGCACCGCCAATTACGGTGCCGAACTGGTTGCCGCGGCATCGGCGGCCCGCGACGTCTATCACCTGGAAGGCGGCATCATGGCCTGGCGCAACGCCGGCTTTAGAACCCGCCCCGGCCGCATCGTCGAACTGCCGCGCGCCATGCCCAACCCCGGCGCCCTCTGCGCCCCCTGCATGCCCTGCGCCCCGGCCTGATCCTTCCTATTTCGCCGTTAGCCAATAGCGGAACGCTGCACTGACCGCGTGCGGCTGCTCCATGGTCGACAGATGCCCGCTGTCTTCGACCACGACCAGGGCGGCGTGCGGAATCATCCCGGCCATCTCGACATGCTGGTCGAGCGGCGTCAAGGCATCCTGGCGGCCGCACAGCACCAGTGTCGGGCAGGTGATGGCAGCCAGCTCGGGGCGGCTGTCAGGCCGTTTCATCATCATCAGCTGATTGCGCGCGAAGGCCTCGCGGCCGAAACGCTCCGACATGGCGAGGATGTCCGCGACCAGCACCTCGTCGGACATCCGCTTCTCGTGGATGAACAGCGACAGCATGTGCTGGGCGGCGGCGCGGACATCGAAGTCGGGTTGCCGGGCCTGATCGGCGAACCCCTGGCGTCCCGTCTTCTTTTCCGGCGAGTCGTCGCGCGCCGTGGTGTCGAGCAGGGCCAGGCGGGTGATCCGTTCGGGCGCCTGGCGCATGAACTCGAACGCCACATAGCCGCCCAGTGACAGCCCGGCCAGCGCAAACGTTTCCGGCAGATCCGCTAGGATCTTCCGGACGGCCTCGACCTGATCGTCGAAGCCGGTCAGATCGGCGACGATGGGCTCGGCGATATCGGTCAGGGTATCCAGCTGGTGGCGCCACAGGGCTTCGTCGCAGAGAAGGCCGGGAAGCAGAACCAAGGGCGTGCGTTCGGTCATTGGCGTTTCTCCTGTTGCTTCGGGTTTATCTTTGTCGGGCCTCGCGCCTGAAGATGTAGAGTCCGGTGACGATCACGACGGCGGCGCCGATCAGCGTCGTCGACGCCGGCACCACGCCCCACAGCACGATGTCGTACATCATGGCCCAGGCGATCTGGGTGTATTCGAACGGGCTGACCACCGAGGCCGGCGCCAGCTTCAGGGCATAGGTCATGGCAATCTGGCCCAGTGCGCCGACCAGCCCGGCGCCCAGGTAATAGACCAGCGCTTCCTGCGTCGGCGTCACCCATACCCAGGGCATCACGCAGGTCGCGATCACGCTGCCGGTCAGCATGTAGTAGAAGACGATGGTGTAAGGGCTTTCGGTCGTGCTCAGCTTGCGCACGAAGATGATCGTCGTCGCCCAGCACAGGGTGCCGCTCAGGGCGAACAGGCTGCCGACCGAGACCGCGCCGGCGGTCGGGTTGAGGGCGATCAGCACGCCGCCGAAGCCGATCAGGATCGCCACCCAGCGGTGCCAGCCGACCCGTTCGCCGAGCAGCGGAATGGCGAACAGGCTGGCGAAGATCGGTACCGACATCGCCACCGCCATGCCGTCGGCCAGGGCGATATGGGCATAGGCCGCGAAGAAGCTGGCGTTACCGGCGACGCCGATCAGTGCCCGCGCCGCGTGGCCGAAGGGGCGCTTGGTCTTGAAGGTGGCCACGCCGCCCGTATACAGCATGAACGGGATGACCATCAGCGCCGCCAGCGTGTTGCGGAAGAACACCGCCTCCAGCGGATGATAGTCCGGCCCCACCATCTTGACGAACATGTTCATCGAGGCGAAGCAGCCGACAGCCACCACCATCAGACCGATGCCCAGGGCCGCCTGTCGCGGAGTCACGGCGGCCGCTGGCCGCAGCGCCTTGCCCGCCTCGGCCGCTTCCGGCGGCGCCGGCGGAACGCCTATGTCGGTTTCCTTGCTCAATGGTCGGACGGTTCGGCGAAGTGGTCACCCAGTCCGGTGTCGTAGTCGACGCCGGCCGCCGTCAGCGCCAGCCCGCCGGGGCCTTCCATGCGGGCCAGGCCCTTGCGGTGCAGGGCGATCCAGACCGCCGGGTTGGCAAAGCCGCTGGCGTCGCGGGCCGAAACCACGAAGGCCCCGACATGCACGTGATCGCCGTGCGGATGCGGGACCCGCGTGAGATGGACGTCGCCGCTGGCCTCGTCCCGCTCCGAGCTGTTCTCGTCACGGGCCAGGACCTGAGCCAATGCCAGGGTGCGCAATTGCAGCTTGTTCAACTTCAGCGGGTTCTTCTTCGGCGGCATGGGCGGACTCCTTTCGGGGCGGTTCGGTGGCGGTCAGTCCTGGGCCAGGCGCTTCATCACCCAGGCCATGTTCTGGCCCAGCCGGGTCATGGTGCGCAAGCCTTCCTCGTCGTCGTTGACCTCTCCGGCGCCGTTGCCGATGCCGAGGTTCCAGTAGGTCGATCCGACGACCACCATCTCGTTGACCGTGAACAGATGGGTCATGCTGTCCAGCGTTCGGATGGCGCCGGCCCGGCGTACGGCGGCGACGGCGGTCGCGGCCTTGCGGGACAGCAGCCAGTGGCCGGAACGGTTGACCCGCCCGGTCCGGTCGATCAGCGCCTTCATCTCCGGCGTGACGTCGGAAAAATAGACCGGCGAACCCAGGATGATTCCGTCGGCCTGCAGCAGATGGGGAATGATCTCGTTGGCGTCGTCGTCGTTCTGCGAACATTTGGGCTCGTCGCCCGAGCACTTGGCGCACAGGCGGCAGCCGTGGATCTCCCGTCCGGCCAGTTCGAAGACCTCGGTTTCGATCCCTTCCTTGTTCAACTCGGCGCAGACGGTATCGATCAGGATGCGCGTGTTGCCCTTCTCGCGGGCGCTGCCGTTGACGGCGACCACCTTCATGGCGTTTCTCCTCCGGGTTCGTTTTTTTGGTGTCGTCGAATTCGTCGGCCGGCCGAAGGGCACGGCCATGCCCTATCATGCGGCGGCCTCCCGCCCTGAGGCAAGGGGGGGAGGGGGAGGGTGCCCGGTTTCGGAGACAAACGAAAACACCCGCGAAGGCGGCCTTCGCGGGTTCGTTTTCGTGACGAGGGGGGTCAGGCGGCCCGGCGCGTGGGCGCTTGCGGGATTGTCGCCTCGTCCGTGGCGATACGATCGCGCAGTTGCTTCATGAAACGGGCCAGAAGCCACAATTCACCGGCGATGATCGCGACGGCAAACACCGCGGCCCAGCCGATGAACAGGCCGAGCAGGGTGGCGATCAACTTGCCGCCGAGAATTCCAACTACGGCAAACGTCGAGGTGATGCCGACGGCAATCGTAGACGAACGCGTCCAGGCCGGTTCCCGGTCCTGCGCAATCGGTTCGGGACGCTGATCCGGCGTCTCGAAGGACACGACTTTAGAAGTCATGGAAGAGGAAACTCCCAGGCGCTCCCCGCCGCCGATCGGCGGTCACGCACCCACGGCCGATGATGCTACAGGATTCCTTGAAAAAGACTACAGGAATAGAAGCAGCTTTTTTCTTTGGAAGCTCCGTACGAGGAATTCGGTTTTATTCGGAATCGGTTCTGTTGTCTTGGCAACACTTGGATGCGCGAAGTGGAAAGATGGCGCGTTTTGAAGCTTGGTCAGCCCTCGGCCTCCAACTCATCCAGGAAGTCGAGCAGATGGTCACGGGCCACGGTATAGGCCGGGCCGCCACCGAACTCGACGCCGATGGCCGCCGCTTCGACGATCTCGGCGCGGGTGGCCCCGACCCTAAGGCCATTGGCGATGTGGTTGGCCAGGGAAGGCACATTGGCGGCGGCGACGGAACAGGCGATGGCGGCCAGTTCCTTTTCCCGCGGAGTAAGGACACCGTCGGCGTAGTAGGCGGCGATCATGCCGCCGAAGCCCGCGCGCAGGGTGGGAGCCTCCTTTTCCAGACGCGCGGTCGAGGCGATACGCTCTTCGATGATCTTCGTGGCGCTGGGCTTCATGATCTCAACCCTCGGTATTTTCTGTCGGGTACTCATAAGTTTGGCGACCGCTGTCGCCGGCATGCAGCCTAAATGCGCAAGACCCGTTTCCGCAAACGGAAACGGGTCTTGGCCGAGAAGCGGCGGCCGACCGCCGGGAACAGGCGGGGCGGAGCCTAGCCGCCGTTGATGATCTGTTGGATCTCGTCGTCCGACATGCCGACCTTGGTGGCCGTGCGCAGGATGTCCTCCCACGCCTCCGGCGCCATCGGGATGCCGTTGGCCATGCGTTCCTTGCGCGCCAGCCGCTCGGGATCGCCCGGCATCAGGACCGGGGTGCCCGCCGTTTCCGGCTTCGACTGGAGGAAGAAGTCGATGTAGTTCTTGATCTCGGTGGCGAATCCGCCGTCCTGGCTGAAGGCGGCGACGTCGAGGAAGATGGCCAGCATGTTGTTGGCGTAGGGGCGAGGCAGCGGCCCGGCGCAGCCGGCACCGGTCAGGGCTCCGGCCAGAAGTTCGGTGACGAAGGCCAAACCCGAGCCCTTGTGGTCGCCGAGCGCGCGCAGCGCACCAGGGCCGTCCCAGGGGCTGGGCACGCCGCCCTCGGGAACATCCCCGTACAGCAGTCCCGGATCGTTGGAGCGCGTACCGTCCGGGCCGATCAGTACGTCGGGGGGCAGCTCCTTGCCGCCGTTGAACGCGACCAGGGCCTTGCCTTCGGCGACCGCCGAGGTGGCGAAGTCGAGGATCACCGGGTCGCGGCCCTCGACCGGCAGGCCGATGGTCACCGGCGCCGTCGACATGCGGCGGTCGATGCCGCCGAAGGGGGCGACCAGGACGCTGGAGCGCACATTGGTGAAGCCGACGAAGACGACATCCTCGGCTGTCGTCAGTTCGGCCCAGGTGCCCAGGCGGCCCATATGGCCGGAGTTGCGCAGGGCGACCACCGCGACGCCGCTCTTCTTGGCCTTGTCGATGCCGACGCGGACCATCTGCTGGCCGATGATCTGGCCGAAGCCGTTGTGGCCGTCGCAGATGGTGATGGTGTCGGTTTCGCTGACGATGGTCATGCGTTCGCCGGGGAACACCCGACTGCCGATCCACGAGACGTAGCGGCTGGTGCGGATGACACCGTGGCTGTCATGACCGGTCAGGTTGCCGTCAAGCATGTAGTGGGCGACCTGCTGGGCCTCGTCGGCCTCGCAGCCCGCCTTGCGGAAGATGGCGGCGACCATTTTTTCGATGACCGCCGGTTTCAGAACGACCGGTTCCTTCTTGGGCGATGCCATGGATACTCTCCTCTTCTTGTTCTTTCGGCCGATGCCGGATCCGGTCACTCGGCTGCTTCTTGGGCTTCCTTCTTGCGCCACTTGTAGTCGCGGTAGAAGGAATAGGTGATCGCCGCGAAGGTCAGGACCATCAGACCGATGGTCAGGCCGCGCCCCATGAAGAACGACAGGACGCTCTCCTGCTTGGCCTGGGCGAGGGTCATCACGCGATCGAGATTCTCTTCGGCCATGGGACCGAGGATGATGCCGAGGATGATCGGTGCCAACGGGAAATCCGCCTTGCGCAGGATATACCCCAGAAGACCGAGCCCGGCCATGATCCAAATGTCGAATTCCAGGTTGCGATACGAGAAGGCTCCGATCACCGCGAGCCCGGTCACGACGGCCGCGATCATGCCTTGCGGCACCAGGACGACCTTGGCGACGTAGCGAAGACCGGCGAAGCCGACGACGGCGAAGAACAGATTGGCCAGGAACAGGCTGAGGATGAACGGGTAGAGGACGTCGGGCGCCTCGTTGAACAGGTTCGGCCCCGGGATCAGACCGTGGATCAGCAGGCCGCCCAACAGCGCCGCCGTCACCGCGTTGCCGGGGATGCCGAGGGTCAGCATGGGAATCAGGCTGCCGCCGACGACCGCGTTGTTGGCGGCCTCCGAACCGGCCACGGCCTCGACCGAGCCCTTGCCGAACAAGCCGGGGTCCTGGGCATAGCGTCGCGCTTCCGTGCGGCCGATGAAGGACGCGATGTCGGCGCCGGCACCCGGAATCAGGCCGACCAGGGTTCCGATGATCGACGACCGGGCGAGATGGTTGCGCATCTTCCACAGCAGCTCGCGGCCCGGCCACATACGGCCGACCTTTGGGATGTTGAGCTGGGTGTCCATGCCCTTGCCTTCGGCCAGGAACAGGACCTGCGAGATCGAGAACAGGCCGACCAGGGCGACGATCACCGGAACCCGCTCGTAAAGCGCGGGCTGGTCGAAGGCGAACCGCAGCGTGCCGGTCATCGGGTGCATACCGACGGTGCCGAGCACGAGCCCCATGATGCCGGACATCAAGCCTTTGAGCGCCGATCCGGAGCCGATGGCGCCGATGGTACTCATGGCGAATATGACGATCCAGAAGAACTCGGCTGATCGCACCTCCAGGGCGACCGATGCCACGATGGGCGCCAGGAACAGCAGGACGACGACGCTGAACTGTCCGCCGATGAACGAGGCGCAGATGGTCATGCCGAGGGCCAGGCCACCCTTGCCCTTCTTGGTCATCTCGTAGCCGTCGAGCATGGTCGCGACGGCGGCCGGCGTCCCGGGGACGTTGATCAGGATACCCGAGATCGATCCGCCGTAGATGGCGCCGCAATAGACGGCTCCGAGGAAAATCAGGCCGGTCGCGGCCGGCATCTCGAAGGTGATCGGGACCAGAAGCGCGATACTCAGGGTCGCCGAAACGCCCGGCATGGCGCCGAAAATGGTGCCCATGATGGCACCGGCCAGGGCGAGAAGAATGTGGTGCCATTGGAAGGCAACCAGGATTCCGTCGAAGATGGATTCCATCATGGCTTTTTCTCCCCCCGTGCCGTCAGAAGATCAGACCGTGGGGAACCAGGACCCCCAGGAATGCTTCGAATACACCGTAGAAAACAATCAGCGTCCCGGCCGTTACCGCGGCGATTTTCCAGATCGGGCGGATGCCCAGATAGAACATGTGCACGCACAGATAGATGCCGGTGGCCGTGAAGAAGCCGAGGATCGGCACCAGAACCACCAGAACGACGATGAGGCCGATGTTGATCGCGATGCGCAGGCCCCTGCTTGATCTCTGGGCCGGCGTCAGGTCCTCGTCCGTTTTCGGCTTGTCTTCCACCACTGCGGGTTTGGCGGCCTTGGCTGCGCGGAGGCTGTTGAAGAGAAGGACGACGCTGAGCGCCGCCAGCAGGCCCCACATCCACATGGGCCATTGCGCGGCCCGGGCCGGGTAATTGGACGTCTGGATCATCCCGACGACGCTGACGACGAGAATGATGATTGCGGATAGGGAATCCCGTGCCACTGCGCCGGTTGGCCACCGCATGACGAAACCTCCTGAAGCTCAAGGGGTTGGAGCGGAGGACCCGTCCGCAGACGTGCCCTCCGCTCTCCCCCCGGTAGAAACGTTGTGTCGAACCGCCGGAGAAGGGGCGTGGGCTACTTCTTGATGTAGCCCGCCTTCACGAACAGTTCGAGGAGGCTTTGGGCCAGTTCTTCCTGTTCCTTCATGTAGCCGCCGAACGCGTCCCCGATCATCGGATCGACGATCGTAATGTTTCGCTTGAGGGCCGCTTCCTGGTACTCGGGATCGTTGACTGTCATTTCGAAGGCTTCACGGTAGACCTTGAGCAGGTCGTCCGGGATTCCAGTCGGGGCCGCCCAGCCGCGGGTCGAGCCGAGATCGCCGAAGTTCATCCCGACCGATTCCTCGGCGGTCTTGACGTCTTTGATCATGGCATAGCGCTTCGGCTTCAGGACCAGGACGTCCTTCGCCGATTCCTTGGTCTTCAGATGGTCGAAGACGTTGCCGACGGCGATGTCGACTTCACCCGACTGGAAGGCCTTGTTGGCGGGAGCGCCGCCGGAATACGGAACGAACGTGAATTCGCAGCCGTACTTGGCCATGATCGCGTAGACCGCCAGATGGTCGTCGGACAGCGGGCCGTCGGCGCCGACGGTCACGGAACCGGGTTTGGCCTTGGCCGCGTCGAAGGCTTCCTTGAGGCTCGCGTACTTGGCGTCCTTGCCCAACCGCACGACGTTCGGGTCGATGATGTTGACGCCGATCGGCGCGAACTTCTCGAGCCACGGCGAGTACTTGGCGCCACGGGCGGCTTCGACCAGGCCGACCGACGGCAGGTTGATGACGCCGATGGTCGAACCGTCCTTCTGGGCGAAGGCCAGGCTGGTCCAGCCGATCTCGCCGCCGGCACCCGGCAGGTTCACGACCACCGCGTTGGGCTTCGTGCCGGTCAGCTTCTCGATATTCTTCTCGAAGAACGGCAGCATCACGCGGGCCAGGGCATCGCTCGAACCGCCGGCGTTGTAGGCGACGATCGCGCGGATCGTACCCGGGACCTTGACGTCGGGATACTTGGGGGCAGCAGAAACGTCGGTGGTTGCGCCAAGCGCCAGCAAACCGGCGGCGACGGCACATGTTGTGAGTAGCTTTTTCATTAACACCTCCCTTGATACGACATGGAGTGACCAGCTCTTTTCCGGCCGTTCGATCACGCAAAAACCTTCCCAAGAGGGGGTAAAATTGTCAACAATTTTGTTGTCCGTGTAGGCAATTTGCGCGGGAGAGGCATGGCAAAGATCCGGAAACCCAGAGATTCCCGACGCATGCACGCCGGAAGCCCCTGGATCAGGGAACAGGCGGCGCGTTTCGGATATGGAAGTTGAAGGGCAGCCTGTACCGTCGCGGTGCACCCGAATCGGTCTGGACGCGATCGAACGACGGCTCTACGTCGAGCCCTTTGTTGACAAGGCGTCCATTTGCCACAACCTGAACGTCGGGAACCGGGCCGCGTGACGGAGCCGGACAGGAACGCGGGAAGGGAGAGATGCGGATGACCGAGACACGGTATGGCGCCGACGAACTGAAGACCTGCACCATGAACCTTCTGGTGCGGGCAGGTCTGCCCGCCGAGCCCGCCGGCATTACGGCCGAAGTGCTGGTCGAGGGCGATTTGATGGGCAAGACGACCCACGGCCTGCAACTGATGACCCCGTACCTGACCGAACTCGAGAACGGTGGACTGGTCGTCGACGGACAGCCGAAGGAGATCGCCGATACCGGTGCTGCCTTCACCTGGGACGGACGCTACATGTCGGGCCCCTGGCTGGTATCGAAAGCCATGGACGAAGCGGAACGCCGGGTCGGCCGGCACGGTGTGGTTACCGCTGTCGTCCGCAAGACCCATCACATCGGGGCGCTGCAGGCCTATCTGGCCCGGGCGACCGGGCGCAACCTGATGATGATCCTGATGGCGTCCGATCCCCGCGAGGAGAGTGTCGCCCCGCATGGCGGCATTGTTGCTCGCTACAGTCCCAATCCCATCGCCGTCGGCATCCCGACCTCTTCCGACCCCATCCTGATCGACGTCAGCGTTTCGACGACCGCCAACGGCGTCGTCAACCGCGCCCACAAGGAAGGCCGCAGGCTGCCGGGGCCGTGGTTGAAGGATGCCCAGGGGAATCCGAGGGACGATCCGGGCGTGCGTTTCACCGATCCGCCGGGGGCGCTCTATCCGCTCGGCGGTCCCGACCTCGGCTACAAGGGGTTCGGGCTGGGCGTCATGATCGAGGCCCTGACCAATGCCCTCGGCGGCTTCGGCCGCGCCGACCGGCCGACCAACTGGGGGGCGACGGTCTTCCTGCAGTTGATCGATCCGGCTTGTTTCGGTGGTACAGAGGCCTTCCTGCGCGAAAACGACTTCCTGGCCGAATTCTGCCGCTCGACCCCGGTCGCGGCCGGCGACCCGCCGGTGCAGATGCCGGGCGACGGTGCCTTGCGCCGCCGCCGCGAACAACTGGAGAAGGGTGTGCTGCTCTATCCCGGCATCATCGAGGCACTCGGCGAATGGGCCGAAAAATACAATGTCGGGATGCCGGTGCCGCTGCCGGGGGGGCGATAAAGAAAGGGCTCCCCGAAGGGAGCCCTTTTGGTTGCGCTTGGTGCCCGCTTAGGCCCGTTTTGGCGGGTTGACCTTGAAGATCAGCGCCGC
>NPIG01001350.1_pt1 | contig 10874 bp, 6 predicted proteins | sample 8637441 | NCBI WGS metagenome assembly NPIG01 (sample SAMN07420675, study PRJNA396082) | bioreactor metagenome | isolation source: sample BR6 brine-fed electro-methanogenic bioreactor BR | place: Japan: Kochi | collected 2016-06-14
GGATTATAAATGACGCTGATCAGTTGCAAGTGTCGCAGACCTCCCAGTGGGTGCCGAATTCACCGCACCGACAATGCTCAATATCGTACATGATCTTGTGCTGCCTTGGATGAAGTCGGTGTTCTGATCGAAATTGGTCACCATGTTTCCTGAATATATCTCCAAGGCTTGGACTTGATTCAAGCTTTCCCGGAAGTTGTGTATGGCTGCAAAGTGTCTTCATAGGTTATCGGAGCCCAGAGCATAGGAGATAAGGGGGCATCACGCTGCAAGAATTATGACAGGCGTGGCATTTGCGTCTTTTTGCAAATGACATGACTGGCGAAATTCTTGCGAGTAGGCTGCCCCCGTTCTCCGGTAAAGTTATCTCCATAGGTTTGAAATGGCCTTGTTTTAAAACGCTTAGAGTTCTGTAGAGCCTTGAAAATAGGCGATGTCCGCCGTCCAGGCTTAATGTAACAATATAATGTGTGGTTCTGTGTATCAGCACAAAATAGTTATTATTTGACAATCATATTGAAGTCAAGTACAAATACACTAACCGGATAATAAAACGATTTGTTTATTATTAGGAGTTGATATCATGATCAAAATACCTGAAGGACTCCAGAAAAAATACAGCGGACTTTTGACAAACAGTGATGTGCCGCCGGAACATTACAAACATTTTCGGAAGTGGCTCCGGTACTACCTGGATTTCTGTCAAAAATATCAGCACCCTTATGCCGATGAAAACAGTCTGTTATTGTTTCTGGACAAGTTACAGCAAAAGAACCAGCCGGCGGATCAGCAGGAACAGGCCCAAAAAGCGGTTCGGTTATATTACAGCGGACTGGGCCGGGAAAATGATCCGCAGACCGGGATTGTCCAAAATAGTGTTGCTGAGGCCGGGCAGTCATTTGATACGGAACCGCCGACCAGTCCCTGGTCCGGCGCGATGGAATCTTTGAAAAATGAAATCAGCGTGCGCCATTATTCAAATAAAACCTGGAAAGCCTATTCATTGTGGGCACAGAAATTCAGGTATTATGTCAAGGAAAAACCGCCTGACAGGGTGAATACGGACGATGTCAAAGAATTTCTGACATTTCTGGCCGTTAAAAAAAAGGTGTCAGCCTCTTCCCAGAACCAGGCGTTTAATGCGCTGCTGTTTTTTTTCCGGCATGTGCTGAAAAAGGAGTTCGGTAAAATTGAGGGGGTGGTCCGGGCGAAGCGCAAGCCCTATATCCCGGTGGTGCTGTCCAGGCAGGAGATTGACCGAGTGATTGACAAGATGAAAGATCCGTATGATCTGGTGGTAAAGTTACTTTATGGGTGCGGGCTGCGGTTGTCTGAATGCATGAAGCTGCGGGTGCATTGTTTTAATTTTGATCATGAGGTGTTGACGGTGCATGACGGCAAAGGCAAAAAAGACCGGACCGTTCCGTTGCCCAGGGTGATCATGGATGATCTGAAGCGCCAGATGGACCGGGTCATTGATCTGCATGAGCAGGATCTCAAAAACGGCTGTGCCGGGGTGTTCATGCCGGACCGGCTGGAATCTAAATATCCGAACGCGCCAAAGGAGCTGATCTGGCAGTGGTTTTTTCCGGCCAAAGAGCTGACCCATGTGCCGGACACCGGGGAATACCGGCGGTATCACCTGCACGAAACCCATGTGCAGAAAGCGATCAGGCGGGCCGTCAGGACATCAAAAATTTTGAAAAGAGCGTCGGCCCATACGTTCCGCCACAGTTTTGCCAGCCATCTGCTGGCTGCCAACCAGGATATCCGGACCATCCAGGAGCTGCTGGGGCACAGCAGTGTCAGAACCACCATGATCTATACCCATACCATTGCATCAAAAACCGTGAAAGAGGCCAGAAGTCCGCTGGATCTATAACCCTAAAAACCACAGCTCCGCTCTGTCGGTTACAGGAGTTGTCGACCGATGGAAAGTCAGGACTGTATCCCTGTATAGTAAAAGAGATGTAAAAAGGCAACTGGCGAAACTGCTTAAAATGCATAGGTGAAACTACTTACCACTGCCTGATTTTGTTGTTCTGAACGCCGGAAACGCGTTTAATCCGTGCGGATCACATCCACGGCCACACTGAGCTGATGGCGGCCGCCGCCCAGGACCGTGCCTTTCACCGGGGTGACATCACTGTAATCCCTGCCCCATGCCAGGGTCAGGTGGTGGTCAAAGGGCATGACATTGTTGGTGGGATCCAGGTCCACCCATCCCGTGCCGGGGAGAAACACGGCAAACCAGGCATGGGAGGCTTCCGCTCCCTTGAGCCGGTCTTTTCCGGGGGGCGGCTGGGTGTGGAGGTACCCGCTGACGTACCGGGCCGGCAGCCCTAACGCGCGCAGGCAGGCAATGGCGATGTGGGCGAAATCCTGGCACACCCCCCGTTTGAGTTCAAACGCCGCTGCCACCGGGGTGGCGGTGGAGGTGGCGCCGGGATCATATGTAAACCGGGTGAAAATCCGCTCCATCAAACGGGAAGCCCCCCTGAGAAACGGTTCTCCAGGGGGAAACAGGTCACCGGCCCACCGGGCCATATCTTCTGATAGCGGAATCATGGGAGAGGGAAACACATACTGAAACGCGTCCAGATCCTCGGGGGTGGCATGCCGGCGGACCGCGGCCATGACCTGTTCCCAGGGGGCGGTCTGTTCAGGTACGGGCGCGGGAGGCGGATGGAGTTCCACCCGGCTTTTGGCCGTTATTTCAAACAGGGCATGGGGCACCTGAACCGTGGTGGCGGTCACGCAGTTACCAAAATAATCCGTGCGCCGGGACATGGCCGACGGGGGGGGCGAAAGGGTAAGGGTATGGTCCGTGCAGCGCTGGGCCGGTGTGTGCCTGGGTGTCAGGAACAGCTCGTTATGGGAAAGGGACGCGGTTTCCCTGTACTGATACCGGGTGACATGGGACACCTGATATTTCATGGGGCCTGCCATCCATGACGGGGGCCTTGTTTCACACGGATGCCTTCCATGGCAGTGGCATCATCAAATGCTTCCGCATCCAGGGAGATGCGCATCTGCTGTTCGGTCTCGATGCGGCTCAGATAGTGCTGGGTGATCTGGTCCCCCAGGGACTGGATCCCTTTTTTCAGGCGCTTTAGAAGCGGGTAAAGCCGGGACAGCTCGCCTGCCGGGTTCATTTCCATGAGATGGGAAATGTCGGTGAGGCGCAGCTGTGTGGTCAGATCCAGGGTGATCTTCTCCTCTTTGGTCCGGAAAGGACGCAGGGTGTTTCCGGGAAGCGCCTCCACATGCTCGGAAAGTCTGGCCATCTGAAACCCTGTGGATCTGGGGTTCAGCTCATCCAGCAGGAGCAGATCGACAATCGGTTCCTTCCTGAGAATGGTCCGGTACCGGGTGTGGTAGGTAATGGTGCTGTCCGCCACCTCCAGCAGCGCCTCCAGATCATGGCTTAGGGAAGTTTTGCCGGATCGAACCGCATTTTCCCGGGACGGGAACAGGCTCTGAAGCAGGGTAACGGTGTAGTTGGACCGTTCCAGGCGCCGGCCCATGTCCATGAACCGCCATCCCATGCCCCGGGTCATGCTTTCCAGAGCAAGCCCGGCAAATGCCGATATGGTGAGGATCATTTCACTGACCAGTTCCTGGGCATCACTGATCTGATTGTCTTTCTGGGAAAACACCCGTGCCAGGTCCAGTTCCATCCGTCCCAGGACATGCCATGAATCGTTGGAAAGCCGGTCTCTCACACTGGCGGCCACCCGCTTGACATGATGCAGCAGATTCCTGAGACTGCCGGGAAGACGGCTGCTGAACATGGCTGCCATCAGTTCGGTCTCAATGGTTTTTATGTCATAGGCGGCATCCGGATCTGCCAGCGGGGAAGAGACGAGCTCGAGGCTGGCCATGACCCGGAGCAGAAATGGAAACTCCTGGATAATATCCAGCCGGGTTTCACTGTTCAGGCGGTTGAGAACGCTTCTGAGCACCCGGAGCACCCCTTCGGTCCGTTCCACATACCGTCCCAGCCAGAGCATATTGTCTGCGACCCTGCTGGGAAGATCGCTGTCTCTGTGAATTTCCAGGCTGTCCGTAAAATGGTGCATCATGCTTTCAAACCGGACCGGTTCATGGGAAAAGCACCAGGTATCCTTGCTGCCGCCGCGGGCATCCGGGCTGCTCATCAGAAAGATGTCCGGGTTGTCCGACACCCGGGTCAATGCCCCCGGCATGACAGACACCTCATTGCCCAGACCCGTCCCGCTGCCGGCAATGGAAAACAGGCAGTGAACGGCATGCCGCTGTTTCATGGCCCCTTTTTCCCACACCGGGAGGGTGCAGGGAGAGACCGCTTCCATGGCCACATGGGCATGGGGGGCGGACGTGATGCGGGCGGCAAGCTGCGCCTTTTCCCCGCAGGTCAGCGTCCGGATATCCAGGGCCGTTTCCCGGTCCGTGTCAAAGGCGGAGGTGATGATCAAGGGCTGCGCATCGTTTCCGGCCATGGATTTTTCCAGGCAGTCCGTCACAAATGACAGGTCTTCGGGCCGTCCGCACCACCGGGTGGAGACATTCGGAAGGACCATCTCCTCTCCCAGAAGCACCCGGCAGATGCCGGGCAGAAAAGGCACGAATCCCGGGGTTTCCAGAACCGTGCTGCCCAGAGGATTGCTCACGGCCACCCCGCCGGCCCGGACCGCCTGGACAAGGCCTGCGATGCCTGCGGCGGACGGGTGGTTAAAGACCAGGGGGTCACAGGACATGTCCGGGATCCGCCTCAGGATCACGTCCACCGGGGAAAGCCCCCCGAGTGTCTTGAGGAACACGGCATCCCCCCGCACGGTCAGGTCACTGCTCTCCACCAGGGTGACTCCCAGGTATCTGGACAGAAACACCTGTTCAAAATAGGTCGGGCTGGCCGGCCCGGAAGACAGCATGACAATTGCCGGTTCCCTTTTCCCGGATGCGGATATGGCCATGAGGCAGTGGGTAAGGTATTTGAAAAACGGGGCCAGCCGCATCACTTTGCCGGCGTGGAACATGCGGGGAAAAATCCTGGACAGGATGATGCGGTTTTCCAGCGCATACCCGGCACCTGAAGGGGCCTGGGTCCCATGGGAGATCACCTGCCAGGTGCCGTCGACCCCCCGGCACAGGTGGGTGGCATAAAAGGAAAGGGTTGCCGCGCCCCCTGTGTAAAGGTCATGGCACTGACGCAGAAAGCGGGGGTTGGCAAACAGCAGTTCCGGCGGAATATGCCCGTTTCTGACCAGGGTCTGGGGGCCGTAAATGTCATCATACATCGCCGTGAGGAGCCGGGTTCTCTGGGAAACGCCCTTTTCCAGCAGGACCCAGGTTTCCGGTGACACAGGATAGGGGATAGGGTCCAGTTCCCACTGCCGGGCCGTCCCTTCTTTTTCATCGAACACGTTATAGGCCGCACCATGCTCATGCATCATCCGGCGGGCCTTTTGCCATCTTCGTTCCAGCTCCGGGGACCCCAGGCCGTTGAGATAGGAGACCAGCCCCTGCCAGTGGGGAGACAGCTGATTTTCCGGGGTCAGGACATCACCGCAGCCGGCGGCGGCAGAGACCGGATCTGTAAACACGGTTCCGGGAAAAACCGGCGCCGTTGAATCCTCAGGGTCATCCATCACACGGGGTTGTCTGTTCAAAATGATTCTTTCACCGTCTGTTTTTAAAACAGTTTTTTTCACGATTTCAGACGGTTACCGCCTGATCAGAAGCAGGACTATAATGGGATGCATCACATTTGTCAATACCGCCGTGCCAAAGCCGGAATGAATTCACGCCAGCTGGTAGCCCCTCTGTTTCAGGCCTTCCGGGCGGTCAACCCATTTGTCGGGTGTCAAGAACGTCTGCGCAGGTCCAGGGTGTGGGGAAACTGCCGGCTGACCCGTGGTTCCGGCATCTGATCCAGTGTGCCCGGGGTGTGGCCCATGCTGAAAAACCGGGACACCCGCCGGCCTTCGGCCTCATAGGCGTTGACGGGAAAAATGTCATAGCTTCTGCCCCCGGGATGGGACACATGGTAGGTGCATCCGCCGATGGCGCGCCGGCTCCAGGTGTCCACAATATCAAACACCAGGGGCGCATGCACGCCGATGGTGGGATGCAGGCAGGACGGCGGCTGCCAGGCCCGGTACCGGACTCCTGCCACAAACTCCCCGCTGACACCCGTGGGGTGCAGCGGCAGGGCCCGGCCGTTGCAGGTCACCCGATACCGGGATTCCGTCATGTTCTTCACCCGCACCTGCATCTTTTCCAGGGAGGAGTCCACATACCGGGCCGTGCCCCCGCCCCCGGGCTCTTCTCCCAGCACATGCCACGGCTCCATGGCCGTGCGCAGTTCCATTTCAATGCCCGCATGGATCACCTTGCCCACAAACGGGAACCGGAACTCGAAATGGGGGTGGAAATGGGCCGGTGTCAGGGGATACCCGTCCCGGTTCAGTTCCTCGAGCACATCACAGAAATCCTGCCATACATAAAAGGGAAGCATGAATTGGTCATGGAGCCGGGTGCCCCAGTGGATCAGTTTCTCCTCACAGGGGGTTTTCCAGAACTTCACCATGAAGATCCTGAGCAGCAGCTGCTGGGCCAGGCTCATGAACGCATGGGGCGGCATCTCAAAGGACCGGAACTCCACCAGCCCCAGGCGGCCCGTGGCACTGTCGGGCGAGTACAGTTTGTCAATGCAGAACTCGGCCCGGTGGGTGTTGCCCGTCAGGTCCGTGAGCAGGTGCCGGAACAGGCGGTCCACCAGCCAGGGCGGGCAGGAAAGGTCAAGGCCGCTGTTTTCGGGATGGCCCGATGCCGTCTCGTTCCGGAGCGCCTCAAACGCGATCTCAAGCTCATACAGGCTGTCATGCCGGGCCTCGTCAATGCGGGGGGCCTGGCTGGTGGGCCCCATGAACAGCCCTGAAAACAGATAGGACAGCGAGGGATGGTTGTTCCAGAAAGTCAGAAAACTGCGCAGCAGGTCCGGCCGCTGGAGCCAGGGGCTGTCCTGGGGGCCCGGGCCGCCCAGGATGATATGGTTGCCCCCGCCCGTGCCGCTGTGGCGGCCGTCCAGCATGAACTTTTCCGTGCCCAGGCCGGTGAGCCGGGCCGCTTCATAGAGTTGCGTGGTCATGGCCACCATCTCTTTCCAGGACCGGGCCGGGTGGATATTGACCTCCATGACGCCTGGATCCGGGGTGATGCTGAACCGGTTGATCCGGTGGTCAAAGGGCGGGGTGTATCCCTCGATGATGACGGGCATGCCCGTGACGGACGCGGCATCTTCGATGGCGGAAATCAGCTCGAAATAGTGAACGGCTTTTTCCATGGGGGGCATGAATACATAGAGTCTGCCGTCCCGGGGCTGGATGCACAGGGCGGTCCGGATCACCCAGGCGGCCGATTCTCCGGGGGTTGGCGCGGCCGGATCAGCTATTGGAGCCGGATCTTCAAAGGGCCGGGGCTGGGACACCACATCATCCCGCAGCGCCTCTTCCGGTGCTCCATCGATGTGACGCTGGGATGCCCGCTCTTCCATCAGGGTCGCCAGTTTTTCCCTGTCCGCCTCCGTGGTCAGGGGATCGGCAAACGGTTCTTTAGGCCCCATGGGGTCTTCTGCCGTCACATGGGGATAATCTTTGGGCGCCACCCAGGGCAGCGCGCCCAGGGGCAGGCGCAGTCCCATGGGAGAATCTCCGGGAATCAGGAACAGACTGGGGCTTCTCAGGTGCCAGGGGCCGCTTTTCCACGATCCTTTCTGCAGCGGCAGCACATACCCGGTCACCTCGCCCACGCCTTTTTCAAACACCCGGGCCATGCGCGCCCGGTCCTCCGGGTTTTTCAACCGGGAGTCCTCCGGAGTGACATTGACCGGCAGCCGCTGCTCCTTCCACAGCCAGTGAAACACATCCTCGTAAGCCGGGATCACATATTTCCGATCCACCCCCAGGATATGGGTGAGGGCGTTCATGAACCGAAGGGCCTGCTCCGGCCCGAACCCGTAATCCGTTGTTTCATCGGCAAACAGCGCGTCATCTTTCCACAAGGGAATGCCGTCTTTTCGCCAGAAACAGCTCAACGCCCACCGGGGCAGGGATTCCCCGGGATACCACTTGCCCTGGCCCAGGTGAAGGAGACTGCCCGGGGCCCACAGTTCTCTGAGCCGTTTGAGCAGGGCCATGGACAACGGTTTTTTGGTGGGGCCGACGGCGGCCGTGTTCCACTCGTCCCCTTCCATGTCCGTGGCGGAGACAAAGGTGGGTTCCCCGCCCATGGTCAGGGTGATCTGTTCCCGTTGAATTTGTTCATCCACCTGATGGCCCAGGGCCTCGATCTCCTGCCAGATTTCTTCCGGATAGGGTCTGGTGGACCGGGGGTCCTCATGGATCCGGGTGATCTTCATGTCATGGCTGAAATCCACTTCGCACGGCTCCAGGAGCCCTGTGACCGGGGCCGCACTTCTGGGATCCGGCGTGCAGGCCAGAGGGATGTGGCCCTCTCCTGCCAGCAGGCCGGAGGTGGCATCCAGGCCGATCCACCCGGCACCCGGAAGATACACCTCTGTCCAGGCATGCAGGTCCGTGAAATCTTTTTCCGGTCCGGACGGGCCTTCCAGGGATTTGACATCCGGGGCCAGCTGGATCAGATACCCGGACACGAACCGGGCTGCCAGGCCCATGTGCCGCAGAATCTGCACCATCAGCCAGGCCGAGTCCCGGCAGGAACCGCTCAGTTTGGTCAGGGTTTCTTCACTGCTCTGGACATTGGGTTCCATGCGGATGTTGTACCGGATGGTTTTTTCCAGGCCCTGGTTCAGTTTGACCAGAAAATCGTTGGTGTTCATCTCGCTTCTGTCGATGGCGGCCAGGTATTCTTTCAGTTTTTTTCCCGGAGGGTCCACCTGGAGAAAAGGCTTGAGGTCCTTTGCCAGTTCCGGTTTGTAGGTAAAGGGGAATTTCTCGGCATGGGGCTCTAAAAAAAAGTCAAAGGGGTTGATGATGATCATCTCTGCCGTGAGATCCACCACGATGGAAAACCGGTCTGTTTTTTCAGGAAAATTCAGGCGGGCCAGATAGTTGCTGAACGGGTCCTGCTGCCAGTTGATGAAATGCGCTTCCGGTAAAATTTTCTGGGAATAGCTCAAGATGGGAGTCCGGCAGTGGGGGGCCGGCCGCAGCCGGACCACCTGGGCCCCCAGCTGGATTTTTTTGTCATATCGATAGTCTGTTCGATGGTAAAGCGCCACCTGGATGGCCATAGGATAGTCTCCGTTTATAAAGATTCAGATAAAAAGGTCTGCCTGCATCATTTCCGGCATCAGGATTCCAAAGGCGGCAGCACCCTGAAAAAAGCGTCATGCATGTGGGTGCCCACGGCGTTGATCTTCACCTGAAGACCATCGAGATATTCGTGCATCCCCGTGTCGATCACCTCGTCGATGTCCGAATAATCCAGATCCGCACACAGACGTCCCAGACTTCTTTCCGCTGGATTGGACACCGTTCCCACGGGGCTGCCCGATATTTTGTGCAGGGACTGCTCCGCTTTTTTCAGACAATACCGGATCGACCGGGGAAACTCGCCGTCAAAGATGAGAAACTCACACACCTGCCGGGGGATGATCCGGTGGAACCGCTTGCGGTACATCTCCAGGGCGCTGGCGGATTTGAGGACCGCGGCCCACTGGATGGAGTCATAGGGGCTGTTCACCTCCCCCCCTTTGGGAAGCAGCATGAAGTATTTCACATCCAGGATCCGGGAGGTTTTGTCCGCCCGCTCCAACATCAGGCCGGTCAGGGCGAACCGGAACGCTTCACTGTGGGACATGGTGGAATAGAGCAGCCCCGTAAACATGTGGCCCCGCATGGTGATGATCTTGAAGAATTTGTGGGGATTACGGTTGGGAAAATCGGTTCCGGCCGCATCCCGCAGTTCGATGTAGAAGCGGTTGATCTGTTCCCACATCTCCGAGGAGATGATTTCTCTGACGGACCGGGCGTTTTCCCGGGCCGCCCGAAGGGATGACAGGATGGAGTTGCCGTACTCCGGGTCCAGGGCCAGAAAACGGATGACATTTCTGGAGGAATAATCCGTGCCGTATTTTTTTTTTTTTTTTTCATGGTCCCGGGAACGATAAAGATCATGGGAACGCCGGTGGCCATGGTATCTTTGATGGTTTCCGGGGGAATACCGAACTGGATGGGCCCCCGGCTGGTGGNNTAATCCGTGCCGTATTTTTTTTCAAACAGGTCATGGTCCCCGGTGGTCATGACAATGGGCTGCCACTGGCTGCCGGATTCACTGGGAAAATCCAGGGTGAGGTTGAGATTCACGGTGATAAACCGGGCAATATTCTCGGCCCGTTCAACGTAACGGGTCATCCAGTAGACGGAACTGGCAACACGGCTAAGCATGGGCACCTCCCTGACTGGGTTCCAGGTTCATGAACTGGGACTGGCCCCCGGAAGGGGGGCCGCTGTTCCGGGACTCCAGGGTGGTCTGCGGCCGGCGGGACCCGGCAGGTTGTCCCTCCGCCCTGCCCGTTTTCCCCGTTCCGGCCGTATCTGTTTGTATCGAACTCTGTTCATCGGCATCGATGACCCAGGTGTCCTTGGTTCCCCCGCCCTGGGAGGAGTTCACTACCAGGGACCCCTTTTTAAGGGCCACCCGGGTGAGCCCGCCGGGAAGCACATAGATCTCTTCACCATACAGAATATACGGCCGTAAATCCACATGCCGCCCCTCGATCCGGTCCCCCACTATCGTCGGCACCCTGGAAAGGGAGATGGTGGGCTGGGCAATGTAGTTCCTGGGGTTTTTCCGGATCAGTTCCGCAAAGGCCTCCCGTTCTTTTTCCGTGGCATGGGGGCCGATGA
>NPIG01000597.1_pt4 | contig 10868 bp, 9 predicted proteins | sample 8637441 | NCBI WGS metagenome assembly NPIG01 (sample SAMN07420675, study PRJNA396082) | bioreactor metagenome | isolation source: sample BR6 brine-fed electro-methanogenic bioreactor BR | place: Japan: Kochi | collected 2016-06-14
CGCGAGAAAACGCGTGATGGTGCAGTTGTGGCAACCGGGGTTGGGCTGGCACCAGTCGTGATACACCTGGATGAGCCCCTGCTGCCGCCGGAAGTTGAGCCGCAGTTTTTCACCGGGCGGCTGCATGCGCGCGAGCATGGACTGGATGATATGGTTGTCCGGCTCCTTGGGCAGGGCGGCGAAGAATGCGAACACCTTCTCCTCCCAGGTGCGGTTGCGCCGGCGGCGCGCCTGCGCGAGTGCGGCGGGCACGAACACGTTACCGATAATCGAGCGGATGCGTCCATCGCCGATGGGCGCCGCGGGGTGGGTCATCTTCTTGCCGGTCCAGGTGCAATGGGTCGCCCAGAACCCGAGCGGCCTCGGGAACAGGTCCTCGAAGGCCCGGCGGCGCTCGATGGGCTTGCAGTCGGTCTTCCAGATGCGGTCGAGCGTGGTTTCGATGCCTTCGGTGCTGGTGCGCGCGAGGAAACGGGCCACACCGGCCAGCCGGCGTTCGGGGTTGTTCGCGGGGCGGATGCCGGCGCGGCGCCAGGTCAGCGGCAGGCACTTCATGCCCGCGAGCCGGTCTCTGCGCAACGAGCGCAGCCGGGCGAAGTGGGGCACGGCCGTGGTGCCCACCGGCAGGTTGTCTGGCAACAGCCCGGCGAGTTGAAGCAGGGCCGCTTCGAGCAGCATGGGGTCGTCGAGCGCAAGCTGGCGCGCCCGGTCGTAGTGCAGGTGCCGGGCGATGGCGCGGAAGTGGTGCTTGAAGTGGCCGAATCCGCAGGCGTACATGAGGCTCTCATAGAGCGCCTGGTTCGCGTCCACCTGCTCGATACGCTGCCGCGTGGCGCGGGCCTTGTTGAGCATGCGCCATTCGCCGGCGAGGTCGAGAAAGCGCGCCAGCGTTTCGGCGCCGTGTTCCGCCGCCACGCCGGCACATGCACCGCAGGCCGCCTCGACGGCATAGGGGTAGTCCTCCGGCGCGGCCAGTTCCGAGAGGAACTCGAGCCCGCCTTCGAGGCGGCGGTCGAGCGCGAGCGTGGGGACGGCACGGCCCTCCGAGGTAAGGGGCGCGGCCCCTCCGCCGGCGTGCAGCACCACGTGCAGGATGACGCCGTCGTAGCGCGCGTCGAGGTGATGCCCGTGGGCGCGCCAGCCGGACCGTTCGACATGCACTTCGACATCGCCGGTGAAAACCTCGCCGTTGAACTCGAGTTGGGCGCCGCGGAAGTCCGGGCCTTCCTGGGTGTTCCACCAGCCGGGCGAAAGCACGCGCAGCCGGTGCCCTTCCTCGGTGGCGAGGCCGTCTTCCGGGAAAAGGTGGTCATACCAGACACACTGGAGCGCGTGTTCGGGCAGCGCGGGTTCGCCCTCGCGCGCGGCGCCCGCCAGCGCGCGCATGCGCCCGTATTGCTCCGAAAACAATGCTGTCACTTCATCTGTGGCCACTGCGCCCTGCATCCCTTTTCCACAGCGCTGCCGCCAGCGCCGCCAGCGCCAGTATCGCGGAGACCACGCCGGCGAGCAGCCCGGTGCGGGCGGCGCCCGGACGGAACCTGAAGCGGACCTCGTGTGTGCCGGCGGGCACGCGCACCGCCTGAAACGCGCTGTCCGCGCGTTCGATTGTAACACGCTCCCCATCGAGCCACGCCTGCCAGCCCGGGTACAGCGACGCGGCGCGCACGAGATACGCGTCGCGCGGCAGGTCTTCAACAGCCACCGCGATATCGTTCGGGCCCGACTTGATAACGCGCGCATGCGCCGTGAGGTCGGCCGTGTCTTCCCAGAGGGCCAGGCCGCGCACCACGAAGGCGCCGGTATCCTCGAGGCGCACGTTGAGAGCGGCGTCGATGTGCGTGAAATCCGGCAGCGGGACCCGGATTTCCTGCGGTTTCCGGGCGGATAGGAACTCAAAACGGCGGCCCGGCATGGTTTCGCCGGTTTCCGCGTTCCAGAACTGGAACTGGCCTGTCCCGGCTGCATTGGCGGTGAAGCCAAGCACCAGTTCACTGTGTCCCGGGCCGGAATCGAACCAAGGCAGCCAGATGGCATCGGTGGTGTTGTCCGTGCGGCGCATGCCCGGATGGACCGGCAATTGGGTGATGCGCGCGGAGGCCAGCGGCACGCTGCCGGGCGCGGTGGGGCACCCGCCGTGCCCGCTGTCAATGTACGCAAGCTGTGCGGGCGGAAACAGCGCCTGTTTGCCGGGGAGCGCGGCGGCGGCTTCAGCGCACGGAACCAGCCAGAACAGGCGTTTCGGGCGCAGGTTGGCGCGCGTGTTTTCGGCCGCCACCTCGGTATCGGTCATGTGCCGGTTGTAGGCGGCTTCGAGCCGGGGCGCGCACAGGTAGCTCCAGGTCTCACGCACAATCAGCGGGTCGTAGCCGTTTATCACGGGTTCCAGACGGAACATGCGCAGGTTTTCTTCATAGCGCGGCTGCGCGCCGCGGTGGTTCTGCCGAGGCAGGTCAGGCTGCCCGGCGAGCGTGCCCGGAACGAGGGCCGTGCAGGCGTCGCTCTCTATCCAGAAGGGCACCAGCGCCTGATTCCATGCCCACTGCTCGGTCAGGAGGAGCAGGCAGGCCAGCATCGCGAGCGCGCGCGGAGCACGCCCCAACGCCGCCGCCGCGACGCAGCACAGGCCCAACGCGCCAGGGACCCAGGCCCAACCCGCGCGCGGAAACTCCGGGTCGAGCCAGCCCCACTCGACGAGGCAGGCCACCCCCACCACGGCCGCCGCCGCCGTGAGGGCGGCCCAGAAGCGTTTACTGTGTCTTGACGGCGCCGGGTCGAGCATGGCGTCCAGCCCGAATCCCGCGAGCACACACAACCAGAACGCGGCGAAGATGGCCGCGCGCTCGGGGCCGGCCACCACAAACGGCGCCGCCACGGACACCAGCGAGGCGAGTGGCCACGGCGGTCCCAGGCAACAGTCGAGCATGGCGAGCAGCAGCACCGCGGCGGTAAGCGTTTCGGCGCGGTTCCGGTGGCGCGCGGCGTAGAGCGCGAGCAGTAGCGCCGTGGCGCCCGCCAGCCGTATACCGCCGGCCCCGGGGAACAACAGCAGCGCCTGCAGAAAGCGCACGGGTTCCGCGAAGGGATTGATTTCCTTCGGATTGATGAACGAAGCGGCTTCCAGGGGCCCCTTTGCGCGGGCGGAATGAGCCCCGAATTCGGCGGCGGGCAGCAGCATCGGCATCGCGATCGACACCGCCACAATGCCCATCACTGCCAGCATGGCGACGTCGCCTGGGATGCGTTTGGCCAGAGTGGCGCGCACCGCCCCGCGTTCCGTGTGCGTGAGGCGGTAGAGCAGCGCATAGCCGCCAACGAGGATGGCGAGATAGAGGGTCAGTTGCGGAAACCCGATGAGCACCGTCACGCCGAAGACCAGGCCGAGCGCGAGCCCGAAGGTGAGCCGCCATCGGGCGCCCCGGGCGCGCAGGCCAAGCCGCAGCAGCAGCATCAGCCAGGGCAGCCACGAGGCCATCGCCACGAACGGCCAGTGCTGCACGACGCGGAAGGTCACTGCCGCGCTCGACATATAGGCCAGCCCGGCGAGCAGCGCCGCGGCCCTGCGCTGGCCGGCGGCCCGCGCGAAGAGAAAGGCGCCGCAGGCCAGCCACACCAGGTGCGCCGCCTGCATCCACGCGAGACTGAGGAAGGTGCCGGCGGGCGTGGGGGAGAGGTGAAAAAGCGCGCGGAGGAGTTGTGGCGGGTAATACAGCGCGGTTTGCGGGTTCGCGGCAAAGGGCGCGCCGCAGAACAGCAACGGGTTCCACCAGGGCCAGTGCCCGTGGTGCACGCACCAGTCGATGAACCACGCCATGGGCGCCATGTAGTTCCAGTGGTCGGAACGGCCCGTCAGCATGCGCGGCCCGCCTTCCGCGAGCATGCCGCCGTAGGTGGCGGCCAGCATCGCGGCGGCCGCCGCGGCCACGAGCAGCGCTGTCCACAGTCGCCGGTGCATGCTATGGTGTCCCTCCTTTGCAGCACTGTAGACAGTGCGGGCGATGGGTTCAAGCCTGCCTTTCACCGTCGGCCGGGATGGCGTATACTGCGCCGGGAGATAGGGATATCGACATGTGGAAGGGACGCATCACAGAACTTGTGGCGGGCGCGGCGCTGATGGCGCTGGCATTGACCTTCCTGATGCCGTTCGCCTGGATGCTCAGCACGTCGCTGAAGCATGAGAGCCGTATTTTCCCCGCGCCCGGCGAACCGCCGCAGTGGATACCGACGACGCAAGTGCGCGATGCGGAAGGCCGCCCGCTGGTTGGGTTCGAAGGGACCCACGCGGTCGACCTCGGCCCGGCGGACGACACCGGGCGCCGCCTCATCCTGCTGGGCGGCGAGGAGCGCGCCGTGTGGCCGGAGGAGCTTGAAGCACTGCAGCAGGTGGGGCTGCACTGGGAGAATTACGCGCGCGCCTTCGAAATGATGGATTTCTTTCAGAATCTGCGCAATACCCTGTTCATCTGCTTCAGCACCGTTATCGGAACCGTGCTGAGTTGCTCGCTGGTGGCCTACAGCTTCGCGCGCATCCCCTGGCGCGGCCGCGACGCCGTCTTCATACTGGTGCTCGCAACCATGATGCTGCCCTATCAGGTCACCTTGATCCCGCTCTTCGCCGTGTACGCGAAGCTCGGCTGGGTCGGCTCGTTCAAGCCGCTCATCGTCCCCTACTTCTTCGGCATCCCCTTCTACATCTTTCTGTTGCGCCAGTTCTTCCGCGGCATTCCCGAGGACCTCAGCGCCGCCGCGCGCATCGACGGCTGTTCCGAGTTCGGCATCTATGCGCGCATCATCCTGCCGCTGTCCAAGCCCGCCCTCGCCACCGCCGCCCTGTTCATGTTCCTGTTCCAGTGGGGTGACTTTCTCAACCCGCTGATCTACCTGCAGGACAGCCGCCAGTACACACTCGCCGTCGCATTGCAGCAGTTCCAGAGCCAGCACGAAAGCGCCTGGGGCCCGCTCATGGCCATGTCCACCGTCATCACCCTGCCCGTCATCGCGCTGTTCTTCCTCACCCAGCGCACCTTCATCCAGGGCATCACCATGTCCGGGTTGAAGGGGTAGCAGCGGTAGTCTCCATGTGGGGGACTACTCCGCAGTCTCCGAGTCCAGGAGGGTTCTGAGAAGAGGAACAAGAGCCGGGAGCGAGTGTGTAGCCGTTGTCCAAATGATGTCCAGGTCAATATCGAAGTATGCGTGTATCAGGCGATTTCGCGTACTCACGGCAAGCCGCCAGGGTATTTCCGGATACGCCGCCTGCGTTTCCGGTGTTACCCGGCTCGCTGCTTCGCCAACGATTTCCAGGGCCCGGAGCAAGGCAAGGCGGAGTTGGACATCCGACTCGAGGTCATTACGGCTGCGGCCTCGGACGAACTCTGTCGCCTGCAAGGCGGCTTCCAGCATGTGCTCGATGCGGTGCCGGTCGGATTCAAGCAGCATATTGGACCACCGCGTTTCGCAGAACCTCGTCCCGGAAATGGCGGCTGAGGTCGCGGGGGGTTCGCATGTCGGCTTTGCGGCCGAGAATCTCTGAGAGTTCCTCTTCCATGGCCGCCACGTCAAAGAGGCTGGGAATGTGCTCTGGATGGTATTCGAAAAGTACATCAACATCGCTGTCCGGCCCGAAACGGTCCGTCAGCACGGAACCAAACAAGGCCAGTTTGGTAAGATGGTGTTTGCGGCAGAACGCCGCAATCCGCTTCTGGTCAACCGTAATAGGCAGTTCCATGCCAGTGCTCCTCGCGCTTCGCTTCTCCGGAGACTATAGCAGACTTCCCGGCTGGCGTCATTGCTCTTGTTCGCGAACATCGTGTTCCGCTACATAAGCGCGGACAGTCTCGTTGTATGCGTTCATCTTCGTTTCGGACTCCGGCAGCACGAAGCATTCGGCCATGATAACCACAGGGAGTCCCGTCTTCTTGTCCTTGGGCGGCCAGCCCCAGCCCCACATAATGCCCCAATACAGAATCTTCAGGTCCCCCTTCGCGATGTCCGCCTGGGCCTGGGCGATACCCCATTCCCGAGGGGTGTCGGCACCCGGATTCGGGACTGTTCGGACCTGCTTCCCATGTTCATAGTGGGTCTCCGCTTCCTTCCAGCCGTTCGGAAACCAGTGAAGTTGCACACTGTGGCGTTCCCCATCTTTCCACTGTTCTTCCGACGCCTTGGCTCCGTTGAGATGCCAGGACAGGCGTTTCCCGTGGAGCTTTCCGTCGCAGTACGAGTCTTCGCGCATCAAAACGCCGGTGGGGTGGTGCCAATACCGGTGGGTTCCGTGCGGCACACCATTGCGGTACTCCGTTTTTGACCGCAGTTCACCCGAAGGGTACTTGTTCACCCAGAGCCCGGTGAAGGCGGGTGGCGGGGTTTCGCCTAGCAGCGGCCCGGGTATGTCGCCGGCAAAGGCGGCCAGCGGGAACACAAGCAGCAGAAGCATCGCCGTTTGCATGGTCTTCATGGCGCCATTCTCCCAGCGTTTGCGGTGTGTCGGCCCCTGCATAATACAGTATGTCAACACCTTTGCCAAGCCGGTTCGGCCGTATTCCGTCTTGCCGGAACTGCCTGCAGCAGTGCAGGCGTTCCAATTCACGGTAGCGTAGGCGTCTCGCCTACATCCGGACAAGCAGGCGAGACGCCTACAGTACCCTGTAAATCCTGTCAACGCTCCCCTCCGGCCGGTCTTTTGTTCCCCACATGGCGGCGCATGGACCCGGCGGGGCGGAATGTGGTAGAACACGGCACGGCAACGGGGGCGTTCAGAAGGTCAGGGATATGACGGAAATTGAATTCATTGAGAGGTTCCTTAAGGAAAACGTCGGCTACGTGCGCGAGAAGTACGCCGGCAAGCATGCGCTGACGGTTACGGAGAAGGACGACGCAAACGACCTGCTGACGGAAGTTGACCTGACGATCCAGAAGCGGGCGGTTGAGCGCGTGCAACAGCATTTCCCCGGGGATATCGTGGTGGGCGAAGAGGGGCATCACGCGCGTTTCCCCGACGACCCGGCGGCGCGCGCGTGGGTGATAGACCCCATCGACGGCACCTACAATTTCGTGCGCGGCCTGTTCCCGGTCTTCGGCATCTCCCTGGCGTTCGCGCGGGGCGGCGTGCCGGTGGCGGGCGGGGTGATGCTGCCCATCGAGGGCAACCTGTTCCTGGCGGAACGGGGCGGCGGCAGTTATCTGGACGGCCGGCCGCTGCAGGTGTCGGATGTGAAGACAGTGGCGGAGGCGTGTGTCGNNCTCGAGAAGGCATCGGACGTGGTGTGCAGCGTGGGCCAGATGCGCGTCCACGGTTCGGCGGTCGCGTCTATCTGCCAGATTGCGAGCGCCGACACCGAGGGGTACCTGCACATGAGCCTGCACCCCTGGGACTACGCGGCGGGGCAGGTCATCGTGGAGGAGGCGGGCGGCATCGCGACCCGGTTGGACGGCAGCCCCTTGAAGCTGTTCGACGGGCGCGAGGGCGTGCTCATCACGAACGGCGCCATCCACGACGAGATGCTGAAGCTAATCCGCGCTTGACCCCCACACGTGCGATTCGGCGGCGACGAGGTCCAGAAGCTGGTCCCACGGCTCCCTCGGCAGCGTTTCAACCAACTGGAAGTCGTAGGCGAGCCCGATGGACAGGCCGCGATACCGGGCGAGAAAACGGTCGAAGTAGCCGCCGCCGTATCCAATCCGCAGCCCTTCCCGCGTGAAGGCGAGCCCCGGCACCAGGCACACCGAGTTTTCGTCCGGCGCCACGGGTATGCGGCGACTGGGTAGCGGCTCGAGGATGCCGAAGTTGCCCGGGGCCAGGTCTGTCATGGTCTCGATTTGCTCCCAAGCCATCTGTCCCTGGCCCATGACCCAGGGCACCGCCACTGCGCGGCCCTGGCTGAGCAGGCGCGCAATGAGCGGCCTGGTTTCGACCTCATTGTCCTTGGAGGCCGCATAAGCGAGCGTGACCGGCGCGCGCGCGAGTTCCGGCAGACGCTCGACCCGCGCGCAGACCGCCGCGCTGCGGCGCAGCACTTCTTCAGGCGGCAGCCTTCGCCGCTGTTCGAGCATGGCCTGGCGTATCCCGGCTTTCGTGAGAGTCATGATTGTCTCCGTTTCGAGACCACAGCGCCATCGTGGCGAAGGCGGTGCGAGAAATCAAGGGCCATGCAGAAAGTGCCGTGTCACGGCAAGAATTGCTGTGCCGCTGACGCGGCACCCGGGCGCGCGATTACGCTAACTGCGGGATTGGCGGGGGTATACGCCGCACGCCACTCTTGGCACGTTCGTTGCATTAGCTCGGGTCAGCAGGCACAGCACCCAGTATGCGGCCTGTCTTCGTGAGGGTTGGCCTGGCGCAACCGGCGCGTTATCCCATTGGCGCGCGCCGAATCCGTCGCAGGATGCGCCGGCCACCTTCGAGGGATACCGCCCCGCGGGGCGTGATGATATGCGGCAAGGACCAGGGAGCGGCGCGGATGATTCAGGGCTTGTACACGGCGGCCGGGGGCATGGTCGCCACGGACACGCGGCAGTCGGCCATCGCCAACAACATCGCGAACGCATCGACGGTGGGGTTCCGCTCGATGTCCCCGGTGCAGATGGGGTTCTACAAGGTCTTTGCGGAGCGGTTGCGCCAGCCCACGCACTTCAATACCCTGCCCGCTCCCGCGGGCGGCACCAGGGTGGTGGAAACCTATACCAATATGGCGCAGGGCACCTTGCGCACCGCCGACAATCCGCTGAGTTTGGCACTGGAAGGGCCCGGCTATTTCGCCATTACCACGCCGGAAGGCGAAGCGTTCACGCGCAGCGGCGACTTTACGCAGTCGCTTGACGGGCGCCTCGTGACGCGCAACGGGCACGTGGTGCAGAGCATGGACGGCCAGCCCATCGACGTGCGCGGCAATCACATCGAAATCAACAACCGGGGCGAGGTCTACGTGGACGGCGCCCCGGCCGGCCAGTTGCGGGTGGTCGAATTCGCCGAGCCGCAGCGGCTGGAGCGCATCGGCGGCAGCCTCTATCGCGCCTCGGACGCGGTATCGGACCAGATGGCCGAGGGGGTGGACACGCAGGTGATGCAGAACATGCTCGAAACGAGCAACGTGAGCCTGCCCAAGGAGATGATTCGCCTGACCCTGGGCATGCGCGCCTATGAGGCGAATCAGCGGGTAATCACGGCGATTGACGGAACGATAGGTCGGCTCATCGACCAGGTGGCCATGCCACGATAGACCGGACTTACGCAATAGGCGCCCCCGGGGGCGCGGGAGAGAGACCATGATACGTTCGCTGTTCACCGCGGCCACAGGCATGATTTCGCAGCAGATGAACATCGACACCATCGCCAACAACCTGGCCAACGTCAACACGACGGGTTTCAAGAAGAGCCGGGTCAATTTCCAGGACCTGCTCTACGAAACGATCAAGCCGGCCGGCAGCGAGACCACGGCGGGCACGACGATTCCCGAGGGCATTCAGATTGGCCACGGCTCGCGGCCGTCGGCCATTGCGAAGGTATACACGCCGGGCGCGGCGATCCAGACGGGCAACGCGCTCGACCTCATGATCGAGGGCGAGGGTTTTTTCCAGATCGAACTCCCCGACGGCAGCATTGCCTACACACGCGACGGCTCCTTCAAGATCAACGAGCAGGGCACCATCATGACGGCCGATGGCTACGCCCTCACCCCGGGCATTACCATCCCCACCGATTCTGAACTCGTCGTGGTCAGCAGCGACGGGACCATTTCCGCGCGTGTGCCCGGAAACAACACGCCCCAGGCCCTTGGCACGCTGCAACTGGTGCGCTTTTCGAACCCCGCCGGCCTCGACGCGCGCCTCGGCCGCAACCTGCTGCTCGAGACCCAGGCGTCGGGCACGCCCAACGCGGGCCAGCCGGGCCTGGACGGCGTGGGCACGATTGCGCAGGGCTTCCTCGAGAATTCCAACGTGCAGGTGGTCGAGGAGATCCTGCAGATGATCATCGCACAGCGCGCCTACGAAGCGAACAGCCGTGTCATTCAGACGGCTGACGAGATGCTTCAGACGGCGAACAATGTGCGCAGATAACACTCGGTAGTCCCTGAGAATGCATAGACGACGGAACTGGCGCGCAGCACAGACCGTCCTGCCGCGGCCGTCGTGCGGAGGTGAACGATGAAGGTGAAGACACAATGCACCTGGGCGAGTGGGGGAGCGCTGGCGCTGCTGTGCCTGCTGTTCGCAGCGGGCGCGTCGGCGGAGGACGTGTTAACGCTGCACGAGGAGGCTTATGTCACCGGGCCGACGGTGTGCCTTGGCGAGGTGGCGGAGATTGAGGGCGCCAACGCGGACTATCTCGCCGAGATCGAAATTGCGTCGGCGGCCCTGCCCGGCAGCACCAAGAACCTGAACACGGCGCTGGTTTCGAGCCGGTTGCGCAGCGCCGGCATCGACGCGGGCGCGGTGGAGATTCGCGGGGCGCGGCAGGTGCGGGCCACGACACTGTCCCGGACCGTCAGCGGGGACAGCGTGGCGGATTCGCTGCGCGATTTCATCCGCGTTGAGATGCCCTGGAACCCCGAGGACACAGAGGTCGACGTCTCTGTCCCGGTGAGCGAGTTCATCACCGCCGACGGCTCGGTCGAATTCGAATGGAAAAGTAATCCCCAATACCAGTACCTGGGCACAGGCGTCTTTCGGGGGACCGTGCTTGTGAACGGGCGGGAAGAGCGCACGCTCATGTGCCGGGCCAGCGTGAACGCCTACGGCGAAGTGCTGGTGGCGGCGCGGGACATCGCGCGCGGCCGGCCCATCTCCCCGGCCGACATCGAAGTGCAGAAGCGCTCGCTCGAGGGGCTCCCGGGCGGCGTGTTCATTGCGGCGGAAGACGTGGTGGGGCT
>NPIG01001632.1_pt1 | contig 10840 bp, 14 predicted proteins | sample 8637441 | NCBI WGS metagenome assembly NPIG01 (sample SAMN07420675, study PRJNA396082) | bioreactor metagenome | isolation source: sample BR6 brine-fed electro-methanogenic bioreactor BR | place: Japan: Kochi | collected 2016-06-14
GTGCACGCCTGTCACCCCCCGGTTTTTCCCCGGCGCGGCCCCTGCGTGCCGCATCGCAGAAGGAGCCCCCGCATGACCGACGACGCCACCCGCGCCGCAGCGCTTCTGAAGGGACACCGCGAAAGCATCGACCGGCTCGATGCGATCCTCGTCTATACCCTGGGCGAACGATTCAAGCACACCCAGGCGGTGGGCAAACTGAAAGCCGAACACGACCTTCCCCCGTCCGATCCGGCGCGCGAGGCGACCCAGATCGCACGGCTCGAAGACCTGGCGAAACAGGCCGACCTGGACCCTGAATTCGCCAAGGCATTCCTCAACTTCATCATTGATGAAGTTATCCGTCACCACAAGAAACACCAAGAATAACCGGAACTTACCCGGTCAACGCCATAAAAGGAGATACACCATGGCAATGAAGATCCGACTGGCCCGCGGCGGCTCGAAAAAGCGTCCCTTCTACCGCATCGTGGCGGCCGACAGCCGCATGCCGCGCGACGGCCGCTTCATCGAGAAGCTGGGCACCTACAACCCGCTGCTGCCGAAAGACAGCGAAGAGCGCGTGAAGATGGACCTCGACGCCGTCAAAGCCTGGCTCGACAAGGGCGCCCAACCGACCGACCGCGTCGCCCGCATGCTGGAAGCCGCCGGCGTTCTGGAGAAGAAAACCCGCAGCAACCCGCAAAAAGCCGTCCCCGGCAAGAAAGCCCAGGACCGCGCCGAAGAAAAAGCCGCCAAGGCCGCCGAAGCTGCTGAAGCAGCAGCCGCACCGGCCGAGGAAGCTGCCGAGGAATAAGATCGTGGCCCTGCGGGACGCAGAGTTTTCCGCTGAGTTCCGCAGCCAGCTTGATCTGCTGATGCGGCTCCGGCGCGATGTGCGCCGGTTCCGCACAGATCCGGTGGACGAGGCGGCGCTGACGCGCTGCCTCGCCGCCTTCGACCTGGCCCCGTCGGTGGGGCTGAGCCAACCCTGGCGCATCCTGCGCATCGAGACCGATGCCGCCCGCGATGCCGCCCTGAAGAATTTCCAGACCGCCAATCGCGAGGCGCTGGCCGGCTATTCCGGCGAGCGGGCGCAACTGTACAGCCGGCTGAAGCTGTCCGGCATGCAGGAGGCGCCGGTGCAGCTGGCGGTCTATTGCGACGACGGCACCGAACAGGGCCACGGGCTGGGCGCCGGCACCATGCCCGAAACCCGCCGCTATTCCGTGGTCTGCGCCATCACCCTGTTCTGGCTGCGCCTGCGCGCCGAGGGGCTGGGCCTTGGCTGGGTGTCGGTTCTGGATCCCGCGCAGCTGAACCGCGACCTCCAGGTGCCGCAAGACTGGCACCTGATCGGATATTTTTGCCTCGGGCATCCGGAAGATGTATCAGAAACACCGGAACTGGAACAAAAGGGCTGGGAGTGCCGGCGCGCCGCCATGCCCGTTGAAATCCGCTGAGGCCCCATGACGAATTCGCCTGCTGAGGAACTTGTCTGCGTCGGCGCCATTGCCGGGGCCTATGGCGTGCGCGGCGAGGTCCGGCTGAAAAGCTTTTGCGCGACGCCGGAGGATATCGAGGCCTACGCCCCGCTGAGCAGCGAAGACGGCGCGCGCGATTTCTCGGTCCAGATCACCGGCCGGACCAAGAACGGTTTGACCGCCCGCCTGGGCGGCGTGGCGACCAAGGAAGAGGCCGACGCGCTGCGCGGCACCCGCCTTTTTGTGCCGCGCGAGCGGCTGCCGGCGCTGCCCGATGACGAATTCTATCACGCCGACCTGATCGGGCTGGAGGTGGTGGACACCGGCGGCACCGTGCTGGGCCGGGTGCGATCGGTGCAGAACCACGGCGCCAGCGACCTGCTGGAGATCGCGGGGCCGGGACTGAAATCCACGGTGCTGCTGCCCTTTACGCTCGAGGCCGTCCCCACCGTCGACCTGGAGGCCGGGCGCATCATCGCCGATCCGCCCGACGGGCTGTTCCAATGACCCCGAAAGACGGCCGCACCGGCCTGCTGCTGATGGCGGCCTTGCTGTACGGCGGGCCGCTCCTGGCGGGCTGGATGCGGGCGCCGTGGCCGATACCCGCGGCGCTGGCCGCGATGTTCTTTCTGGCCCAGCTCTTTGCCGGGAAATCCGCCGGGCGCGGGCCGATGCCGCTGGCCTTGTACCTGGTGGTCCTGGCGTTGACCCAGGCGGTCCTGGTGGTGGCGATCTATGCGCTTGGGGCCGGCCTCTCGACCCTGACCGGGGTGCTGGCGCTGCCGCCCTGGCTGCCGCTGGCGCTGACCGTGGTCGGCACGGCGATCTATGCCTGGCGCTATCCCCAGGATCCCAAACAGGACGAGGTGATCGGTCTGCTCGACCAGGCGCTTGAATCGATCGAGCAGGGCACGCCATTCGATGACGGGGCGCCAGGCGAAGACGACGCGGTCGACCCGGAGGTGCGCGTTGCTGGCCAGCAGGCGATTGCCGCGCTGTGGGAACTGCCCGCCGACGCCGAGGTCGGGGTGCTCGATCGAATCGTGCAGCGGCTGGAACAGAAAATCGGACACCGGGGGTTTTCCGAACTGCTGAATGAGGTCGACGGAGGGTTTCCCCAGGTCGACCGGGCCTTTCTGCGTTACCTGGCCAGCCCGGCGGTGCGCCGCCGCCTGATCGAGGACGGTGCCGACCTGCCCTTTGCCTTCACGCTCCTGCTCAACAGCGACAACGCCGGGGTTCGGGCCGAGCTGGTGGCCTTGGTAAATACACTGCTGGAGGAGGGGGCACATGCCGGCGCGCTCCCGCCGGCCGAACTGTTGCGCCAAAAGGCCGAGGAGGCGCCGGAGCTGAAGCAGCTGGTCGCCCCGGTCGAGCACGTGGCGCGCAAGGGGCCGTGGGGGTGCGGGTGATCCTGCATGCGGGGTTCCACAAGACCGGAACCACCACGCTGCAGCAGGCGCTGCACCGCAACCGCCGCGCGCTGTCCCCGCATCTGCGGCGGGTGCCGCGCGCCCGGATGGCACCGGCGGGACAGGCCGCCCGGGCCTGGTCGGCGGCTGGCGATCCGTTGGATCTGGCGCTGTTTCGCTATGAGCTGGCGCAGGTGATGGACACCTGGGACCGGACCGATCCGCGCCCGATCCTGGTTTCGTCCGAGGATCTGTGCGGCCACATGCCGGGGCGGGCGGGCGTGACCGGCTACGGCGCGGCGGTGCCGCTGATGCAGGCGGTCGCCGAAACCCTTGCCGAGCTGCACCCCGGGGCCGAGGCCGTGTTTTTCTTCTCGACCCGGGCGCCCAACCCCTGGCTGGCGAGCTGTCATGTCCAGCATTTGCGCGCCGCGCGCATGACGTTGAGCGCCGAGGATTTTGCCGCCCGATACCGCGCGGCGGCGAACCTGGATGCGGTGGTCGATGAGATTGCCGTGGCGCTCTCTCCGCATCCGGTTCACCGGGCCGCGCTGGAGGACAGCTCCGCGCGCCCGCTCGGGCCGCTCGATCCGGTGCTCGATCTGCTGGACCTGCCCGGCAGGCTGCGCGCCGCGCTGGCGCCGGAGCCGCCGGCCAATACCGCGCCGCGCACGCATGTTGCCGAGCTGCTCCGCCTCAACCGCAGCGACCTGGGTGACCGGGATCTTCACGCGGCCAAACAGGCGCTGCTGCGCCAGGGGGGCTGATGCCGCGCGCCATCGTCATCCACCCGGGGTTCCACAAGACCGGCACATCGACCCTGCAACAGGTGTTGAAACGCAACCGCCCGGTGCTGAAAGGGCGGATGCGGATCGTACTGAAGGGCGAGATGCAAGAGTTGGTCCATGCCGCGCGCGGCTATTCCACCTGGCGCGATCCGTTCACCCTGGACAAGTTCGCCGACCGCTTTCGCGCGCTGTTGGAGCGGGTCGGAGAGATGCCGCGCCGGGTGCTGTGCCTGTCGGCCGAGGAGCTGTCTGGCCACATGCCGGGGCGCGAGGGGATCGCGGACTATTCCGCCGCGCCGGTGCTGGCCGCCGAGATGGTGCGGGTGGCGGAGCAGGTGCATCCCGGCACGCCGCTGAGCTTCTATCTGACGCTGCGCGATCCGGACAGCTGGCTGCGCAGCGCCTATTGGGAACATGTGAAGGCGTCCTCGATGACCGCGGATTGGGACGATTTCGCCGCCGCGACCCGGCCCGGCGCCGATCTGGCTGCGGCGGCGGATGCGGTGGCGGCGGCGGTGCCCGGCCCGGTGGTCCGCCAATCGCTTGAGGACTGCGCCGCCTTGCCCCTCGGCCCGGCGGGCCCGCTGCTGGACCTGTGCGGGATACCGGGTGCGGTTCAACGCGACCTGGCCCCGGTGCCGCCCGCCAACACACGCCATGACGACCGCGTTCTGCTTGCACTTCTGGCCGCCAACCGCGATTACACCGACCGCGACGCGCGCCTGGCTGCAAAACGCGCCATCCTGGACGCCGCGCAGGAGGATACCGGTGACTGACAGCCCCGAAAAACCCGCCCGATCGCTGGGCCGCAAGACCATCCGCCCGACGCTGCAGCCGCGCGAACTGATCACCCCCACGCCCGACCTGTACGGGGTGTGGAAGGCCAAGGTGATCACGCTGTTCCCCACCGCCTTTCCCGGCGTGCTGGGCGAAAGCCTGACCGGCAAGGCGCTGCAGGACGGGCTGTGGCAGCTGGAAACGCTGGACCTGCGCCAATTCGGCCTGGGCAGGCATCGCAACGTCGACGACACGCCGGCCGGCGGCGGTGCCGGCATGGTGTTGCGCGCCGACGTGCTGGGACCGGCGATCGAACAGGCGATGGCGGGGGCCACGCCGAACTGGCCGCTGATCTATCTCAGCCCGCGGGGGCGGCGGATGGATCAGCCGCTGATGCGCAATCTGGCGCGCGCCGATGGGGTGACGCTGATCTGTGGGCGGTTCGAAGGGGTCGATGAGCGGGTGCTGGAGGAATACGGCGTGCAGGAGGTCAGCCTGGGCGATTTCGTCATGACCGGGGGCGAGATCGCCGCGCAGGCGCTGATCGATGCCACCGTGCGGCTGCTGCCCGGCGTGCTGGGCAACCAGGCCTCGACCGAGGAGGAGAGCTTCTCCGCCGGGCTGCTGGAGCATCCGCAATATACACGGCCCGCCGAATGGAAGGGGCGGCCGATCCCCGAGGTGCTGATGTCGGGTCACCACGGGCGGATCGCCGAATGGCGCCACGAGATGTCGGAACGCATTACCCGGGAGCGGCGCCCGGACCTGTGGCAGGCCTACCAGAACCGCAAGCTGCCGGAGTGACGCTCCGGTCAGGGAACCGTTGCAGCGGCGGCGATCCTGGGGAATAGTCTGATAACGTTTAACGAAATTTTCGGGAGGCCGGGCAATGGCTGGCAAATTTGAACTCTACAAGGACAAAGCAGGCGAGTTCCGTTTCCGCCTGAAGGCGGGCAACGGCGAGATCATCCTGGCCAGCGAAGGCTACAAGCAGCGCGCCAGCGCCGAAAACGGCATCGAGTCGGTGCGCAAGAACGCCCCCGTGGACGCGCGGTACGAACGCAAGGACACCTCCTCGGGCAAGCCGATGTTCAACCTCAAGGCCACCAACGGCCAGGTGATCGGCACCAGCGAGTCCTACAGCAGTGAAAGCGCCCGCGACAACGGCATCGAGTCGGTCAAGAAGAACGCCCCCGAGGCGAAGCTGGTCGATCTGACCGAAGCATAATTCCGCACGACCGGGGGCGGGCCGCATACCCCTTGCAATAACGGCCCGCATCCCCTAAACGGACGCGACCTGGCCGGGGCGACCCGACTCAGGTGTTTTTGCTGTTTTTCCGGGGCATGGCCGGGTTCTTCCTCAGCCGCCGCCACATCCGGGCCGGCAAAGCGAAAAGCGAAAGACGACCTGATCTCTGGCGGGCGCGCCCCTTTGGGCAAGGCGGACCCGGTGAAGACCAAGAGCTCTGAGGGCGCGCAAACCTTCGTGGGACAACCACGAGCAGTTCAGGAGTAGTTGCGATGGACCTGATCGCACAGCTTGAGGCGGAACAGATTGCCGCCCTGGGGAAAGAGATCCCCGATTTCAAAGCCGGTGACACCATCCGTGTCGGCTTCAAAGTGACCGAAGGGTCGCGCACCCGCGTGCAGAACTATGAAGGCGTCTGCATCAGCCGCAAGAACGGCAGCGGCATCGCCGGCTCGTTCACCGTGCGCAAGATTTCCTTCGGCGAAGGCGTGGAGCGTGTGTTCCCGCTTTATTCGACCAACATCGACAGCATCACCGTTGTCCGCCGCGGCCGCGTCCGCCGCGCCAAACTGTACTATCTGCGCTCGCGCCGCGGTAAATCGGCCCGGATCGCGGAAGTCACCAACTACAAACCCAAATCGGCCGGCGCCGAGGCGTAAGGAGCGGAGCGATGAAAAAAGACATCCATCCCGATTACCACCTGATCGACGTCAAGATGACCGACGGCACCGTGGTTCAGATGAAATCCACCTGGGGCGCCGAAGGCGACCAGCTGGCGCTGGACATCGACCCGACGGTGCACCCGGCCTGGACCGGCGGCACCTCGCGCCTGCTGGATGCCGGCGGCCGCGTGTCGAAGTTCAAGAAGAAATACGAAGGGCTGGGCTTCTAAGCCCAATGCCTTTGACGGTTCAGAAACGCCGCCCCCCGGGGCGGCGTTTTTCGTTGGTAACCGGCGTTTCCGGGCACTGCGTCCCCCCGGCCCGGCCGCGCCGCCCCGTGGCGCAGGGCCCAGACGGAATTCCTGCGCGGAACGGTAGGAGTTTTTCTTGCAGCCGCCCCAAGATATAGTATTCCAATCGGGAAATCAGAGCCTAACAAAGGCCGGGGGACGGATCGATGGCGCATATCATTGTGGTCGGAAACGAAAAGGGCGGCGCGGGAAAATCGACCGTCTCGATGCATGTCGCCAGCGCGCTGGCCCGGCTGGGCCACAAGGTGGCGGCGCTGGACCTGGACCTGCGCCAGCGCTCGCTGGGGCGCTACGTGGAAAACCGCGCGGCTTTCATCAAAGAGAGCGGCGTGGAGCTGCCGCAGATCCGCCTGCACCCGCTGCCCGAAATCGACCCCGCCACGCTGAACCCGGGCGAGAACGTCTATGACCATCGCCTGTCGGCGGCCATTGCGGGGCTGGAGGGCGACAACGATTTCATCCTGATCGACTGCCCCGGCTCACACACCCGGTTGAGCCAGGTGGCGCATTCGCTGGCCGATACGCTGATCACGCCGCTGAACGACAGCTTCATCGATTTCGACCTGCTGGCGCGCACCGATCCCAGTGGCGAGAAGATCCTGGGCCCGTCGGTCTATTCCGAGATGGTGTGGAACGCCCGCCAGCTGCGCGCGCAGGCCGGGCTGAAACCGATCGACTGGGTGGTGATCCGCAACCGGGTCGGCACTCAGCGCATGGTCAACAAGGAAAAGATGGAACGGGCGGTCAAGATGCTGTCGAACCGCATCGGATTCCGCGTCGCGCCCGGTTTTTCCGAGCGGGTGATCTTCCGCGAACTGTTCCCGCGCGGTCTGACGCTTCTGGATCTCAAGGATGTCGGCGTACGGCAGCTGAACATCTCGAACATCGCGGCCCGGCAGGAATTGCGCGACATGATGAAGGCGCTGAACCTGCCCGGCGTCGAGGTGAAGTTCTAGTCCCGATCGCCGGCCGGGAGCCTTAGCGCAGCCCCGCCAGCTGACGCAGCATGGCACGCAACAACGCGACCTCGCCGCTGGTGAAGTGGCGCGCCAGTTTGGCGTCATAATCCCGCGCCACGGTGCGCAGATCGCGATAGGCGGCCACCCCTGCAGGGGTCAGTTCCAGGTGCTCCGAGCGACGGTCGCTCTCGTCGCGGGTGCGGGTCAGGAACCGACGCTTTTCCAACCGCTGCACGGCGCGGCTGATCTTGGTCTTGTGGATCATGGCGCGCTGACCGATCTCCTTCGCCGTCATTCGCCCGTACATGCCCAAGTGGAACAGCACGCGCCATTCCGTGCGCAGCATCCCGTAGCGGTTCTTGTAGACCTGCTGGAACGACAGCGAGCTTTCCTCCGCCGCCTGATTGAGCAGGAAGGGCAGGAAATTGGCCAATTCGAAATCGTCGTCATCGGCCACGGGTTTTGCCAAATTTTCGGTCATCGCGTATTGTTAGTTACAAAATCAACTATTACGGAGCAAGCAGCAAAAGGAGGAACGCGCGATGAATCGTCCTACTGACCCGCACAAAATGGTGCAGGCTGCTTCGCCCACCGGCATCACCGAGGGTTATATGCCCGGCTTCGGCAACGACTTCGAAACCGAGGCGCTGCCCGGCGCCCTGCCGCAGGGCATGAACAGCCCGCAGAAATGCAATTACGGCCTTTATGGCGAGCAGCTCTCCGGCACCGCCTTTACCGCCAACCCGCCCGAACGCACCTGGACCTATCGCATCCGGCCCAGCGTCAAGCATTCGGCACGATACACCAAGATCGACCTGCCCTATTGGAAATCGGCGCCGAACGTGGACCCTGACGTCATCTCTCTGGGCCAGTATCGCTGGGACCCGGTGGCGCATACGGAGGAAAAGCTAACCTGGCTGAGCGGCATGCGCACCATGACCACCGCGGGCGACGTGAACACGCAGGTCGGCATGGCGAGCCATGTCTACTTGGTCACCGAATCGATGGTCGACGCCTATTTCTTCTCGGCCGACAGCGAGTTGCTGGTGGTGCCGCAGGAAGGCCGTCTGCGGTTCGCGACCGAGCTGGGCATCATCGACCTGGAACCGAAAGAGATCGCCATTATCCCGCGCGGGCTGGTCTATCGCGTCGAGGTGCTGGAGGGGCCCTGCCGCGGCTTTGTCTGCGAAAACTATGGTCAGAAGTTCGAATTGCCGGGGCGTGGACCCATTGGCGCCAACTGCCTGGCCAACCCGCGCGACTTCAAGGCGCCGGTGGCGGCCTATGAGGACCGCGAGGTGCCCTCGACGCTGACCATCAAGTGGTGCGGCCAGTTCCATGAGACCAAGATCGGCCAGTCGCCGCTCGACGTGGTGGCCTGGCACGGCAATTACGCGCCCTACAAGTACGACCTGCGCAATTACTGCCCGGTCGGCGCGATCCTGTTCGATCACCCCGACCCTTCGATCTTCACCGTGCTGACCGCGCCGTCGGGCGTGCCGGGCACCGCCAACATCGACTTCGTGCTGTTCCGCGAACGCTGGATGGTGGCCGAGAATACGTTCCGCCCGCCGTGGTACCACAAGAACATCATGTCGGAACTGATGGGCAACATCTATGGCCAGTACGACGCCAAGCCGCAGGGTTTCGTCCCCGGCGGCATGTCGCTCCACAACATGATGCTGCCGCACGGGCCGGACAAGAATGCCTTTGAGGGGGCGTCGAACGCCGAGCTGAAGGCGGAGAAGCTGGACAACACCATGTCCTTCATGTTCGAGACCCGGTTCCCGCAGCACCTGACCGGCTTTGCCGCGAAGGAGGCGCCCCTGCAGGACGATTACATCGACTGCTGGACCGACATCGAAAAGAAATTCGACGGCACGCCCGGCAAGAAATAAACAGACGGTGATGGCGGGCTAACGCCCGCCCTACCCATCCCACGTAGGGCGGGCTTCAGCCCGCCTCACCGAACAAGGAATACCAAATGCCCCTGATGAAAAGCTGGGTGGACAGCGCCAACGCGCCCGACTGCCCGTTCCCCCTGAACAACCTGCCCTATGGCGTGTTCTCGGTCGAAGAGGACGATCCGCGCTGCGGCGTGGCCATCGGCGACCAGATCCTGGACGTCACCGCCGCCGAGGCCGAGGGCCTGATCGATCTGGGCGACATGCCGCTGTTTGACCTGCCGTTCTGGAACCCGCTGATGGAAGAGGGACCGGCGGTCTGGGCCGCGCTGCGCGAGCGTCTGATCGCGCTGCTGTCCGAAGGCGCGGAAGAACGCGCCAAGGTCGAACCGCTGCTGGTGCCGATGGCCGGGGCGGAGATGCACATGCCCTTCGCGGTCTCGGAATACACCGATTTCTACGCCGGCAAGAACCACGCCTATAACGTCGGCTGCATGTTCCGCGGCCCGGAAAACGCGCTGCCGCCGAACTGGCTGCATATCCCCATCGGCTATAACGGCCGCGCCTCTTCGGTCGTCGTCTCGGGGACCGAGATCCGCCGCCCCTGGGGGCAGCTGAAATCGCCCGACCACGACAAGCCCGCCTTCCTGCCCTCGCGCCGCTTCGACATCGAGCTTGAGATGGGTGCCATCGTCGGCACCCCGTCGGACGGGCCGATCTCCGTGCAGGAGGCCGACGATCACATCTTCGGCTACGTGCTGCTGAACGACTGGTCGGCGCGCGACATCCAGGCCTGGGAGTACCAGCCGCTCGGCCCGTTCCAGGCCAAGGCGACCGCCACCACGATCAGCCCCTGGATCGTGACCAAGGCCGCTCTCGATCCGTTCCGCACCGATACGCCGGCGCGCGAGGTCGAGCTGCTGGATCACCTCAAGGACTGCGGCCCGATGCTCTATGACATCGATCTGGAGGTGACGCTGGCGCCCGAGGGCAAGCCCGCCACCACCCTGACGCGGACCAACTACAAGGAAATGTACTATTCCGCGGCGCAGCAGCTGGCCCATCACACCACCTCCGGCTGCCCGATGAACACCGGCGACCTGCTGGGCTCCGGCACCATCTCGGGGGCCACCAAGCCCGAGCGCGGCTCGCTGCTGGAACTGAGCTGGGGCGGCAAGGAGCCGATCGAGCTGGATACCGGCGAGACCCGCAGCTTCATCGAGGACAACGACACGCTGACGCTCAAGGGCGCGGCCAGGGGCGACGGGTATACCATCGGCTTCGGCGATTGCGTGGGCAAGGTGCTGCCGGCGCT
>NPIG01001590.1_pt1 | contig 10827 bp, 5 predicted proteins | sample 8637441 | NCBI WGS metagenome assembly NPIG01 (sample SAMN07420675, study PRJNA396082) | bioreactor metagenome | isolation source: sample BR6 brine-fed electro-methanogenic bioreactor BR | place: Japan: Kochi | collected 2016-06-14
TGAAGAAGGACATGGGCGGCGCCGCGACCGTACTTGGCGCAGCCTGGGCCCTCGGAAAGATCGCTCCGCGCAAGAACATCCGCTTCTACCTCGCGGTCGCGGAGAACGCGGTCGCCGGCAACGCGATCCGCCCGGGCGATGTCGTCACCGCCCTCGACGGCACGACGATCGAGATCGGCAACACCGACGCCGAAGGGCGCCTCGTCCTCGCCGACGCGGTCTCGCTCGCCGTCCGCGAGGGCGCGACCCGCCTCGTCGACGTCGGCACGCTGACCGGCGCTGCGCTGATCGCCCTCGGGCGCATCCGCGTGCCGCTCTGCGCGAACGACGAAGAGCTCGCCGACGCGCTCGTCGAGAGCTCCTACGCCGTCGGCGAGAAGGTCTGGCAGCTCCCGACCGACGATGAGTACCGCGAGCACATCCGCTCGAAGATCGCGACGATCAAGAACACCGGCAAAGGCCGCGAAGCCGGCACGATCGCCGCCGCACTCTTCATCGAGCACTTCGCCAAGGACGTGCCCTGGGCGCACCTCGACATCAGCCCGGCCGCCTGGGCCGACGCCGCGGGCCCGCTCGGCCCCGTCGGCGGCACCGGCACGATGGTCGCGACGTTGACGAAGCTCGGCGTGCGCTGATCGACCCGACAAAAAAGCGGCGCAGGGCAATCCCGCCCTGCGCCGCGTCCCTCCCAGCCCCTTCGGCTGTCCCTCGTCTTCGTCGTCAGACCCTTGAAGGAGCCATCCGCTCTGGAAGCGGGGTCAGCATGCACGCGCCGCCGCGCCCTGTGGGGGCGGCGGCAGCGGAGGCGTCCCGGGAGCGGGAATGCCCAGTCAGAGAGTTCTACCTAGGGGCAGGGGTGAGTGTTGCCGCGCAGTAACCCAGCGCCATCCCCGAGTGGCCACTCCACCCCGCCCGAGACTCCCGCAACGAGCCAGTAATACGCAGCACCCGCCGCTGGCCTGTCTTGGTCTTCGACCATGGTCGTGTGGAGCATGCAATGGCGACGCGCTTCGGGAACGGCAGCGGGGTCCTGCGTGTAGTCCCCTCCTGCAAGGAGCACGCTCAGGACGCCTCGGTACAGGTTGTATGAGTCGGCGCCGGCGTCGCTCTGCCATCGAACCACCGAGTCGTCCATTCTCCGGAAGAACAAGAGGCTGTCGTCAAGATCGCACTCATCGCCCTCAGAGTCCGAGTCCAAATCGCTCTGAGAAACGTTTCGACGGTGCGGACAGTTGTCGCAGTGATCACCATGGCCGTCTTGGTCTGCGTCCACCTGGCTGGGATTCGCGGAGCCCGGACAGTTGTCGCACGCGTCTCCGAATTCATCGGCATCTGTGTCGAGCTGGTCCTCGTTGTCGGTGAACAGACAGTTGTCGCAAGCGTTCCCATGGGAATCGTCGTCGTGATTCATCTGGTCAGCGTTGTAGCTCTCTCGGCAGTTGTCACAGGCGTTGTTGATGCCATCGGAATCGGAGTCCGTACCGAGCTCATCGTCATCGACAAGACCATTGCAGTCGTTGTCCAGACCGTCACATGACTCCGGCAAGCCAGGGTAGCGGTTCTCATCGAGATCGTCGCAGTCGCCCTCGCACACCGACACGCCATCTTCGTCCAGGTCCAACTCGTCTCCAGGAAGTGCGGGCCATGACGGACTCCTGCAGTCGTTGTTCTTGCCGTCGCAGATCTCGTCTGCCAAGGGATACACAGACGGATCGTACGGAGCGCAATCACTCGAATCGCCGTACCCGTCGCCGTCGGAGTCAACCGCGTAGAGCCAAGTGTCGTTGTGCGTCGCGGAGTTGCAGTACTCAAAGCCGCCGAAGAGAAGCAAGCCCCCTCGCAGAGAGAAATCCACTGTGGGTGATGATCCCCCAGTCGTTCGAGGTGGAGGAGCGATCTCGTGGATCACCCACTCCGGCGAGCTCCCTGGCCCCGCCCACTCGTGCAGCACATCCACTGCTCTCAGGTCGTCTGGGTCGATCTGTGGTGAGAACACGTGCGTACCGCGCCCTCGATCGAAACCGATGCCCTCGATCGAGCATTCGAAGCGCCCGATCTCCCGCCAATCCGCTCCATCGTAGGCCCAAACGGAGTCGTCGAGGTAGTACACGATCTCGCCGATTCCACCGTCCCAGACCATCGCCGTGTGCCAGTTGCTATGGGCTCCCTCGGGAGGCGCGTGCAGCGTGGTAATGCGCGTCCAAGTCGTGCCGTCGTACTCCCACGTCTGTTGCGCAATCGCGCAGAAGCCATTGCCCCTGCCCCCTTCGCTTCGTTGCGCCCTCAGAACCGTCACACCTCGCAGTTCATCGAAAGCCATGCTGAACCGAGCGCAACCACCAGGAGACTGCACGGGGAAGACTTGCGTCCATTCCGAACCGTCGAACTCCCACGTGTCGTCATAAGAAGCCCGCTCGGCAGTGCCCCCGTAGAGCACCGTCACTCCGCGGATCGAATCGAACGCAAGCGCACCGTAGTATCGAGGAGGAGGAGCCGTTGGCGAAGCGATTTCCTGCCAGTTGACGCCATCGAACAGCCATGTGTCGTTCTTCGGTACTCGAGACTGGCAGTCTTGGGCACCACCAAAGAGCACGACATCCCCTCGTGCCGAGTCGTACGCCATGACGGCGTGCATGCGCCCGGGCGGAGAGGTCGACGTCTCGATGAGCCGCCACGCGCCTGGAGCGATCACCTGATTCTCACAAGTCTCTTGTGAGATCGAAGCTCCCATCGCTGACAGGGCGAGTGCCACGGGAACGAGCAGCGTGACTAGTGGACGTTCGAGCAGACCGTTTGACATGGACTCCCCCCCGAGAGGCCATCAATGGAGATGCAGGCTCAACCTGGATTCATCATGCTATGCCGAGCATAGCAGCGAAGTGGCTTCCAATGGCCCCCTCGGCGCCAATCTAAATCGAACCCCGCAGCTCCTAAGGAACGTCGTGTGGTGCGTCCGGGCGCGCGATCGCGGCCTGTTCGAGCCAGGTCCAACGCGCCGTGACCGTGCCGTCCTCGTGCTTGGTGAGCTCGATCGCGCGGAGCGTCTCGATGCCGCGGTCGACGCAGACGATGCGCGGTAGCTCGAGGAGCGCGAGCGCCGCGATCAACGCGCTGCTCGGGCGCGTGTTCTCGCCCACGCGCGCGGCAGTCGCGACGCGGCCCTCGGCGTCGACGCGCACGCGGTAGGCGCTGTTCCCCGTGGCTTCGAGCTCGGGCACCTTGGTGAAGATGTCACTGACGTCGCCGAGCTCGCCCGGAGCCGGGAGCTCGGCGGCGAGCCCGTCGCGCGTCTCTTCGAAAGCCTCGCGGCTGCCGGGGTGCGCGGCGAAGTAGGCGTGGATCGCCTCGGGGCGGTACTCCGGCCGATCCTCAGCGAGCTCGGCACGCGCGAGCCAACGCAGCGCGAGCTTGAACTGCCCGCGCTTCGCGAGGGCCGCCGCGTAGGAGCGCGCGGTGCGCGGCGTGTTGGCGAGGCGGCGTGCCGCCTCGGCAGCCTCGAACGCATCCGCGTCCTGGCCCGTCATCGAGAGAAGGTCGGAGGCGCGACGCAGGGCCTCCCCTGCCCGCTGGGCCCGCTGATAGTAGCCAAACCACTCCGTCTCGAAGGGCAGCCCCTCGAGTCCGGCGCACGCGTCCTTCGCCTGGCCGACGAGGATGTCGCGCACCGCGCCCTCCTCGACGCCGTGCTCGGCGAGTTTGGTGAGCGCGTACGCACCGAACCTCGGCCCGATCTCCGTTACGTTCTCGAGGTACACCGTCCGCGCCGCATCGTCGAAGCCGTAGTGCTCGAGCAGGCTCGACCAGGTCAGCGGGAAATCCTCGCCGAGGACCCCTTCCCGCGGGACTCCGTCGAGCAGCTTGTTCGCGCGCTCGACCTGGCCGCGTTCACGCAGTGCCCGCGCGAACTCGAGGCGCGGCATCGGGTCGCCGGGCCGCGCGAGCATCACCGTCTCGAACTCGACGAAGGCCTCCTCGTCGCGCCCCGCATCGAAGAGCAGCTTGGCGAGGCTCGGGCCCGCGAACACGTTGTCCGGAGCGACCTCGAGCTGCTTGCGGAATGCGGCCGCCGCCGCGTCGACCTCGCCCAGCGCTTCGAGAGCGCGGCCGAGGTTGTGCCAGGCGCGCGGGTGCTCGGGCTCGAGCTCCGTCGCCATCGTCAGCAGTACGCGCGCCCGCTCCGCGTCGGGCGGGTCGGATTCGAGGGCCCGCCAGCCGATGTGATCGAGCTGCTCCGCGCCGAGCGCCGCGCCATCCTGCGCCGGGTCGAACGGCCGAGCGCGCACGACGCGCACTTCGCTCGCAAGGTCGGCGTCGAGCTCACCGACGAAGGTGCCGAGCGCGGTGAAGTCCTCGGCGTCCACGCTCGCTGCGAGCGGCTGGAACTCCCGCAAAACGCGCAGCATCTCGCCGTCGAGGGTGTAGCGCGCGGAGTAGCGCGCGAAGCTCCGCTCGACGAGCACGTCCTCGGGAACGAGCAGTGTGTACGCCGCGTCGATCGTGTACTCGAGTTCGTAGCGCAGCGACGCAGAGCCGAGCTCGAACGCCTGCGCCTCGCCGTTCTTGGCGACGGCGCGCATGCCGGCGAGCCCCGGCATCGCCATCAACCCGTCCTTGGGGAGCGCGAGCACGGCCTCCCCGGCCTCGCTCGGCAACACGTCTTCCGCGCTCACGTCGGCGCGGAGAACGAGCGGGCGATCCGGGTCGTCGAGGTTGCCCACGGGGTACGCCTTCGTGACCGGGGGCGCGCCGAATCCCACGAGGATCCTCCGCGGCACCTCGGCCGCACCGCTCTCCCCCGCGAGCAGCGCCGCGCGAAGCGGCGCCTCGTCGGTGCCGCGCAGCTCGAGCGAGGCCTCGCCGCTCAGATGCCCGGCCACGTCGATCCGCGCGCGGAGCGCGAAGCGATACCACTGCTCTTCCTCGACGAAGGACGCGAGCGACACACGCTCGACCGCCGTGTCGCCAAGGCGCCACGCGTCGAGCCCGACCAGCGGCTCGGGCAACGCACCGAAGCGCCACTGCGGCAGCGCGACCTCCACGTGGCGCTCCCCGCCCGGGAGTCTGAGCGCGGTGACCATGTGCAAGACGTGCCAGGGGAACGCGAGCCCATCCGCCGCGTCCTCGTCGATGAGCACGAGCGTCTCGGCATCGAGCCCGGCGGCCCGCGCGAGTGCAACGAAGAGCTGCTGGCGCTCGAGGCCGTTGCCCGCGCCCTCGACAAGCACCGTCTCGAGGTTCACGGGCTCGAGCAGCGCCGGCACCCCGGCGTGCTCGTGAAGCCCGAACTCCCGGCTGACGAACGCGAAGAGCGCCCGCGCCTTCGCCTCGGAGGAGGCCGCGCGCGCCGTCAACGATCGAGCCTTTTGGGTGAGCGCCGCCGGCGGCGCGTCCTGCGTGAGGTGCGCGCGCAGCGCAGCGCCGAGCGCCGCACCGTCTTTCATGTTCGAGAGCTCGAGCACGTGGCCCGGAGGCAGAGGCTCCTCGGGCGCGCGGCGCCAGGTCACGATCGTGCGCCCGTCCGCGCCCGTGCGCCGCTCGGGCTCGCCGAGCACGCTGCGGAATGCCACCGCGTCGCCCGGCGGCAACGCGAGCTCGACGAGCAGGCGGCTGGCGATGTGATGCGGTTGTACGGCCGTCGCGTACCAGAGTGCGTCGCCCCAGCGCTCGAAGCGCAAGCGGCTGACGATGCGCAGCTCGACCCAGGCGGCATCCGTGCGCGGAGGCAGGTCGAGGCGACGCAGAGTGCGCCCGCTCTCAGCCACCGCCCGCTCCATCGCAGGCGCGTCGGCCGCGCGGAGCGACTCGGGCGGAATCACGAACACCGAGCCGCCATCGAGCTCGAGCTGAGCCCGCTCGAGCGTCAACGTCTCCACCTCGAATAGCGGCGCGAACCACAACGTCTCTTCGCTGGCATCGACGCGGAAGCGCTCGCGGCGCTCGACCTCGACACGCCCGTCGTCGAGCACGCTGACCATCAAGCTGTAGCTCGGCTCGGCCTCGGGCGCGGTAGCCTGGCTCAAGAATGGGGCAGCGAGGGCAAGACAGAGGGCCACGCCTCGGCGCAGCCGGTGCAAAGCGATGGACATCGCGGGATCACTCCCTTTTGGACGCTGGCGGACTAAGGGAATGCTCGCCGCTGGGGCAGAGTGATGCAAGTCCCTGATGATAAAAAACTTTGGGCTACTCCGGCGCCCCGGGGAGCGGGGTGTAGTCGACCCGAGGTCGACCATTCTCCTGCCGCCTCACGTGGACATAGCGCGTCACCGAGAATCGCTCTCCGCCACATTCCAGCGCCGGAACGGAAAGCGACCACAGCGCCTCCTCGAGGCCAGGCGGCAGCGTGCCGACGACGCGCAGCGCGCTCACGCGCCCCAGCTCATCAAAACGGACCCGCGCCGTGTACACCCGGGTCTCGCCCGGCGGCAGCACGGTGGCCAGCGTGAGCGCGTTGGTGTCCGGCTCCCACGACTCGGACGCGTCCAAGCGCGCGGCCAGGTCAGCCTCCATGCCCACCCGCCGCTCGTCGTCCGGATCGAGGCGAAGCGCGTGACGCAACACGTCAAGGGCCGCTTCGGGCCGCCCCGCGTCGTCGAGCGCTATCGCGTGGGCATCGATCGCTCGCGCCGCGTCGAGCACGATGCCGAGCGCCGCGTGAGCCTCGTCGTTCATGCCGACGATCTCGAGGCGCTTACACTGGGCGCGTGCGAGCAGGGCTGCCCGCTCGACTATCGCGTCGACGCTCACGCCAAGACGCGCGAGGCGCTTTCGCACCCGCGCGCGGTAGTGCGGCCCGGCCGTCGCCTGATACGCGGAGAGCGCCGCGCGGCGCGCCGGCTCGTGGAATCCCGCTTCTTCGAGCAGCACCGCCCAACGCAGGTGCCCGCTCGCCCCATCGACGAGCGCAGCGGGCAACTCCTCGAGCAACACGTGCGCCCGCTCCTCCTGGCCGAGAGCCACGAGCGCGCGCGCATAGCGAAGCCGCGCTTCGGGGCTGCCGGGCGCAAGCCGGAGCACCTCGTCGAAGGCAGCGAGCGCCTCGTCCGTGCGCCCGAGCTCGGCAAGCAGCTCGGCGAGCTCGAGGCGCGCCGGCTCGTGATCGGGCTGGAGATCGAGTAGCGCGCGCAAAGCGACGATGGCTTCCTCGCGCCGCGCGAGTTGGCGCTCCGCGCGCGCGAGCACGAGCCAGGCGTTCGCGTGCTCGGCGTCGCGAGCGATCGCGTGTTCGGCGAGGCGCCGCGCACGTTCGGCGTCGGGCGGCTCGGCGTTCAGAGCCTCGGCGCCGAAGCGGGTCGCGGCCGGAGCGCTCAAGCTCTCGAGCTCCCGCAGCGCATCGAAGGAGCGCACGCGCTTGATGACGAGCACGCGCCCGAGCGCCTCGCGGACTTCATCTCGGAGCACCGTGAGCGCGCTCGCCCCGGTGGGGCGCGTCAGGTGCAAGCTCCGCTCGATGCGCAGCGTCGCGCCGTCGAGCTCCGAGCGCGCCGTTAAGCGCGCGTCCGCGGCGGCGAGCTCGACCGGTTCGGGGGTGCCGACGGCGTAACCCGGCACGCACTCGATCTCGGCGCCAAAGCGCCACGTCCCGGCGGGCAGGCCGTCGTGCCAAGTCAGAAGCTCGAAGAGTGCCGCGGGTACCTGCCAGGTGGTCGGCTCGGTGTGCGCCGGCACGAGACCGAGTGGGCGCAGCGCGCCGACGAGCTCGAGCGGCTCGCTCGTGTCGGCCAGGCCAACCGGCTCTTCGAAACGCTCGATACCGGCAACCCCCGCCTCGGCGAAGGCCCGCGTGAGCAAGGCTTCGCGACGCGCGCGCTCCGCCGTACCGATGCGGGCCCGCCAGGCGGCCTCCTCCCCTCCCGCGAGGCGCAGCGTGACCCGGCCCGTGAGCTCGCCGCTCTTGGCGAGTTGCCCTTTGAGCTGCACATCGACCGTCACCGCCTCGGAAGCGAGCGCGGGAAGGACGGTGAGGAGCAGCGCAAAGGCAGCAAGCAGACGGGGCATCACACTCACTCGGGTTGAGCGGCGGCCGCGCGCCGTTTGCGCATGACGGCGAGGTAGACCCCGGCGAAGATCAGCGCCGCGCCGGCGAAGACGTTCACGCCGGGGCGCTCGCCGAGCGTGAGGGCGGAGAGCCCAGCGGCGAGCACCGGCTGGCAGTAGATGAAGAGCGCGACGACCGACGAGTCGACGCGCCCGAGCGCCCAGTAGTTGAGGAAGTAGGCGCCCGCGGTCGGGATCAGAACGATGAAGGCCGCGTTGAGCCACGCGAGCTTCGAGATGCCCGCGTAGTCCTGGGCGAGTACGGCAGGGGTGCAGAAGAACGCCATCACGATCGAGCCGAAGCAGAAGATCGACCCGGTGGCGGCGATCGGGTCCAAGCGCTCGAGCAAGCGTTTCGAGATGACGAGGAAGAACGAGAAGCTCGCCGAGTTCGCGAGAGTCAGGAGGTCGCCGACGAGGGTCTCGCTCCCGAGACCGAACTCGCGCGGCCAGAGAACGAGGAGCACGCCGGTGAGGGCGACGGCGAGCGCCGCCACCTTGCGCCCGCTGATCCGCTCGCGCCCGAGCAGCACCGCGAAGGCGAGGGTCAGGACCGGGATCGTCGTGTTGATGATGGCCGAATGCGTCGGCGTCGTGCGCGAGAGGCCCTCGATGAAGAGGAGTTGATTCGCGGCGACGCCGAAGAGCGAGCAGCCGGCGAGGCCGAGCCAGTCGCGCAACTTCGTCGGGAAGCGCCGGCGGAGGAGCCACGCGCCCACGATGAGTACGACGGCCGCACAGGCCGCGCGGATCAGGGCCCACGCGCGGGGCTCGAACTCGTCGAGCAGGATCTTCGCCGCCACGTAGTGGACGCCGAAGAAGACCTGCACCGCGAGCAGGGCGGTGACCACGGTCGCCCGCCCGCCGCGCACGTCGCGCTGGATCACGGGGCGTCCGCCAGCCGGAGGCGCGCCCCGTGCCGGCGCAGCGCTTCGCGATGGAGCGGGTGCTTCGAAGCCATCACATCCCCTTCCGCCGCGAGCTCGAACGCGAGCTCCCGCGCCTGGAGCAGCAGGTCCTGGTGACGCACCAGGTCCGCGACGCGGAACGAAGGGTAGCCGGACTGCGCGGTGCCGGCTAACTCGCCGGGCCCGCGGATTTCGAGGTCGCGCTCGGCGACGCGGAAGCCGTCGTCGGTCTCGCCGAGGACGGCCAGGCGCTCGAGCGAGCTCGCCTCGGCCTCCTCCGAGGCGATCAGCACGCAGTAGGAGCGCAGGTCGCCGCGCCCGACACGGCCGCGTAGCTGGTGGAGCTGCGCGAGACCGAAGCACTCGGCGTCCTCGACGACGATCACCGAAGCGCTGCGCACGTCGATGCCGACCTCGATCACGGTCGTCGCGACGAGGATGTCCACCTCCCCCGCCCCGAACGCCGCGAGAGCCGCCTGCCGCTCCGCGGCCGGCATCTTGCCGTGCACGAGGGCGACGCGCGCGTTCGGGAAGCGCTCGCTGTACTCGGCCAAGCCCTCCTTGGCGGAGCGCAATTCGCGTTTGCCCTCCTCGACCGCGGGGCGCACGACGTAGACCTGGCGCCCCTCACTGAGCGCGCGCTCGAGTCCGGCCATCACCCGCTCGCGATCCTGAGCCCGCCGGATTACGGTGCGGATCGGCTTGCGCCCCGGGGGCTTCTCGTCGAGCACCGAGACGTCGAGGTCGCCGTAGAGCACCATCGCGAGCGTACGCGGGATCGGCGTCGCGGACATGACGAGCACGTCGGGGTGTTCGCCCTTGCGCGCGAGGTCGGCACGCTGGAGCACGCCAAAGCGGTGCTGCTCGTCGATGACGGCGAAGCCGAGGCGCTGGAACTCCACCTTCTCCGAGATCAGCGAGTGGGTGCCGACGACGAGGCGCGCCTCGCCCGACTTCAGCCGGCTGCGCACGACACGCTGCTCGGCCTGGGGCATCCCGGCGCTCAGCCGCTCGACGCCAAGTCCCGCCGGCCGAAGGAGCTCGCCCATCGAGCGTGCGTGCTGCGCGGCGAGGATCTCCGTTGGGGCCATCAGCGCGGCCTGGTAGCCGTTCTCCGCCGCGACGACCATCCCGAGCGCGGCCACGACCGTCTTCCCCGAGCCGACATCCCCGAGCAGGAGGCGGTTCATCGGCCAGGCTTGGCGCAGGTCGTCGCCGATCTCCTTGAGCACGCGCTGCTGCGCGCCGGTCAGTTTGAAGGGGAGCAGCTTCGCGAGCTTCTGGCGCAGGGCGTCCGTGATCGTGTAACCGCCCTCGCGGCGTTCGGCCTGCCGCAACGTCTTTCTGATCGCGAGGCCGAGCTCGAGGAAGAAGAACTCGTCGAAGGCGAGGCGGCGGTGCGCGGGCGTGCGGCGGGCTTCGAGCAGCTCGCCGGTCACGGTCTCCGGCGGCATGTGCAGCGCGCGCAGCGCCGCGTCGTAGCCGGGCAGGCGCAGCGAGGCGCGCAGCGACTCGGGGAGCACGTCCTCGAGCTCGCCCAGGCCGGAGAGCGCCTCGCGCACCGCGTTGCGCACGCGGCGCGGGGTCAACGGGCCCAGCTTCTCGTAGACCGGCAGCCAGCCGGTCACGCGGTGGGGCTCCTCCCCTTCCCGCAACAGGTCGAACTCGGGCGAGTGCAGCGCGAGGCCACCCTTGACGAGCTTCGGCGCACCGTAGACGAGCATGCGCTTGCCAGGCGTGAGCATCTCGGCGAGGTAGCTGCGGTTGAAAAAGACGACGCGAATCGCGGCGCTCTCGTCATCGAGCAGGACCTGGAAGACGTCGAACCCGCGCCGGGTGGTCGGGAGGCTCTGCGCCTCCTTGATCACGCCGACCGCGGTCAGCA
>NPIG01001527.1_pt2 | contig 10815 bp, 18 predicted proteins | sample 8637441 | NCBI WGS metagenome assembly NPIG01 (sample SAMN07420675, study PRJNA396082) | bioreactor metagenome | isolation source: sample BR6 brine-fed electro-methanogenic bioreactor BR | place: Japan: Kochi | collected 2016-06-14
CAAAAAGGAGTGGTGGTGGGAACGATTCATCAAGAAGTAAATATCTTTCCCTCCTTGTGATGGCCCGGGTGATTCGCACCCGGGCTATCATTCCTAACCATCCACCTTTCTGAATATGTACGAACCCGGGATCTGTCTGTTGCTGAAGGTGGTCTTATAATGCCCTTTTACAGATTCAAAAACATATAGGTTACAGTTTTGACCAATCACTTCCTCAAGGAATATGAATTTCTCCTGAAGGTAATCAATGACAGGAGATCTGCCGATAGGGCTTATTTCATACACGGACCCCACATCAAAATTTAGATCCATTCTGCTTAGTGTGGATAATTCCTTGGCACGCATTTTTTCTTTGTTTTTGTTGGCTATTCGTTGGGTTACAGCCGCTTTGCTTCTGCCAAGGCGCAACGCTATTTCCTTGTACGTTTTGCCCTGATTGTACAATTTCATGGCCAACTCATCTTCCTCCGGGGACCATCGTTTGCTTGTCGCCATATGAATACCCCCTCCAAGGATTGTAATTTGCCAACCTATATGGTACATTTATTTTGCCTAGTAATTAGACTTGACAAACGTGGTATCTGCTCATCTACCACCTAACAAGCGCCTAAGTTGCACCTTGGGCGCTTGTTGCCTATTTCAATGATGAATGGTGCAGGTGTTAGCCATAGTCTTTCAACTCCAGAACCAATTCCCTGAAAAGCTTGACCTGCGTGTCGGCGCCAGCTTCCAGCACAAGCTCTAATTCCTCAAGAATTTTAGGCAAGCTGTCGTAAGGTCCTTCCAGCTTCCACCCTTCGTAAGCCCCGTAATTTCTCGCAAGCCAATAATTAGGCATCACGTTTTACCTCCCGTAATGCTTTTTTTATGTCCTTCTCAGTGATACCCAGCTCCCTGAAAAACTCAGCCAGCGAAAGCGACCGCCCTTCAATGCCTACGAAAGTGTCGAACCAGCCGTTTACATCTAGCCGACTTGCCGACGGTGTCCACGTAATTGCAATTCCGCTGTCTCGTGTCCCAAAAGTCACAGTTTTAGGCATCACGTGCCGCCCCTTTCGCTTTTGCAACAATCTTACTGACCGTTTGGCGCCAGTCCTCCCAATCCAAGCTATCTACATTTGGCCACGACGAACCTATCCACTCGATCGTTGCCTCCAGCGCCTCAAGCAGCTCAGGTGCTGCAGCGATGAGTGTCATATTAGCCTTGAGTACGTCAGAATCCAGTAAGCTCTTGTCAAGAGTTACACCAGTAAAACTATGCGGGTCATTACATTCGTACCCGTCTCCAAAATGCCATAAATCGACACCATCCCATTTCCAAGGTCCCGGTGTATACGCCATCACTCGCCACCCCCATCTTCTTCCCATTCAATACTGAGAACATAACGCGGGTTGATGCGTTGCACTTCGACGCTATCCTTATACACAAAGACGTATGGCTTACTGTAGTCACCGTAAAGAATATCATCCCACCAGATGCAGTCGTTTGGTCCATCACCAGGAGTTACGTAATAAACCCCCCCACACTCTGCTTCCTCAGCACCAGGTATGTAATGTTGCATTGTGATTCGTTTTATTAGCTTTCTTCTCATCAGTCGTTACCTCCCGGTCTGTCATCAACGCCTACGCCTCGTTTTGCGTAGGACACCAACTGGAGGCACCGAAACGCCGCATGTGCCATGTGATGTATTCCCGTTTCGGCGTCAAAGTCTTCTCCACGCATCCACGCCCAGGCATGCCGCATTAGCGAGCCGAAGGCCCTGCACCACGCCATGCCCTTTTCCCAGTTGCGCTCGGCATACTTCTCTGCTCCAACTGTGTAGACGCGCACCAGCTCCTCAAGCGCGTCCGGTGGGAGAAGGTCATACCGAAGTTTGCCAGCGTCGTAATTGTCGGCAGGTTCGTTACGCTGCTGGTCCATCTACTCCTCCTCCTCCCATTTCGGGATAATTACTGTAACCTTCCTCCGACCGAACCTGATTGCATCTTCCTTCGTGATCATGCAGATATCTATCCTGCCGTCGCGGATCGCGCCGCCCCGGTCGTCTACACGCCTCCATCCAAACCCTTCGATCCAAATCCAGGTGCCGAATGGTACAGACGGCCCTGCCGCAACGCTTATGCCCGGCTCGATCGGCATCCCAGATGCCGTGATGTTCGGGTCTCCGGCATAACAAACTCCCTCGACGGCATCAGGATCAAGCGGGGCGTAAGCGGTAGCCTCCCACACATGCACCTCAAAGTCTATCGGGTTCAAGGCTTGGAACAGACAGGCTATTTCATTCTCCAGATTCTGTATGGTCGCCCGGTACTCGTCGCGCTGGCGCTCGTTGATATCTGACATTAAATTGAAGAGCACCAGCATAATTATTCCCGACACTATTATCAACAGGAATTCCCGCCTCGTGGGCATTTGTCACCACCTCACCTTGCAAAAGGATTTTACAGCGACCACACATCCACGCCTTCTGAGTGGAGTTTACGTAGCATCTGTATAGAATTGTTCACCCCAAGTTTTTTGTATATATCATTGAGACGATTTTTGACCGTCTTGGGTGCCAGATGTACATGTGGTGCTATCTGCTTGACAGTGTACCCAAGAGCTTTCCACTTGATTATTTCCCAGTCTTTTTGTGTCAGTTCGTTCATATCAGTTGTCCTCCTTCTCGTTATAATATCTGTCTTCAACATCTTTTACACTGGTAGCCACCATGCACACGGCGCCTGCCATCATCCAGTCATACAAGGTCTTGGCTTGCATGACTGTCGCCCCAGCCTCCATCCATCTTTGCATCTCCAGTGGAAGCTTCTCACGTGTGGCTTTCGGGACCCTGGGCTTTGCGTTCGGGACCTTCACTTCGATCAACCACGTTTTGCCTTCGATGCATCCTATCAAATCAGGGAAGCCGGACGACATTGGGCCACCGTGCACCTTGTGACACACACCGCCTCGTTCTTTGAACCATTCCTGCAGCTTTCTGACAATTGCCTTTTCACTCATGACAGCCCCTCCATTTATGACAGCCCCTCCATTAACGGGAAGCCATTTACGCCGTAGGATGGAGTACATAGGACAAGCTCTTCCCTCGCGCGCGTGCCTGCGACGTAGTACAGCCTTCTCAACGCGTCTTTCGATTCGCTTCCGCCATTCCATGCCATCACTTGAGGCCTGGCAAGGTCCGGCAGCACATACACAACATCCGCCTCACCACCCTTTACACTATGTATTGTCCCAATGATAATTTTGGGCTTGTTTCTCAAATTTGATTTGTCCCGCTTCAGTATTCTCAGTGGGTATTCCATCTTACTCCTTCCCGTTGCGGTAAGATTTTCCTCGAACCACTTCAGTTTTGCCTCCTCGTTCCCGAAAACCATGACAAGGCCAGAGTCGTCCTCGAATATCTCGTCTATCCTGAACTTGTGGCTTGATGGGGCCTTCTTTATCTTGGTTTTGATACCGTATTGCAACACCTCGGAATTGATGACCGGGATCCACTTGCTCAAATCATCTGTCGTCCAGGTGCTTGATGCTGCTTCACCCCACACGTCCTGGGAGAACCTCATGAATGCCGCCAGTCTCTCCGCCGAGGACACCCCCCTGCTGGCATGGAGTGGATTCCACGCTCCCTGTTTCCTCCGGTAGGGATTGTGATATGGGATTCCTTCCGCCCTTAGCATCTTGAGAAATGGGACAAGCATATACGCGCATGATCCAAGCACCATGATCTTTTTATCTCTTTTAAGATCTTTCTCGACATCTAGCAACAGATGGGACGGCTCCATGGCGTTGGCCTGTGACAATCTCACCTTCCCCGGGACCTCTTTGCCATTGACATCACACCGCGGGAGGTATTCTTTCGCCTGCCTGCGCTGGACCTTTGATATGATCGCGTTCGACCATTCAAGGATGGAGCGAGGGACTCTGTGTGATTTCCCAAGTATGATTATCCTGTCTTCCGGAAGCGGCGGGTCGAGCAATGATTCAGGTGTGGCGCCGGTGAATTGGTACAGACAATTATGAGTGACTATGCAGTCATTCGTGATATACGAATGGACATTATCCACCTCAAGCGAGTAAACTTTTCCTTTATATTGACTTGTTTCAACAGACTTGACGGTCTCCCATATGACCTTTTTGCCTTTCCCTGAATAGACTGGCACTGACATCGATCCTGGAACGATGTTGCTCGCATTGACAACAACCTCGTCTTTCTCCAACCTGACCAAACAGAGGTGCTCTGGAGTACACCTCATGCTTCTGCCTTTCTCGGTTGTTATGGTCAGCATAGGACCACAATATGGGCGAAATGCTTTTTTGAACTTGTACCCGGCCCTCTTTACTCCTGTAACATATCCACTTCTCCTGCCATAACCGGGCAACCTGTCGGTATCAGGGTCAAGGTCTTCGATACGCTTGAACCCATTCCCGGTAACCATGACCAATGAGCCTTCGGGCTGACACTGATCCTCGTCTCCCACGAGGATAAGGGTCTCCATATCCTTGCCCCACTTGCGCACAATGGCAAACTGCAACGGCGTCATATCCTGGGCCTCATCCACGAACCCCACAGTTGGACGCTGCGGAGCGTAGGGAACGTCCTGCAGGTTAAGCTCCAGCAGATCTGTGAAATCGAGCAGGTTGTTCCCGCGTTTCCATTCCTCCCATTTCTCATACAGTATCCTGATGTCAGTAGGCCACATATCGGGGGGGATCATCATCGACCGCAACCGGGTCATTTCCTGATACGCCTTTGCAGCAGGAGCCTCACTGGCCTGTACGTCGAACGGGTCGTCTACGTCGACCTCGCTTGTTATCGCGAAGTCCGGGAACTCTCTGTTGAACTCGGAAAAATGATTTTCCGCCAGCTCAGGATAATCAAGATTCCTGTAGCAATGGGCATGCAATGTCCCTACGGATGCTTTCGGCAGAGACACACCATCTCGTGAAGCTATCTCCAATGCGGCCGCACGAGTGAAGGAGGTAACGAAGATGCGATCGCTCCCATGAACTCTTCGGGCATTCTCTATCTGTCTTGCAAGATACGATGTTTTCCCAGTGCCCGGAGGGCCGAACACTCTGAACTCATTCGTTTCCACCGTCATCCTCGTCACCCCCTTCCTCCGGTTTCTCGACCTCGGGTTTTGGTTTGGGCGGCTGTATCGCCCATGCCCTGCAGTTAGTACGCATGCCCAGGCTGTTCCTATAGTTAACTTTCTTGTTAACTCCTCCGATCCTTTTTACCCTTGCACCCAGTCTTTGTATTTCTATCCTCTCCCCTTTCGCATGCAGCCATGATCGAAGCTCATCGAGCCAGAAATAAATAGTGTCTTTCTTCCTGAATGGCTTTCTGGCTTTCACAGCCTCATAGATATGCTCTTCGGGCATAGGTGGATGACTGTTGAGGTAGCTGTCTATCCATGTCCGGGTCTGGGCCTCTTCTGAAAGGTCTGTCCCTATCTCCACCTCACGTGCGACGTAACTGAGTGCTTGCAATATCACATCCCATTGCTCGGTTTTGTAGCGTGGAGTGTAAACTCTCGTAATATCACCTACACGTTTCCTGAACGAGTTAGAGGATGCCAGATCCTCTTGCCCTTTGTGGAAGAAAACCTTCCCATTCTCGGTGTAGAGTTCATACTCACGTGGGTCGGTTTTGTAAGCCACAAAGTCATACACCTGAATGCCCAGCAGAACCGACAACAATGCAAGCACTGAATTGCGTTCGGCATATACCACATCCCTTCCTGCTGTATTGAGGTCCCTTAGTTTCGGTAATATGGAATCATTCGTGTGGGTTTCTTCGGGCTTCAAGCCCAGTTGACCGCCCTCTTTTGCTTTCGCTATCGTTCGCTCGTAGTATTCCTGACGTTTGATGGGGAATCCTTGTTCTTTTGCGTGACAAACCAACAGGTCACATATTTCCTGATCAGACAAGTTTGCCATCGCCGCGTAGCTCGCAATGGCTAGGTCGTACCCGGAATTTGATGTGTCGCTGATGCGTTTCTTGTGCGTCCATGTCTGGCTGAAGTTCTCGATGTTAGCACACATGGAGGTGAACTGTTTTGGCAGCTCCGCATCCGGGTTGATCGTCACATTGACCGATATGGCCGGATCAGATGTGCCACGCCTAGCCTCCCATGCCTCTTGTGGGATGATTTCCGCAAGGTCCTGAGGATTGTATTCAACATTGTTGTCCTGCATGATCGTAACTGGGACCCCAAGTTCGCCTTTCAGATTGAACGTTCCCGGGACACGCATGATCCGGGCAAGGTCACTCACGCTATCCAGTCCCCACCCGTACTGCAACGCGTACAACCTGAACCACTCGTTCCACGCGCCCGCCAGCTTCGATGCTTCGAGCTTGTCTTCAGGGCTGTCGAATATCCACGGCTCCTTGAATAGCCACCATGCTTGCAGGCCGTATCCTGAGTGGACCAGGACAGATGGAGGATATGGACTTCGTTCCAGGATTTTGAGTGCATCGGGGATAGTTTGGGGCAGGTCAGCCCTGGAACGCATCGTGCATTGCACATCTATATCAAGCCACAGACCGTAAATGCCTGCGGCCTGACTGGCTCGCCCTCGGGTTTTAGAGTCGCCCATCTCTTCGAAAAAAGAGACTGCCATATACATGTCTGTTTCGTTTTTCTTTTTTTCGATGAACTTGCGGGCAGTCTCTATTCCATCTTCATCCATCTTGAACCAGAAGGACTTTTTATCTTTCAGTGTCCAGATATATGACCATAAGGTCTCGACCTCGTCTGTGATGGGTATATAGTCAAGCACCTTGTCACCTCCTCTCGAAAGGAATTGCCGGGAGACTGGATCGTCCCCCGGCACAAGTAGTGGATAGCTTTATGCGTCGGTGACAAGGTCAGGATCGAATTTGACTTGACGGATCACCTTGCTGAAAAACTCAGCATAACTGCCGAACATCTCAGCATCTTCATCTGTCAAGATCCCCTTGGCATTGAAGGCGATCTGCGAGTAGGTGATACCACTCTGGCTTTTCGTCTTCGCAAGTGTAAGACTGGTGATAACCCCATAAAATGGCACATTATTCTGCGTTAAACGAAGAAAGTAACTCTTGCAGTTTTTCAAGCTGGTTGGAGGGACTACCACCATGACAGGAATCTGGTCGCTCTTCCGAAGCATGAACAGAAGCCTCCGCTCGGAACAACGCTTCCCGTTCCCCTCGGGGTCGCTGCCCCATTGGTTCATGGGACAGTCCGCACATGACCGCCGTTCCTCGATCCCCTTACCAAGGGGATCTCCGAACCCGGTGATTCCGTCATCACTCGAGCAAACGGGAGGCTCTGATCCGCCCGTGTATTTCGTCAGGTACAGCGACCTGACCGGTTTCCATCCGACAATCACACCCTCCAGCTCGTTCAATGTTTCTGTGCCGGTAAGACTTGGTACTTCCCACGCGATTCCCCCGCCGCTTGGGACACTGACCTTATCCAGGTCGAACTGACTAATCGTGTCCCCTCCGAGATTCGCCTGCAGGACAGCCTGGACCTTCTCACCCTGTGTGGCGATCGCAAAACCTTCCGCTTTGACCAGTTCCTTACTCATATTTCATTCCTCCTTTTATTTGAGGCCCAGTATTGTGGGCCGTGTCTGCTCGTATGTTGTTACGTATTCCGATGCCCAGTCGGGGAGCACGACACCGTTAATCCCGGCATACTCCCTGACCCAAGATTCGAGCGTCTTCGGGTGGATGGTCTCTTTTACGAGGCCATCGAAACCATGTTCCTTGAAAGCTTCGTATGCTTCCTCCCGCTTATCTGCCGGGATGGAAGCCCTGATATCGGTGCGTAAAGCTATTGTAACACCATCTTCGAGTTTCAGGTTCTGAAGGCCCGTTGTCTCGAACATCTCCAGAACCTGCTCCGCCTTTTCCGCCAAGGCCTTTTTGGCCTCCTGCAGTTCCGCTTCTATCCTCCGCTTCTCCCGTTCCGCCTCAACATAATCCCGCAAAAGATCCTTTACAACATCGCTCATTTTGTGATCCCTCCTTTGTAATCTTCCATTATGCTTTTTACCACGTTCTCTTTTCTCTTCAATGCCCGGTAGATCTGCTCATCCACAGTACCCTCAGCTACCAACGCTATCGATATGACCTGACGCGTCTGCTCAGGGCGTTGGAGTCTGCTTCGTGTCTGGTTGTACTCGCCCAGTGAAAAGCTCAAGCTGTAGTCAACGACATACCTGGACTTGTACATCGGGATACCCTCTCCACCAGACCTCAACTGTACCGCTATCACCGCTCCCCCTTCAGACCTCGTCCATTCCTGCAACTCCTTTCTCGCACCTGACAGCTCGAAGCTCTGTCTCCCGTCCGCCTTTGCTACTTCATGCACTGCTTGCAGGTCATGCGTGAACCTGCAAAAGACCACAACAGGTTCATCTTTCGGCAGGTCCGACAGAACGTCAGCCAGCAGTTTTTTCTTACTGTCCCCAACGAAATGATCTGCGCCGTCATCGTCCCTGACGTATCCGGACGTGACCTGCTGCAATTTGATCAGCTTTGTCAACGCATTGTTGACACTAACAGTCCCGTCCTTGACCTGCGCCATCAGGTCATGTTCGAGCGAAGAGTAAACTCTCATCTCGTCACGGTTCAAAGAACATGTTCTCCGCTCGAAAAGTATCGGTGGAAGGTCCGGGAGAGCTTCGTCCGGACCTACGGTATACGTGAATGACCGATACTTCTCGTAAAATTCCTCAAGGTTTTGGTATCCCAAAACCTGATATCCACCATACCCACCCATTCTTGCATACCTTGACCTAAAATTGGCGAAGCTCGTACCGAAAACCTCCGGGACGAGGAACCGAGCCTGCCCGTAGATGTCCAGCGGCCCATCATGTAACGGGGTGCCGGTCAAACCAAGCCGCCTCTTCGCTTTCTTGTGGAGCTTCGCAAAGAACAGTGACTGCTTGCTTCCCGGACTCTTCAGGTGATGACTTTCGTCAGCTACAACTGCATCCCATTGCTGTGATAATACCCACTCGCCCAGCTTCCCACGCCACACACCCTCGTAGTTGCAGACCAGGCAGGTTATGACACCTGGTCTGACCTGCTTCACAGCCTGCTCCGCGATCTCCGTACGCTTTGCCGTGCTCTTCCCTGCCGGGAGCAGTGTAACCTCCCAAGGTATCGCCGAGTGTGTGGCTATCTGCTCTTCCCAGACAGGTACTACGTTCGGGGGGCAGGCTACCAGGATCTTCGCATTGCCCTCTGGGTACCAGTTCTGGATGATGTTAATCGCCGTCCTGGTCTTCCCGGACCCCATCCACATGTCCAGCAGGATGGCGGGGAGATCTTTCGCCCACCAGTACGCCCTGCGCTGGTGCAGCCAGTCGTTGCCCTTGCATACCGGTGGGTTCGGCAGATCTGTGGCTTCCCTGATATCCGCCGCTTGCTCGTAAGGATCACCCTCTTCGAGCATAGCCAAGAGATCCTCACTCAAAGCCACCGGACCTGGAAGGGTTTTCAGTATCTCGTTCAATGTACGATGCGAGCGGGGATAATGCCATGCCCGTTTTGTGCTGTCCCACCGTCCCCCCGTTATGGATTTCATCTTGAACCTCAGAACATACGGAGATTTTACGTAAATCCTGTTTCCGACAGTCCATGCGCTGATATGATCACTCATTTCTTCCTCCTGTTCGACCCCTTCCCACCCTTTTTGGGATCATTACATCCTCCACGTCCTTTGTTCGCCCGCACACCTTTGCCTGAACCATCTTTCTTCGGAGTTCCTTTTCTTGCAGTCATAGTCATTCCTCTTCGTCGTAAAATACTCGTCCCTTGCGGGTCCCCTCCGGCAACCTGTTCACCGGTGGCAACCCATCATGCGCCCTCATCGAATTGTATTGCCATAGGGCATTCTGGTACGCCGTTTCCATCAATGAGCTTGTTCCAATAATCGTGCAGCTACCCTGCCGCCGCGTGGGCGGGATCACAAACTCCACTTTACCCATCAGTATTCACCTCCTTTATTGCCTTCATTACATCCTTCTCGGTAATTCCAAGAGCATGAAAAAACTCGGCCAGCGATTATCACACTCCCATCGCTTTTACGGCTTTATTTATATCTTTTTTCGTAATACCCAGTTTTGTAAAAAAATCAGTCAATGTGAATGGACTCTCTCCAAATTGAACATATTTATCAAAATACCTACCGTCATATTTCCTTATTTCCAACTCTTGTTTCTCCGGTATCCATGTGATTTGAATACTATTGATGTTCCCTTCTTCCAAAGTAATAGTATTACTTCTTTCAACTATTGCCATCACTATTCACCTCCCGGCCTGTTCATCATTCTCAAATGTCGCAGGTACACTTCGTCAGGGTAGACAGCATCCCAATCCCCGCCACGGGTCATCATTGTCATAACACCGTCAATCATGTTGCATCGATGTGTGAGTATTTTCTCTCCAGTGGCTTTCTCGCGAATGAAAAATGCAGGAAAAACCAGTCTTTCGACATGAGTGTGAGCATCTGAAACGCAGACTTTATCAACGCTTTCTGAGATATCCTCGGCAAGTTCGTATTCGTCTGTAAGTTTCACAGGGTCAACCTTAAAGATTTTTTGTATTGTTTTACCGGGGTGATTTGAACCCACTTTTTTAATCTTAAAACCCAACTGATAATAGCGTTGCTCGCCAGTATCTTTAATTAGTGTCCAGTCCTGTGTCATTCCGCTTCGCCACCTCCCGGGACGAAACGGTGGAAATAGCTGTCGTCATATCCAGACCCCTCATACATGAACCCACAATGCTCGCACTCATAAATTGCCCTGAA
>NPIG01001636.1_pt1 | contig 10804 bp, 10 predicted proteins | sample 8637441 | NCBI WGS metagenome assembly NPIG01 (sample SAMN07420675, study PRJNA396082) | bioreactor metagenome | isolation source: sample BR6 brine-fed electro-methanogenic bioreactor BR | place: Japan: Kochi | collected 2016-06-14
GGTCCACAGCACGACTTTCGTGTTCTCATAGCGGTAGTCGTCCCCGAGTTGCACGGTGAAGACGCCGCGCGCGCCTTCCGGCAGCAGTTTCTCGAGATTCAACGGCACGGTGGCCGTCTGATCGTGGGCGGGCGGCAGGTCGACCTTCTTTTCCCCGAGTTCCTGGGCCAGCCGGTCGTTGAATCCCCAGTCCGCATAGCCCTGGTGGATGGCCTCGACGGCGGCGGCGATGTTCGACGGAAACAGGCGGTGCACCTTCAGGCGCACGGAATCCATGTTGCGCGCGCGCAACGCCAGCGCGCCCGCGGCCTTCCGCGGGAAATAGTACTTGCCTTCGTGGGCGAAGCTGACGCCGGACACCCTTGGCGGCTTCCCAAGACTGAGCGTCTTGCTCTGACTGAGCTTCTGCGTTCCGGAAGTGTTCTCCAGGCCGGCCTGGACCGTGATGCGGTAGGCAGTCTCCGGTTTCCAGTCTCCGCGCAGCACAATGGTCTGGTAGCCTTCGGAGGCCACCTCCAGACCGTCCACAGCGGGCTCGATGTTGAGGTGTTCCTTGAATTTGTCCACCGCCACATCGCTGCTGAGCCGAATGCGCACCTCGGGCGCCTCCGGTCCGTATTGCTCATTCCAGTGGTGATGCAGAATCCGGAGCCCCTGGTCCGGGCTCACCAGCGTGAGTTCGACAGGCTCCGCAAGCGCGTGAAGCGAAACCGCCGGCATGGCTGCCCGCAGCTTGACCGTCAATTTCGAGGCGTTGTCCGTGCCTTGCCGCAACCGCAGCACATGCTTGTCCTGCGCACCGTCCTGGCCTACCTCAAAGTCCAGCGCAGGGCCCTCTTCACCGCGGAGAACGGTCACGTCCTTCTCCAGCACACTGCGCTCCACGGCATGAGAGAACTGAAGCTGGACTTCGTCGGGGCGGCCATTGAAATGATGCCAGCGCGCGGCCTTTACCGCCAGAGGCCCCCCTGGCGCGGGAAACTGAAATGCTATCTCCTTTTCCAGGTGCAGTCCCCCCACGAAGCTTTCGGCACCCGGCTTCAAAACCACCTGCACCGGCATGGCGGCGGTGCGCGGAAACGCCAGCGCGTAAACACCCGCATCGCCGCGGCTTGCGAGCGCCCAGTCGCTGACGGCCTGGCCCTGCGCATCCCGAATGTCGGTGTGCGCACGAAGGCTGTCTTCGTTCATGAGCAGCCCGAGTTCAAGGCGCAAGACAATGTACTTATCGGTAACGCCGAATACGCCAAGCTCTTGCAGCCCCAGTTCGCGGCCGGGCACGACGAAGCGGCGCGCGCGCTCCGCCACGGTACGCCCGTCTTCCGAGAGCAGTTCGGGATGTATTTGCACCTCGTAGACCGTTGGAGCGGGCTCGACGCCTTCCGCAACCTCAAAGGCCGCGTAGTTGGCTTCGACCAGGAAGCGCCCGTCCAAGTGCGGCTCGACCGTAAACGGGTCAATGGGCTTGCCTTCGGCATCCGTCGGCCGCACAACCGGTGCGTCAAAGAACACAACAATCTGACCGTCCAATGCCCGGCCCGGCAGGGGCACGCGGCCCACGAGGCCAAGCGATGGCGCCTGCGTGCTCTGCGCCAGCTCCGGTTCCTGCGCACGGACCGGTAGACACAGCACAACGCCGGCAAGAACCGCCATGATTGCCGGTGCAGGGCGGAACGTCCCCGGTAAGCATGAGAAGTGATACATGGGAATGGTCTCCTGTCGGTTCAAGGCCGCGTGCGGTTGCCCCCGCCCCTGTCCTAATACGCCGTGCGCACGAAAGGTTTCGTGGGCGCCCGAAAAAGAGCAGCATGCCTAGCATAACGGCAACGTGGGCGCGTTTCCAGAAGACTTGCCCCGGCGATGCGGCGCCTCAGAAATACAGGGCCAGTTGGGCGTAGAGGGTGATCGGGGTGGCGCCGTATTCGCTGCGCAGCCTGATACCGTCGGGCTCCGGACCCCAGGGCACGAAGCCGATTATGCGCAGCGAGCCGGTGTTGGAGAAATCCCAGTTGACCGTGGGCGAGATAAGCCCGGAACCGTCCCTGGGGCTGACCAGCATGATCAGGTTGCCGGACCATGCCTGGTTGAAAGGATAGGTCATCTGCATACCCAGTGCGTGGCGGCCGAGAGTCTGCGTGTCGCCGCGCAGGTAGCGCTCAACGAAGTCCTCCCGGAGCAGAAAGCGGGCCGCTTCCTCGATATTCTCGATGCCGAAGCCCGAGTAGTGGTACTCCCCCCAGACTGTGAGACCGTTGCCAACGTCGAATGTGTAGGAGGCGCCGAGCACGGCTTTGGGAATCAGATGGTCGTTGCCGAAGAGGCCGCCGTCGGGATGGTCCTTGGGTGTCTCAAAGAGGGCCAGTTCGGCATGCACCGCCGCGTCGCCGACGATAGCGGACATGGCGCCTGCCAGCATCAGGTCGCGCGCCCGCTTGCCGAGAATGAGTTCCCCGTCGACATTGCCCACGTAGCCGCGCACACGGCCGAGCAGCGCGCTGTGGTCCCAGTCCCGGCCCGCCACGCCAATCAGTTCCGCGGAACTTGTGGGGGACAGCCGGTAGTCCACGCGCAGGGCGTCCACGCCGCGCCGCCACTCCCGGTCCACCTCGATGGGTGAAAACGGGGCGAAGACATCCACCGCCCCGAAGAGCACACCGCGGCCCAGCCCGATGGCCTGGCGGCCGATGACCACATCGCCCCAGTCCGGGCTGACCGCCACCAGCGCGCGGTCGATTTCGTGCCTATAGAGGTAGTCGCTGCCCGCGTCAATCTGCCAGTCCAGCTGCTCGATGCGGTACGGCGCTTCGGCAAAGGAAGGCAGGAAGCCGCCGCTTGCGGCGAACCCGCCTCCCGGCGAGGAATCCCAGCGGGCCCGGTGCTCGTAGGCCAGTTCAGAGCGTGTCTTCTCGCTGTGGCCCCCCTCGAGCATGAGACGCCCGCGAAACAGCCCGGTGGCGGTCCATGTGTCGGGGAAGAGAAGCCGTTCATCCGGCGTGCGCGAGCCGAGCGCGCTGAACTTGAAAGCCGTGTTGAGCGAGAGTGCGCGGCCCGTGTCCTGGTCGCTCCACAATTCCGCGGCGAAACAGGGCGTGCAGCAGGGCGCAATCAGCCCCACCAGCAGCAACAGCGCGGGCATTCTCGGAAACCGGGTCATAGGCTAATCCTGATGGCTCACGGAAGTGGCCTCGACCGCCTTCGGCCGGCGTTCTTCGTCCTTGGCCACCGAACCGTCAACCAGGGTCACCACGCGCCGGGCATGCGCCACCACGCGCGGGTCGTGGGTGCTGAAAATGAAGGTAATCCCCTCCTCCTCATTGAGGGTGCGCATCATGCCGAGCAGAATCTCCGCGTTTTCGCCGTCCAGATTCGCGGTGGGCTCGTCGGCCAGCACCAGTCTCGGCCGCGCGGCCACGGCCCGCGCCACCGCCACCCGCTGCTGCTGCCCGCCGGACAACTCGCCGGGCCGGCGGTCGGCATACTCACCGAGACCGAGTTCCTCGAGAATCGCGCGCGCGCGGTCGCTGCGCTCCCTGCCCACCCCCTGCAACTCGAGCACGAACTCAACGTTCTCCCGCGCGGTGAGCACAGGCACGAGGTTATAGGCCTGGAATACAAAGCCCAGTGCGTGCAGACGCAGTTCCGCGCGGTCGTGCTTGCTCATCTTGGAAATGTTCCGGCCGAGCACGGTCAGCGTGCCTTTCGTCGCGACATCGAGCGCCCCGATGAGATTGAGCAGGGTCGTCTTGCCGCTGCCGCTTGGGCCGACGATGTTCATGAAATCACCGGCATGCACCTCAAGCGAAACATCATGCAGCGCCTCCACCTTCACCTGTCCGTTTTCGTAGGTCTTGTAGACGTGTTCCGCTTTCACCAGCACTTCATCGGTCATGACAGCATCCTTGATGGGTTATTGGTCGACACGCAACGCCGAGGCGGGGTCCGTCCTGGCGGCGAACCATGCCGGGTAGAGCGAACTGAGCACAGTGGCCGTGAGCGAAAGGCCGATGGCCAGCGGCACCAGCCACCAGCCGAAATCACCGTAGAGTATGGGGTCGATGAGAATGTTCGAAAACGCCACTTCCGACTGCCCGTAGATGGCCGTGAAATCTATGCCCCAAACCGCGATGTAGTACGCGGCCGGCACGCCGAAGGCCAGCCCGAGCGCGCCTCCAACCAGCCCCAGGAAGATGCCTTCGGTGAACATGATGCGGACAAGCGGCCCGTGTTTCATGCCGAGCGCGGAAAGCACCGCGAATTCACGCCGCCGCTCGAGCACGGCCGCCAGCTGCGCGCTGGCGATACCGAGGAAGACCGTCACCACCACAAGCCCGACCATAAGCCGGGTCCAGGTCTTGTCCACCTCGAGGCCGGCCGCCAGTTCGGGCCGGATTTCGTCCCAGGTCATGACCACGGCCTGTTCCGGCAGCATAACGGCGATTTGCGCTTTGAGCTCGGGGATTTCTTCCGGTTCTCTGGCGGTCATCGTCAACTCTCCGGCGCCTTCCAGACCGGTCAGTTTGTCCACATCAGGAAGATTGACCTGGCAGATGGTGGCCTCCAGGTCCCGGCTGCCCACCGAAACCAACCCGACGATGTCGAGCATGGCGCTGCGCATCTCGCCGTCGGACCCGGCCACCGTGACCATGAGCGGGTCGCCGACTTCGACGTCGAGCCGGTCCGCCACGGCTGCACCCACCACGGTCGCCTCGCGGTCGCCGGGCTTGAGATACCGCCCCTTCGTCACATTGCGCACCAGCCGGTTCGTCTCGGGCTCGGTTTCCGGGTCGACGCCCACCATTTCGACCCCGGTCACCCGCGTGCCGAAGGCGAGCAGCGCTTCGGTGCGGGCGCGGGGCGTCACGATATCGAGCCCCTCAAGCTGCTGCAGCGACTCGCGGATGGATTTCCAGTCCCCGAGCCGCATGTCGTTTTCCCGCACCGCAGGCCATTCCTTCGGCACAATCCGCATGTGGCCCGTGCCGCTTTCCGAGGCGGCGCGCATAATCATCTCGCCTTCACCGCGCACAAAGCTGACCATGAACAGGCAAACACCCACGCCCAGGCCGATGCCCAAGGCCGACAAAAAGGTGCGCCGCATGTGCCTGGCCAGGCTGCGCACCGCGTACTTCATTGAAATGCCCCACCTCATGCGCGCATCGCCTCCATCGGTTCGAGCCGGGCCGCAAGCGAGGCCGGCCACAGTGCGGCCACCAGCGCGGTGAACATCACCGTAATGAGCCCCACCACGCTATCGAGCAACTCCAGACGCGGGTAGATGTCCAGCGGCAGGTTCAGCCCCTGGTAGGAGAGGTCCCGGGCCTCCTGCCCGCCCCATGAGGCCATGTCGATGCCGGTCTGCGCCGCCACACCGACGAAGCCGTAGCCCAGAGCCGTGCCCACGGCCACGCCAAGCACACCGAGCAGCAACGCCTCAACGATAATCATGCCCACAATGCGGCGCGGATGGCTGCCGAGGGCGAGCAGCATGCCAAACTCGCGGATGCGCTCGAAGGTGGCCATCATCAATGTGTTTGCCACACCGGCGACCGCCGCGATGAACACGAGAATCAGCACGAGGTAACCCGCGTACTTGGACATCTCAAGAATGAGCACCAGTTCAGGCACCAGTTCTTTCCAGGGAAGCACCTCCAGCCCCGCAAGGGCGGGTTTCTGCCGCAGCGTCTCCGACAGTTCTCCGGCTATCTCGGAATCCGTTGCGCGCACCACGATTTCGTGGGCCTGACCGTCCATCATGAACAGCCATTGTGCTTCCGCAAGGTGCATGATGATGCCGCTCTGGTTGACCAGGTCGACGGGGCTCCGAATGACCTCGCGCACGGTGTACAGCTCATTCGCGATGGACCCGTCCGCCCCCTGTCCGACGATGGCGACCTCGGCGCCCACCTCCACCTGCATGCGGTTGGCGAGCCGGTAGCCGAGCAGCACATCCTTCTCCCCCAGTTCCCGGTCCCACCCGGTGAGCATGCCGTAGGTGCGCGACTCGAAACCGATGTCCACGCCCACGACCACCCCCGTGTAAGCGTCGCGTTCCGGCGCCACAAGAACCGGCGCGTAGATGCGGGCGCCCGCGTCTTCGACCGAGTCGGTCTCCCGGACGGTGTCCATGACGGTCTCATAGTCCCGCAAGGCGAGGTCCATGGCGCGTTCCTCGCGCCAATCGGCGTGGTGTATCTGCACATGGCCGATGAGCGGGCCGGTGATGGCGTTGCGGATATTGTCCACGTAGCCATGCAGAATGCCGTTGGTGGCGAGCAGCGCGAATTGCCCCACGGCGATCGCCATCATGGCCAGCGCGGTGCGGCGGCGATTGCGGCCGAGGTTGCGCCAGGCAATGCGAATGGTGCTCAGTTGCATGCCTTACTCCAGCTTCAACGCTTCTGTTCGAGGTTGGACAGACTGAACGTACCCTCCGGAATGTCCACCCCGAAATCGATATCCAGGTAGCGCAGGACCGTCTTGTGGCCCTTCTCATCCTCGGGGATCAGTTTCATCAATGACGGCAGCCGGCGCCCATCGAAGACCTTCACGTCCTCCCAGTACACGGTGCGCGCAAGCCGGCCTTTGCGGTCGTAATACGTGGCCTGCAGGGGAATCTTGCCGGTAGCCGACACCACGAGGTCGATGCGCTCCCACAGGCCCACCGTGTCCGGCCTGGCCGTGAAACGAATCAGCCAGCCCTCCGGTTCCTCCGACTCCCCGACCAGTTCATACTCGTAGTCGTCGGTGTAGTCCGCCTCGCGCACGAGGTCGTCGTTGGTGAAATCGCTTCCCATCCAGGAGGACAGCATCATGGACGGCGGTATCCGGATGGTGCGCTTGATGCGCGGCAGGTAGTTCCACAGATTGTCGTCCACCTTGAGTGTCGCGGTCCCTTCTTCGCGGGGCGGCGCCGTGATGACGATGAGCGCGTGGTCGTCCCCCTCGGTCCACGATTTCATGCGCAGCGTGCGCGAATTCCGCGGCCGCTCGATGGTCAGTTCCGCCTCGCCGGTGCTGCTGTCGGAGCGGTACAGGTCTTCGAAGTAATCAACCGCGGCCTCCAGGTCCAGCTTGCCGTCCTTGATGAACTCTGAATCGCTGGGGGTATTTTCCAGCGAGGCTGCCTCGTCCGCCTGTCCGGTGCCGTCCTGTGCGGCCAGGCTTCCCGTCAGGAAAAGCGCGCAGGCAAGCAGGGATAGCGCGGTGCGGCGGACGCTCTCGGCTTTGCGATACATAAAGCACCTCCCGGTTTTGAAGTCTCTCTTCTTCTGAGTACCTCGGAAATGCCGCGCGAATTCGTGGCGGCGGGACTGGCGATGTGTCAGTGAATTGTAACGAACCATGCGGTCAAAAGGAAAAGAGCCGGCCCCGCGGCTGGGTCCCCTAATGGTCGGGCGCTATCAGTTTGTGTTGGCAAGTCCCATACGCTAGCATGATTCTCAATGCGTGCGGGGCCGCGTGCCTCCACGAGAATCCCCCCGAGAGGAGAACGAACCATGAAACAGCGCGACATATTCAAATGCAAGGATGGCATGACCGTAGAGATACTTACGGACTGCGATTGCAGCGAATTCACCTGTTGCGGCGAGACGATGCGGCAACTCAAAGAAAACACGACCGACGCCGCGCAGGAGAAACACGTGCCCGTCGTCGAAAAAGTCGAAGGCGGCATCAAGGTAACCGTTGGCTCGGTGCCCCATCCCATGGAGGAAGACCACTACATCGAGTGGATCGAGGTCATTGACGGCCCGAAGAGCTTCATGCACTTCCTGCGCCCCGGCGAGGCGCCCGAAGCCGTGTTCCCCGTGGAGAACGCAGCGGTCACCGTGCGCGAGCACTGCAATAAGCATGGGCTGTGGCGCACCAACTGACCCGGCCCGCGCATGAGCCAGGCGCGCTCCGATAGCGGCAGGCCCGGAGGCCGGACGCCGGTGCTGCTGCTGGCCGTGCTAATGCTGGGCCTGTTCCTTCGCGGGTGGAACCTCGGCGGGGAATCGGCCTGGCTCGATGAAGTGTACTCGCTCAGCGTGCTCGACGCGCCCAGCCTCGCGGACTACTGGCGCGCGCAGAATCTTGTCGATGATTCCCCCAGGATGGCGCCGGCGTACTACACGCTGGCGTACCTCTGGGGGCAGGTCTTCTCGACACGGGTGCCCGCCATCCGCGCGCTTTCCCTGCTGGCCGGCGCGCTTTCCATACTGGTGCTCTTCGGCATTGGGCGGCGCGTCAGCGGTGCAACCGCCGGGCTGGTGGCTGCGCTGTGCCTCGCCTTCGCCATGCCGCACCTCTTCTACAGCCAGGAGGTCCGCCGCTATGCGTGGGGGTTCCTGCTCGTGCTGCTGTCGTTCTACACCCTCTTCGCGGCGCGCGCGCCCGACCCGGCAGCGCCTTTTCGGCGCGGCTGGCTTGTCGCTCAGCTTGCCGTAAATGCCCTCTTGCTCGCCACCACCGTCTTCGCGGCGGCGCTGCTGCCCATACAGGCCGTCTACCTCGCCACGTCGCGCCGGTGGATACCCGGGCCATGGCTGCGGGTGTGGCTTGGCTGCGCCGCACTGTGCATCGCACTGCAGACCGCCTACCTGCTGTGGCTCGACTTGGGCAGCCAGGTCTACTGGATACCGCCCGCCGGCTGGCGTGAACTGGCCAATACCTTCGTTGTGTTCGCCGGGGGGCGTTTTTCGAACGACAATCCCGCCCCCTACCTGCCGTGGTCCCTCTCGCTCGACCTGTTGCTCGCGGCTGTTTTGTATGGGGCGGCCGTCGCGGCGTGCCTTCGCATCCCAAACTCCTCAGAGGAAACCGCGCCGGTGTCCCGTGCGAGTGCCGCCACACTGCTCCTCTGGCTCGTGCTGCCGCCGGTGTTCTGGTTCACTGTCGCCGCGTTCTGGCGCCCCCTCTTCCTGTATCGTTACTTCCTCTTCGCCTCGTTTCCGCTGCATCTGCTGGCGGGCGTGTTCGCCGCATCGTTAAGACCCGCGATGCGGCGCGTCTTCGTGGCGCTGCTGGTGCTGCTGTTCGCCTGGCAGTGCCTGCCCCGCTTTGACACGGCGTTCCGGCCCGATTACCGCGCCGCCGCCGCCACACTGGCAACCGACAACGCGCCGGTGCTGGTGCTCAAAGAGGAGTTGAACGGCAGACCGCTGCGGTACCTGGGAACACCCGGCGAGCGCCGGCTGCACTTCGTGGAAAGCGGCGACGACCTCCACCGGGCCGCATTGGAATTGACGCAAGGCCACGGAGCAGTCTGGGTGGTGATGTGGCGCTGGGACCGTATCGACGCATTCCGCGCGCACCTGGAGCGGCACGGCATCGACTACGGGGTCCGCGCGCTCGACGGTATGCCCCCGCTGCTCCTGTGGCGGCTTGAACGTGCGAAACCGGGCGAAATCGGGTAGAATGCGCGGAGGCGGGCCATACGACAAGGAGTGCAAGCCGCATGGGACACACCGTTAACCCGGACAAGGAGTACCGGCTCCTGCAGAAGCGCCTCGACCGCATGGTCACGGGCGCTCCCTACTCTCCCACGCTGATGCGCATCCTGACACTGCTCTTCACCCCCGAGGAAGCCCGCTTCGCGCGGCACATCCCGGTGCGTCCCACGCCCGTCGCCAAACTCGCGCAGAAGCTCGAGATGCCCGTCGACGAAGTGGACGGCAAGATCACGGAACTCGCCCGGCGCGGAGTGCTCCTCGATTTCTACCACCGCGGCACACGGTATTGCCTGCTGCCGCCCGTGGTCATCGGCTTCTACGAGTTCGTCTTCATGCGCGCGCGCGACGGCATGCCGATGGAGGAACTGTCGCGTCTCTTCCACACCTACATGTACGAGGACAACAAGTTCTGCGGCGCGGTCTTTGAAGGGCACACGCAGATTGGCCGCGCCCTTGTGCGCGAGGAGGCGCTGCCGGAGGAGGACCACGCCGAGATTCTCGACTGGGAACGCGCCACAAAGCTGGTCGAGAAGGCCTCGGCCCTCGGCGTGTCGACCTGCGCGTGCCGGCACAAGGCGTCGCACATCGGCATGGCCTGCGACGCGCCCACCGAGGTGTGCCTGACCCTCAACGCCGCCGCCACCACCATGGCGCGCAACGGGATCGCCCGCGAGATCAGGCGCGACGAAGGCATGGCCATCCTCGANNGGCAGCCGGGCTCGCCCAAGTCGGCGACAACGTGCGCAAGAACGTGACCTATATCTGCAATTGCTGCGGCTGCTGCTGCGGCATGATGAACGCCGTGCGCAAATTCGAATACCACAACGCCATCGTCACCTCGAACTGGCTGATGAAGGTGGACCAGGACAAGTGCAAGGGCTGCGGGTTGTGCGTCGATGCGTGCCCCGTCAATGCCATCGCGCTCAGCGAGCCGCCCGCCGACGCGCCCAGGAAGCGCCATGCCGTGTGCGACGAAGACATCTGCCTCGGCTGCGGCGTGTGCTACAGCGCGTGCAAGACCGGCGCCATCCGGATGGAATCGCGCGCAANNGCGCAAAGCGCGTGTTCACGCCCGAAAACACCTTCGAGCGTATCGTGGCCATGGCCATCGAGCGCGGCAAGCTGGCCGACCTCATCTTCGACGACCCCGAGAACCTCGGCTTCCGCGCGCTCGGGCGCATGCTCTCCGTCATCGAGAAGACACCGCCCGTCCGCGCAGCCATGGCCATCCAGCCGCTCCGCTCCGTCTTCCTCAACGCGCTCGTCGGCAAAGGACGCAACCACCTGGCCACGTGATACGCCCGGCCGCTCGTTCCCGTGCGCTCGCATAGGAGCAGAGTGGATTCCATCCATCGTTCCCACGCTCCGGCGTG
>NPIG01000516.1_pt1 | contig 10786 bp, 7 predicted proteins | sample 8637441 | NCBI WGS metagenome assembly NPIG01 (sample SAMN07420675, study PRJNA396082) | bioreactor metagenome | isolation source: sample BR6 brine-fed electro-methanogenic bioreactor BR | place: Japan: Kochi | collected 2016-06-14
CGGCTTGCCGGCACGTCCTGTGCCGGTACCGGCCCTCCACGTCGCAAAGCTGCACTTGCCGACCACTAAGGTCGCTGCCGGGGACACACAAGCTCCAGCTCCCGGATTTCAGCTGAAGTCACAATATAAGCAGGAATGATGCACTAGAAAGGGGCTTCTAAAAGAGCCCCGTGATGTTCCCCTCGGCGTCGATATCAATGCTCTCGGCGGCGGGTTTTTTCGGCAGCCCCGGCATGGTCATGATGGAACCGCAGAGGGCCACAACAAAACCTGCTCCTGCAGAGAGGCGAGCCTCCGTGACGGCTACCCGGAATCCCTTGGGGCGCCCCATAACCTTGGGGTCGTCCGAGAGGGACATCTGGGTTTTGGCAAGGCAGACCGGGAGATGGCCGTAGCCGTGCTCTTCCAGCATCTTGAGGGTGGTGGAGGCCTTTTTGTCGAAGTCTACGCCATCGGCGCCGTAGACTTTTGTCGCCACGGTGGTGATCTTGTCTTTCAGGCTCATCTCGGGGCCGTAGAGAGGGGCGTAGTTCGAGGGTTTTTCCAGAGCCTCCAGCACCGCCTCTGCCAGAGCAATACCTCCTTCGCCTCCCTTTTCCCAGACCTCCGAAAGGGCCAGGGAAGCCTCCCGATCCGCCGCGGCCTTGGTGACCAGATTCAGCTCCTTATCCGTATCCGAGGAGAACCGGTTGAGCGCCACCACCACGGGAATGCCGTACTGGTTGAGATTATCCAGATGGGCTTCGAGATTTTCGATGCCCTTCTCTAGGGCCTGGAGATTTTCCTCCCCCAGGGCGGTTTTATCCATACCTCCGTGCATCTTCAGGGCTCGCACGGTGGTGACCAGCACCACTGCTCCCGGGGCAAATCCCGCCTTGGGGCAGACGATATCCAGAAACTTTTCCGCTCCCAGATCCGAGGCGAATCCCGCTTCGGTAACCACGTAATCCACCAGCTTGAGGGCTGTTTTGGTGGCCACTAGGGAGTTGGTGCCGTGGGCGATGTTGGCGAAGGGACCCCCGTGAATGAAGGCGGGAACGTGCTCCAGGGTCTGCACCAGATTGGGATTGATGGCCTCTTTCAGCAGGGCCGCCATGGAGCCGTGGGCTTTGAGATCTTTTGCTGTCACGGGGTCGCCGCTGCGGTTGTAGGCCACCACGATATTCCCCAGACGCTCTTTAAGATCCTGAAGATCCTCCGAGAGGCAGAGAATGGCCATTACTTCCGAGGCCACGGTGATGTCGAAACCCGTCTCCCGGGGAATGCCGTGGGGTTTCCCCCCCAGGCCGATGATCATGTCCCGCAGGGCTCGGTCGTTCATGTCCACGCAGCGGCGCAGGGTGATGCTCCGTACGTCGATATCGAGCTGGTTCCCCTGCTGCAGATGGTTGTCCAGCATGGCCGCCAGAAGATTGTGGGCGATGCCGATGGCGTGGATGTCTCCGGTAAAGTGAAGGTTGATGTCCTCCATGGGAATCACCTGAGAGTACCCCCCTCCCGCAGCTCCTCCCTTGACGCCGAAGCAAGGGCCCAGAGAGGGCTCCCGAAGGCAGACCATGGTCTTTTTCCCCTTCTTGGCCAGGGCCTGGGTGAGGCCGATGGAGGTGGTGGTCTTTCCCTCCCCTGCGGGGGTGGGGGTGGTGGCGGTGACGAGGATCAGCTTCCCCTCCGGGCGATCTTGCAGGGTTTTCCGGTACCGAAGGTCCACCTTGGCCTTATAGTGGCCGTAAGGGGAAAGGTACTCTGCGGGAATTCCTAGGGAATCCGCAATGTCTGTGATGGGCTTCATGGTGGCTTTCTGAGCGATCTGGATATCTGAAAGCATTAATAAAGGACCTCCTTTTCTCTTCTTCTCCCCCTCCCTAGAGAGGGGGTCTGCCTGGAAACAGAGCCACAAGGAACTCGAACATTTTTTCTTGTGACCCTAATAATGTCAACAGGTTTGGCCTAGAAAGCTTTTTCCACCAGGCCTTCGATCTGCTTTGTCCTGGCTTCGATGGCGGTGAGAAGCTCCTGGACCTCTTTTTCCGTTTGGGTTACAAAATCTTCGTCCTTGATCCCCCCGAGGTTGATCCGGATGTTATAGGCTGCGGCTTTCCCCGCCGCCAGGGCGAGAAGCCCCGCAGTGCCTCCATCAGTGATGGCGTTGGGATTCCCCTTTTCCACCACCGGAAGAGCGAGATCCCCAAGGTCTTTGCAGGCCCGGAGGGTGCGAAGGGGTACCGCCGCCGCCTCCTTGAGGCCAAGCTGCATCTTCTCCCGCCGGGCGGACTTTTCTTCTTCGGTTTCTTTGGGCATTTTCAGGGCGCTCATGTAGGTGTTGAAGGCCCTGGTGTCCTCCTGAAGAAGCCCGAGGAATTCTTTGTACAGCTCCGGTGCCTTGCGCTGCACCTTCTCCATGGCATCCCAGCTCTCCCGGTACTTATCCTTGCCTACCGTGAGGTTGGCCACCATGGCAGCCAGAGCACCTCCCAGGGCACCGCAGAGGGCTGCCACGCTCCCCCCGCCGGGGGCGGGGGAATCCGAGGCCAGTTCGTTCACAAAATCCTGTACTTTCAACGTAGTGAGTTCCATGGGTATCTCCTCCTTGTATGGGGTTATTTTTTTAAACCAAGATCTGTACTGTTATTTCCGGTTTTTCTTCGCCAATCCCTCCGCCACAGCCCGTTTTATCAGAGATTCCTCGGGGATAAAGGGAAGAGTAATGTGATTGCTGTATTTTCTGTTGTGCTCCATGGCGGTGGTGATGGAGTTGGGGCAGCGGCTCCAGGCCCTTCGTGCCACCCCCCCCATGACATCCCACATCATGGCGGATTTTACGATCTCGTCCTTTTCATCGGTGCCGTCCAGTACCAGGCCGAAACCGCCGTTGATGGATTTTCCGATTCCCACGCCTCCCCCGTTATGAAGGGCGCAGAGGCTCATTCCCCGGGCAGCATTCCCCGCATAGCAGTGAATGGCCATATCTGCGGTGATATTGCTGCCGTCCTTGATATTGGAGGTCTCCCGGTAGGGGGAATCTGTGCCGGAGACATCGTGATGATCCCGGCCAATCATGATGGGGCCGATCTCCCCCTGGCGCACCATGTCGTTAAAGCGCAGGGCGATATCCCGGCGTCCCTCCGCATCCTGATAGAGAATCCTGGCCTGGGTTCCCACCACCAGACGATTTTTGGCGGCATCCCGAATCCATACCCAGTTATCCCGGTCCTGAGGGCGGCGTTCCGGATCAATGCACTCCATGGCAGCCTGGTCGGTTTTGCGGAGATCTTCAGGGTCTCCGCTCAGGCAGACCCAGCGGAAGGGGCCGTAGCCGTAGTCGAAGAGCACCGGCCCCATGATGTCCTCCACGTAGGAGGGCCAGATGAAGCCATCGTAGGTATTCTCGCCGTTTCTGGCGATCTCCCTTACCCCCGCATCAAAGACCGCCCGCATGAAGGCGTTGCCGTAGTCGAAGAAGTAGGTGCCCCGGGAGGTGAGGGTTTTCACCGCCTCATAGTGCCGGCGAAGGGTTTTGTCCACCAGCTTGCGGAAGGCCTGAGGATCCTCTCCCAGAAGCCGGGTGCGCTCTTCGAAGGTGATTCCTGCAGGGCAGTATCCTCCGTCGTAGGGGGCGTGGCAGGAGGTTTGATCCGAAAGAAGAGGAATGGAGACGTTCTCTGCCACCGCATACTCCAGAAGATCCACGATATTGCCGTGGAAGGCGATGGAGATGGGCTCTTTCTTTTCGATATACTCCGAGGCCAGGACGAAGGCTTCTTTCGGGCTCTCCGCCACCAGGCTTACCCATCCCTGATCGTGCCGGGTCTTGATCCGGGAGGCGTCCACCTCTGCCACGATTCCTACGCCTCCGGCGATCTCCACCGCCTTGGCCTGGGCACCGCTCATGCCACCCAAGCCGGAGGAAACGAAGAGCACCCCCCGAAGGCTACCGTCCTCGGCGGTGAGGTTATGCTGGCGTCCTGCGTTGAGCACCGTGTTGAAGGTGCCGTGCACGATCCCCTGAGGGCCGATATACATCCATCCCCCGGCGGTCATCTGACCGTAGTTGCTCACCCCGAGCTGCATGGCCCGGTGCCAGTTTTCGGGGTCGTCGAACATGCCGATGAAAAGCCCGTTGGTGAGGATCACCCGGGGGGCGGTCTTATGAGAGGCAAAGAGTCCCAAGGGGTGGCCGGATTCCACCACCAGAGTGTGCTGATCGTCCAGCTCCTCCAGATAGCGCTTTAGAAGCTGGTACTGCATCCAGTTCTGGCAGACCTGGCCGGTTTCGCCGTAGGTGACGAGTTCGTAGGGGTAGAGGGCGATATCGAAATCAAGATTGTTGTCGATCATCACCTGAAAGGCCTTTCCCTCCACGCACTTTCCTTTGTACTCGTAGATGGGTTTGCCGTGGATACGCTCTTTGGGGCGGAAGCGGTAGCCGTAGATGCGCCCCCGGGTGATGAGTTCCTCCATGAATTCCGCCGCCATCTCCTGATGGTACTCCTCGGGAATATAGCGGAGGGCGTTTTTCAGCGCCAGTTCCGTCTCTGCCTGGGAGAGGGTGTGCCCCCGATCCGGGGCTCTCCTGATACCGGGTTCGAACTCGCAGGGCTCTGGAAGGGGGCCCTCCAGCTTAATGGTCATGGCTGCCGCAATGGATTTGTTATCAGACATATCTACCAACCTCCTTATAGAATTGTTCGGGGTGCTCCGTGTATACGTTCTGTTTTCTCGCTCCGCCGTACCTTTCGGCCTCGCTCCAAGGCGGTGGAGATATCTGCGCTGGCCCGGAGCATTCGAGGGAGAAATTCCTTTTCGTATTCCCGAAAATCTTCCATATGCCCCGAAATGCCGAGCTGCCCGAGAAAGCGGTGCCCTTCGTCGAAAAGGGGAACGCTCAGGGCGGCGGTGCGGGGCATGAACTCCTCGGCGCTGAAGGCATATCCCCGGAGGCGGATCTCTTCCATCTCCTGGAGGATCTTCTGGGGATCCGTGAGGGTCTTTTCGGTATAGCCTTCCAGAGGACGTTCGAAAAGAACAAAATGTCGCAGTGCTTCGGGAGCATAGGCCAGGAGAATCTTTCCCGTGGCCCCTCCGTTAAGAGGAAAGATCATCCCCTTTTTGGCCACAAACTGCACCGCCCGGGAAGAGGGAACCGAGGCTACGCAGCGCCCCTGATATCCCTGAAGAACGCTGATCAGGGCGGTCTGTCCAGTCTCCTCCACAAGCTGTTTCATCACCGGGAGCCCTAGGGCAAGAAGGCTTTCAAAGGGGTTCCCCTGCCCGGCGAGAAAGAAAAAACCCATGCCAGGACGGTAGTACCCCTGGGAGGACTCCTTCTCTACCCATCCAAAACTCTCCAGGGATTGCACAATACGATGCACCGTGCTTCGGGATATTCCCGTCTGTGCCGCCATCTCCCGAAGGGAGAGGGGCTCTTCGGATATGGCAAGAAGTTCCATGAGGAGCATGGTTTTTTCGGTGGTGTTGTGTTGAGAATAGATCATAAAACCCCTCCTGTCCCCATATGTGGGACAAGCTGTCCCGAAGATTGCGTTATGCCTGTAGTATAAATTTTCTTTCGACTTTGTCAATGCCGGGGGGCTGCTCAGGAGAAAGATTGTTTGTGGTCGATCTTGTGTGGTGAAGGTGAAAAAGAGAGCAGCCCCAGGTCTTGCCCGGGGCTGCTCCGTAAATTCTGAGAATGTTAATCGTTGTCCCTGAGAGCCGGGGGACCGTAGAGGGGGTCAAGGGCCTCTTCTTCGGGAAGATACATCCGCATGGTCAGGGAGAAGGGGCCTTCCGGTGCGGGAAGCCAGTTTCCCTGATCCGGGGAAGCTGTCTGAATGATGATTTCCAGAGATCCGTCAGCCTGGTACGTGAGGTTTGTTCTGTCTCCCAGAGAATAGCGGTTGATGGGGTTTTCCACCATGAGCTGCTCCGGAAGGTTGTACATGGTGATGGACCAGAAGCCGCCTTCCTGTACCTGGGGAAGGTCTTCCCGAGAGAAGGTGAGAAGATAGCTTTTCCCATGGGAAGCATTCAGAGGGAGCCCCCCCAGGTCCTTCTCTGTGCTGGGATAATAGGCTTCTTCCAGATCGTTGCCGTAGATTCCCATGGCCGCGGCTCCTGCCCGGACGAGGTACTGTCCCTGCATCTGTTCCCGGTTTCCGAAGATCCTTTTCGTGAGGGTCCATCCGTTTCGTTCTTCCCCCAGGAGTGCCCCGGAGTGGGTAATCTCCTCAAGGGCTTCGGCGATGCCCTCTTCAATGGCGTTTTTGACGGAAGCGTCAAGTTTTGATGCATCAAAGGGATAGTTCGGGCCGATACCTATGATGCCGAAACAATTGATCATGCCGCTTTCTGAGGGATCGATGGCAAGCTGTCCCAGAAGAAAGTTGAAGAGGCCTATAAATTCCACCGATTCCGCCCTGGTTTTTTCGTAGAGGGGGAAAATGTCCATGGGGGAGGGTGTGGGGGCTGCCTGCCCGAGATATGCGCTCAGGGGTTGGACACGGTATTGCTGCTGGATATCCAGTACCCTCTCAAGATCTCCGGGGATGTCGGGATTAACTGCAGTTCGCCCCAAACATAAAACAAAATTTCCCTCGGAAACAAAAAGATCGTCCACGTTTTCGGGGGGAGTTCCCTTCCAGTGCGGTCCCGCCACCAGAAAGGTTCTGGCTCCGGTACCTGTAGTTCTGGTGCCGGCATAGGCGAAGTTGTAGGTATACATATCCACCATCTGAAAGGAATAATAGCGATCGCTAACCGAGGGTATCTGGATCACCAGCGGTTCTGCCCGGAGATCCATCCAGAGGACGGAATAAAGGGTGTCGTTGTTGGGGCGCACGATATCCCTGTACTCAGGATCCTGAAGATGAGTTGAGTGGGTAAATATATTAAATTTTTCTGGCAAAATGGCCTGGGTTTGCATGGTTTTGTAGTTTTCCAGCATGGAATAGGCGAAGATATACGCTTCCTTTGCAGTAGCCTTGATTACGGAAAGGTCAGTGACGTTGTTTGAGGAGCATCCGGAGAGGGAGAGGAGAGAAAAGGGAACAATGAACAGGACCACATACCGTAGAATGCGTTTTTTCCAGACCATGAGTCAACACCTCTTTCATAAATAATATGTGTGTTTCCAATGGATCAAAATGCTTCGGTACTTTTTCTTGTTTTCTAAAAAAGCCCAGAATATTCTATCACACAAATCTCCGGAGCAGCCGCATATCTGAATCTTGTGGCAAGCGCATGCATCTCCAGGAAGGCATATTTGGAGATTGTTTATTCCCAAGATCAGGGGTATACTTTATGCAACAGCATGTATTTTTATGTAGTATAAACTGTGGAGGTGTGTCATATTGAAGACGTCGGGAGTCCGTAAAAGCTTTTTGGGATTATGCTGCGCTCTGGGCTGTTTGATCTCCTTTCCCGCCTGGGGAGATGTTCTTGCAGTGGCGGCGGGTATCGCTCCCTGTGTGAAGGAGATTCATCAGCAGTATGTGGAGGAGGGAAATCCTCCTCTGGAGATGGTCCTCGGTCCCTGTGGAGCCTTGGCTCGGCAGGCTGCGGCGGGGGCTCCCTTCGACATGTTTCTCTTCTCCGAAGCCCGCTGGCCCCAGTGGATGGTGGAGAAGGGGCTCGGGGAGGATGTGCATGCCTTTGCTATTCACTCTCTGGCTCTCTGGAGCCCCCTGGAGAGCATCACCTCTCTTGAGGATGCTCTCCAGCAGAAAATGGCCTGCCCCACTCCGGATACCGCCGCCTACGGTATGCTGGCAAAACGCATGCTCCAGAAGAAAGGGCTGTGGGAGGATCTTGAGAGGAAAGATATGTTTATCTTCGTAAAGAGCGCCCCCGCAGCGATGCTTGCGGTGCGCAGCGGTTCTGCGGTCTCCGCCTTGGTTCCTCTCGTTCTGGCTGTCATGGCGCAGCAAGAGCGGGGAGGGAGCGTGCTCTCCTTTTCCGACGTTACGGAGGATCAGGTGGGAGGGCTCTTTGGGGGAGCCGGAGAGAATGCCCGGCGTTTTTGGGAGTATGTGCGTTCGGAAGCCGCCTCTCCTCTCTGGGTACAGTGGCATTTTGAACCGGTTCTTCCCTAAATGACTGAAGCTGCCTGGGTAAGCCTCAAGGTACTGGCCATTGATCTTCCTCTCCTCTTCCTTCTCGGCACCGGTGCGGGATGGCTTCTAGGGAGACACTCCTTTCGGGGGCGGGAGCTGGTAATTCTCCTCCTCCTGCTTCCGGTGGCGCTCCCCCCTTCTGTGGTGGGGCTCTACATCCTTCTTCTGGCGGAGAAGGTGGTCTGGATTCAGAGGCTGGGGATTCTCTTCTCCTTTCCCGGGGCGGTGCTGGCCCCCCTGATCCCTGCCTTTCCTCTTATGATGCAGGCCGCCCTGAGTGCCTTTGAAGGGGTTCCTTCTTCCTTGGAGGATGCGGCCCGGATGCTGGGGCACTCTCCCTGGAGGGTTTTCTGCAGGGTGACCTTTCCCCTGGTATGGCGTCAGCTTGCGGCTGGGCTCGCTCTAGGGGGGGTACGCTGTCTGGGTGATTTCGGCACCACCCTTATGGTGGCGGGGAATATCCCCGGAAAGACCCAGACCTTGCCCCTCTACATTTACGGTGAGGTGGAGGCCCTTAATCTCGGGGGGGCCCATGCGGCTGCCATGCTTCTCACCTTTTTCGGCATGGCAAGCCTCTTTTTTGTGCGGGGCATGCGCCGGGGAGGCTCCTATGTCTCTTGAGGCCCGGCTCATCTACCGTCTCGGAAGCTTTCGGCTGAATCTCTCTCTACACCTCCGAGAGGGAATAACGGTGCTCTTCGGCCCCAGCGGAGCGGGAAAGAGCCTTACCCTCCAGCTTCTCGGGGGGCTCCGGCGGCTTCAGGAGGGGTATATACGCCGGGATGGAGAGCTTCTGGCAGGGGGAAATGGGGTGCATATCCCCCCGGAAAAGCGTACTATGGGGATGGTCTTTCAGGATCTTGCTCTCTTTCCCCATCTTACGGTGGAGGAGAACATCCTTTTCGGAGTGACCTGCCCCCACAAAGGAGAGAAGGCCCGGGAGTGGATTCCCCGGATGGAGCTTGAGGGGCTGGAGCATCGCTATCCCCACCAGCTTTCCGGGGGGCAGCGCCAGCGGGTGGCCCTTGCCCGAGCTCTCGCTCCGGAGCCTTCGGTGCTGCTTATGGACGAACCTTTCAGCGCATTAGATGGCCCTCTGAAAAGCCGCCTGCGCCGGGAGGTAAAGCGATTACAACGAGAGACGGGAATTCCTATTCTCTATGTCACCCATTCGGTGGAGGATATCGGGGCACTCGCAGATCAGGTGCTTTTTGTTCGAGAGGGGCGGGATGTGGCTTTTCTGGAGGCCTCCCGGCTCTGGAACGGTCATGCCTCGGCGGAGATTTGGAATGCTCTGGGATGGGGAACCGTGCTGGAGGGAAGAGTGGAGCACCTGGAGGGGGGAACCTGGTTTGCCTGGGGGGATCAACGGCTTCTGCTTCCCTCCCAGATTTCCTCTCCCGGGGAGGCACGAATTTTTCTTCCCCCCCATAAAATCCATCTTCTTGATTCTCACCGCCCCGTGGAGCCGGAGCTTCGGGGGGGAGTTCTTCGGGGAATATTGCGAGATATGGCCTATCTTCGAGGACGCTGTACCCTTCATGTGCAGGTGGGAGGGGCGGTGGTGGATGTGGATGTACCGGAAGAACATTGTTCCCGGTTTGCCCTGAAGGAGGGGACGTCTGTGCTGCTGGGGGTTCGTCCCGAAGCGGTGGTGGTGATGCCTCGAAGAAGGGGATTGCAGAAACGTACTTATGAAAATGTGAATTTGGTGAAAGGGGTTGCGGAAGAGATGAAGGATTCCTTGGTATATGCCCGGGATCGGATGAAAGAAAAACTTGGAGAGCGGAAGGATATAGAGGGAAATGAGGCCATTGTGGCGGAACCCCTGGGGGTGGAAGATGCCATAGGGGATCCTTCACCCTACAAAGATTTTCCTCTCCTCATAGGGGAAGAAAAACTCATGGAGGTACGCTTCCGAAACGGAAGGGGCCAGGCCTTTACAAGCTGTCCCGCCCGGTGGCAGGGAACCCTGGAGCAGGTTTTGAACCTCCCCCTGGAAGAGGAGAGGGATCGGGGACTCCTTATCGCTACCCTCAACGCTCTGGCGGCGGATTTCGGTTTTGCGGATAAAACCGTTCACTGTAAAGATGGCTCTCCGGATCTTTGTGGCCGCACCATAGCGGAACATCTTGTGGAAACCTTCGGCAGGGATCATGTGGTGGGTATCGTGGGATACCAGCCCGCCTTTGTGAAGCGAGTGGCGGAGGCCTTCGGCCCCGAGCGGGTGCGGGTGACGGATCTGAACCCTAAGAACGTGGGATTCCAGCGTTTTGGCGTGGAGATCTGGCATGGCGAACGGGATCTCGAACGGCTGGCCCGGGAATCCACCCTTGCCTTGGTAACAGGATCCGCTCTCTCCAACGGAAGCTTTGATGCCGTATGGGATATCCTGAAGGAGCACCAGGTACAGGCCTTCTGTTTCGGCACCACCATTGCGGGGATCGCCGCTCTACTGGACTATCCCCGGCTTTGTTTCGAAGCCTGCTGAAAAGCCCAAAAATAGCTCCACAAAAAAACCGGGGGGCAGATGGAAGAGTTCTGCTCCCCGGTTCTCGTTTTTGCTCCTTACTCCTGCCGTCACTGCTCCGGCTGTTGTTTTTAGCTAACCACTAGTGGGTTGTTCCACATTATATTGTGCCTTGAAGTCGGAGCCTCCGCTTGTGTGTCCCCTC